>LFEF01001674.1_pt2 | contig 33951 bp, 40 predicted proteins | sample 619371 | NCBI WGS metagenome assembly LFEF01 (sample SAMN03014291, study PRJNA259931) | freshwater metagenome | biome: lake; feature: waterbloom | place: China: Taihu Lake | collected 2006-08 | depth 0 m m
ACTTGAAAGAGGGTGTGGGGTGTGGGGTGTGGGGTGTGGGGTGTGGGGTGTAGGGTGTAGGGTGTGGGGTGTGGGGAGAATAAATAAAAAAGTCTCCTATCTCCTATCTCCTGACTCCTATCTCCTGACTTGAAAATAGAAGCTGAAATAAGGCAAATTCGTCAATCATACGGCCATCCGTTGAGTATAGGCTACATATCAGGAGAGGCACCCCTGCGAGTGAAATGACTCTCAAATTATTACAGATGCGTCAGCGGCTGCGTGTAAGCATCCCACCGAAAAACTAATGCGCGGGGGGTTTGGGGGGTAGAACCCCCCAAAAGCTTGGATTGAGTAATCAGATCTGAAGTAATACGGCCATCCGTTGAGTCTAGGCCACATATCAGGAAAGAAACTCCTGCAAAAGGGGGAATAAATAGGGTTTGCTGAATAAATCTAAAAACCTTACAGGAAAGGGCTTTTAGCTTGATTGAGAGCTTCCCAAATGCACTTAAATCTGCTAGAATCTCTTAAAACCCTTGCATCACCCTTGCATCTTCTCTAATTAGTGCTAATGTACCGTAAAAGCGAGTTACCCTCAACCCCACCAGAAAACTTCGAGCTGCCCTTTGAGGGGAAATTATCCCAAGATAATCGTTGGGTAATTATAGCCAACCTAATTCCCTGGTCAGAATTTGAAGCGGAATACGCATCACTTTTTTCAGAAGAAATGGGCACACCCGCCAAAACATTCAGGACAGCACTCGGAGCATTAATTATTAAAGAAAAATTAGGAACAAGCGATAGAGAAACGGTAGAACAAATCAAAGAAAATCCTTATTTACAATACTTCTTGGGGTTTTCATCCTACAGCAATGAACCCCGGTTTGAAGCGTCAATGTTGGTTCACTTTCGAGAAAGAATCACTCTGGAACTAATTAATAAAGTGAATCGCTTTATGGTCAAAAATTCGAGAGAAATAAAAGAAGAAGAAAACACCGAAAAAAAGTTAGAGAGCGAAACCCAAAGTCAACCAGAAAATCGAGGTAAATTAATTTTAGATGCCAGTTGTGCGCCCGCAGATATTAGTTATCCTACGGATTTAAACCTGTTAAATCAAGGAAGAAAACAAACCGAAAAAATTATTGATATTCTCTATGAAACTTTAAAAGGAAAACTTGTTCAAAAACCGAGAACCTATCGTCTCCTAGCCAGAAAAAGTTATTTAGAAGTAGCAAAAAAAAGAAAACCTACCGTCAAACAAAGACGAAAAGCTCTGAAAAGACAACTGCAATATCTGAAAAGAAATCTCGACCATATTGAACAACTTTTAGCAGAAGGAGCCTCTCTACAAAGCTTGAAAAAAAGAGACTATAAACTGTTATTAGTAGTCACAGAAGTTTATCGCCAACAACTCTGGATGTACCAAAATAACAAACAGAGTATTGAAGACAGAATTGTCAGCTTAACTCAACCCCATATCCGTCCGATAGTCAGAGGAAAAGCTGGAAAACCCGTAGAATTTGGGGCTAAATTCTCAGCAAGCTGTATAGATGGTTACATATTTTTAGACCGGATTAGTTGGGATAACTTTAATGAATCGGGAGATTTAAAAGCACAAATAGAAGCTTATTATGACTATACAGGATACTATCCAGAATCAGTTCATGTGGACAAAATTTATCGAACCAGAGAAAACCGAGCTTGGTGTAAAGAAAGGGGAATCAGAATCAGTGGTCCCCCATTAGGAAGACCAGCCAAAAATGTTAGTAAAGAACAAAAGAAACAAGCTGCTGATGATGAGAGGATTCGGAATTGTATAGAGGGCAAATTTGGACAAGGGAAAAGAAGATTTAGCTTAGGTAAAGTGATGGCTAAACTTCCTCATACTTCCTTTTCAGCGATTGCTATTACTTTTTTAGTCATGAATCTTTCTAACCTGTTGAGGCAGGTTTTTTGGGCTTTTTTATGTCTGAAATGGAAAAACAGCACTTTTTCTCGGTCAATGATTAGGATAAGTTATAATTTAAAAAATTAATCAACAACTAAAGCTTATGCTTGTAGCTAAGTGAAATCATTGATTAAGAGACCTGTACTTTTCAATGACTTTTTCAGCAAACCCTAAATAATCAGTTTTTAATAACCGGATTTAGGATCAGAATATTTTCATGCTTGACGGTGCCAACTTTGGCATCGGGACTGACTTATTTATCACTATTACCCAATTGGGTTAAAGCAGTCCCGGTGAGACGACAAATTTGCCACTCTTTGAAGACCTTAGCCCCCATTTTTCCATAAAAATCGATCGCCAGTTGATTCCACTCTAAGACAGTCCATTCTAAAAGTCCTGCATCCCTAGCGACGGCAATTTTAGCCACAGCCATTAGTAAAGCTTTCCCGATACCTTGACTGCGATAATCGGGTAAAACGAAGATATCTTCTAGGTAAATCCCCGGTTTAGTTATAAAGGTGGAATAGTTAGTAAAAAATAGGGCAAAACCGACTATTTTACCCTCTACTTCCGCCACCAATGCTTCGATGTAGGGTTTTTCTCCGAATAAATGCTCCCCTAAAGCTTGACTATTTCCTGTCATTAAATGGCTGAGTTCTTGATAGGCCGCTAAGGCGACAATTAAGTCAAAAATAGCCTTGACATCGGTAGCAACGGCGGCACGGATGGAATAGTTCATGATTGCTGGTCAAATCTTGATTTTAATGCTGATGATGTTTATGGGGAGATTCAGCAGGGGGAGAATTAAGATTGGAAAAATGGCCGTTATTTAATCCCATGCCAACGCTACCAATACTGAAAAGTCCCATGGACACAAAACCGGCCGCAATTGTCCCCATGGCCACGGTTCCAATGGAAACTATTCCCATAGGAACAATACCGATGGAAATAACGCCCATGGGAACAATGCCAATAGAAATTATACCAGTGGGGGCAATACCGATCGACAACCATTTTCGTCCGGAATTACCACAACTATTCTCTTTTTCTTGACCTAGATTGGAATCCATGTTTAACCCCGAAGATGCTTTGAGCCTTACCATCCTAGGTTAGGGGTAGAATTCTTGTCAAAAGACCGCTAGTCAAAATGAAAGTTAATTTTTTCTAAAAACTATTGACTTTTCATCTCAGTTATGTACTGGCGGGATACCGGCCACGTCGAGAATTTTTGGGACTAAATCCTCCCGTTTAATCGCCATGATGTGGACACCTTGACATAACTGCTGGGCTAATTTTATTTGTTCGGCGGCGATTTTGATACCTTCTTCGAGGGGATGGGCTGCATCGGCGAGTCTTTGAATGATCTGGTCGGGAATTTGTACCCCCGGCACATTTTTATTTAAAAATACGGCATTTTTAGCTGATTTTAACAGAAAAATTCCCGCTAGAACTGGTTTATCGGCGAGGGAGGCCACCTGTTGCATGAACTTATCAAGGCACTCGAAATCCGTAACTAATTGACTTTGAAAAAACTGCGCTCCCGCTTCGATTTTACGCTCAAAACGGCGTTGAAGACCAGACCAACTTTTTGACTGCACATCGACGGCAGCCCCAGCAAAAAGTTCTAGGGGTCCATCCGGTAAAGATTTATCGTTAAAGTCAAAACCTTTATTTAATTTATCGATTAATTTTAACAAACGTACCGATTCTAGGTCAAAAACTGCTCTAGCTTGGGGATGATCTCCTGCTTTGACGGGATCTCCAGTTAAAGCTAGTATATTTCTCAATCCCAAGGCATGAGCGCCCATGAGATCTGCTTGTAATCCGATCACATTGCGATCGCGGCAGGCCATTTGACAGATGGGTTCGATGTCGTGTTGATAGAGAATAGCGGAGGCAGCCAGAGAGGACATCCGCACTACGGCGCGACTGCCATCGGTGATATTAGCCGCATGAACGCGATTTTTTAGCCAGAGGGCCATTTCTAGCATATGACTGGCATTCCCCCCTTTCGGGGGAGTAATCTCGGCTGTAATCAAAAATTCTCGGTCTTGAACCGCGCGTTGTAAACGAGTAGTCATCAATTTATCTAGGTTTTAACCATAAATTTTATAGTAGATTTAGCCCGGAAATGACTCGGAGGCAAGCAATGATCATCGGGCGGCGCTGTTTTATACTGGTCAGTGCTGGTGCTTGGCTGATATCAGATAAGTTAACTGGCAGGAAAAAATTTCTAATGTAGTATAATACACGGACAGTTTAACCAAATTCGTTTACAAGTGTAAAGGACAACCGATTCGATCGAGCGATCATGCCAACTCTTTCTCGTTTACCTACTAAAGACAAAAAAGAAATCATGCCCCATCCCCTCAAAATCGTCGCTTTAGGAGATAGCCTTGTTTATGGCTATGGCGACCCCGTGGGTGGCGGTTGGGCCGAGCGCCTACGTCGTTTGTGGATGGAAAGTGCCGGTCATGCCCTGTATAATTTGGGGATTCGCGGCGATCGAGTGGTACAAGTGTCCGAACGTTTAGAACAGGAATTTCGTCTCAGGGGGGAAATTCGCAATCGTCTTCCTGACCTGATTCTTCTCTCCGTCGGTGTTAATGATACAGCCCGTTTAGGCCGGCCCGATGGTCGTACTTATACCGATCACGATCTTTTTCAAACTCAAATCGAACATTTACTGGCCCGGGCCCGTTCTCTTTGCCCGGTTTTGTTTATAGGTATGATTCCGGTAGATGAGCGGAAAATGCCCTTTTTAGATTGTTTTTACTTCAACCATCGCGATCAGTATCGTTTTAAAGAAACCACTAAACAAGCTTGTCTAGATCAAAATATTCCCTATCTCGATTTATTTGATCTCTGGATGAACCGGGGTGATCTGTGGTGTCAAGAAAGATTAATGGAAGATGGACTTCATCCCAATGTGCAAGGCTATCAATCAATTTTAGAGGATATTTTAAACTGGTCGCCCCTCACCTCCTTTGTTGGTGTGGATAGTTTTATTCAACCTTTCACAGGAATTGTAGAAAAGTGATGTCCTCTGTTATCAGTGGATCTAGCGGTGCTACAGAAACCGTAAGAGACAGTAAAGAAACTGGTCAAACTAATCCTATTGAAAGATTAAATAATCATCTTCGACAAAGAGTTTTTAGAGCGTCGGGGTCAGTGACCGTCTATATTGTAATGTAACCGAACTTACCCCATACATACCTACTAAAATGCTGAAAAGGCAATTGCGCTACTCGTTCAAAATGTAGTAAATTAAGGGGCAAAATTTGAAAATCATTGCTCTGAATTTGTGACTAAATAAATTCTCGAAAAGGTGAATCAAAAGTTAATTTTCCCAGACTATATTTGATCGTCATTTTCCAAAAACTACCTTAACTAAGATAAACTAGATTTTCTCTTTCATTAATCATAATTTTATGGTTGTCCCTCAATTGTTTATTATTAGTGACATACCAAAGAAATAAGCTAAGACGTATTTAAATCGCTTATTCTTAGATTAGCCGAATCTCCCCCCCTCTTGCCCCCCCAACCCCCCCGACATCGGGGGGGCAGGGGGGGGTTGCCTCTTGCCTCTTCCCTCTTGCCTCATCTCAACAGGCAATTTAAATTACGAACAGCTTACATGACTATCTATTAAAACTTTGAGCATAATTATTGATAATCTTCAAAATCAGTTAAAGGAGCATCAAAATCATCGGCTATCCAAAATTTTCCCGCAGCACTTCTGGGTTGACGCGGTGGTTTCTTGGCTAACTTTACAGGACTTAATTTAACTACAGGTTCATTATTTTCTGTGATGATAATTTCTTCACCTTTAAGTACAGCTTACAATAACTCATTAAGTTGATTTTTTGCTTATTTTAATTCAACTGTAGTCATTAGTTTACCTCACCGATCAACAATACAAACATTAGTTTAATCTAAATCAAGAAAAGCGATGGATTAAGTTATAGCGTTTCCTAAGCTAGTGAGGTACACCTATTTTTCTTCCCTTTTGCCTCTTGCCTTTTGCCTTTTGCCTAAAACCCATAACTTTTGTACCTCAGCAGACTGAAAAACGCTATAGTTCTGACCGTTAGAACTGGAGTTCCATAAGAATCAATTCCCTAAACTGAATTATCCAGCTTTGATTGTGTGTAGTAATAGCCGTCAAACAAATGCAGACAAGCGTTAAGCTCGCTGATAAATTTTTATTTGGCTTGACACATAACAAACCCTTCCCAAAAAAGCAACTGTTTGATAGAATTATTTTTCGGCAATATTTTCATTTTTTTTTGTATAGTTTAGGGCAGTTTTTTCTTAAAATAATTACCCACGCTTGACAAATATACCCAAGCTTTTTGGGGAAAGTTGGACAAATAAACAAGCTCTAGTTTAAAAGACTTTTTTGTATAGTGACAAAACTTAATCAAGAGAGATAAAATACATAAAAATTAATAGTTCTGACCGTTAGAACTGGAGTTCCATAAGAATCAATTCCCTAAAAGGGGGAAATGGGGTAAATGGGACAAGGAAATTCATCCCTACACCAAGGTCTTTTTGCTTTGCTGCTATAAAAGTGTCACCCGTGCGACCCAAAAACAAACTCAGGTTTGAAAAAGACACAAAATTACACTTAATATGTTTATCTAAAGGAGTATCATTAATTTTTATCAATCACCTACAATCACGGGTGGGAGCTAATCACAGGATGAAAATGGACAACTATCTGTCTAAAATTGGACAATTCTACCCTATAAAATTTTTAAATTTAAAAACGATTCATATATATGGATAATTTAATCACCACTGGAAAAGCTTGGGATTGGCTTCGGGTTAGCCTTAAGACTCTACATTCTTGGAACAAACAGGTTAAAATTTTTTCAATTCTTACCCATGATGCTCATAGTAGGACAAAAGTGTACAAATACCTGTCTAAAGGTGGACAATTATACCCCAATAAATTTTCTTTTAGCGTTTCCTAAGCTAGTGAGGTACAACTATTTTTCTTCCCTTTTGCCTTTTGCCTTTATGCCTTTTGCCTAAAACCCATAACTTTTGTACCTCAACAGACTGAAAAATCCTATAATTTAAAACCGAGTTATATCTATGGATAACCTAATCACCATTCGAGAAGCCTCGGATTTGCTGGGAGTTAGCATTAAAACTCTCCGACGCTGGGAACAACAGGGTAAAATTAGCTCAATTCGTACCCCCGGTGGTCATCGCCGCTATCGACGGGAAGCTCTCTTACAATCTGGTCAAGCAACCCGATACATTATTGGCTATGCTCGTGTTAATCGACCTGAACAACAACAACAATTAGAAGCTCAGATAAAAGCGCTAGAAGAATTTTGTAGTCAGCAGGGTCAACCCTTTGAAATTCTCACCGATATCGGCAACGGAGTCAGCCACAATCACCCTAATCTTATGCGTCTAGTGCAGATGATGTGTGACGGTGGGTTGGAACGTCTAGTTTTAATCCATCCGGAAAGTGTTGGCCGCTTTTGTCATGATTTTATTTGGGGTTTGTGCGGTTTCTTTAAAATCCAAGTCATTCTCCTCAATCGATCCCATGAATTCATTGGTGCTGAGGATTTAGTGGAGGATCTGCAAGCCCTGATCACCATCTGTTACAATCGTCTCTACCCACTACATAACCCAGATCATCAGCAATTACTGGAATACCTAGAGATGCTTAAGAATGTCCGCTGACGGCGATAATAACTCCACATTGACTTTTCATGAAACTAGAAACTACGGCGATTAAACGGATTCTCGATGCTAACCTTGACCGGGCCAGAGAAGGACTGCGAATTATCGAAGAATGGTGTCGTTTTGGCTTAGATAATCCCGATTTAGCCCAAGAATGTAAAGAAATGCGCCATCAGTTGGCTAGTTGGCACTCGATCGATCTGAAACTACATCGGGACACGGCCGGGGATATCGGTAGGGATTTAAGCCATCCCAGGGAAGAAATCCGGGAGACTGTCGAGGGACTGCTGCAGGCCAATCTGGCTCGCGTACAGGAGGCTTTCAGGGTTTTAGAAGAATACGGTAAACTCTATGATCTGGAGCTAGGGATAGCCTGTAAACGGCTGCGCTATCGGGTTTATCAGCTAGAGAGTAAACTATTAATCTCTCCACCCCTAGAAAAACTGCAAGCATCTCCTCTCTATTTAGTCACTTCTCCCGCCGAAAATCTGCTAGAAATCGTCGAATTGGCCCTAAAAGGGGGTTTAAAATTGGTGCAGTACCGCCATAAAACCGCCGCTGATACGATTCGTTTAGAAGAAGCCGCTAAACTGTGTGAGTTATGCCACCGTTACGATGCTTTGTTTATTATGAACGATCGCGTCGATATTGCTCAGGCCATTCATGCCGATGGTGTTCACCTCGGTCAACAGGATGTACCGATTTCCCTAGCGCGGCAATTTCTCGGCCCCGGGGCAATTATCGGTCGGTCCACCACTAATCCCCAAGAGATGGCCAAAGCAATCCAAGAAAAGGCCGATTATGTGGGAGTGGGGCCGGTTTATGCCACCCCCACGAAAGCGGGAAAAACCCCGGCAGGATTGGAATATGTGCGTTATGCGCGGGAAAATTGCCCTTTACCCTGGTTTGCGATCGGTGGTATTGATAGTAATAACATTAAAGAGGTTTTAGAGGCAGGAGCGCAACGGGTGGCTGTAGTCCGGGCGATCATGGAAGCGCAGCATCCCGATGTGGTGACACAACAATTATTAAACCAATTAGGGCTGGCTGAATAAATCTTATCCACGAGACTGGGTTTCAGCGATTTTGGGGTTCTTCAAGTAAATCGCAAGTAGGGATTGGAGTTGAGGCTTTTCTCGTCCGCAGCAATCGGGGACTGAGGGGGGAAGACCATATAACAAATCCTTACTTTCTTCATAACTTTAGATTAATTAAGATAATGTTACAAAACTTTATGAAAAAGCCGTAGTATGATAATTTACGCCAGTAAAGCGAACACAATAAGGAGCAACACCCATAATGCAGTCGGCCGAGATGTTGCTGACAGTCCCCAAAGAGTATTTAAAACCACCGGGGGGCTTCAACCCAAACGTTACCATGTTTTTTAGTGCCTTGAGCCTAATAACCCTATCTACCTGTGGCTATTGGCTATGGTCTTGGCCCGACTGGATTTGTTTTAGTGCTAATGTCCTCGCTTTACATTTATCGGGGACAGTTATCCACGATGCCTCTCATAATTCTGCCCATAGCAATCGGATATTTAATGCTATTTTAGGTCATGGCAGTGCTTTAATGCTCGGTTTTGCCTTTCCGGTCTTCACGAGAGTCCATTTACAGCACCACGCGCACGTTAACGATCCCGAAAATGATCCGGATCATTTTGTCTCCACTGGTGGCCCTTTGTGGATGATTGCGGCCAGATTTTTTTATCACGAGATTTTCTTTTTTAAGCGGCAACTCTGGCGGAAATACGAACTGCTGGAATGGTTCCTCAGTCGTCTTTTTGTGGCTACCATAGTCATCGTCGCCTGTCAATACGGTTTTATTGGCTATGTGATGAATTTTTGGTTTGTTCCCGCTTTAGTGGTGGGAATTGCCCTCGGTTTATTTTTCGATTATCTCCCCCATCGTCCTTTCCAAGAGCGCAATCGTTGGAAAAATGCCCGCGTTTACCCCAGTTCCCTGTTAAATCTGCTGATTTTAGGCCAGAATTATCATCTCGTGCATCATCTCTGGCCGTCGATTCCTTGGTACAAATACCAACCGGCATACTATGCCACTAAACCGCTTTTAGATGCGAAAGAGTGTGAACAGTCTTTAGGTTTACTGCAAGGTAAGAATTTCTGGAGTTTCCTCTACGATGTCTTCTTGGGGATTCGCTTTCACTCCCATTCTTCTAAATCTAGCTCATAGCAGTTATCGTAATGGTGAGGTACAAGGTTTTCGTTTTGGCAAGTCGGGGGTCGATTTTATGAGAAACTCTGTATCTGTACTGGTTTTGTTGTCAACTTGATTTTTTGAAGGAGGATTTTATGGGTCAACATTGGGGAAAAGCCTTAATTTTAACAACAACTTTCTTGACAATTAACATCGATTATGCTAAGTCTTTAACCTTTGGTGAGGCCGTGGGTATTGGAGCGGGGGCCTTGTTAATCAACCGGGCGGTACAGGATAATAGACAACGTTATCGATTTGTGCCACCAGAGCAAGAATTCCAGCGCGGACTAGAGGACGGGTTTAACTTTGCCCGCTATGATAATCCGCGCAATTCCAGAGACTACGATGACGGTTTTATCGAGGGACGAAGACGGCGGGAGTCGGGTTGGTCCAGTCCCAATCGGAGAGGTTGATTATTTTTTCGGTCTGCGTCCCACTTCGGCGGTTTCTTGAATGGAAAAGATCCTCAATTTGCCGTCGATGGGAGCGACTTTAGCCACCGCTTCCGATGCCACTATATAGTTATCACCCTCGGTGTTGGTAATATTGACTACCCGCTCGCGAGTGATCATCGCCATCTCGTTATTTGCAAGAATATCCACATCCCAATTCTCAGAAAGAACCTCCATACTTTTAATATTTTTGTAGGATTCCTCTAAAAATATTTTATGTTCCGTGATGCCATTTAACTCAAAAATTTCGGTACTAGCATCGGTTTTAATGGTCAATTGCGAGGAAATAAACGGGGCATAGTGTTTGAGGATTAGGGCGATATTTTTATCTTTAATAGCAGTTTCAATGTCTTGAATCATTGCTTTAATTTCCGCTTCCTTGATTGTTTGTCCCCCATCGCGATTACTCGATTGTTTCACTGGCACTATCGAGGGATTAGCATGGACAAAAGGGGGGGAGATGCCAGGGAGAAGGGATAAACCGAGCAATAGAACAATTAATTGGGGAGAACGCATAATTTAATAAACTTGGTAAATTCAACCCGAATCATAGCATTTTCTCGTTACCGAATAAATCCTCAAGCTGAAAGTCCCTGGTTAGGGAAGCTAAGAGAGCAAAATTCTGGCTGTGCAAAGTCTAGGTTGATCCTTTAGCTATTTTGGGCTTGATATTTCCAGAATAACAGGGGTATGATCGCTAGGTTTTTCTTGTTTCCTGGGTTCTCGATCAATCAGACAATTAACGGCTTTTTCGTATAGCTGAGGAGTTAAATAAAGATGATCAATTCGCCAACCTCGGTTACGAGCAAAACCGCCGCTGCGATAATCCCACCAACTATAATGTCCCTCGGCCGAGGTGAATTTTCTAAAGGCATCTTGTAAACCAATTTCTAAGACCTTTTCTAAAGCTTCTCTTTCTTTAGCTGAAGACATAATATGATTTTCTTTGCCTTTGGGATCATAAATATCTTTATCTTCTAAGGCAATATTAAAATCACCACAGATACATAATTCTTCCGGTTGAGAATTAATAATTTTATCTAGATATTTCCTAAGAGTTTCTAACCATTTAAGCTTATAAATATACTTGTCACTATCTAGGGAAGAACCATTAGGAACGTAGAGATTGATAATCCTAATATCGCCGATTACTCCAGTAATTACCCGTTTCTGTTCGTCTAGTTCTCCCGTTAAATTTTCGCCGATAATGGGACTAAATCCCACGGTGATATCGTCCAGGGGTTTTCGGCTAAAAATCGCCACACCATTATAGGCTTTTTGTCCAGAAATATAGAGATGATAACCCAAAGATTCAAAAGCTTCTCTGGGAAAATCTCGATCGATTACCTTGGTTTCTTGCAAGCACAAAACCTCAACGGGATTGAGTTGTAACCAGTTAATTACCTGCTCTTGTCGGCTGCGAATCGAGTTGACATTCCATGTGGCGATTTTCATAGCTAAAAACCGAGAATTTTTCTCACACTTCCTCAGCAAAACTACTGCGACGCACAAACTCAAAGGGACCGGCGATCGAACCCCAGACTAATTGATCGGTTTCGGGATCTAAACCGCGATCAACGCTAATTAATCCCCGTTCACTAATTTCAAAACTATTATCCAAATAAGTCATTCTATCTTTGCGAAAGACTAAACATTGTTTACCCGGTTTCACCACCCCTTTAAAACTGTTACCCGTCCAAGTTACATTCATATCACAACCCGCCATCGGTTCTAATAGGTCTAAGCTGAGATTTTTGAGACGTTGGGGTTCTCTAGAAGCACCAAAAAAGTTAGCTTCCTCTTTGACTTTAAAGTTTTCTAGTTCAATATGATCATCGACTACCGACAATTTAAATACTCGCAAACGATAGGGAGTATTGAGCATAAAATCGTAGGCCTGTTCTAAAAACAAACTGGTTCCCTTCAGTAATTCATCGGGTAAAGGACGCATACACACGCGAATATGGGCAAAAAAAGGCGGATTAGCAAAAGCTTGTTCTTGATTACTAAAATCCGCCGCCATCCAGCGTGCTAGGGTTTTTATATCCGTGGGATGAGTCATAGTTTTTGAGATGTGAATGGCTATTAGCTATCAGCCATCAGCTAGTTAATCGCTCTGATAAATTTTCACTGATTACTGATAACTATGCCCCGATAATTGTTATTGTGCGATTACTTTAATTTCGATATCGGCATTAACTTCGGGATGGAGTTTGACTTGTACTTTATAGACTCCCAATTGACCGATATCGGGGACGGTAAGACCACGGCGATCGATTTCTAATTTAGCATTTTCTAGAATAACCGTAGCCACATCTTGACTGGTGACAGTACCGAAAATTGCCTCGTTTTCACCCACCTGTTTAGGGATGGTGTAGGGACTGAGTTTTTCGATCGCAGTTTTTCTGGTTTCCGCTTCTTGTTTTTCAGCGAGGAGACGTTGACGCTCTTTTTCTTTCCTAAATTCTGCCTGTTTAATCGCGCCCTTGGTGGCTAAAACGGCCACACCTTGGGGGATAAGGTAATTGCGCGCATAACCGGGGGCCACTTCCACCACATCGCCATTTTCACCTAATTTGCTGACTTTTTGATTGAGGATAACCTGCATTCGTTTCGCCATGATCTTGACCTAAAACAATAGTTCCAAAACCCCTATCATACCATGCAATCGTCAAGTGTTGATCACAAGTTAGTTATTGCCGGCGGCGATGATCTGGGTTAATAGGGGGCCGATTGCCTGAAAGGCCGAGGGTAAAACCGCTACGGTGGCGGCCGCGATAATAATTGTCGTGGCTAATCTCAGCACTTTCTCGGAGGCTTTTTCGTAGGTGTCAAATTTATAGTCGAGCTTGTCTAATCTTTGGTCTATTTCCTGAAAGCGTTGGTCTATTTCCTCAAAACGTTGGTCTATCGCTTCAAAACGTTGATTTACTGCTGTTTGGAAGCTTTTCAATTCGTTGAGAACATCGGTTAGGGTGGGTTCTTGAGTGGACATGGTGACACCTAGGGGAATTTGATCGCCTAGCACAATTATAACCTTAAGTCAAGCTTTTTTGATAAAAATTAACTTTTTTGTCGGTAATATTTTGACCTTGTTCAAGTGTTGGAGACAACCAGTATTTCTATTCTAATAAGGTCTCTTTAATTGTTGTTAAGACTTTGCTATCTTTGACCATCCAAGCATGAAGCAATACGGGAATCGAAATTTCTTTGCCCACCGATAAACGGGAACTATGGGCGGGAAATATCATTAAATCGTAGGGAGTCCAGATAATTGTGGTTTTAATTTTATTTAAAATTTGTTGACAATCTTGATTTAAATCCTCTAGAAATTGACTCCCCGGCTGCATTTGTCTAATCCCATCTAAGGGTAAACTATACGCGGTTAAAGTGCCTCGATTCGGGGCAGAAATATTTAGGTAACGTTGCACTCTTGCCACCCCTCCTAATCTTTGCAGGTAGTAGCGGGTAATTAATCCTCCCATACTAAACCCAATCAGATCTACTTTCTGCTCTTTAGCAAAGTTTTTCTCGATATAATTGTCCACCTGACCGGCTAAAACTTCTAACTTTTCGTAACCATGATTGGGAATTAGGTTAAAACTATGCACCTGCCAACCATGATAGTTTAAATACTCGCTCATCGGTTTAAAAACAGCCGTAGTGTCCAGAAAACCATGCACCAAAACAACGGGATTCATAGATGAGGTTTTATCCTTGAATTCTGAATCTATTCTAACAAATGATCGGGGTAATGAGCGAAAAATTTTTGGGGAGAGCCTATCTAAGTATCTAAGCACAATTAATTACACATCTAAGCCACTACTCCGTCAGACTTCTGCTGTGATCAGTAAACAGTGAACTGAAAACTCAAATCCGATCCCTAATAGCTGTATCCCTTATCCCGTATCCTGTCTCATGTCTCCTGACGACCGTCTCCTGTCTCCTGACGACCGTCTCCTGACGACCGTCTCGACTAGGAAATTAATTTTGCACGACTACTTACTAGGTACGGCTGCCGGCAACTTCTAAGGATTAGGGAAAAAACCAAAAAGTTTAGCGGCACCTCCTAAAATAGCGACCACCAATGCTATCAGAATCCCTCGATTGGTGAATTCCTGATAGGCAACCCTTGCAGTTAATCCATTGATTTTTTCGTCTAAAGCTTTAATATCTCCCTTGAGTTCGGCCTGTCCTATTTCTACTTTAGTTAACCGGTCTTCTATCTTGTCAAATCTCTCGTCAATACGGTTTTCCAGAGAGTCGATTTTCTCATCAATACGTTTTTCCAGAGAGTCGATTTTCTCGTCAATACGTTTTTCCAGAGAGTCGATTTTCTCGTCAAGGCGTTTTTCCAGAGAGTCGATTTTCCCCTCAATCCTTGTCAGGACAGCTTCTAGGGAATAAGTGACAGTTTCGTTAGACATTTTGAGCAACTCCAAAAGTCAAATCTTCAGGGGTAAATGCTGGAGGCTATATTTTACGGAAAAATCAGGGGTCTATAGGCGGACACGGATTCCCATTATAAGAAAATTATAAGTCAAGACTTGAGTTTTTGTCAAGCTTTTTTTTGACGGCAATCAATGGCAAGAATTTCGGGGAAGTATTTAGCCACCGATGCCTAACCGTCCCGCTAAACTAGGGCTTAAAGGAATCAGAGTCGCCAACATTAAAAAGAGTAGTAATAAACCCCAACCGGCGCGGGTGTCATCGGGTTCGGTTAACTCGTTTAAACTCGGTCTTTCCAACTCTCTTTGTAAAAAAGCGACTAAAATTGTCCAATAGAGAGGAATGGGATTACTGGGATTAACTAAGGAAATAATGCCCAAAATGACCAAAGTGGCCACAGTGGTGCGGCGGGCAATTTTGCGACCATAAATAGCCTGAACAATTCTGCCACCATCTAACTGTCCGGCGGGCAGTAAATTAAGGGCGGTAATCACCAATCCCAACCAACCGATAACAGTTAAAGGATGGACGGAGATAACGGCATTTTGTAACTCGTCGCCCAAAACTATCCGCGCTAAAGAACCCACTAAAATTGAACTTTGGAAAAAGGTACTAGGGATTTGAAAAAGGCTGGCCGAATTAGATAAAGTCAGTCCAACGATTAACAAGATTAAAGAAACCAAACCTCCCAAAGCAGGACCGGCGAAAGCTATATCAAATAGAACACTGCGGTTAGGTAATAAAGATTCAAAACGAGTAATTGCCCCAAAAGAACCAATCTGCCAAGTGGGAAGAAAATAGGGTAAACTGAGACGAATATTATGGCGTTTAGCGATAATTAGATGACCGATTTCGTGGGCAATTAATACCGACCATAAACCCAAACTCAGGGGAATCGCTTCTTGATACCTCTGCCAATTACTAAACAAATCAAAACCCAATAAAATTCCCGCCGCTTCTAAGCTGGTGACAATGGTGGCTACTAACAAAACTAAAGAGAGATTTTTTTGAGCAAGAGTGGCAGGACTAGGCTCGTTAGTTTTGGGAAGGATAATTACCACAGGTTTTTCCTCGGTTCCTTCCACCAGAAATAAACGATATTTATCGCCAAAATGATCGCTTAATTTCTGGTTTAAGCGAGAGTGAACGATATCTGGTTCTCCCCGTAAATTGCCTTTAAAAATTGCCCCTTCCTGAAAAGAGATAGTCTCGGTGGCAAAAAAAGTATCTATCCCAAAAATACTCTGAATAACTTTTAAATCCTCTTCGGGAATTGGAATCACATCCGGTACAATTGCTGTCACCGCTGCCGGGATTTCTAGAGGAGTAACGGACTCGCTAACTGCCGGGTTAACTTTCGGTTCAATTATCTGATTGGTTTTCAGTAAGCGTAAACGGTTGCCCAAATAAATATAGATAATGGTGGAAGCAACCAGTAAAAAGAGAATTACCGCTAGATTGAGATAAATTCCCGCCGCAAATAGCCCGAAAAAAATTAACCAAGGAGCTATTAAGACCAAGGATTGTAACCAAGCTAAAATTCCCAGTTTGCCGTAGGGTTTAGCCCGATAAAAACTCCAAGTCAAGATAGCGCCAGCGACGAGGAAAATAACAGCGATCGCGGCAATTTCCGAAGAAATATTAACCATAGGAAAGTCAAAATCAATAGGTTTTTATCAATCAATTTGATTATAAGCTTGCAGGGCAGCCCGTAATTGACCCCGATGCTTTTGTAACAATTCTTGTCCTGCCGCCGCCGAAAGTCCCGTTTTCTGCATTAACAAAGCCAGTTTAACCCGGCGGCCACTTTTTTCCAGTAAAATTGCCGCTTCCTGGCGACTAACATCGGTAAGGTTGCAGATAATCCGCAGGGCGCGGTCATGGAGTTTATGATTAGTAACTGCCACATCGACCATCTGGTTGCCGTAAACCTTGCCTAACATTACCATTGTCCCTGTGGAGAGGATATTTAAAGCCATTTTCGTCACCGTTCCCGCTTTCAGCCGTGTGGAGCCGGCCAAAAGTTCCGGTCCGGTCAATAACCGGATATCCACATCCACCGCGATCTCCACTTGTTCGGCGGGGACACAACTAATGGCAATCGTTGTCGCACCGCGCTGTTTTGCCGCCTGTAAAGCCCCGTGAACGTAGGGGGTTGTCCCCCCGGCGGTAATCCCCACTACCACGTCTAATTCGTGAATTTCTCGCTGGGCAATAATCGTCGCCCCATCTTCCGCTTTATCCTCCAAATCTTCGGAACTACGCACCAGCGCCGCCGCTCCACCGGCAATAATTCCCTGTACCAATTCCGGGGGAGTGCAGAAGGTGGGAGGACATTCGGCCGCGTCCAAAACCCCCAGCCGGCCACTGGTTCCCGCCCCAATGTAAAAGAGTCTGCCACCTTTAGCCAGAGCTTGACCGGTCAGAGAGATCGCTAGGGCCAATTCTTGCCGGGCCATGGCGATCGCCTTCAGGGTTTGGGCATCCTCGCGATTGAAGATATCCACCAATTCGAGCGGGTTTAATTGGTCTAAATTTAGGCTGTTTGGGTTAATTTGTTCGGTTAACAGGTGTCCTCTGCTTTCCCACTGTTCCATAACGGTTTAATTGAGCTTTTCGTAAGATTATTTTCAGTATATAGCCAATCGGTGGGTAAAAAGCTTGACAATTGCCGCCCGAATATTAGATAATAGTAAATTGTGTCAATTCCTGCTCGGATCAGGTGAAGACATTAGCACAAAAGCTGGAATTTTTTTCAGCTACCTGTACGGCAAAACGAGCGCAGAAAATTTATGAGTTACGCAATTATTGAGACCGGTGGCAAACAGATTCGGGTAGAACCCGGTCGCTATTACGATATCGAACTTCTTCCCGTCGATGAACAAAGTACCCATACCATCGACAAAGTGCTATTAATCCATGATGAGGATGATATTAGCATCGGTCAGCCCTTTATCGAAGGGGCCACCGTGGCAGGGACTGTCATGCAACATCGTCGGGGCAAAAAAGTTATTGTCTATAAAATGCGCCCGAAAAAGAAAACCCGTAAAAAACGCGGTCATCGTCAAGAAATTACCCGTTTTATGATTGATTCAATCAATTATAACGGTAAAACCCTAGTCGCCACTGCTGCTACCTCCGTCGCTGAAGTTGTAGAAGATAGTAGCGATGAAGAAGAATAACTTTTAGAATCAAAAAAGCATTTGGAGAGAAATTATGGCTCATAAGAAAGGTACGGGTAGTACCCGCAACGGACGCGATTCTCGTTCCCAGAGACTAGGCGTTAAGCGCTACGGTGGTCAAGTGGTAAAAGCGGGAAATATTCTCATCCGTCAACGGGGTACTAAAGTTCACCCGGGTAAAAATGTTGGTCGTGGTGGCGATGATACTTTATTCGCTTTAATTGATGGTGTGGTTAAATTTGAATACAAGGATAAAAGTCGCCGTCAAGTTAGCGTTTATCCCGCTGAAGTTAGCGCTAGTTAATCCCATCAACCCTGATTAATTTTTTCCCTGTAACCTCCTAACTCATCCTAGGGGGTTTTTCAAATAATTTATATCTGTTGACAGGGTAGATCGATCGCTCATAGATTAGATATAGTCCGAAAGTAGCTCGGAAAAGATGAACTGAGTATGATTCTTAAAATTGCCGATATCTTAAAAAATTTGCCCTGGTCTTTCAATTCTACTGCCGAATTACCCTGGTTAGATCGCTCGCGAGCCGAAAAATCTCTGCAAAAAGCTCGTCAACAACGGCGAATTTCCGAACGAGAATATCAACTCCTTGACCATTGGCGAGAATTGGGTTATTGTGTTGTCAAAGATTTAATTCCCGCAACGGCGATCGATAATTTAGTAGCAGAATTAGCCGATTTATTTTTCCTAGAATCGGCTATCCCTGGATTAAGAATTGAAGGCATTCAAGCAGAAAATTTACCAACGAGTTTAAGTCATGAACAGGTTTTAGCCCTAGATATCGAGCAAAGAAAAGCCTTAGTTAATTCTATTTGGCGACTCCATGCCTTTCATGAGATTTCCCCCGCTGCTCGAGCAATTTTTGACAATCAAAATCTGAGAGATTTAGTTAATTTAATTATTGGCAAATCCTGCGAACCGAGATATTCCATCAACTTCCTGCACGGTACAGAGCAGGGGCTGCACGAGGATATGGCAGTTTTTTATGTTCATCCTACTAATCATTTAGTCGGTGTTTGGATTGCCTTGGAAGATATTTCCGCCGATGCTGGCCCGCTAATTTTTTATCCTAAATCTCATAAAAATATCAAAGTAACTGACTTTTTTCCAGACTATCCCGCCATCAATCTGAAAAATATTACTGCCGATAAAATTCCCGAATACCAAGATTATGTTAACCGGCGCGCTCAGAATTATGACTGTCAATCATTTACTGCTAAAAAAGGAGAGATTCTTCTCTGGCACGGAATGTTAATTCACGGTGGTGGGAAGATTAATAATACCCTGCTAACCCGTAAATCGATGGTAATTCATTTTATTGCCGAGGGTGGCGATTACAACGATCGGGCTTTAGGTCCTTTTAATTGGTAAGATTAATTTACCACTCCTTCTAAAAAGGAAAAAGAGAGCCAACCCAGTCCCACGGCTGCCACCTATTCCTAGGCATAATACCCGTGGATGCCATTGCACTTTTGCCTGGGAAAAATCGGGGGAAAAAACGAGGTTGACTAAAATCAATCCAGAGATGATCGACCCCGATTAAATCGATTGCTGGTGGGTGGAAAGCAGGTATTTCCAACCAGACTACAATATTTTTACCGGTTGAAATTGTTCGCCTTCGTCCAGTTGCCAAGCTTGTAAATCGATCGCTTTCCCTGAAACTACAGAGACAATTAAATAAGTATATCCTGACCAGGCTAATTGGCGATCTATTTCCGAGGGAATGGCGGCATGATCGGGGTGGGAATGATAGATACCGATAATTTCTAGCTGGTTTTCCCGCGCCGATTTTTGAGCTTGTAAAAGCACTTCTGTGGCAATACTAAAGCGGTTTTTCCTATTACCTGACCAGTTATTTTCTGTGGTTTGCACGGTGATCACTTGGGCTGCTGTTTCGGTAATTTTTCCCAGGAGTAACCCACAACATTCTTCGGGATAGGTGGATTCTGCGTGGGTGAAAATGCGCTGGTAAATTTGGTCTGTAATCAGGATCATAATGGAAAATTTTCAAAACCTATTGATGTTAGTTTGCTTTGGATATAGGGAACTTTAAAACTGGGTGTATCTCAATTTGGTCGAAATATCTATAGGACATTTTGTCCGTACGCGATGCGCCCCTACCATTGGCTCCATAATATTATTGTAGTGGCCAATTGCCTTCGCTCTCTTTTAATAACTTCTGCATCGCTGACTCAGAAATAACTTATTCTTGGCCAGTTCCGGCCAATGTTAAATTTATTAATAGACTCTTTAACTTATTGTCCCCTAACCTTTGCACTGAACTGATAAATGTCGCTCGATTTTCGCAATCTTAATACACTTTGGGGTTCTATTTTAGTCGAAACATTGGCCCGTTTGGGATTGAAGATAGGGGTGGTTTCTCCCGGATCGCGATCGACTCCTTTAACGGTAGCCTTGGCAAGACATCCCCAGATTGAAGCTATTCCCATCTTAGACGAGCGCTCGGCCGCTTTTTTTGCCCTGGGATTAGCCAAACAATTATCTCAACCGGTGGTTTTAGTCTGCACTTCTGGCACTGCCACGGCTAATTTTTATCCCGCAGTCATTGAAGCAAAAGAAAGTCATGTCCCTTTATTAATTCTAACCGCCGATCGCCCCCCAGAATTGCGTCATGCTCACGCCGGTCAGACTATCGATCAAGTCAAACTCTACGGTAATTATCCCAACTGGCAAGCGGAAATTAGCTGTCCTAGTGCCAATATCGAGCGTTTACGCTATCTCCGTCAAACTATCATCCACGCGTGGTTGCGCTGTCTCGATCCTGTCCCCGGAGTGGTGCATCTGAACTTACCATTTCGGGAGCCCCTCGCACCAACTCCCGATCTAGAAATTAACAATTTAGAAGCTAATTTTGACCAAGAAGCTTTTTTTAGCCATATATCTCGGCAAAATATCCCTATTAACCACTCAATTCTCCAAATTAATTCTTTACCCTCCAAAGGAATTATCATCGCGGGATTAGCTTCCCCGCAAAACCCTGAAAGTTACTGTCAGGCGATCGCTAATTTAGCCCGATCGCAACAATATCCCGTCTTAGCGGAAGCTTTATCTCCTCTGCGAAACTATGCAGGGTTAAATCCCCATCTCATCACCACCTATGATTTATTATTGCGGAATCCTGCCCTTAGGACCCAATTAACCCCCGATGTTGTCCTGCAAATTGGCGAATTACCCACCAGCAAAGAATTACGGACCTGGTTAGAAGAAATCGACTGTCCGCGCTGGATTATCGATCCCCATCCCGATAATTACGATCCTCTACAGGGAAAAACCGGACATCTCAGGGTAAATATCGAGCAATTAGGGGATTTATTCCCAGATCAAACCCATAATAACCGAGAATATCGGCAATTATGGCAAAAATTAGACCAGCAAGCCAGATTAACCATCGATCGCCTTTTGGCAGCAGAAACTAAACTGATTGAAGGGAAAATCCCCTGGCTGCTCTCCCAATACCTCCCCCCCCGCACCCCGATCTTTATCTCTAATAGTATGCCTGTTCGCTATGCCGAGTTTTTTAACCCGCCTAGCGATCGCCAAATTCGTCCCTATTTTAACCGCGGGGCCAATGGCATCGACGGCAACCTCTCCACTGCGATAGGAATAGCTTATAAAAATGTCCCCAGTCTGCTATTAACGGGAGATTTAGCCCTATTACACGACACAAATGGTTTTTTAATCAAAAAATATTTTGTTGGCTCCTTGACCATAATTTTAATCAATAACAAGGGGGGAGGCATTTTCCAGATGTTGCCGATCGCCAAATTTGACCCTCCCTTTGAAGAATTTTTTGCCACTCCCCAAAATATCGACTTTTGCCAACTCTGTCGCACCTACGGTATCGATTACCATTTAATCAGCGATTGGACTGATTTTGAGCAAAAAATCGCAGTTTTGCCGGAATCAGGGATAAGATTACTAGAAATATCCTGCGATCGAGCTTTTAATACTCAATGGTTCCTCAGTAATTATGTGTAGGGTGTGGGGTGTGGGCTTCGGCCGTGAGCTCAGCGTTCGACTGAGCTCACGCCGAAGTCCGAACGGGTGTGGGGTGTGGGGTGTGGGGAAGTGGGGAAGTGGGGAAGTGGGGAGAATAAAGCTGCCTATTGCAAGAGTGCCTATCCTGATATGTAGCATATACTCAACGGATTTAGTATTAATTCCCTTTTTCGAGAAAGTCAATACAATGGGTGGAAAGCGAGTAAAAAGGGTCCGATGAATCGACAAAGACGGCAAAAATCAAGACAATTTTCTCTCCCTAGATATTCTATCTTTCCCCCGGAACAATGGCGATGGGGAGTGACTTCTTTGGTGATTAGCTTGGTCTTGTCCCTACTGATTTTAAAACTGAATAGCTCTAGTCTCTCCACTGCCACCATAAATATTTTTAATCCCTCCACTGTGGGGGAGAATTTAGCCGGTAAGAGTCTAGATGAGTTAGAAAAGCAGAAAATCGCCGAATTTTTGCAAATTGCCCCGCCAGAAACCGAATTAACCCTCGATCGCACTCCCTTGTTTATTCTCCACGATACAGCTTGGAGTATGACTGCGGGTAACATCGAAGAACAGAAAAAATATGCTCGCGGTCCGATGAAATTGGGTCCCAATGTTTACATTCCCCGCAAACCGAATTCCAGGGATAGAAATATTTTAGACTCGATCGCCCGGCCTTTTTTTGAACGTCACCGTCCCACTGCCACTTTTTATGAACAAGCGGCCGAAATGCTGCCCGCAGACACCAGAGATCAATTAGTGCGTCAACTGTGGCAACTTACCCCAGAAACTATCCGCGTCAAGGGTTTTGCACTTGCTTTAGCGGGTGTTCCTTTGAGTACGCGATCGGCCACTGAGTTAGAAAAAAGGGCGAGAATTTGGTTAAATACGCCTTCAGAAGCCGTTTTTAGGCGTTTAGTCAAAGAATATCCCACAAATTACTTTGATGGAGCAAAAAGCACCGCATTATGGGCAACAGAAGCGATTTGTCAGCAGCTATCTCACCCTAATTGCGATCGCTTGCGACCAATTTTTGCCGAAAGAAATCGTCGGGTTATCTCCAGCGTTAACATTGAACTGGTACAGGCGCCGGGGTCCCACTGTTTGACCAAAGGACGCTTGCAACCCCTCCCCGGTTACAGCGATTTTCAATACCAACAAACGGCCAAATATTATCTCCTCGCAGCCTTACAAACGGGACAATTACCACAAATTGTCAGCCATTTTGCCGTGGATAGTTTTCTGATTAATCAAGGAAAATATCCCCATTGTGACCCCCGGGGTTTTGATCTACAACGTCTCTACAATCTAATCAGTGAAGCTTTGGGTTATGACCCCAGCACTGTTTATGGTATCGTTCCCCGTTACGGCACAAATATTCTAGCCGGTGATAATATTTGGTGGCATAATCGAGTTTTTGATGCGGCCAATTTACCCACAACTTTAAATTAGACCTTATCAGTTAGAACTGTCCACTTCTCCCAAAGCTTCTAGATAGGCGATCGCTGCTTCTAAAGGAGAATCGTAGCTATATGAAAACTCCTCAAACCAGCGTCCTTCCTCCGATTTAGCATCCAATTTATCTAACCATTGCTTCGCTTTTTTAGTTAAAGCTTCTCGCTTGCGCTGCTGTTTTAATGCCGCCGCTTTTTCTTTTTCCGCTGCCTCCTGTTGTTGCCTTTCTTGGTTTTCTAAGGCTAAAGCTTTTAAAAGCGCATCGGTAGAAGAATCGCCGGTATAATTAACCTTAAATTCGGCCGGGGAACGATCTTTTTCTTGGCGAGAAGAAGGGGACGGCATCGGTTTTTCCTGATCCCGTTTCTGGTATTCTGCCTTCATTTGTGCCAGTAAATCTTCTATTTCTCCCATAATGATCAAGTTAGAAAGTAAAAAGTTAAAAAGCGGGTTCCCTTATTTTTCCAAACGGACCACATACCATTGTAAATAACCCTCCTCACCCAGGTCTAACTCGCAGTAATTATCGCGCAGATAGAGAGCTTTTTCCTCAAAACTAGAGAATTTTGCCAATTGTCGGGGACAAATCTCCGGTTTTGCGGTGATTAAATCTTTTAACTTATCCCGCAACTGGTCGGGAGTCTGGAATTGTTCAGATTGATCGGCCTCAAGGACAAGAAAATAGTCCCCTTGATACATAATAGAATCGGGCATCGCTGTTTGATAGTCTCAGTAGGAAAATTTTTTGGCTATCTTTATCACTTTATCGCCTCAACGCTCGATCGACACCACCACTATGACAGACCATCTCACCAATCCCTTTCTCAGTCTCCCTTACGAAAGCGCCATGCAGGACTTGGGGGACCAATACTACGATCAAGTTGCGGCCGCGGATTTTCCCGGTCATATCCTTCGTTTTCGCAATGATGCTTTATTACCTTTGGTGGGAATCCAGCCAGAATTAACCTTAGATGAGCATTTTATCGAGGCTTTTGCTAAATTTCAATCCCTGACACCTTTTTTAGCCCTGCGTTACCACGGTTATCAATTTGGCGAGTATAATCCTTTTTTGGGAGATGGTCGCGGTTTTCTCTACGGTCAAGTTAGGGGTATTGATGGCAAATTATACGATTTTGGTACGAAAGGATCGGGACGGACCCCCTATTCCCGTCATGCGGACGGTAGATTAACTCTCAAGGGTGGAGTTAGAGAAGTCTTAGCTGGGGAAGCTTTACGCGGTTTAGGGGTGAATACCTCTCGTTGTCTCAGTTTGGTGGAAACGGGAGAATCCCTCTGGCGTGGCGATGAACCTTCCCCGACGCGATCTTCGGTGATGATTCGAGTTAGTAATTCTCATATTCGTTTTGGGACTTTTGAGCGTTTATTTCATATTAAACGTAGCGATTTAATTAAAAGACTCCTCGATCATCTGATTATTTATTATTATCCTGAAATCAATCCCCAGGATAGCGATCGCTATTTAAAATTTTACGCCACTTTGAGCGAAAGAACCGCTAAATTAGCGGCCCAATGGATGGCCGCAGGTTTTTGTCATGGGGTTCTCAATACCGATAATATGTCAATTACCGGGGAAAGTTTCGATTATGGTCCCTACGCTTTTATTCCTTCCTATAACCCCCAATTTACGGCGGCCTATTTCGACTACGGCGGCCGTTATAGTTATGGCAATCAGCCTTTTATCTGTCGCTTAAATCTAGAGTTACTACAATCTCCCCTGGCCATGGTCGCCTCCTTGTTAGAGTTAGATCTGGCTTTGGCTAACTATGACCAGCATTACAATTTTTATTATCAAAAAATGATGCTCAAAAAGTTAGGTTTTGAGGATATTTTTACTCCCGAATCCGCTTTACTGGTCAGCAAAACCGTGGAAGTTCTCCAAGAAACTGGCCTGGGTTATCACGACTTTTTCTATCAATTAAGTGAACAATTTAATTACGGTTGGCGAGAAAATAGTTCTCTAATTCTTGAAAATATGGATTTACCAAAAGCTGATTGGCAACGTTGGCGAGAGTTATATAGTTTGGTCTTAAATCAATTACCCTCAGATTCCCTGTCTCAAATTGGCGATACCTTAACGCATTATAATCCTAAAACCGCTTTACTTAGACCGCTAATCGAATCGGTTTGGGAGGCAATTACTTATCAAGATGATTGGCAACCTTTCCACGAATTAGTGATAAAATTACAGAATAAACAGTAATTAAGTAATAAGTAGTGGTGCAAAAGGTGGTTAAATATGCGTAATTAATTATCTCTAGCTACTTATTTAGGTCATTTCCTGAAATGCGTTGAACAAAAATTGACCAGACTTGGCGATCAATGTTTCCCTTCTAACCATTAAGAGTGTCAAAATAATAGTAAAATTTTGTGACAAAGTGCAGTCAGATCTAAGAATCTTTGCTAGAATTCTAGAAGGATTCTTTGATCAGTCTCCTTAGAGGAGGCTGTTTGCAGTAAGCTCATTTGGTTAACACGCTTTTGGGTGTGATATAGGGAAAGTTAACCTATATCGTTACTCTAGAGAGTGTTGTGCAGAAAGTTGACCTATAATATGTAGTTAGCTAAAAAGAAAATGCCAGAATCCGACGGAGAAGCTGAGCGGATCGAATCCGCATACCAATATGCGGGAATCCCGCTTATGCCGGAGGTGATTCGAGATCTGATTCTTGAATTGTATGCAGGAAGGATCGTTCGTCGAAACGATATAGTCACGAAAATCCCTGAGGTTCATACAAAACGTGGTGGCGTTGAAGCGAATGCCGCGAACCTCGAAGCTTCGGTTAAGAAGGCACTTCAATACCTGAAAAGAGAAGGTCTCGCGACGAATCCAGGATATGGAATGTGGAAGATTCGATCCGCAGACGAGTCGGAAGTGGAACATGAACTATCTGCCGAGGATGAACCCAATGACTCCGCAGGTGTTGTGGCTTCAGCCGAACTTGAGTTCGGTTCGGGAGAATCAGCAATCTATCTTTACTATTTCAAAGTCTACCAAAGTCATCCAGACGCAAAGGAGGAAAACCGGTGGCCGTGCAAGATTGGCCGCACAGACCGGGATCCCCTCCGACGGATTCTTAGTCAGTCGACCACTGCCCTTCCAGAAGTTCCCCACATTGCATTGGTGATGTGGACGCCCTTTCCTTCGCATTGGGAAGCGGCACTGCATTCTATCCTACGCTTAAGAGGACGGTCGATCAAAACCGCTCCAGGGAACGAATGGTTTTCGACAAATCCGACCGAGGTTCTTGAATTGATCCGCATGATCGACCCTGAAGGCAACATCCCGATAATGAGCTAACAAATCGGCGCACACAGTGCGATCGCCGATCTTGTAGGGTGCGTTCCCTAATGCAAGTCCTACTGCTCCACCGATCGATTTTGGGGAACGCACCATGCCCATGGATTGAAGCTGTGAGTTTAAGTACGATGCCGCTCTGGTGGGACCAGTTGAGGAATGTTAGGGAAGATTCCCCATGTTTGGTTAAAATAGAGGGGCAAAAGTCGCCACAGGGTCAAGCCAATGACAGTTCGACAACCCCGCTACAGTAAAGAAGAATTTGCTCGACGTGGTAATGAGATTTATCAATCTCAGGTACGTCCCCAAGTCGAGGAGGGTAATCAGGGGAGAATTGTGGCAATTGACATTGAAACAGGGGCTTTTGAAGTAGCGGATGATTTGGTAGCCGCAGCGAAGCAACTTTCTGCACGAGTGCCTGATACTCAGACATGGTTTGTTCGCATTGGGCATTCAGCCGTCGATCACTTTGGCGCAAGGAGCCTGAGAACAAAGCCATGATGCAAGGTCGTGTAAATCAACGGTGTGAGGCGACGTTAGCGATCGCAGTCAGAAACAATGAAACAACGCAGATAGTAGATGCTGTAATTGATACAGGATTTTCAGGTTTTCTCACCTTGCCGTCTGACATAATTGCTAGGTTAGGGTTTATTTGGGAGGGTCGAGATCTTGCGACGTTAGGCGATGGGACTTTCTGCACGTTTGAAGTTTACATCGGGCTTGTGATCTGGGACGGGCAATATCGTGAGATTTACATCAACGAATCAGAGACGGTTCCGTTGATTGGGATGCAGCTATTACGAGGATACGATTTGCGAATTCAGGCAATTGAGGGTGGTTTAGTTACGATCGAAGCGTTGAAGTAGAGTACGATGCTGAAGGCACTGAGTAGCAGTACGTCATTGTTGCAGCAACGTGGAAGCTAGAATATATTAAGCCCTATTATTAGATGTTGTCTATGACTGAACGACTTGAGCAGGCGATCGCCCAATTAAAAACCTTGTCAACCGCTCAACAGGACGCGATCGCAACCCTAATTTTGGCAGAACTCGAAGAAGAGCAGCGATGGCATGACTCCTTTGCTCGCTCACCAAACTTGCTGGCTAAACTAGCAGCCGAAGCAATGGCAGAACATCGATCGGGTAAGACTCAAGAATTAGACCCAGAAACGTTGTGAAGTCTTGTACCACTGCTGGTTTTCGGGAGATGTTTGCAGATCTTCCAAAACCGATTCAAGAGCAGACCCGTAAAGCGTATCGGCAATTCAAAGAAGACCCAAGCTATCCCAGCTTGCGATTCAAGAAAGTCCATCCACAGCTGCCCATCTATTCTGCACGCATCAATAGGGATTATCGTGCTGTCGGTCAATTAGAGGATGATACGGTGATTTGGTTCTGGGTTGGTTCCCATGCAGAGTACGATATGCTGCTGGAGCAATTGTAGTGCGATGCCGAAGGCACTGCGTAGCAGTACGCCATCGCTGTAGGGTGCGTTCCCTAATCTGACTCCTACTGCTCCACCGCTCGATTTTTGGGAACGTACCATGCACATTGATTGAGGCTGTGAGTTTAAGTGCGGTCGCTGATCTTAATAAGCTACATTAACAATAATACTTAAAGAAAAGGCTTAAAGATGCTCAGTAACAAGGGCAAAAAAACAAGTCACCCCTGGTGTTTTTCCCCGACGATATTGCCTATTATAATTAATGAAACAGGTTTTCTTGCTAGATGGATTCGGTTTGGCAAGCCATGACCGATAAAGATGATTGGCAACCTTGCCAAGAATTAGTGATAAAATTACCAAATAAACCGTTATTTTTCCCCTAACCCTAATCCCTAATAAAATTATGATGCACGGTTTTATTCCCCCTCATCGTTATTTTCCCTATCTTACTTGGACCGATATAGATTCAATGCCAGATCAGGAAAATGTGGTAATTATTCAACCCATCGGTGCGATCGAACAACACGGACCCCATCTACCTATTGCCGTGGATGCTGCCATTAGTTTAGGGGTTTTAGGCAAAGCTTTCGAGAAGTTAGATGATAATATTCCTGCCTTTGCTTTACCCTGTCTCTACTACGGAAAATCTAACGAACATTGGTCTTTCCCCGGCACTATTACCCTCTCGGCAGCCACCTTATTAACCCTCATTCAAGAGATAGCTGAAAGTCTCTATCGTTCGGGTTTTCGCAAGTTAGTATTAATGAACTCCCACGGCGGACAACCCCAAGTTATGGAAATTGCCGCTAGGGATATTCATCAACAATATCCCGATTTTTTAGTATTTCCTTTTTTCACTTGGCGAGTTCCCCACAATGCGGCTGAATTATTCTCGGAATATGAATTAGAATACGGTATTCATGCAGGAGATGTGGAAACTAGCATTATGTTATCATTACTGCCAGAACAGGTAAAAATTGAGCGGGCCGTCCGAGAATATCCCCAAGGTTTGCCAGAAAATAGTTTGTTAACTATGGAAGGAAAATTACCCTTTGCTTGGTTAACTAAGGAGTTGACTAAAAGTGGAGTGATGGGAGATGCTACTAATGCAAGTAAAGCAAAAGGCGATCGATTATTAGAATCCGTTGCTAATGGTTGGGTACAGGCGATCTCTGATGTTTATCAATTCCGTCAACCGAAGTTATAGCAAATTGAACATTCCGACACCAAAAATTAATTTTTCTCAAGCAATATCCCGAACCTGTTGATAGCAGTTATCTTAATGATCAGGTACGAAGTTTTCGTTTTCGGGAGTCGGTCTTCGATACCAAATTAGGTTACACTTCATCTTTATGAGAAACACTGTAACACACAGAAATTAGCTGTTTCAGTCCACTAAGGCTGCTGACTTAGAAACAATTGCGTTAGAATTAAAGAAATATTACAAGTGATTGACAAAAATGAGTAAGCCTGATATAGAAGCCATTGCCCTCCAGTTAGAAAGCAGCAACTCCAAAGATCGTCTGCTGGCCTTGGCATCCCTGCGAGAAGTGGCCCCAGAAGAGGCTGTACCCTTGATCAAAAAAGTCCTTTATGATGAAATGCTGCCGGTGCGATCGATGGCTGTCTTTGCTTTGGGAGTCAAACAAACCGAGGAATGCTTTCCTATTCTGGTGGATTTGTTAGCCAATGATGCCGATTATGGCATTCGCGCCGATGCAGCGGGGGCCTTAGGTTATTTAGAAGATATTCGCGCTTTTGAACCCCTACAACGGGCTTTTTACGAAGACACGCAATGGTTAGTCCGCTTTAGTGCCGCCGTCGCTTTGGGCAATTTGCGCGATATTCGGGCTAAACAGGTGTTATTATCGGCCCTCGATAGTAACGAAGCGGTTATTCAACAGGCCGCTATTGCTGCCCTTGGCGAAATCAAAGCAGTGGAAACCGTCGAGAAGCTTTTAACCTTTGTTAACTCCGATGACTGGTTAATCCGGCAGCGATTAGCGGAAGCTTTGGGCCACCTTCCGGCGGAAAAAACGATCGCAGCCTTAAAATTTTTGGTCAAGGACGAACATCCACAAGTGCGCGAAGCAGCTCGTTTATCCTTGCAAAAATTGGCCAAGGTCTAGGGATAGGATAGAATAAATAATCTATTCTTCCAGAGCGATCAATCTTTGCCTACAGCCATTCATGGACATTCAAGAATTTATTAATCTCTGTGCGGGTAAATGGTTTTCTCAGCGCACCAGTTATCAATTAGCTGCCCAAAAAGTTGCCAATAATAAAGCAGAAATCACCATCGATTTGCTGGCTGCCGATGCTGCCGATGTGGTGCAATTATGTTTAGTAAATAACTGTCAGTCCCACACCAGTCTAGGGGGATGGAAAGCAACTTGGGATAATTCCGTGGACTATGGACAACCGAAAAAAATCGGTTCTAGCTATTTAGTTTGGCTACCCTCAGAAAATTCTTGGCAAGGAAAATTAATCACAGCGGACGGTAAATCGGCAGCGCTGGGAGAATATCATCTCAGAAGCGATCAAGCTTTGACTTTAACCATCGAGCATAATCACCATCGTATCGAGGAAAGAATCTGGTTTGCTAGTCCTAATCTGAGATTGCGTACCAGTATTATCCAGTCGCCCAATGGCGATCGCCAAACGGTTTTCTATTCGGAAATTCGCAAAATGGTTGCTTCTTAAGTAGCTGCCATCCCCAATCTCTGAGGTGGGGAAGACAGGATTAATCTTCCACCACTCCAGTCAAATCCTCCTAACGTCGGCCGCGTCTGCTGCTGCCGAAACCACTGCGACTAGGGGTACGACGGGAACCAGAGGAACCGAAACTAGGAGAACGTTTGACATTATCAGATTTACCCGAATTCTTCAGGGTACTGGAACCATAACCGGAACCACTGGGTTTTGTGGTGGTGGTGGTGCTGCGATTGGGACTAGAGGGAGTATTGCTAGGATAACGACGTAAATTGCCGGTAGAACGGAGAGTTTGCTGGTTTTTGACCGCCGGAGGTGGACTATTATGTTTACTTTGGTATTGATCTACTGCCTGATTATAAGTGGAACCGTAACCACCAAAACCGGTCATCACACCCCCCGGAGTATAGAGGGGAGGAACGTAGTATTGAGGACGAAAGAGCAAACTACCCAAAGCTTGACCGGCAACAGCACCGAGAAAAGGACTCCAAAAACTCGATTCTTGCCGAATCACCACGGTTTCCTGTTGTCCGGTTTGGGGATTGTTCCGCACTTCCGTGACATTATGGACATACTCGATTTTAAAATCTTCGGTCATGTACAGGGTAGCCTGATCACCGTTGATTTCCACCGCGGTTTTTTCCCCTTTAGCGATAGCTTCATCGCTTAATCTAGCCATTTGCAGGTTAGTGGTGCGAAAGAGGGGAGAAGTACCCCCAGGGGTGTTTAACAGCATTAGGGTATAAGTGCCATCTCCATCATCGTAGGTAGCTTGTTGCACCTCGTAGCGACCGCTACTAACCTGATTGGATTCTCGTCTTACACTACTGTTATTAGCTGACGGTGACTGAGTTTGATTTGACGACGAACCACAGGCCACCGTTGTGCAACAAAGGGTAAGAATTAAAAGGATTGTCGTTACTTGGCGCAGCATAAGGGCAAAATTAAGACTATAAAGGCAGCAATTCGGGGAAATTGAGTAATAGTTGCTCATTGGTCAATTCATCTCCCAATTGAGCAGGAGAAAAATGTACCTGAATCGCACGCAGCCGACCTTGGTAGTGGAGGTTAATTATTGATCTTAAACCATCTTCCAGGGCCTCTCGATCGGCTAGGCTAGTTTCTAAAGCAGCACTCTCACCCTCGAATGCTATTGTGATCATAACAACTAAGTTATCGGTGACGGGTAAAGTTAAGGGTTCCTTTTCCCCCACTTGTGAAGACACCGATTCACTTAGGTATCTCCCCGCAGAATCGGTAAACAGTTCGTTAACGTAGTCTCCCGCTTCCCCCTCATGCCAAAAAACATCGCCCTCATTAGCCACAGAAAACCAATAGAGGTTCATCTGCAGCAGATTTTGACAAATTTCTACTAAACCCTCTCCCATGACCTCTAAATCGCCTTCGGAATCGATCGCCTCCCGGCCGGCACGATTAAGGATGCCGATCAGAGGTGCGATTTCTTGGCCGTAGAGATGCAAAAATAAGCGACAGACCACATAGCGAGTTTTACCCGCAAATTTCTTAAAGCGATCGCCTAAAGAACCCATAATAGACCTCTGGTAAAAATCAAAAATTGTCGTTAAGGTTAGGAGTCAGGAGATAGGAGTCAGGAGACTTTTTTTTTATTTATTCTTCCCACTTCCCACTTCCCACTTCCCACTTCCCACTTTCAAGTCAGTCCCGATGCAACAAGTTACACCGCCAAGCCTGAAAGTGGTACTTTTCCCTCCTGCCTCCTGCCTTCTGCCTCCTGCCTCCTGCCTCTTTCAAGTCATTAGTCTTGAAGCCATCAGCTAGATCAAGATGATAATCAAGTAAACAGCCAAAAAAGCCCTCAGCTTTTATTTATTTTGCCATTTTCTAGGGTTCTATGCCTTGATGTCCTGTTAACAGTCTATAATTACTTAGAATCCTTTTGGTGTGAGCAAATGGCTGTCCAACTGCAACAAGCTTTAGTGGTTGCTTCCTATATCTTGAAACAGCGTCTAGCAGGAAAAAAGCGTTTTCCCTTAGTTTTAATGCTAGAACCCCTATTTCGCTGTAATTTAGCCTGTACTGGCTGCGGTAAGATTCAACATCCCCCGGAAATCCTCCGCAATCATCTTACCCCAGCAGAATGTTTCGCAGCGGTGGAAGAATGCGGGGTTCCCGTGGTTTCCATCCCCGGGGGCGAGCCGCTTTTACACCCACAAATCGATGAAATTGTCAAGGGGTTAGTGGACAGAAAAAAATTCGTCTATCTCTGCACCAATGCCCTGTTACTGGAAAAAAGCCTGGATAAATTTACTCCTTCCCCCTATCTTACCTTTAGTGTCCATCTGGACGGTCTCAAAGCACATCACGATCGCTGTGTGGATCGAGAGGGAGTATTCGATAAGGCAGTACAAGGGATTAAAGCGGCGAAAGCGAGAGGTTTTCGGGTTACTACTAATACCACGGTTTTTGAAGGCACAGAGCCGCGAGAAATGCAGGAATTTTTCGATTTTCTCGCTACTTTGGGCATCGATGGCATGATGATTTCCCCCGGCTACAGTTATGAGTGGGCCCCAGATCAAGATAGTTTCTTGAAACGGGAGCAAACTAGAGCTTTATTCCGAGAAATTCTCTCACCCTGGAAATCAGGGCAGAAAAAGTGGAATTTTAACCATAATCCTCTCTTTCTCGATTTTCTCATCGGTGAACAGGACTATGAATGCACCCCTTGGGGTAGTCCTAGCTATAGTCTTTTAGGATGGCAAAAACCCTGTTATCTGCTTAACGAAGGTCATTACAAAAGCTTTCGGGAACTTTTAGAAGAAACCAATTGGGATAACTACGGTCGGGCCAGTGGCAATCCTCAATGTGCCGATTGTATGGTACATTGCGGCTATGAACCGACCGCGGCCATGGCAGCTTTTAAACCGGCTAATATGGGACGTGCCATGCAGAGTTTAATCGGAGTCTAATCTAGGGTCTGCTGAATAAATCTAAAAACCTTGTTGGATAAGAATTTTAGACTTTTTTCCCATCAAAAAGTGCCAGACCTTGGGGGGATCGGGGGGGAAATTTAGGCTCTT
>LFEF01016128.1_pt1 | contig 33926 bp, 34 predicted proteins | sample 619371 | NCBI WGS metagenome assembly LFEF01 (sample SAMN03014291, study PRJNA259931) | freshwater metagenome | biome: lake; feature: waterbloom | place: China: Taihu Lake | collected 2006-08 | depth 0 m m
CGTCCTCAGCAATACCGATGACCCCGAACAGGTGTTAAGTCAGGTGTCCCGTTCTTTAGAAACTATCTCTGAAAAACAGGTGCAAAGCAATCTCGCTGCCGCCACCAGTATTCTCGCTGGGTTAGTATTAAATCGAGAGACGATTAAAAAAATCCTTCGGAGTGACATTATGAGAGAATCCGTAATTTATCAAGATATTTTAGAGGAAGGCAGAGAGGAAGGAGAGGAGAAGGGACTACAAAAAGGACGACAAGAAGGATTGCAAGAAGGTAAAGAAGAAAAAGCCCGACAAATTGCTCTAAAAATGCTATCTGCTGGTTTTCCTATCCCAGAAATCGCCCGATTTACCGATTTATCCCCTGCAACTATCGAGGAATTACAATCGAGAGACGATTAAAAAAATCCTTCGGAGTGACATTATGAGAGAATCCGTCATCTATCAAGATATTTTAGAGGAAGGCAGAGAGGAAGGCGAGGAGAAGGGACTACAAAAAGGCAAAGAAGAAAAAGCTCGACAAATTGCCCTAAAAATGCTATCTGCTGGCTTTCCTGTCCCAGAAATCGCCCAATTTACCGATTTATCTCCCGCAACTATCGAGGAATTACAAAGACAGCAGCACAATTAAAGCTTTTAACCGCAAAGGGTGGGGAATTAGGAAAATTTTAACCGTCTCCTCACCCCACACCGATTAACGACGTTTAGCTAGGCGACGCACCACTAAACCACTACCTAGTATGCCTAGTCCGATAATACTAGAAAGTTTGGGAGTGGACACATTACCAATATCACCCGAAATATCAGAAGCAACAAGGCGAAAGTTATCCATTGCAGCATAACCACTGCTTAGAATATCGATTTGATCCCAAAAAAGCCCCAATTTTCTCCACAGCAGCCTCTATAATATCGGGATCGTGAACTAGGGCAAAACGCACATAACCCTCGCCACCCTTACCAAAACCGGAACCGGGGGAAACAGCGACACCGGTTTGGGCCACCAATTGCCGACAAAAATCGACGGAATTACCCGCCCAACTGGGGGGAATTTTCGCCCAAACGTACATAGTGGCGGCCGGAGTGGCAACTGGCCAACCGATGCGATTTAGGGCATTAATAAACACATCCCGACGTTTTTGGAAGATAGCGACGGTTTCCTTGACTGAATCTTGATTACCGGTTAAAGCAGCGATCGCACCGTTGAGGATGCCCAAATACTGATTAAAATCAACCATGGCTTTAATCTGTCGCAAAGCCATAATTAACTGCGGGTTGCCAATGGCGAAACCGATGCGAAAACCGCCCATATTATAGGACTTGGAAAAGGTAAAAAACTCGATCGAATTAGTTTTATCTCGATCGGCCTGTAAAATTGACGGGGGGGGCGATGTTCCCGCAAAAAAGATGTCTAGATAGGGAAAATCGTGGATTAAAACTAAATTATGCTGACGGCAAAAGTCAACCGCTTTTTGGAAAAATGCCAAAGGTGCGATCGCTGTAGTGGGATTATGGGGATAACTCAAGACCATCAGCTTCGATTGTGCCAGCACTGCCTCAGGAATGTCCTCTAAAACCGGCAGAAAGTCATTTTTTGCCAAAATTGGCATTCCGTACATTTGACCGCCAGCAAGGGCAACACCGCCCAAATGGGAGGGATAACCCGGATCGAGGAGCAGAGCAAAATCCCCGGGGTTGAGAAGGGCCAAAGGTAGATGGGCCGTGCCTTCCTGAGAACCAATTAGGGGTAAAACCTCCGTTTCCGGATCGACGGGGACACCAAAGCGATCGCTATACCAGTTAGCGGCAGTTATTCGGAAGTCTCTGGTCCCATTATGGAGTAAATAGCCGTGGGTGTGAGGATCGTGGAGAGATCGCTCTATAGCATCGATAACATGGGGAGCAGCACCAAGATCGGAGGAACCGAGCGAAAGATCGATAATGGTATTACCCGCTTCTCTACTGGCAGCTTTTGCCCGATCCATATCGGCAAAAACGTTGGATTGGAGTGCCTGTAAGCGGTGTGCTAGGGTTAAGTTATTCATAACCACAGATACCTAATTAGCTGACATAGGTATCGATAAAAGATTGTAATTGTTGTTTGCCGATCGCCCCTTCATGAGTGGCAATAATTTCGTTATCTTTAAAGATGCGTAAAGCAGGAACACCTTTAACATCACATTTAGCCACCGAGTTGGGGTTAGGGTCCACCTCTAGTTTAACTACTTTTAGCCGTTCGCCGTAGGTGTTGGCTACCCAATCGATCGAGGGGGATACCAAACGACACGGACCGCACCAACTCGCCCAAAAATAGACTAAAACGGGTTTTTCGACCTCAAAAACCTCTTGGTCAAACTTCTGATCGCTAATGACAGTTACGCTACTCACAGTATTTATTTCCTCGCCATCGTTACTGATCATCATAGAGGTTCTGGGTAATTTTCGGCAATTATCCACTTCTACGCTTCCTTAAACATTAGGAGCAAAGACATCGCGTAAACCATCACCGATAAAATTAATACTTAACACCGTGATCACGATAGCTAGAGCGGGAAAAATGACCAAGTGGGGGGCAGTTGTCAAGTAATCTTTAGCTTTAAATAACATTTGTCCCCAAGTCGGCACATCGGGGGGGAAACCCAAACCCAAAAAACTCAGGGTTGACTCGGTAATAATCGCATTACCCACGGCTAAAGTGGCCGCCACGATGATCATTCCCAAAACATTAGGCAATAAATGCACCCAGATTAAACGGAAAGGAGTGGCCCCCAAAGCAATCGCAGCCGAGATAAACTCCATCTCGCGTAATTTTAAGAAATTTCCCCGCACCAATCGCGCCACCGACATCCAATTTAAACCCCCGATTACTAAAACCACGAGGATAAAAATACCCGTTTCCGGTCCGGCGATTTTTTTGATGCTATCGCGAAATAGATAGACAATCAGTAAAAGTAGGGGTAATTGGGGCAAAGATAAGAATAAATCCGTTAATCGCATCAATAAGCCATCGATTGCGCCCCCGTAAAACCCAGAAATAGCCCCGATCGCTGTCCCTAGAATAATCGCAACTATCATAGCAGCAATCCCCACCGCTAGGGAAATTCGACCTCCCACCAAAATCCTCGCCAATTGATCCTGGCCCAGATCATTAGTCCCGAAAAGATGTTTTAAACTAGGGGGAGCCGTAGCTTGACTAAAATCAATGGTATCGATGGGGACCCGATAGAAAATCGGACCGAATAGGACGGCAAGAATAATTATCATTAATGCGATCGCTCCTATTACTGCCAGGGGATCTCGGTAAAAACGTCGCCAAGTATCGATAATTGCAGAAGACAGGGAAGACATAAGCTGTTAAGTGTTTAAATTACTTTTTGAGACGAGACATTCTTGCATTGGGGGAGATTCCGCTAATCTAAGAATAAACGGTTTAAATGAGTCTTAGCTTACCAAATGCGGAGAAAGTTTTTAGTCTGCTGTATTTTAGGTAAAATCTCAAGATGAGTCCCTTTATTGAAGGAACCGTTGTGTTATAATATAACTCAAGTTCAGAAAATAGAGAGTAAAACTATGACTGTTAAAGAACTTATTCAAACAGCAATTGATAATCTACCTGAAGAACAACTGGATGAACTTTATCAATTAATTAAAAATTTCACCGCCAGCAAAAACAACTTATTAGAAGAAAAAACATCCTTATTTAAACGGCGTTTTCCAGTGGAGAATATGGTGGGTAAAGCTAAAATACTAGGTGATATAGTCAGTCCTATTGTAGATGAAGAAGATTGGGAATGTCTGAAGTAATTGTGCTTGATACTCATATTTGGTTGTGGTTAATAAATGGCAATTTTGACAGATTTCCCGAGCATTGGCTAGAAAAATTTGAGTTAGCAGAATCTCTCGGAGTTTCCCCCATTTCTTGCTATGAAATAGCCCTTGCTAACCAACGGGGAAGATTAGAATTAAGTTATCCCCTTCAAGAGTGGATTCAACAAGCTTTAACAGTAGCTAAAATAGATATATTTTCAATTACCCCCGAAATTGCCATTAGAGCCGTTAATTTATCTCCCATTCACAAAGATCCTTTTGACCGTATTATTATGGCTACAGCCTTAGCATACGGGGCAAAACTGGCTAGTATTGATAACTTATTTTCTAAATATGTCGAAATCAAAGATCATCTCATGGAGAGAGGGAAATAGTGATAAGTAAGAGGACAAAATCAACAGATGATTAAAATTTACACGGAAATCGAACGGGGGCAAAATTGGTTAGAGCGCCATCAAAAATCTTCTCCGATATTTGCCCTAGTTTTAGGCTTTACCGAGACGGGATTAATCCCCGGAATCTCCACCGCCGGCGCCACCCCAGAAGATAGAAAATATACAGCGATCGCCGATGCCGAATTTATCGTTAAAGGAGTTTCACCCCATCCCCGTTATCCCTTACCCCCCCTAACGGTGGGAGCCTCCCCTGCCTATATTACCCGGGCCGTGGTGGAAAAATTAGCCATTCCCGTCCTCGTTTTTAACGCCGGTTTACCCTTGCCCCCGGCCGTCGATTATATCGAACTGGGGGGACAACCGGCCCGTTGTCTCTCCACCGGCCGCGCCCTAGACCTGACCATAGTAAAACACCTGTTCGCCCAAGGACTAACCTGGGGAGAAAAATTAGCCCGCGAGTCTAGTTATCTAATTATCGGCGAGTGTGTGGTGGGTGGCACCACCACCGCCCTCGCCATCTTAACCGGATTGGGTTATCAAGCCAAAGGCAAAGTTAATAGCAGCCATCCCCATTGCAATCATGCTCAGAAACAGGCAATAGTTGAGCAGGGATTAGCCCGAAAAGAAATTTTTGATCCTTTTGAGGTAATCGCCGCCCTAGGCGATCCTCAGCAGATTTTCGTCGCTGGCATGGCGATCGCCGCCAGTGGGCGGGGTGGGGTACTCCTCGCTGGAGGAACCCAAATGTTGGCGGTTTTTGCCTTAATTAAAGCTCTAGTGGCTAAATATGCCTATCCGGTTAACTGGGAAAATATCGTCGTCGGCACAACTCGCTGGGTAGCGGAAGATAAAACGGGGGATACGGTGGGATTAGCCCGCATGATCGGAAAAGTGCCTTTATTAGCCACACAATTAAACTTTTCAGCCTCTAAATACCCGGTTTTGCAAGCTTATGAACAGGGTTTCGTCAAAGAGGGAGTAGGTGCGGGGGGATGTGCGATCGCCGCTTATCTGTACCAAAATTGGACTAATCAAGATTTGCTCAAAGCGATCGAAAATTTAATCGGGTTTCAATGATAGCATTTGTCTTAATGATTTCGTTTGGGGGAGTCGGTCGTCGGATGTGAGTTTTTTAAATTTATCTAGCTCTAAAGTTTTATTTATCCTCTCCTGCTACAGATTGATAAAATCTTTCTAGACTTTCTACAGAGGTTTGATCGTTAAATACTGTATCGATATTCACTTTAGTATAATCTTTGATTGTTTGTCGCCATTGATTATCTAAACCTAAACGGATAGCAATTTCAATATAGTGATTTTTATCCGTAGCAATTGTCTCGGTTATGCCCAACTTTTTCAAGATAGCATAGGAATGTCTTCCGCGCATAAATTCCCCCGGACAGGTAACAACTGGAAGCTGACAGGCAATTGCTTCCAGGGTGGTATTTCCTCCCGACCAACTTAAGTTATCTAAATAGATGTCTGCTAGTAAGTTAAGCCGAAAATAATCATTTTGTTCTAATTGTGGCATCATTACCCCGTAATCTTGCCAATTGAGTCCATACTTATTAAAAGCTTGACTTAATCTCGACTGAAAGCAATGGGTCACAAATTCACTACGATGACAGATAAAAATAAATTGGCTGTGGGGAACTTGTCGAGCAATTCTAGGAAAAATATCGTCATTTTCTGGCAGATATTTAAATAAACTCTGACAGTTTAAATAGATGATTTTATCCTCGGCTAATCCCATCTCTAAACGAGTTTTTCTCTGGGGAGGAAGGGAAGGTTTGGGATAGGCAATACCTAAATTGGATAAGCGAATTAATTTTTCACTGTAGTGATTATCTCCCTCGGTGGGTTCCATTAATTCACTGGAGATAAAATAATCAATGGTTGGTAATCCTGAGGTGATTGGATGGCCCCAAGTTACACATTGTACTGGAGCTAAACGCAATCCTGCTAGTTGGGTAGTACGAGCATCCATACCAATATCTAAATAAACGAGAATATGTAACTGATTATCTAAAATATGTTGAGCAATTCTTTCTATATTGACTAGATTATCAAACTGATAAAAATAATCACTTTGCTCTTGATATTCTCTCGTAAAATTATCGAAGGTGTTATTAATATCTATTCCATAACAATAAATTTCAAATTGTTCTCGATTTCGCCACTGCAACCATCCTTGAAAGAGTTTCGCTACCGTGTGATGACGCAAGTGAGCAGAAATATAGCCAAGGCGGATTTTTCCCGTAGGCATAGTTAGGTTTTTCACCCAATTAGGAAAGTTAGCCGAGGCAATTTTATAAACTAATTCTCCATATTTTTTTTGTAGTTCTAAATCATTTTTGGCTTGATATTGAAGATAAAAGTTAGTTCTTAATCCAATACTTTTCCAAGCCTCTTGTTGTTGATTAGTAGTGTTTAAATCAAGATTGGACAAGATATTATCTAACCGTTTCTCGTAGTTCGATCGATATTGCATAATATCGGCTTGAGTTGTGTAAACTATTGGCATTAACCGCATTAATTCTAACTTCAGAGATAGGTGATCGGGAAGATACTCTAAAGCTGATTTAGTTGCTTGAATTGCCACCTCGATCGGATAATTATTTTGCAGTAACCAAATTAGGCGCAAATGTAAATCAATATTTTTTGGATGATAGGCAATGCCTTTTTTATACACTTCTAAAGCTTGTTTTTCTTCTTTAAGAATGAGATAGCAATGGGCGCAATGTAAATAAAAATTGCTGTCCTCTATTTTAATTGCTAATAATTTTTGATAATAGTTTAGTGCTAATTGATAGAGTTTTCTTTGATAAAAATAATCACCTGAGTAAATATCGGCAATTTGTTGGTCAGCTTGCAGGATTTCCCAAAGGGAGAGATTTTGACTAATTTCTCGTCTATCTCCTGCCAGTTGTTGGGCAGTTTTATAAGCATTTTTTGCTTCTGTCCAAGCTTGTTTAACTAAATAGACATTGCCTAAATTGATATAGAAAGGATAAAAATCAGCCTGGTTATTAATTCCCTGCTGATAGAATTTTTCGGCTGACTCTAGCTGCCCTAATCGATAAAATAAATTGCCCAGTTTATTATAAGCATCGACAAAATTAGCCTTGAGATCAATCGCTTTTTGATAAGCTGATAAAGCTAGATCTAAACGGGATTGTTTTTCTAGCACCATGGCCATAGTATAATGATATAAGGCTTGATTTTCCTCTAATTCTATGGCTCGTGCTAAACAGTTAAAAGATTCTGTTAGTCGGTTAATTATATAGTATAAATATCCTAAATCGTGCCAGATGTAAGCTAATTGTTCACGCCAAGATAAAATTCTTAAGTAAAAGTCCTCAGCTAAAGTATATTCTCGCCGATTAATTGCCTCTTGCACCTCTTGAAGACAGGAGTTTATCGCAGTCAGGGCATAATTTTCTATCTCTTCATCGCCTTCTATTTCTTCTAATTCTAGCCCCTGGAGATAGATTAATTTAGCTTGGCCAAACTGCCAGCAATCGAGATTTCTAATTATCTCTTTTTTGAGCAGCACAATTAAATCCTGACTGGACTCTGATTCTAACAGCCAAAATAACCAAATTTCTTGCGCTGTTGCTTGCTGCCCTAGCAGCAGATAAGCTAATCCCAGATAGGGATAATAATCAGTCACTTCCGGATGAACCGCCAGCGCTTGTTGACAAAATAACAATAATTGATTATGGTCTCCCGATGCTAACATTAGCTCGATCGCTTGTTGGTGATCACTGTTGATCATTATCTTGACTCCCGCTGCTCTAATTCCACAATACCCTCGATCGAGCTTCGGGTAACATCTCGGACTTATTGAATTTTAATAGCGATAGATTCGAGGATTTATTAGCCCTATTAAGGCAAAAAATCCTCATTTTGCTGGGATTGTCTTGAATTGACTGCTCTAGTAAGGCAAATAATTTCTCACACAGATAAGAATTATTCTCAATAGTTGTACAATAGGAAAAGACAACTTTGCCAAGAATCGAGCAATGAACGATAAAATAACTCGTAGAGTCTTTCTAGGTGCGGGAACAGCCACCTTAGCGATAGCAGTGGGTCAATTAGGGAAAATAAACGAAGTTTCCGGCCAAACTAAACAATTAAACCTCTATTCCTCCCGTCACTACAACACCGACCGACGATTGTATGACAACTTCACCCGACAAACGGGAATAAAAATTAACCTCGTGGAAGGGGAAGCGGACCCATTAATCGAACGGATTAAAAGCGAAGGCAGCAATAGTCCTGCCGATATACTCCTGACGGTAGATGCGGGGAGACTATGGCGCGCCGACCAACAGGGAATTTTTGCCCCAGTCAATTCCCGCATTCTCACCCAAAGAATTCCCGCTAATTTGCGTCACCCCAAAGGTCACTGGTTCGGGTTTAGTAAACGCTTGCGGGTAATCATGTATAACAAAGACAGAGTTAACCCCAGAGAAATCGATTCCTATGCAGATTTAACCAATCCCAAATGGAAAGGAAAAGTCGTCACCCGGTCATCCAGTAACATCTATAGTCAATCTTTTACCGCTTGGTTAATCGACATCCAAGGGGAAGCGGCCGCAGAAAAATGGTGTCGAGGATTAGTGGCTAATTTTGCCCGTTCACCCCAGGGAAATGATAAGGCACAAATCGAAGCTGTCGCCGCAGGAATTGCCGATTTAGCCCTAGCTAACACCTATTACTTAGCGGGGTATGCCGAAGAAAAAGACCCCGCTAAACGGGCAATTTATGACCAAGTAGGCGTAATTTTCCCCTACCAAAGAGGGCGCGGCGCTCACGTTAATATTAGCGGTGGTGGTTTAATTAAAACCGCCCCGAATCGAGAATCGGCCATTAAATTTTTAGAATATCTTTCTAGCAATGAAGCACAGAACTTTTTTGCTAAGGGTAATCGAGAATATCCCGTCGTTCCAGGGGTTGCTTTAGACCCTTTCCTAGCAAAACTCGGACGCGGTAAAGAAGATACCGTTAGTGTGGCTAATTACGGTCCTAATTTAGCCACAGCAGTACAGGTAATGAATCGCGCCGGTTGGAAATAAGTTATCAGTTATCAGTTATCAGTTATCAGTTATCAGTGGGGTGTGGGGTGTGGGGTGTGGGGTGTGGGGAGAACAAAGCTGCCTTTTGCATGAGTGCCTTTTGCATGAGTGCCTTTTGCATGAGTGCCTTTTGCCTCCTGTCTCCTGTCTTGACTAAGAAATTAATTTTGCACGACTACTTAGGAAGTGCGACAGCTGATAGCTAAAAAGCCGATTTAAGACATGAATCTTCTTGTGTGGGGTTTTTAAAACCTAGACCCAAACTAACTTTTGGATAGGATGCACGGTTGACATTCATACCCTGATTCAGCAACGCCCAAAAACTCTCGTATTTTTGAGCTTGTCAGGACAAATCAGGGTGAAATAGGGAAGAAAAGCGGAAAAATCCTGATAATTTTGATTTATTAGCTATAATATCCGAGTTTAGCCGTATTATACTGGAAAAAACCTATTGCTTTTAGCCTATGGATGTTCGAGCGGCAGTTGCCCTAGAAGCGGGAAAACCCCTAACTATTGAAACGGTACAATTAGCAGCACCGCAAGCGGGGGAAGTGTTAGTAGAAATCAAAGCCACGGGAGTTTGTCACACCGATGCCTATACTCTCTCCGGGGCCGATCCTGAAGGCTTATTTCCCTCAATTTTAGGTCATGAAGGGGCAGGAATCGTGGTAGAAGTGGGAGCAGGTGTCACTAGCCTAAAAGTGGGTGATTCTGTGATTCCCCTATACATTCCCGAATGTCGTCAGTGCGAATACTGTCTCAGCTTTAAAACCAATCTCTGTCAAGCGATTCGTCTTACCCAAGGTCGGGGAGTAATGGCGGATGGAACCAGTCGTTTTTCCCTCGATGGTCGGCCTCTTTATCACTACATGGGAACCTCGACTTTTGCTAACTATACCGTGCTGCCGGAGATTTCCCTGGCCAAGATTCGCCCCGATGCTCCCTTTGAAAAAGTCTGTTATATCGGCTGCGGAGTCACTACAGGTATCGGTGCGGTGATTAATACCGCTAAAGTGGAACCGGGGGCAAAAGTGGTGGTTTTTGGTCTGGGAGGTATCGGTTTAAATGTTATTCAAGGGGCCCGTTTGGTGGGGGCCGATATGATTGTCGGGGTCGATATCAATCCCCAGAAACAAGCTTTAGCGACAAAATTCGGGATGACTCATTTTGTTAATCCCCAAGAAATTGAGGGGGATTTAGTGGCCTATCTGGTGGATTTAACTAAAGGTGGGGCCGATTATAGTTTTGAGTGTATCGGCAATGTCCAGATTATGCGTCAAGCTTTGGAATGTTGCCATAAAGGTTGGGGTGTTGCCACTATTATCGGTGTAGCTGGGGCCGGCCAAGAAATTAGTACCCGTCCTTTTCAATTAGTCACCGGACGGGTCTGGAAAGGTACGGCTTTTGGTGGAGCGAGAGGTCGTACAGATGTACCAAAAATAGTCGATTGGTACATGGACGGCAAGATTAACATCGATGATTTAATCACCCACGTTCTACCTCTGGCAAGAATTAACGAGGCTTTTGACCTGATGCGCCAAGGAGATTCTATCCGCAGTGTGATTACATTTTGAGCAGGGATAATGTTACATTAGGTTAAGAAATACTTGACAAAAGACTCCTAACTATATGTCTGCGCCAGTTTCCTGTCCCGAAATCTCGATCGCTGGTATCACGGAACCAATTATCTACCGCTATTTTCAAAGGCTAAACGCGGGCGAATTTGCCGAAACTGCTGGATTATTCGCCCAAGAGGCCATTTTAATCGGAACTAAGTGGGTGGGTGGAATTAAATATAAGATGAACGTAGGTTCGGTTGAAGCATGAAACCCAACGCCCGATCATGTTACGCTACCGCTAACCCATCCTACAAATAATTGTGCCTCCCTACTTATTAGCAATTCCTATCAAAGCTCTGTGAGAGATTCTTACTGAGTATTTTTGAAAAATCAAGGTCAGTTAACAAAAGTTAAAATTTGTCTGGGCATTTACTCCTATTTTGTTAATATATATTGCAGATTACCTTAACTTTAGTAAAGAGAGGAGCTAAATCACCTAGTATTGCGTCCTTTTCAGTGAACAGTGATCAGTAACCAGTAAGCAGTAAGCAGTGATCAGTAACCAGTAACCAGTAACCAGTAACCAGTAAGCAGTAACCAGTAACCAGTAACCAGTGAAAAGACATTAGGAAAGTGCTATTTAAAACCGCTCACTTAATACTTATTACTTAAAACTCAAATCTCATAATTGATAACTGATAACTGATAACTGATAACTGCCCTAATAACTTTTAAATTTTATAACTTTAAGCAAATGCGTAATAGCGGACTCCTATCAAAAACCAAAGTCAAACTGAAACCGAAAAAACCGCTCACCTCGCCGACGCGGCCATCGCCGAATAAATTACAGAATAAAATCAAAGACAAGGAGCGTCTAGTCGGTCGTCAGCGTCAGTCATGGCTAATTATGGGCTTAATTAGCCTTGTCCTGCTAGGAGGAGTCGGCTCACGATTGGCCTATTTACAACTGCAGCAAGGACAAATTAACCGAGAAAGGGCAGAAAATAACCGGATTCGCATTCTTCCCAAACCCCCAGTCCGGGGCAACTTATTTGATCGCAATGGCAAAGTTTTGGCTACGGCCCGTTTAACCCATGCGGCCTATATTTGGCCCAAATCCCAGCGTAATCCTGCCCAAAAACTCAATCTTGACCGTTTAGCCAGTATTTTAGCAATTCCCAGAAGCGACCTAGAAAAACGCATTAACGAAGCGGACGAAAACCCCTCCACCCTGATCCGCATCGCTAGGGGTTTAACTCCAGGCCAAATTATCGCCCTAGAGGAATACAAAGACGAATTAACCGGCATTGAAGTGGACGTGGAATCAGTGCGCTACTATCCCAATGGTAAAATTGGGGCGCATATTCTCGGTTATACTGGGGAACTAACCCCGGAGGAATATCAAGCCAAAAGACGACAGGGCTACCGATTGGGAGATGTCGTCGGTAAAATGGGTGTAGAAGCCGCCTACGAGTCAAAATTGCGGGGAGAATGGGGGGGAATGCAGTTAGAGGTCAACGGATCGGGACAAGTAATCCAAATTCTCGGCCAAAAAATTGCTAAACCGGGGCAAGATGTCACCCTGACACTAGATTTAAAACTCCAAAAAGCCGCCGAGGCCGCTTTAGGAAAACGCAAGGGTGCGATCGTGGCGATCGATCCCCGGGATGGTTCCGTGCGGGCCATGGTCAGTTATCCTAGTTTCGATCCCAATGTTTTCTCGGCCCCAATTACCACCGCCACTTGGAAAAAACTACAAGCGGAGGGCAACCCGTTTGTTAACCGCGCTCTCCAAGGATTCCCCCCCGCTTCCACCTTTAAAGTCGTCACTGCCACTGCTGGCATGGAATCGGGTAAATTTCCCCCTAATACGGTCTTAAATACCTTTGCCGCCCTTTATGTGGGGGGGACAGCTTTTGGGGAATGGAATCGCGCTGGTTTTGGTCCGATGGGTTTTGTCCGGGCCATGGCCATGAGTAGTAACACTTTTCACGGTCAAATAGGTCGCGGAGTGGGGGGACCGGCTTTAATTGCCATGGCTCGGCGCTACGGTTTCGGTCAGAAAACCGGGATAGAATTAGCGGAAGAAACCCCGGGGTTAATTGCCGATCGCGATTGGAAGCTGCGTAATTTTAAAAACTGGGATTGGTCCGTAGGGGATACGATTAATATGTCGATCGGTCAAGGATTTACCCTCGCAACTCCCCTACAGGTAGCTGTGATGTTTGCTGTCCCCGCTAACGGTGGTTTTTTGGTGAAACCGCACCTTTTACAGGATGCCCGGGATGTTAAGGAATGGCGAAAATCTTTGAACATGAAACCTAGCACCCTAGACACCCTGAGAAAGTCCCTGAGAGCCGTGGTAGCGGAAGGAACGGGGCGGGCCCTATCAGACCCCGCTTTACCGCCCGTAGCGGGCAAAAGCGGCACGGCAGAAGCACCCCCGGGGCAGTCCCACGCTTGGTTTGGAGCTTTTGCACCCTTCGACAAGCCCGAAATTGTCGTGGTCGCCTTTGCGGAACATTCCGGCGGTGGTGGTGGTAAAGTGGCCGCACCTATGGTACGTCAGGTAATGGAGGCTTATTTTAATGTCAAGCCGAAAGAAGAAAAACCTCGGCCGAAGCCTTAGAGACCTGTGGCGGTAAGTGGCACACAGCGCACGGTAATTCCCGTCGCCGTGGCGATTTTTTCCGCCCAAATTGCCAATATTTCAGCGTTTACGGGTTTGAGAATTTGCATTCCGTCGGCAGCGGTGAGGGGATTATTACCGCGGGTTTCCAATTGTCTTTGTCTGGCCCGGGGACGGGTCGGGGTGTTAAGTTGAATTTCATCCGCTTGTAGCTGTTGCATCAAATCGATATACTGGTCTTGCTCTTGGGGCGACCAAGAGGCCAGCACCATGGTTTGAATTGCTAGTTTTCCCGACCATTCTTGGCGAAATTGTCTTAATCCCCACCAAAGACCCTGCCAATCCAGGCCGGGGACTGGACGGTTAACCCGTCGCCATTGGGCCTCGGAAACAGCATCGATTTTAGCGGCGACGATATCAGCTTTGCTCAAGTCTTGACGCACTCGGGCATCTCCCAGGAGAGTACTATTGGTTAAGACCGCCACCGGCCGCCTGGTCATTTCCTTGACGGTGGCCAGTATTTCCCCTAAATTGAGGGCGAGGGTGGGTTCCCCGCTACCACTGAGAGTGACTATATCCACGTCCCAAGGAGCAAAAGCCCTTAAATCCCTGCTAATTTGTTCGCTAGTGATAAAAATTTTTCGTTGCTCGGTTTTTTGCTCAATTTCTCCTAACTGACAGTAGGCACAGTTAAAGGAACAGGTGGAAACTAAACCAATCGGATCAATGCCCAGGGAACTGCCGAAACGCCAAGAGGCAACCGGACCATATACGGAGCAGAAATAATCCTGGCGAGCAGTCATCGAACACACCGAAAGAAGACGGAGAGGGAGGGATTCGAACCCTCGGTACGGTCTTACGATTCGTACAACAGATTAGCAATCTGCCGCATTCGACCACTCTGCCACCTCTCCAAGATGACATTATTTTAGTCTAACATAAAAGGCCGATTTTTGGCAAGTAATTTTTGGGCAGTTAATCGCCTAAACGACCATCCTCCATATTGACAATGCGATCGGCGATGTCGAGAATCCGGTTATCGTGGGTGACAAGTAAAATCGTGCAACCTTGTTCTTTTGCCAATTTCTGCATGATTTCCACCACATCGCGCCCGGATTGTTTATCTAAGGCCGCGGTCGGTTCATCGGCGAGGACTAATTTGGGATGACTGACGAGGGCGCGAGCGATCGCAACCCGTTGTTTTTGTCCCCCCGATAGATCATGGGGATAATAATCAACGCGGTTGCCTAAACCGACTGACTCTAGAATTGCCGCCGCTTTTTGATCGAGATCTTGTTCTAAAAACTCCTCGTGCAGTTCCAAAGACATCCTTACGTTTTGTTTCGCTGTGAGGAATTTTAGTAAATTATGTGACTGAAAAATATAGCCAATTTGTCGGCGAATTTTCAGCATTTTGCCCTTACTAATTCCTAACATTTCTTGGCCGAGAATTTTTAAACTGCCCGCTTGTGCCGATCGCAAACCTCCCATTAAACTCAATAAAGTAGTTTTCCCGGACCCCGAAGGACCAGTCATAATCACTACTTCCCCCGCTTTAATTTCCAGATCGATATCGTATAAAACCTGTTTTTTTAATTCCCCCGTGCCAAAATAGTAATTTAAGCCTTTAATAGCAATTACGGGTTCATTAGGGCTAAAATCGACTAATTCTCGCTCTTTTTGAAAAATCGGCATTATTTCACCCTTGATAGTTTAAAAAATATCGGCTGGATCTGCTGTCCTTAATTTGCCCATGGCGACAATTCCAGAGGCAATACACATAATAATTGTCAGGATTAAAACTTCGATCGCCCTAGGGGTAGTCATCACTATCGGTAACAGTGTAGCGGAGGAAGCGAGATGATAAACACCGAGAGAGACGATAAACCCCGGTATATACCCCAAAACCGCTAGTAATAAGGCCTCTTGCATCAAAACCCCGACTAAATACCAATCACCGTAACCCATAGCTTTTAGGGTAGCGTATTCGGGTAAGTGATCGGTGACATCGGAATAGAGAATCTGATAGACAATGACGATACCGACGATAAAACCGACTACTGTACCTAAACCAAAGATAAAACCAATCGCTGTACCATTTGCCCAATAGGTTTTTTCCCTTTCAGCAAATTCTTTTAAAGTAAGGACAATTACTTCATTTTTAGGGAAAAGTGCCTGTAAATTGACCTTAACTGCCTCGATATTTGCCCCCGGTTGCAGTTTCACCAGTCCTATATCGATTTCGTGGGGTTGACGTTCGGGAAAGAGCCTTAAAAAGGTAGAATCACTGCTAATGACGTTACCATCGGCAGCAAAGGAGGCACCAAGGGTAAAAATTCCCGCTACCTGTACCTCTTTTTTATTTAACTGAACTGTCAAATCGGGGTTTTTCTGGAGTAAATCGGCAATTGGACCGAATTCTGGTCTTCCTGCTTGATCGTATAAGACGCGATTTAACATCTTTAGATCACTGGATTTTTGATTGACTTCTGGGAGGGTAAAAACCCGTTGACTGGGATCAAAACCAAAGACTAAAGTAGTTCTTTCTAGGGCAGTTTCGGGATTGCGCCACTGGGCCGAAGCAATATAAACTGGGGCTATAGATTGAATGCCCTCGACTCTTTTAGCTTGGTACAAGCGATCGCGTGAGAAACTTTTCACCGCAAAGAGGGTATCGAATTGGGGATTAATCAGGACTAAATCCGCATCGAGAACATAATGGGGTTTAACGGAAGCGTCAAATAAGGCATCCCGAAACCCCAACTGTGTGAAGATTAAGAAGTCAGCAAAAGCAATCCCGGCAATAGCCACGATCAAACGGGTTTTCTCTCGCGTCACCTGTAACCAAGATAGGGGCGTTTTTTTGAATAGATGGGTTAGTTTCATGGAAAACCTACTCATTGATAGTTACAGTTACTTGGGAATTGGTTAAACCTGCCACTTTTTCACTGTTTTTGCGATCTAAGGCAATGCGGACAGAGATAACTTTGCGATCGAAGTTTTCCCCTGGTTGATTGCTGAAGATATTTTGTTGGTCAACTTTTAAAGCAATTAAGCGCACTTTTCCGCTAACTTCGCCCTTAAACGCCGATCCGGTAATCGTGGCAGTTTGTCCAGAGCGAATTTTCCCGATATCGCTTTGATAGATTTCGGCAATTACCTCCATGCGCTCGGTTTCAGCGAGGTCAACAATTCCTTGATCGCTGATTTGTTCCCCGATACGGGTATTGACTTTAATCACTTTGCCGGTAATTGGCGATCGAATATAAGCCTGATTTAACTCGGTTTGGGCCTTTTTAACGGCAACTAGGGCAGCATTTACCTCCGCTTGGGCTGCCCGCACATCGACTCCCCGCACTTCTGAGACTTGATTTAAAGTGGATCTGGCCTCTTTGATCTGCTGTTGACCGGTGGATTCAATCCGGGCTAGGGTAGTCTTGGCTTCTTGTATCTGTTGTTTACCGGTGCTTTCAATTCTCTCTAGGGTAACTTTTGCTTCTGTGAGTTGTTGATTACTCGTTTCTAAATTCAGTCTTTTACTATCAAAACTAGAGGCGGAAATTGCCCCTTCTTGATAGAGTTTTTCGTAGCGATCAAATTCAGCTTTGGCATTGCGATATTCTGCTTCTAATTTGCCAATTGTCGCTTTTTGGGCGGCTATATCCCCTTCTAATTGCGCTGTTAATCTTTGGATAGTTGTCCGTTGGTTTGCTTGATCCCCTACCCATTGTGCCTCGATTTTCCGCACGTTAGCGGCATTAGCGTCGATTTCTCCGACTTTTGCCCCAGCTTTCACCTGTTCTAGTTTGGCTGCGGCTACTTTCACCTGTTCTTGTGCCTGTTGCAGGTTATCCTCTAATCTTTCCTGACTTTCGAGAATGGCGATTATTTGTCCCGTTTTGACGCTATCTCCTTCATCGACTAATAATTGTATGACTCGATCGGAATTAAGCAACATCGGGGCAGATATGCTGATAATTTCTGTCCTCGGTTCAATTCTGCCTAAAGCGGTGATTTTTTGCGGTGCGGGCGAGGCAACTACAGGGGTTTTGGTTTCGGGTTTGGGGGCGACTTGGGAAAGACTATAAAAGGTGGTTATTCCTAATAATCCCGTGCCTAATACTATTAACCCGATTATTAACTTTTGATTTGGTTTCACAAAAGTTTTACCTTTCATAATTTTTTAGTTAATAAGTGATTGTTGGGGGTTAACATTTTTTCTGCAAATAAGTAGTAAGAATTTTACCTAATAATTCCATTTGTTCATCGATCGCAATCTGTTCATTGCACCACAGGCGCTCTAATATCAGTCCATTAATAACGCTGACAACTAACCAAGCTACACTCGGATCGCTAATACCTAAAATCTCGATTACTGCCTGATGATAGCGGCGATCAACGCGCTCAAAAAATTGACTACGACGCAGTTCTTCTCGTCCTTGGTATTGAGAATAATCGATCGATAAGAATAATTGTTTGATACAGGAATCCTCGCGATTAGTCATAAATTTGCCGAGAATTTTTAGCTTTTCTATCAGGGTTTTTCCTCGATCGATCTCGGCTTTAGCTAATAAAACATCCTGCCGGCACATCTCCTCGACTAATTGCTCGAAAAGTGCCGCTTTACTGGGAAAGTAGTGGTATAGCGTTCCCGTGGACACTCCTAATCCTTGCGCTAATTCTCTCGTCGTCATGTTAGCATAGCCTTTCTCGGCAAAGAGTTCGGCACTTTTTAAGAGGAGTTCTTTCCGGTATTGTTCTACATCTACTATCTTAGGCATAAATTTAATATCGAACGTTCGTTATATTTTAGCTTAACATTACTATAGATGGGGAAATCGGTCGTCCCTTTGCCTGTATGCTAGAAGGAGGGGATAATTCGTTATTAAGCGAGCTTTTTCGCAAGGATTGACAGTATGGGTAATATTCACGAGCAGTTATTAGAGGAATTAGCCGAAGTGGAATGGAGTGACTTGATCCCCCATGCTCAAAGGGATGCGCTGATCCTGGTTTCCGATTCCCTCAATTTAATCGAAGTGGCAGAAGCGATCGCCAGTGATCAGGTTGCTCAAGTGCAGAATTGGATCGGGGAAAAACTACTAGAAAAACCGACACAAGAGCAATTAAGCGATTGGAATTCCCATCCCGATAACCTTTTTAATACACTAATCGTGCAACCTTTTGTGTTAATTCAGACCATAGTTTAGATAACACTGATCACTGAAAAACCCCCAATCCGTCTAAATGTTAAGTTAAGTATCGAAGAGCGGCCGTTTCATCACCCAGTAGTAATATAATCACTGAGTTATCAATTTTGATCCTTAAGTATGACTGCATTCACCACAACCCCCACCCTAGCCAATTTGCCCGCCAGTGACAGCCGTAGCCGCGTCAGTGAATTTATGAAATCCCTACAGGATGAAATTTGTCAGGGATTAGAAGAAGTGGATGGACAAGCAAAATTTATCGAAGATAGTTGGCAACGGCCTGAAGGTGGCGGCGGACGTTCGCGAGTTTTGCGGGAAGGGGCAATTTTTGAACAGGCAGGGGTGAATTTTTCGGAAGTTTGGGGGAAAGAATTACCTCCTAGCATTGCCAAACAACGGCCCGAGGCTGCCGGTCATCAATTTTACGCCACGGGAACCTCGATGGTTTTGCATCCTCACAATCCTTATATTCCCACGGTTCACCTCAATTATCGCTATTTTGAAGCCGGTCCAGTTTGGTGGTTTGGCGGCGGCGCTGATTTAACTCCCTACTATGGCTTTGAAGAAGATGCTAGTCATTTTCACCGCACTTTTAAACAGGTTTGCGACCAACATCATCCCGAATATTATCCCGTTTTTAAACGCTGGTGTGATGAATATTTTTATCTCAATCATCGTCAGGAAGCCAGAGGCATCGGCGGGATTTTCTTTGATTACCAAGACGGTTTAGACCCTCTCTATCGGGGTCCCTTTGCCGAAAGTGATGCCGCTATCTATTCAGAAAAATTATCTCCCCAACAACCGCGCAACTGGGAAGAAATTTTTAGTTTCATTAATGACTGTGGCCGGGCTTTTCTACCCGCTTATGTTCCCATTGTCCAGAAACGGCGCTCGACGGAATACGGTGACAGAGAACGTCAGTTTCAACTCTATCGTCGCGGTCGTTATGTAGAATTTAATTTAGTTTATGATCGTGGCACAATTTTTGGTTTGCAAACTAATGGTCGTACCGAGTCAATTTTGATGTCTTTACCTCCTTTAGTCCGTTGGGAATACTGTTATCAACCTGCAGCCAATACCCCAGAAGCAAAACTCTATGATGTCTTCCTAAAACCCCAAGATTGGGTTAATTGGCAAGGTTAAATCAGTTATCAGTTATCAGTTATCAGTTATCAGTTATCAGTTATCAGTTATCAGTTATCAGTTATCAGATTTGAGTTTTAAGTGAGCATTATGTATTAAGTGAGCAGTATTAAATAGCAGTTTCCTACTGTCTTTTTACTGTTTACTGATCAGTGATCAGTGATCACTGAAAATACTTCCCACACCCTTGTCAAGTAAATAAATCTAAAAATTTTGGCTAATTTTTGGACACCTCTCCATACTCGTCTGGAAACCACGGTGAAAAAGGGACAATTACTACCTAAAAATGCGTCTCTGTTAGTGGCATTGTCGGCAGGCCAGGATTCCCTTTGTTTAGGTCAATTATTGCTGGATTTGCGCTCTCGTTGGGGTTGGCAACTAGCGATCGCTCATTGTGATCACCGTTGGTCCCAGGACCGAGGATTAGTGGATCATGTGCGTAAAATCGCCGAAATTTGGCAATTACCCGTTTATATTGCCACCGCACCCCCCATGGCGGAAACGGAAGCCAAGGCCCGACAATGGCGTTATCAAGCTTTACAAACAATCGCCCAAGAACAGGGTTTTAATTATCTTCTCACGGCACACACGAGGAGCGATCGAGCGGAAACTTTTCTTTATAATCTCATGCGCGGGGCGGGTAGTGATGGACTTTCTGCCCTAACTTGGTTGACAAGTTTAACCCCAGATATTTTTTTAGTCCGTCCCCTCTTAAATGTCACTCGCGGGGAAACTTTCGCTTTTTGTCAAAGTCGAGAATTACCGATCTGGTACGATCGAGCTAATGAGAATTTACGCTATGCTCGCAATCGCATCCGTCGGGAATTATTACCCTACCTGCAAACTAATTTAAATCCCCAAATTGAAAAACATCTCGCCCAAACTGCCGAAATTTTGGAAGCAGAAAGCGATTATTTAGATAGTATTGCCCGGGATATTTTTCGTCAGGTTATCGATCTAGATCAACAAAGACTCGATCGCTCCCCTTTACAAATTTTACCTCTAGCGATACAAAGACGGGTGATTCGTTTATTTTTGGCTCAATATTTACCCTCATCACCTAATTTTGCCGAAGTTGAGTCAGTGGTTAATCTCATTACTGGTGTTAATCGCGATGCCACTTCCTCCTTAAGCGGCAAAATTCGGGTAGAAGTACAACAAAATTGGCTACATATCAGTTATCAGTGATCAGTTATCAGTTATCAGTGATCAGTTATCAGTTATCAGTGATCAGTTATCAGATTACAGTTTTAAGTGGACAGTGTTAGGTGAAAACTTTGCTACTTTCTTTTCACTGCTTACTGTTTACTGTTCACTGAAAAAACCTATCTCCCCATTCTAGTTATCTGTAGCTAACTTTTACAGCAATTAGTTTAAAGATAAACTAAAATAGTAATACAATTAAACTAACAATAAAATTGGCGGAGCATAATGAGCGAAACTAAAGTAATTAATCGAGAAAGTTTACTGGTCAATCTCCGGCAACAACTGCGAGCCGGACAACAGGAATTAGCCGATTGGCAAGGAGGAAAAATGGCCATTTCTGCGGTGCCGGGGGCGGGAAAATCCCACAGTTTGGCCGTAGCTGCCGCCATGGTTATTGCTCGTGAGCAACTTCATGCTAAAAAACAGTTAATTATTGTCACCTACACGCGCTCGGCTGCCGCTAGTATTAAAGCTAAAATTAAACAACGCTTGCAAGATTTACAACTTTCGGCCCAAGGTTTCAGCGTCCAAACTCTGCACGGACTGGCCCTACAATTGGCCCGTCGTTATCCGGAATTATCGGGATTAGACCTCGAATCTTCTACCTTAGTTATTCCGACTCCTAGCCACAGAATTATTAGAAACTCGGTGGAAAAATGGCTAATTGCCGATCCAATTCGTTATCAAAAGTTATTAGAAGGAGTGGAATTTGATGGGGAAGAAACCGAAAGATTACGCCGTCAATCGGTGCTGAGAACCGAAATTTTACCTAGTCTTGCCTATGCGGCCATTCATGAGCTAAAAAGTTCGGGATTATCACCGCAGCAAGTCTGGGAATTAAGCCACTATACCGACGATAATTATCAAATTCTCGCTATTGCTAGTGGTTTGTACCAACAGTATGAAATCCTGATGCGTCAGAAAAACTATATAGATTATGATGACATGATTTTAGGAGCCTTGCGAGTATTAGAGGAAGAAAAAATTCGCCGACAATGGCAAAAATCTGTCTTTGGAGTCTTTGAAGATGAGGCACAGGATTCTAGTCCTCTTCAAGAAAAACTAATTACTATTTTAGCAAAAAATAATGACGGGGAAATACCTAATTTAATTCGCGTCGGTGATCCCAATCAAGCGATTAATTCTACCTTTACCCCCGCCGATCCTGTTTACTTTAATTGGTTTTGTGAAAGTTGTCAAAACGAAGGCAATTTATCCACTATGAACCAAGCAGGTCGCAGCAATACTAAAATTATTGAAGCTGCTAATTTAGTTTTACAATGGGTCGATCGAGATTGGAAACAGGGAAAAGATAATCATAAAGTTACCGAGGCTCCTTTTCGAGTTCAAGCGATTCTTCCCGTCAGTGCTGAAGATCCCCAACCTAATCCAGTCAAGGAGGGAAAAGGATTAGAAATTTATCAACCCGATGACATTTATCAAACAGTAGAATTAATTGAAAAACGTCTAGTTAAATTACTCCAAGAAAACCCTCAACATAATGCCGCTATCCTCGTTAGAGAAAATCGACAAGGACACTTTTTTGCTCAAAAATTCGCCCATTTTTATAAAAGTTATCAAATCAGAATTTTTGAAGCTAACGAGATCGATCGCTTTTCCCAAATTCCCGCCGAAATGCTGAAACTATTGGCTTTTGTCGAACGTCCTCACTCTCCTGATTATCTGAAAGCGGCTTTAGAAGTGCTACAACTTAGGGGTTTAATTACTGCCCAAGACTTAAATCCTTTAGTTACCTATCCCGAACAATTTCTTTATCCCACTCCCCTGGATCCTGAACTGAAATCTAACGAAAAAATCGCCCGTCGTTATTGCTGCAGTTTACTAAAAGCTAGATTAGAATTACCCCATTATCAACTCCTATCTTTTTTCGCTATGACTCTCCAATATTCGGGGTCAGAATTAGCCACATTGCAAAAATTAACCGCCCGTATTTATCAGGAAACTGCCGGTAATAGTTCTCTCAAAAATACAATTAATACCCTTAATGAAATTATCGCCTCTGAGCGCTTTGAAGGAGTGGAAGAAGATAGCGATGATTGTTATACTCGTCCCGGACAACTGACGATTATTACTATGCACAAAGCCAAGGGTTTAGACTGGGATTATGTTTTTATTCCCTTTCTTCATGAAGATATTATCCCGGGCAAACCTTGGGTACCCAATGGGGCGAAATTTTTGGCAGATTTTACCCTCGCAGAAGTGGCACGAGCGCAAATTCGAGCAGCGGTTCATCAACGCTATTTAAACCCCGACAGCATACCAATTATTCCCCCACCTTTAAGCGCTTGGTTAGAAGCTGGACAACTTAAAAAAGCTGAAGAATACCGACTTTTGTATGTAGCGATGACGCGAGCAAAAAGACTTTTATGGATGTCGAGTGAAAAAAAAGCTCCCTTCCATTGGAACACTTTTCGCGGAGATGAAAGTAGTCAATTACAGGATAAAAATCCCTGTCCTGTCTTTCCTGTTTTAATCAATGCTTTCCCCGATTCTTTCTGTGTTTAACTGTTGCTGCAGTGTCCGCGGATAAAGAATTAGGAAGACAAACCACCAGAGGAGTATAGGAATAGATAGGAGTAGAGTTAACCAGAGACGCTGGGTTAAAAACCAACAGCCAGCAATCAGGGTAATTCCTGTCAACAGAATCGACCAAGGTTGACACCAACGGGGTTTGTGATCCCAAACGCTACTAGATTTCGAGTTAGACATTGGTTAAGGGGCGGTAATTTACTAACTTGATTTTATCGTACCTGACTATTCAGATAACTGCTACAATTTTGGGTAATTCTATCAATAGAGTTTCTTATCTCTAGACAAACTAAGCTAAATTTTCCTATGATTGATGTCTTTTATCCGATTCCCAAGCTGTTAGATACTATTCTGACGGAGATTTATGCCGAAAATCGCCGTAAACATGAAGAAAGAATGGCCGAATTGCAAATAATCTCTAATTCGTCCCTTCGCGATGCCTACGTCCAACAGCTATTATTAGATCGATTTCTTGCTCCCGTGGAAAATGCTCAACATAGTATTCAAAATGCCGCTAAACACGCTCAGTACATGGCAGAAGTAGTTAATTATTATCATCATGACCATGGCTGTAGTCAAGAGCAAGCTCAAGAAATATCCCGTCAATTTCGGGCTTTAGCGGTTAAAATTTCTCAAATTGACTCTCTTTACGATTTAAAAATCATTTATCAAGTGGTTACTGTTTTCACCCAGCAATTATCAAGATTTAAACACCGAGAAAGAAATTATTCTTGGGAAAGGGAAATCAGAAAGGGTATTTTAGATCCCTTAAATACCTGCATTGCTGTGGAGAAAAATTTTCAAAGACGGGTAGCTTTGATGACGGGTGAACACCCATCAGCTACGGTAATGGGATTATTAGAGTCAGATTAAGGCGAGGTTTTAGACCCGATTTTTTCGATAAGCTAAGACGTATTTAAACCGCTTATTCTTAGATTAGCCGAATCTCCCTTACTCCCCCCTGCTAGTAGGGTTGATTCAAGGTAGGGTTGATTCAAGGTAGGGTTGATTCAAGGTAGGTTTGATTCAAGGTAGGGTTGATTCATGAATCAACCCTACTAGGGTTGGAGGGGTTGCATGAATGCCTCTTGCCTCGTCTCAACAAGCAATTTAAATTAGGAAGAGCTTAGTTGCTGACTCTAGGGACATTCTTGGGGGAGTTTTAATACAAACTCCCCGCAATCATAGCCGCTAATAAAATAAAACCGACCCAAACATTTTGACCAAACATTTGACCATAAACTGGTTTGGGTAAATCCGATTGACGTAACAACCAGTATTGACGCAACCAAGCAATCGCCGCTAGACCCAACCCTAGCCAAAAAGAGGCTGATAACTGCATTTTTTGCCCCTCCCAAGCCAATAAACCCACTGTCAGGGCAAAAAAGACCCCCACGGCTTCCGGAGCGTATTTGCCGAAAAATATGGCACTGGAGTTAATACCAACCTTGAGATCATCCTCTCGATCGGACAGAGCATAAATTGTATCAAATGCTAATGTCCAAAAAATCACCGCTCCCCATAATATAAATGTATTACTATTTAACGACCCGGTGACGGCACTCCAACAGATTAAAACCGCAAAACCCCAAGCGAGAGAAAGAACCAATTGGGGTACAGGAAAAAAACGCTTGGCGAGAGGATAGCAGATAATCAAGGGAACGGCGGCTAAACATAGGCAAAAACTCAGTAAATTCAGATATAAAGCTAAAATTGCGGCGCAAAAGAAAGCAATCAGAGCGATAATCAGACCAACCTTGATCGATAAAGCTCTGGCCGCTAAAGGACGGTTACGAGTGCGATCAACCTGTGGATCAATATCCCGATCCCAAAGATCGTTAACCACACAGCCGGCGGCGCTAGTGGCCAAAGTTCCCAAAATGATCACCCCGATCAAGGGTAGCGGTGGCACCCCGTCTGCCGCCAAAAATACCCCCCATAAAGCGGGAATCATCAAAATTAACCTACCTGCGGGTTTATCCCAGCGCAAGAGGCGAATAATCGTCATCCAAGTGGGTTCTAGATCGGGTTGGGATATAGTCATAATTTCTCGTAAAAAGTAGAAACTAGGAGTTAAGGGGGAGTGGGAATTATGAATTATGAATTATGAAGTGGGAAGTGGGAAGAAAAAAGCTGACTCCTGCCTTTTGCCTCCTGCCTTTTGCCTTTTGCCTCTTGCCTTTCCTAACCAAGAAGTTAATTTTGCACGACTACTTACTTAACGTGATTACCAGCCCCAACTATTAGGAACGCCTTTAAACGGACCAACCACATCGGAGGTTATCCATCCCCCGTAAAAGTTGCCGGGCTGCGGTTGTACTAATTCACCGTCGGCATAACAAGCGCTCATTTTGGCGGGATAAAAAGCCAGATAATTCTTAATTGCCTGAAACTCTGGTGTCGGGTCCGGATAATACCAAGCGGCGTTAATTGCCTGTTGGTCGCCAACGGCGATATTATAATATCCGGCTAGACCTTTCCACTCACAAAAAGACTTTTCTGCTGTGGCTTGCAGGTATTCCATTTTAATATCTTGGGGCGGTAGATAATAAACTGGAGGATGACTGGTTTCTAGAACTCGATAACTGCTTTTAGTATCGGCAATTATCACCCCATTAAAGATAATTTTTAGGTGTTTAGGCGATAATTCTAGGCGCGGGGGACGAGGATAATCCCAGACGGATTCCTGTCCTGCTTTTGCTGGTATCGGTTGGGGACGAAACATAATTTTTCTTATCGTATTCTCCGAGTCAGTTCACCGTTTACTGATTACTGATCACTGAAAAGAGTTTTCTCAGGGTTTCCACTCGTTCTCGATTGACATTTAAATCCGATTCTCCTAACCGGGAGGCCGAGCGAACATCGATCGCATTTTTGCTAGGATTAAGAGAAAATTCCACATCATCGACAAATCCCATCCATTGACTGCTAAATTCGGCGTAGAGATAGTTACTATCTTGGTTAATAATTTTAGTTCTCGGTTGGGAGGCGATAATTTTAGCTAATTGCTCGATCGCTTTTTCACCGCTACCCTGATAACTAAGGGGTTCGATCGCATGAGCCTGATCCTGACTCTGACTACTAACACAATTAGGAGTGGTCGGACAAGAGGCCAGTTTACCTTCCCTGACTCCCAAATAATCGGGACGAGTACCGGCGAATAAACTGACGCTATCGGGAGCAATTAACCTAATTCCTAGCCAGATGAGCAGTATTCCTAGGAAAATAAACGGGGTTAGCCGGAAAGATTTTTTCACCGTGTCGGAAGTTTCAGTCATGCTAGTCTTACAGAATCACTTCAATTAACTTAACATTGATAGGTGTGACAAGATCAGGAGATAGAATAAGATGTTTCTCGATGAATTACAACCCGTTGTTAAAGAACTGATTCAACAACCGATCGCTTTTTTCGGTGGTTTTGCCTCTGGATTACTGCGCTTGAAACTTTCGGACGATCCCCTCAAAAAATGGTTAGAAGAGCAGGGATTAGTCAGTTTTAACGACAATAATCAGGATAACGGCAACAGTCCCCAGTCGATCTCGATCGATTAGGGATCAGGGGTTAGCTGTTGGGGGTGAGGGTATTCTCCCATCCCCAAAACCCCCCGCTTACCACCCCATCAGCTTAACTTGTTGCTGAAAGTAGATAAATTTCCTCGGCTACTCTTTTTAAGCGTCTTAATTGCGCTTCCATATCCTTTTTAGTCCATTTGGCGGCGAATTGCTGGAATCCCCACCCCACAACCGGATTAGGAATCGCAAACTCAAAACGATTGATTAGACAAGTGCCGTCATCATTGGGTTGACATTCCCAGCGATCGCATCCGCAAAAAAAACCTTCCAATTGCCAGACAATTAACCCCGGTTCTCTCTCAATCACCGTACTTTTCAAAGTTGGCTGAATTAGGGGGATTTGAATCAAAAAACGACTTCTCCCACCGATATCGGTCTTCCAATCGCCGATAGGTTCAAAAACGAACACCGGATTCAACCAACGACGCATTAACTCTAAATCCGTGATACAACGCTCTACCGTCGTCGCACTAGCTTTAATCTGAATTGATTGTTCAAATACTTGACAAGATGACATTGATCTGCTTATAAATTGCTGGCTGAGAATTATCGGTAGTCGGACAAAAGTACAGTTAACTGTGCAGACAAGGCAACAGTAAGGGTTTCGGCCTTGATTACATTTCTTAACATAGTCTTGTTTATAGCCTTTCTCATCAAGATAAAGTGTAACCTAATTTGCTATGGACGACCGGCGATCGACTCCCCAAAACGAAAACTTCCTACCTCACCATTAAGATAACTGCTCTCAAGCTCACTTTTTCACTAGCTTGAGCAACTCTCGAAAACATTGGTGTAATCTCTCGATATTAACTGATAATAATATTGGTATCGATAACAAAGCGTCTAGTCATCTTCATTTAAGAGAGATTCTAAAATTTCAGTGGTTAATCCTCTCTCTTGTGCTTTTTGTCCAACAGTATCCATCGTTTTATATAATTTTTCCAGAGATTCTTTTCTAGATAAATTTGAATATTTAACATAAAAAGCGATTTTTTCTTCTATTTTTTGACGCTCTTCTTCCGTTGCATTCCAATAAGTTTCAGCAACATCTAAAAGGACTTTGATTTTAATTTCTGTTTGATAGTTTGTCATAATTATATTTTCTTGGTTTAGTAGTAAAGAAATTTAGTCGAAATTAATAGCCTCCCTTCAGCCAGCGTTACAGTTTAGAAGTTTCGGTTACTCTAGCGCATTGTTAAACCGATTGTCAAGTTTAGTTACTCTCAATTTAAGATATGTAATTTACTTTGGTTGCGAAAAACCAGTGCCGACAGTATAAGCGCCGGGAAAAGATTTTTTGTCAAGATTGGTTATAGCTTGAGTCAGGTTTGGGTAATTGGTGCTAGGATTATCAGAAGATTTTCTTTCGGCACTGGTAGAAAACAATTAGGAGGGGTTATGATCCCAGTTAATGAGGCTCAACAAAAGTTGCAGGATTTGATTGATTCGGTGACTGTGTCCCACGAACCCATTATTATTGAGGGATGCGATGGTAATGCAGTTTTGCTATCTGAAGGGGATTGGAAATCGGTACAAGAAACGTTATATCTCCTCTCAATTCCGGGGATGCGAGAATCAATTCGGGAGGGACTGGCAACGCCGGTTGAAGAATGTGCTGAGGAGCTAGAATGGTGAGATGGAAATTGGTTTACACCAAACAGGCGCAGAAAGACGCTATAGCGTTTTTCAGTCTGCTGAGGTACAAAAGTTATGGGTTTTAGGCAAAAGGCAAGAGGCAAAAGTCAAAAGGGAAGAAAAATATGTGTACCTCACTAGCTTATAGCGGTGTGCAGTCGTATTAGGTACAGTGTCACAAGCTATAAACCATGCTAGGCAAAGCTTGGTCTGTATCTCACTCAAGCGCTTACCGCTATAAGAAGCTTAATTCTAGTCATTTAAAAAATAAAGCGCAGATGTTGCTTGACATTCTTCAGGTCAATCCATTCCAAAATCCCCCGCCTTACGAAAAGTTAGTGGGAGATTTGAATGGTGTGTACTCTCGGCGAATAAGCATTCAGCATCGTCTTGTGTACGAAGTTATTCAATCTGAGGGTATAGTTAAAATCCTGCGGATGTGGACACATTATGAGTAGCGTTAAGACATCGTTACATCATGGACTTCCGTTAGGGTAAGCACCGGAAAAAAAAGTTATCTTTTGTCAAGAAAAGCTTTTCCTAAATTTGCTATCCGTCGCTAAAATCATTCATCGTCATCCGCTAACAAATAAGATTTCAATTCTTCAAAGGTTCTCTGTTTAGCGGTTTCTGTTTCTACTGCCTTAAACACTTCCTGAGCGTTAGCGGCAATCTCGACCCGTCGAGCTTCAATCCGGCGCTTGCGGATGTAAATTCTCAAAAAGTGCTGGTATAGAAGCCATAGCCAAGCTACTAGGCTGTGGGAGCAGCCTAAGTAACAGCCAAAGCTTTAGCCCTAATTATACTAAATCCGGTTATTAAAGACTGATTATTTAGGGTTGGCTGAAAAAGTTTTTCAGCCAACCCTAACTATAGGCTCAAGCTCATTTTTTCACTAGCTTGAGCAACTCTCGAAAACGTTGGCGTAAACTCTCGATATTAGCCGATTTACCGCCATAACGCCAATCAACGTAGGCGCGAGCAATCTCCTCGATAATATTCGCCACTGGCGGCGGTTGGACGCTGCGGGCGGCGGCGGCGTATTCTAAAGGGGTTTGAGCGGGATGTTTGCTATAACCGGCCTCTGTTAAGATTCCTAACATTTGCTGGTATAAACGCTCGATCGGTGGTAGTTTGGACAACCTGCGACCCCGACGCCAACCATGGAACTGTCCCCATCCTAACCAACCAGCGTAAGCGAAGACGACCCCCACTAAACCACCGAGAATTCCCCCCAAAAGACTGCCGGAAATAAAACGCCATAACCAGGCCAATAACTTACCGATAGTAACGATAACATTGTCCCAAATCAGACCGAGAAAACCCGTTACTGGGGAAGGCAACCATCCGGCTACCCATTGCCAAAATTGCTTGAGGACGCTAAAAGGTTCCACTTCCTCAAAGGATGGGGGAATTAATTCGTGGCCCGGGATAGGATCGAAAGTGTACCAACCGTAACCAGGGAAAAACACCTCTGTGATGGCGTAAGCGTCCGTATTTTGGACAACATAAAAGCCAGTAAAAGGATTAAACTGGCCAGGGGCAAAACCGGTGGCTAATCGGGCAGGAATACCGATCGAGCGTAACATAATCGTTAACACGCTGGAAAAATGATCGGCGTAACCCCCCTGAAAACGAAACAAAAAGGCCGAGACTAAATCCTCATTTTCGGCTAAAAAGGGCAAATCGGTTGTTAATTCGTAGTTTTGCTTTAATGCTTGGGCCAAATATAGGGCCTTCTCGTAGGGAGAGGTTAACGGTGTGGGAGATTTTGCCAGCAATTCCTCGGTTTTTCGGCGGACTTTCGGGGCAATTTCGGCAGGAATTTGTAAATAATGGTTGAGAATAGCCTTAGGGTAAGTTTCTGGGGCCGATCGCAATTGGCTGCGATTGCGTTCCGGCACTTGTGAGATTACAGTATAAGTTAGCCCTTCCGCTAACCCCCCCGGCGACCTTAAGCTGTTTTCTCGGTCCAAAGATACCTGTCGAGTGGGAAAAAAGAGAAACTGAGGCGAAGTAAGAGCAGGGATAATATTCGGTAAACTGGAGACAATGCTGTAACTTTGGACTACCTGATGGGTTTTGGCCTGGGTTGCGGGTAGTGGCAGAAAAAAGCGATAGGACCAACTACTGCGATTTAAATCCTCTAATTCTTGATCCCGCGAGATTTGCCACCCTTGGCCAGTATAGCGATCAAAGGCCATGGCCCGCCAGAATCCGGGGGCTTGAGAACGTACCCGCATGACTATCTGAGGAGTCATACTTCCCCGCAGATTTTGGTTCATTTGGCTGTTAAAACCGTAATAAAAGGTAGGATCTAGCTGTCCTGACCCTGTAGTGGGACTATTACCGCTATTTACGCCACCATTCCCCGTTTCACCCTCGCGCACATAGCCAGGGTTAACGATTTGTCGGTCTCCCTGTTCAAAATCCTGATTTTCCATACCTGCTGGACTATTGACGGGAAAAGATTGAATTTGATAACCCGGAAAACGCGGCATCAGGGCAAAAATTGTCAATCCCAAGAGGAGAATTGTCAGAAAGAAAATCCCGAAACGTTTGGGAGAAAGGGGAGAATTTTGCGGGGAAACTAATTTTTTTGTGGCTAGACGGGGGGATTTCCTTGAGAAGAAAGGGAGACTCTGATTGAGATTATCTAAACCTAAACGAGAACGATAGTCTAAAACTAGGGTAGGTAGGGATAAAAGCAGAAAGAGGATTAACCAAGGCGCAAAAGCGAGGGTTTGGGAGATTGTCCCGGCGACTCCCAAGAGAATTAAACCGATTACCATAGAATACCCCAAATCTTTGCGTCGGGGCAGGTCAAAACTATGGAGAATTTGCAGTTGAATTAATAATTGTGTTAGGGCAATGCGACTATCCTGCATCGCAACGATATTACCCAAGAATAGCGCCAACACTACCAACATTCCGATCGCTATACAAAATTTTGCCCCGATATTGCGCTTTTTCCTGCGTCGCCAACTCCAGATTCCGCCGATAATACTGAGAGGAACGGCCCAAATACCGGTATAACTATCAGTAGCCACATCCGTGGCGATAATACCGACGATTACTAAAGCTTGCACCAGAATTCTTAAAATAATCGATTCCTCGGTTTCTGGCAAGGGAGAAGATTCTATCTTTTGCCAGAGGGTTTTTAAGGAAGGTCTTGGACGAGCGGCACTGCTAACCATAGGCTAAATTGGGAGAAGGATCAAAAAGTTAATTTTATGTTTCCCAGTTCTAATCTCGATCGCTCCATGGGGTAAAGTGGATTTTAGATGTCAGGATACAGGAGACGGGAGACAGGAGACAGGAGACAGGAGAAGGGAGCAGGGGAGATAGGGAGATAAGGAGATAGGGAGATAGGGAGATAAGGAGATAAGGAGATAAGGAGAAAAAAGCTGATGACTGATGACTGATAACTGATAACTGATAACTGATAACTGATAACTGATAACTGATTACTGATTACTGATTACTGACCCATGATAGCCGTTACCAAGCCTGAAATTTTACCGTTACTTCATCCCCTGATTGGACAATTAGCCACGGCAATTCTCTCCCACTGGGAAAATTATCTTGATTTGTCGCCCTTTGAGTTGCCGGAAGGTTTAGGCTATGTGGAGGGACGTTTAGAAGGGGAAAAATTAATTATCGAGAATCGCTGCTATCAAACTCCCCAGTTCCGCAAAATGCACCTAGAACTGGCTAAACTGGGCAATGGTTTGGATATCCTTCACTGTGTCATGTTCCCCCGTCCAGAATATCCGCTGCCGATGTTTGGATGTGATATAGTCTCCGGCAAAGCGGGAATCAGTGCCGCTATTGTGGATCTTTCTCCCACCAGTGGCGATAAAACTCTCCCTAGTGCCTATAATCAAGCTTTAGCGGCTTTACCGGCGGTCGATTTCGCCCAAGCTCGTGATTTGCCTTCTTGGGGTCATATTTTCTCCCAATATTGTCTGTTTATTCGTCCCGAAACCGCCGCCGAGGAACGACAATTTTTACAAAGAGTAACAGATTTCTTGACAATTCACTGCAAATGTGCTAAGGAAAGTCAGCCTCTTTCTGGGGAAGAAGCGCGCATTTATTTACAGGGACAACGGGATTATTGTAGTCAACAGCAAAAAAACGATAAAACTCGGCGTGTACTAGAAAAAGCCTTTGGTTGGGAATGGGCAGAGCGTTATATGACGGGTGTTCTCTTTGATTTGCCCGATTAAACTGAACTAGGGTAGGCTGAATATTACTGGAAGCCTTACTAGAAAACGATTTTGGGACTTTTTTTCAAGAAAAGTGCCAGAAACAAACGTTGAGAAATCGAGCCGAGGTACTCAAAACCCTTGCACTTTCCGGAGGCGATTGCAAAGGGTTCCGCTTCTAGGCACGCAAGGTCATTCTGTTATTCTGACTTCCCCTTCTGACTTGAAAGAGGGTGTAGGGTGTGGGGTGTAGGGAAGGAAACCTCTTTCATCTGTGGGGGTGAAAATTTTTTCATCGGGACTGACTCCTAACCCCACCAACAAACTTTTTGCCGCAAACCCTACATATCAGGACAGGCACTCATGCAACAGGCAAGAGGCAAAAGGGTGAATAAATAATCAGTTTTTAATAACCAGATTTAGTATAAGAGACCACAGGCTTGAATTTCTCTGATAGATTGATGTAAATATTTAGTCTCTGGATGCCCTGACGTTTCCTTGTCGTCGAGATAGTTAACTTTTCGGTTATGAGTCCCTCGGATTAATAAATGAGAGTTAGGACTTCTTGATTGGTCAAATAAATCAAATATGTCTGCCTCACAATCGGAGATTGTTACTACTTGAATTTCTTCGGGTATTTGTTGTTGTGTTTCTGACCAAGAATTTAACCATCGTTGACTTTCTTTTTCTTGGGTTTCTCTTTTTTGCGTTGCTTGGCAATCCCTAAATTCTTTTCTTCTCTTGCCCAGACATATTGATTAATTAGTCCTAAAGGTATTCCGACAGGGGACACTCCTAATGTGGTATGAACTTTGAGACCAAAGGATGTTTGACAATCTAGATAACCCATTCCTTTTTTGGCTTTTTGCGTCGTAAAGTCTAAACTTGTTGTGTCTTGAACTGCCAAAACTATTGGATGT
>LFEF01046022.1_pt7 | contig 33565 bp, 51 predicted proteins | sample 619371 | NCBI WGS metagenome assembly LFEF01 (sample SAMN03014291, study PRJNA259931) | freshwater metagenome | biome: lake; feature: waterbloom | place: China: Taihu Lake | collected 2006-08 | depth 0 m m
CTAAATTTTCCCCTAAGAAAATCTCTGAAGATGTGACGGGGTTGACCGTTTTTTTCTTAGGGGAAATTTCAGAGATGCGATCGTTCTGTCCTAAATTTTCCCCTAAGAAAATCGGTGACTCACTTTCCCCTAAGAAAGAATTAGGGCTTGTCGAACGCTTCGCCCTTTTTGGTATCTTGGAAGCTCTCGGTCTCGGTTCGAGAGGGGAACAGACCTCAAAAAACTGGTGGTGAAACAGACGGTTATCGGTGGTCAGGATCCAACCATCTTGGCGAACCTCACCGATTGTGTAGAACTTACCGTTATCGGGATGTTCCCCGACGATAACGATCGACGCACCCGCTTCAATTGCCATGGTTCCCTCCGGGCAATTCCGTCAACAATCCGTAGGACTTATCGAATAGACAGCGTGCCGTTCCCGTCAGACCGTGACGGGCCTTACCGACGATCAATTCCAGCACATCGCGATCAGCACTATCGGGGTTGTAATATTCATCGCGATAGAGCAGGACAACGTTATCGGAGACCATCTCCAGAATTCCCGATTGACTGAGATCGGCCATGAGCGGACGTTTATTGTTGCGTCCCTCTACTGCCCGGGATATTTGGGAGAGTGCCAGAATCGGCACGTTCAGATCGCCCGCCATCTTGTACAGTCCCCGAGCGACGTTGCCCAACTCGTAACTGCGGTTGCCGTTGGGGGAATCATCGGCCATCATCTGAAGGTAGTCCACCACCACCAAACCGGGTTTCTTTTTCTCGCCGATGAGACGACGACATTCCGAGGCGATGCCCATGACCGTTGTTCCCCGGTCGTCGTTGAAATAAAGCGGTAATTCGGCCGCTACCTTCAGCACATCGACGATCGTTTCTCGTTCTAGCTCGGTGAGTGGAGCCAGTCCCGCACGGTGTTGCCTGATCCGACCGCTTCGGAGGGGAGAGAACCCATAATCGTAATAGTGGGGGTGAACGCTCAACAAACTCCACAGACGATACTCTAGCTGTTGGGCGGTCATCTCTAGCGAGAAAAAAACCACGGGTATCCGTCGAGCGAGCATCTGTAAGGCGAAAAATAAGGCGGCTTGGGACTTGCCCATCGACGGTCGCCCGGCGAGCAGGGTCAAAGTTCCAGGCTCGAAACCGACGATCAGATTGTCCAACTCGCGTAAGCCCGTCGGGTAAATCGGGTTATTTTTCTCCAATTCCGTGAAGGCGGCACTCGCCACCTCGCTATTGAGAAGCGTTCGCGTCGTTCGTCCCCGGTTCGATATCAGAAATACTCCCTGCTCCGCTCCGTCCAGTACCTCGTCCAACTCCCGCGTCGTGTCGCGGGCCAACTCGATGACCTCACCTCCGACTCCGATCAACTGACGACGGACATACTTATCCATTACCAACTCGGCATAGCGATCAATGTTGGCGGCTGATACCGTGCGCTCGATTAGCTGTAACAGTCGGGGAATCCCTCCCACCTCGTCGAGAAGCTGGTGATCCTGCAGCCAACTGGAAACCGTCATCAGGTCTGTGGGCTTTCCCTTGCCGTGAAGAGAGACAGTCGCTCGGTAGATTTCTTGATGGGAACGAACGTAAAAAGCATCGGCGGCTAGAAAATCGACGATCCGTCCCATGGCCTTGGGGTCGAGGAGAATTCCCCCTAAAATAGATTCCTCGGCCTCAATATTCTGAGGGGGCAACGCAGGATCATACATCACTTTCTAGACCCCACGGGTCGATCCATTTCTCGCCCGCTAATCTGGCCAATCGCTTCGTTTCGTTGCGCTCTGAAAAGGATAGCTTCCTGGGTTTCTGTTCTTTCCCCGTTTTTTGTCCGTTCGTTCGTCCCTCCGATTTCTCGAAAAGCTCATAATAAACTTCCCACCGGTTCAGGCCAGCTGCATTCTTGCCGGCCAACCATGCCTCTATATCGACAATCGGATTGGGAAGCTTCCCAGTTTCCTTCCTCACAAAATAAAAAAATCTCTCTCGCTCGTCTTCTGAGAGAGTCTTTTTAAAGTCTGAATAAGTCTTAATAATCTTAGAGTTGCTGGATTCCTTGCCCTGACTGGGTTCCGGAACCTGATCGTTTCCTACAGTGCGAGGGTGTTTCCCACAGTGCGAGGGTGTTTCCTGTAGGAAACTTGATGGTACTGTAGGAAACTCCCTCTCATCACAGGAAACCGTGTTTCCTGTAGGAAACTTTTCCGCATCAGAAGAAACTGTGTTTCCTACAGGAAACCCTTCCCCGTCGCGGGAGACCTGATCTCCTTTAGGAAACGTTTGCAGCTTGACCAGTGCTTCGGTGATTTCTAGATCGATGTAACCTTTATCGCTAAGAACTTTCAGGGCTTTGGAAACCGTGCCTTTCTGGAGTCCCGTGGCGGTTGCCACATCCGTTACCTTGACGCGCAGATCGCGACCGCCGAACGGATCGATCGTTCTCAGATAGTAGAGAACTCGGACTTCCGCGTATCTCAATTCTTTGGTGACTTCGAGCCACTCTTCTGGTTTTAGCGCGTAGAACTTGCCTTCTATCCTGTTTTGTGTCATAATAATAATAATTTTGGTAGAAAGGTATATACTTTCCATCGAAAGCGATGTACTTTTCGTGAATTTGCCCCATAACCCGAATAGAGTTGGGGCTTGTTTTCTAGGTAGGTGGCGATCTTAAAATTGCCTTAATGTAGATATCAATCGCTCTTAACCTCATTCCGGTTTAAAAGACTTCATAGAGTACCCTTTTCCGCCCCTGCAATCGCACTAAAAAGTATATGTTTAATTGTATATGTATATAATTAAAAATCCATCCCTTGAGGGAATTTTCTGTTGCTGTATTGGGTAAAATAGTTTAGAGAAGTTAAAGGGTTGTTCAATGGAAACTAGAGGGAAATACAAGGGCAGGAAGGAAAATCCACCGAATCCGGACGGTAGGCCTCTGACTTATGAAGAGCCGAAGAAACGCCGCAATCTAAGCGTGACTCAGGCTGGCTGGGAAGAAGTTCAGGCGATTGCAGAACAGTACAACCTATCGGTGTCGGAAATGTTGGAACGGTTAGCCCGCGGCGAGTTTGAACTGGTGCGGAAGGTTTCTTAGTTTTAGAACAAGGCGGCTCGTGTAGGGACTGCCTTCGGTAGTGCTGTTCTGACAGGGCATTACGCGGTAGGTACGGTAAAGGCTAAGAAAAGGGAAATGTTAGGTTCGGACTTCCTTTCCCCAAAAACCATCGATGTAACCCCTAAATTTCAGGTCAAAGAAGGGCTGAATTATAGGGCGGGTAACGGCTGTGAGTGGTATTGGGAGCGGCTGTTAGGATACCGAAATCGCGTCGGTACGGCAACCATCGATGGAGCCATCAAACGAATGTTAGAAAGTATCGAGAACAGCCCACCCTAACGGAACTTTAACTTGGTTTGGGCTGCTCGCTTAAAGAATTTTTCGAGTTCCTCACTTAACTAATCGTTAAGTGAGGGGAGTGGACAAGACCTTATCCTTGGACGGTGATCGATGACGTAGTGATCATCTTTCTGGGGGAGCAAATGATTTATCGAGTATTAACACGGAACAATTACAGATTAGAGAAACCAATTTTCAATCACTAAACCTTCTAAATCTTGAAAATCATCAACATTATTGGTAACTAAAGTCAAATTGTTGGTAAAAGCAATAGACGCTATTTGACCATCGACAAAAGCAGGACTCTTACCGACTTTAGACAACCTTGACCTTTCCCGTGCGTGATATTGGGCTGATTTTAAGTCATAATCGAATAAAGGTAGATTGGCTAAAATAACGTTATTTACATAATCCTCTAAGTATTGGCGTTTTTTAGACAGAGGAAGTCGAAAACAACCAAATAATAGCTCATGGATAACCAGAGTAGCTGTGGCTATTTCCCGTTTAGATAATCTTAGCTTTGTCATAACCTTCTGATTCAGGTCAGGTCGTTTAGCCTCTGACAAAATATTAGTGTCTAGCAAATATTTGAGAGTCATAAACGAACATCTCTCCCCGTTGACTTGTCGCGTAAATTATCAAAACTATCATCATCAATACTTGCCAAATCTACTCTTTGTCTAAAATCTTGCAAGGCTGACCAAAAATCATTAACCTTTCTAATTTCCACTAATATAGCGGGTTTCAGTTGAATGAGGTACAGCATGGATGACTAGGTAGGCTCTTTAAAAGGGGTATCGCAATAGCAACAATGGGTAAACCAGTGATGGATGTCTCGCAATGTAATCTGACTAAAGGCTTGAACGATCGCTTTTTCTAGATCAGCATAGGTACGAGGTGACATAGAACGAATCAGTATTTTCACTTTCGACCAACAGTTTTCAATGGGAGAAAAATCGGGAGAATAGGGAGGTAAAAACTCCAGTCTAGCACCGACTTCTTGAAGAATTGGTTCGAGGGTTTCTTTTTGATGAATCGAAGCATTATCCATTAATACACAAGCTCCTTTCCACAAGTTTGGAACTAATAATGTAGCAATAAATGCTTCAAATATTAAACCATTTGCGGCTCCAAATACATTGATAAAAGCCAGCAAGCCTTTGAGCGCTATCGCTCCAATTATCGTGACGTTTTTTCCTCGGTTTAACGGAACTGAATCATACACTCTCTGACCTTTTTCAGCCCTGCCATAAAGTCTTGTCATCCCTAGATTAGAGCCAGACTCGTCAACGAAAACCAAATCTTCCGCTCTAACATCTCGGATTTTCTCCCAATATTCTTCTCTTAATTTTTGCACTCTTTCCGTGTCTCTTTCCCTAGGGTGTCAGCTTTTTTTTTTGAGTTAAATTTAGCCGTTTTAAAATTCTACTGATTGTTGAGTTACTCACCACCGTCTGTGTTTTTTCCTCAATTTGTTTTCTTAACTCGTCTAAGGTGGCATCTTTCTTTTCTTGGACTAAATCGCCCAGCAAGATAATTTCGTCGCTCTTAAGCTTGAGTTTTTGTCCTCCACCATGGGGTCGGGGATTTAGATTTCCTGTTTCACGCCACTGCTTGATTAGTTTCTGGATAAAGCTTAAAGCTACTCTAAATCTTTTGGCTAACTCACGTTGTGAGAGGTTATTCTCCTCGTAGGTCTCGATGATCTTTTGTCGCAAGTCTAAAGAATAGGGCTTCATCGGGTCGTGGCTCCTGCCTAGGTCTATAATTTATTGTCCTCTTCTATTGTACCTCATGCAAGTGCATACCGCTATAACTCTTCATTATCAGGAAAATCAACTTCCTCTAATAACTCAATAGTTTTGCCTTTTTTAATTCCTTTAACTAACATGACATCAACTCCTTCTAAGCTTAACTAGCTACCAGCAAAAATTGTTTCATCAACAAAATTATAGCACTTAATAGAATAATTGAAGATTTCGGGAGTCACAGCGCTCCGAATTGTCAGAAAGATTGAGGAAAAATTAAAATTTTATTCTGTTCAAACCATGTAATTATCCCTACCTAAGGGTAAGCGCACCTAAAACGCTATTGACAATTAGCCAATTTTGTGATCAGCATGGGCATTTCAAGTGACGAAGGTTTTTGTTGATACGGCAGCTTGGTTCGTTAAGTGAGGGGAGAATCACTCGGACCGTGGACAAGACCTTATCGTTAGGCAGCGATCGATGACGAAAGATTAACGGAAACGTAAGAAAGTATCGAGAACGGCCAACTTTAATCAAGGTCAATATTCTGTTTAGATGTTAGTCACGACGATTGAAAATTGGTATATAATTCAACTAATTACAAATCGTTATCTTGAGGGGCTTTGCCATCGGGAGTGCAGATGACTTACCTATCCCAAAAACCTCTGATATTCGAGGATTTTTTACAAAAATATGGCAATGAATTTCGCTATGAATTAGCCGATGGAGAATTAATCGATATGGAACCGACCGGGCCGCATGAAACGGTTAGCGGTAAAATAGCGACCCATATCGGTATGGCTTTAATTAAAGCGCGAAAACCTTGGTTCATTCCCCGAACCTGTCTGATCCGCCCTTTTACCGACGTGGCCACGGCTCGTCGTCCTGATGTTGTCGTTCTCGATGAGACCGTTCTCGCCCTAGAACCCCTGTGGTACAAAGAACCTGTAATTACCCTACCCCGATCGATTCAATTAGTTGTCGAGGTGGTCAGTAGCAATTGGGAGACCGATTACGCTCGTAAGGTCGAAGAATACGCGCTTTTTGGAATTCCTGAATATTGGATCGTCGATTATCGCGGATTAGGAGGAATTGCCTTTATCGGCAAACCCAAACAACCCACTTTTACCGTCTGCCAACTACTTGATGAAGTTTATCGGCAACAACAATACCGTTTGGGAGAATTAATTTCCTCTCCTATTTTTCCCGATCTTCAACTCTCTCTCAACGATGTTATGCCTCGTTGATTTGACACTCCCGTTACACGACATAAATTTACCATCCTTTTACCGAAATTCCTCCTTACAATGATAGTTAGAAATTAGGAGATTTATCCTTATCATCGAGAAGTCAGTTAATTTTTATTTATGATTTAATCGAAGAATGGAAATTTGAGATGGTCTGGAAAAATGTAGCCCCTCTAAATGAAGAAAATCAAGAGCTTATCCTACTGAATTAGTATAGCGGTAAGCGCTTGAGTGAGATACAGACCAAGCTTTGCCTAGCATGGTTTATAGCTCGTGACACTGTACCTCATACGACTGCACACCGCTATAAACATCGCCTTCATTATATCATAATCACGAAAAAAGACAATTAACCCTAAAAAGCCCATGCTATTAAAATGGTTGAAAATTACAGGATTGAGCTTGATAATATGGAATTTATGTTATTCGGCTGAGAGTCAAACCAGTGCAGAAATCTTACGTCCAAGAAGTTGCAGAGTAGAAAGTGAGTTACGTTCGCTTAATAGTAATGTATCAACTTATATTCAGGTGATTAATAGAAGTTCTTCTTCTGTTAAGGTGTACTGGATAGATTTCAATGGCAAACGTCAGCATTATTTTGACCTTGACCCCTTACAATCCCGTGACCAGCAAACTTATGTAACTCATCCTTGGCTTATTGCTCAGTCTGGAGCGAACCAACCTTGTATACATATATTCCTACCAATTCCCCAAAAAGGAATTATTATTATAGATTGAGATGTTACAATTACTCCAGAGAAAACACTGAAGAAGTAATGCTAATAACTCAAGAACAAAGTCAATATGGGAACTCTCTACTCGCCCTTAGAAATCCGTGAAATCGAAACATCATATTTCGCTGTACGCGTCTGGGTTGAACGGCTCTCTACTCGCCCTTAGAAATCCGTTGAATGGAAACTAACCAGTAAGATTCGTCAGCCGATGGATTCAAAGTCTCTCTACTCGCGCTTAGAAATCAGTTGAGCGGTCAACGGAAGTCAACTCGTCCCACAATAGAGAGGTCATCGCGCCCGATTCCCCATGAAACTACCTTACCTATTGATACCGCTCGGCTTCATCGCCCTAACCGCTCTAGTGATCGGGGTCTATCAAGCCTCTAGCGCTCCCCTACCCGCAGGATTTCCGACCCCGACCCCGAACGGACGGATCGAGGTGAAGAACTATCCCGCCTATCGCGCCGCTACTTACCGCTATCGGGGTCAACTTTCCGAGGCGGCGAACCGGTCGTTTTATCCCCTGTACCAACACATCAGTTCCAACGAGATCTCGATGACCGCACCCGTTGAAACCCGTTACCCCGCAGACACGGGAGCGACATCGGGAGAGGCCGAAGTTTCCTTTCTCTACCGCGACACCGACACTTACCCGAAAGAGGTGGCCGATAATATTCGGATTGAGGATGTACCACCCATGACGGTGGTGAGCTTGGGATTACAGGGAGGTTACGATTTTGACAGTTACTAACAGGGATTGACCCGACTGAACGAATGGCTGGCAGAACATCCGAGCTACCGGGCGATCGGTTCCCCCCGTCGCTTTTTCTATGATGGTCCCTACGTTCCCGATCCCCTGAAACGGAGCGAGATACAGATACCCGTCGAGGCGGTATCGTCGAATCGTTGAACTTAGGGCCAATCCTGACTGGTATCGCAGAGGAAATGATCGGTCATGATGTCCTCGAAGGTGAAAAGACAGTGAGAGGGAAAAGTCCGTATCGGTAAGTCCGTGTCTCGCAAAGCCAAATCGACTCCGGCCTCGAAAGCATCGGATAAAGCCGTCGGTATGCGGGATTTTAAACTAGGATTGCCCTGTAGATGCCGTCTGATCGCTCGTCTCTGTTCTCTAATCGTCAAAAACCAACTACGAGAACGTTTATCTGGCTGATATTCCCATTTGAGAAGATGTCCTACCAAAACGGTTAGACGGCTCACCAGTTCTCGATATTCTTGTTTACCCAAGGAAATTACTTCCTCCCGCAAGTTTTGCCAGTCCAGAGCTTCTACTTGTCGGGTGGCCAGAGCTTTCGCTTGTAGCTCTGTCCAGCCGTAGAAGTCGGATTCATACAGGGCATTCGCTCGATCTGACTTATTGGAACTCATATCTGACCATATTTGTACTGGAACTAGATAATACGTTGATTAACATTTTGATTGTGACAAAATGGCTATTTGGCGGGGAATGTCCCCACCAATAAAGTTTACCAACCGCCACAGCAGTGACGATACTCGTCATAGATTTCGTGCTGTCGATCGAGGGCGGCGATTTCCTCCTCTTCTTGCCGTTGCCGAACGGTACTATCGATGGCGGCCTTCAAGATAGCGTTATCGCCGTGAGCGAGTCTGAGGGTATAGAGTTCGACTGGGGATAGAGGAAAGAGGGTTCGTGTTAGCAGGGTGAGGTCGAGGGTGGGAAGCTGGGGGAATTGTCGGGAGAGGTCGGCCAATAGAGTTTGTTCTGTCATCGTCGTGTTTCTTGAATGATTTACACCCGATGGCGTTAGCCTTTTCTTCCGTCTTTTTTTTTCTTTTTTATCTCTGGCATCGGTTGTCTTCGCGGATATCCCATGAACCATCGACACGGAATAAAAATAGACAGCGTTTGGCGGTCGTTCCCTGGGCGGTCAGTGTCAGTCGCCCTAATTGCCCCCAAGAACCGCCCATGCCGCCCTTTGTATCGGCCCAACTAACCCGGTAGATCGTGCCGTTGTTTCCCCCGACACCGCTAACTCTTCTCAGGGTCGAATTGGCGGTGTCGATGTTGACCCCGTCCGTCAGAGACTGCCATTCGCTGACCGTCTCGCAATCGTCGCCGGCTATCTTGGCCACCTCGATCCGTCCGTCGTCTTTCATGCAGAGGGCGGTGGGGGTGGTTCCACTTCCCATAGCATCAAAACGGGTAAACTTCCAATGTTGGGAAAGTTCAAAGGTGGCCATATCTAGGCGTAGTTCCGCTATTAATCTCGAAAATATAGAAAAACCGATCAGCAGCAGGATAGTGATCAGGGTTAAGGTGACGAGCAGTTCGATAAGGGTGTGGCCAGATTGACGCATGGTGTTAACTCCCGTTGGTTTTCGACCGCACTCGACCTTTTTCTGTTTTCTTATTTTTTTATTTGTCGTTTCTCAACCGAGCTTTGTCTGAAAATAGCCAGCGATCGTTTCCTTTCGACAAAAAAGGCGATAGTCGCAGTGACCATCGCCGAACTGGGAAAAAATAGTTTACTACCCGCACAAGATTTATTTTTATTTAATTATTCCCATCTTTTTTTAATGTCTGATAATTTTGTAGATTGAGCGGTATAATTTTCGTAGTTTTCTAATGTGATTCCAGAGCCGAAAACAACGAATACTCGTGTTGAGTTTTCAGAGATTCTTTTGACAATTCCTTTTTCTCCAGTGGGAATATAAGTAACTTTATCTCCTGGTTTCATGGTTTGCTACTGGGTTTAGTTTTAATTAGTGATTGCTTTAAATGGTTAACAGTTATTAGAAAAAAACTGATAACTGTTAACCAATTTTAGTCCTGAATTGTTAATATTCTGATGGCAGCAGTAGAACCCCATCGGCTAGATAGAGGGTGACTGACTCCAGGGGAAAATCTGTATAGGAGATTTCCTGGCTTAGTGCGATATTGCCTTCGTCTCGTTCACAGGTAAGGGAAGCAGAATGGTCGGAATTGACCCTTAGCTTCCAAAATTGAATCCTCTGTAACATCGGATCTTTTTTAACTTTGGGGGATATTTGCCAGGAGGCGATTGCATCGATGAGCCAATAGGCTTTGGCTTCTTGGACTAGGTAATGTACCCCATCCGTATAGAGGAGTCCCATTGAGTGCTTGTAATAGTTTTCGGTTCTGGTAAACTGTTCGAGATTCAGGTTTTTAGCCGTCATAATTTTGTTCAATTTGTTTTCATTCTTGGCGAAAGCATTTTTATTATTATTTTTCTCTTCTGAATTTGTTTTTATTCATTTTTAACTGTTGCGAACTATATCTCTTATGCTGAGTTAAAATCTTAAGTAAATTCGACAATAAATATTCTCTCCCAAAGGCTTTATAAGTAACGAGAATACGGTCTGGCAAAACGTGCAAATAGCAATTTAACTTACTGGATTCCCTGAACTTTTTATAAGTCATTAAAAGACAATCATAAACAATCCATATACTCTTTTACTCTTGATAAATTCTGTTGTTTTATTTTTCATTTTTACTCCTGTTTAACAAAGTAGTGACTCGATGAGATCGCTTTTGCATCGAGTCAAATAAAAGCGGTGAAGTTAGTTGTTAATTAATCGCATTGCCTCCGTTTTATTCGGTGATTAGTTATCAAATCAGGACAGGACAGGAGAAATAATGGGAGGACAAGGAGCGGTAGCCTTCCATCTCTAAGGAAGCGTCGATCATAGTTTCCGCCGCTTCTCGCTTGATATAGACCCAGCGAGGAGAGAGGTATTTTTGTCCATCCCAGGTATAAGTAACAAGAGAGACTTCTTCTTGCCAGTGATTAGCTTGGCGGATGCACTCAGGAGTGTTATGGCGCGGATAATGCTCGAACCACAAAATCGTCCCGTCCAAGTGAAAGTCGCGGCGGATAAAAGTTGCTAGGTTTTCGCTGCTATTTGTGATGGACGTGCCGCTGTCTGGTTCATCCAAATCGCTAAACACAACGAAGTGACAGTTGTTGCCATTCCAGATGCGGATTCTAGCTTTCGAGTCCCACTGGAAGTTGCGACGGTCTGGGTAGCCAAAACCTTTCCAGATACCAATCAGGTCAATGTAGGGTTGTCTTAATCTCATCTCAATAGTTTCCGTAATAGTGGTATTCTATGCTAGATTGTTTGTTTCTGTTTGTCCTAAGACTGTTGGCTGTTTCTCGGTTTCAGGTTTTAGCAGTCTGCTTGAGAGATTTGTTTGATTATTCATAGCTCCTAGTTCAATTATTTTCACCTCTGGCGAGAGCATTCTTGTTATTTTAAGTTATCTTTTTTGTTAATCTTCATCTGTTTCTAATTAACGTAAATTTTTAAAAATTCTAACAGCTTTTCTTCCAAAGGATTCAGGGAAGGGCAGTTCAACTTGCCCAATATTTTCAGAATTGATTGAGATGACGAGCAGTTCGATAAGGGTGTGGCTTGATTGACGCATGGTGTTAACTTCCGTTGGTTTTCGACCGCACTCGACCGTTTTTCTTTTTTTTCTTTTCCTATTTTTTGTATTCGTCGTCTCCCGACCGAGCTTTGTCTGAAAATTACTGGCGATTGTTTCCCTCAGTTAAAAAAGGCGATAGTCGCAGTGACAATCGCCCAAGGGCAGAAAAAGTTTGATTTACCGATTAGAAATGAAGAGGATCATCGCTGGGTTGCCAATTATCCGAAATTTCTGGCTCATCTGGGTCGGGGTCGTCTTCTATTTCCGGTTCGGGACGGTAGATCGAGGCGTGAATACCTGGCGGTAAATCTTGGGTTGGATCGTAATAATCGTCGGGAAATTGTTTATATAGACGATAATCACGGAGGGTGTTAAGATAACTATCGAAAGTGTCGTTATCCATCGATTTTCTCGGAATAGTTTACACCCCGCTCCGATAGTTTTTGTTATTTAATTTTTCTTTTATTTCTCCCTTCACCGAAGCAAAAAAAAGGAGAGGAAAACTCCTCTCCCATCACGTTAATTAACCTGCGTTCCAGTCTTGGGGAATGCTGTTATAGGAACCATATTTTTCTTCCCGAGCGCGACGGCGTTCCCAACTGCGTTTGTTGGCATCGATCAAGTCCTGCAAAGTCATATTGAATTTGCGAAGTGCATAATCCAGCAGTTGTTCGAGCGTATAGGTGGGTTTGTTGGGAGTGCCGAACGCTTCGGTGAATTTCTGTTTGAAGTCATCCCAACTGAAATCCTCGCCGTTGCGTTTCCGAGATAGCATACCCTGACGTTCCCGGATGGCATAGTACACTTGGGCATAAACCCGTTCTGAATGATCGGGGACGGCGAAGTTGCCGAGGGCTTCATCGGATACAGAAATGACGGTTGTTTTCGGGACTGGCATGATTATTTCTCCAATTTCTAATTGTTTTCGCCCGCAATACCGTCCTTTTCTGTGATTTATACTGTTTTTATCTGTTTATCTGTTGTTTTTATCTTTTTGAGCGTTTAAACTAAACAGGGCTGGTTTACCTTGAAAAAGTTTAGTCAGTCGTTGATCGAGCGAATCGTTCTGAGTGCTTCCAAAAGGCAAAATAAGGTACTGAAGTGTTCACCGAGGGAATAACAGGATAAGATTTTCATAGTTTAAGACCTCTGTATGAATTTTCTCGACTAATACAGAGGTTTTCTTCAATCTTCTCTTTTTTTCTCTTTAAATCGGGTCTTCAAGCCACAAGCCGCAAAATTCGCAATGGCGCTCGTCCCATGCCGCACCACAATCGGGACAACGGGGAGCTTTGTACGCGGTCGTGACCCGCCAGCGCCAGTAATTATCAAAAAAAATCGCCTCGATCGCCGTGACGGGTTCAGGTATGCGGTTGCCAATGCGATAAGGACAGTAAATGTGAAAGGTTTTCTGGTTGTCGGCATCGTAACCGACCCATATTCGGGCGTTGTCGGTCGTTCCCGTGACCGTCTGGATGACCCGAACGGTATTCGGCGGCGGTTGTTCGAGAAATTTTTCCGTGAAGGTGTTGTTCATGATTTTTCACAAATGGTTTTCACTGGCGCTGGTCATTTTTTTGGCTGTTTTCACCCTTTTTGTGGATACCGTCCCCCGATTTTATTGCTATGGCCCGTCCGATTGCGGAAATAGGACGCTCTGATAAGCGTCCATTGTGGGCTATTTTGCCAGTACCAACAGCCTTGTTCTTACTCCCGTTGGTCGATCGCTTTCTAGAAATGCGTTATCAGGTAAAGCCTCATCGAGGACGGTTTTATCGGCCAACCAATTACGGAACTGTTGATAATTTCGGTCTTTGCGAAAGCTGACGGATTCTGGGGCGATCGTTACCAGTCTTCCCCCTTCGGTCAGACGGTTATAGGCGTGGGTGATATGGGAAATTTCCAGCCCTTTGCCGAAGGGAGGGTTCATCAGAATGCGATCGTACTTTCCCGTGACCTCGAAGCAATTGAAGGCGATGACATTGAACTCTTTCAATTGGAGAATTTGCCGGAGTTCGGCTTGCAGTTCACAGACATCCAAGTTGACCCGTACCGATTCCCGAATCACTTCGGCGATCGATCCCTTGCCTGCACTCGGTTCCCAAACGCTCATACCGTTACGGAGCATGGCCAATTTGACCATCCGTTCACAGATAGGCCGGGGAGTAGGAAAATAACCGCGGATATTCCGTCCGATTAGAGATCTTTCCAGTTCCTGTATTTGGATGAGGGTGGGGTCTTCTGGTACGGGATTGTCCAGGGACTGTAAAGCGGTAATTGCCAGCTTAATTCGATCGAGACTATTCAGGTGCGCCCGTTCCAGTTTGCCGTACCAATGACAATTTTTGTCGGTGAGTAAGCGGAGGATATCTTTATCCCGCCAACGGTGATAACAGAAAGAATACAGGACTTCTAACTGGGTTTTCGTCGTTATCCGTTGGAGAATGTCGGGCAACGTTCCTGTTTCTGCTTCGTGGGCCATGACCCGCAGCCAAGACTGAATCCGTTGTAGTTGTTTTCCGTCCTCTCTCATCGAGGCGACGATGCCGGCCCGTCGTCGGGTGGGGCGTTGATGGGAGATCGCTGGGTCGAGTTTTTTGTCAATCTGGGATTGGAGACTAGCGGCTAATTCCCTTAGCTTTTGCGCTTTGCGGGGATCGGGATAGCGAAGTTGGGTCGGTAAGGGATCGGGGGGAAGATCGAAGATGGATAGTTGCATATCGGTTGCTCTCCATGTTTTTCACCCCCGTTCCAGCTATTTTTTTCTCTCCAATTGTTCTTTAGGTCTGACCATGTTTGACTACTTATAACCAGAAAAAGCTGTCAGATGACAGCTTTCTCTACGTTTTATAGCTCTTCTAATTCTTCGATCAGTTGAGGACTAAGTTTGCACAATGTTGCGGTCAAATTTCCGAAGCGAATCTGTTGGATAGGAATCACGACTCTGGCTCCCGCTAGAATCTCGACAATTCCCTGATTTTCGGAATAGTCTTTCAAATAGCAATGATTCGGTTCTGGTTCGATACCGTAATCTATCAAATTAACCGTTGCCTTTGCGATCTGTTCTCCGTTATTGGCATCGACTAAATAAATCGCCGGAAAACCACCTTTCAGATATTTACTGACGATAACTCGGCAATTCCATTGTTTGAAGATTATATTCATTGTTTTTTCCTTGATAGGTTTTTACCCCCCATTCAAATCATTTCAATTTCTCGATATTTTCGATCAAGACGCTGAAGATGTCGATCGAGAACCGTGTTTGAAACTAGAGATCAGGGGTGTTCCTCCCATCTGGTTGCCGTATTTACGGGCGTTGGGATTGCATAAAGGACAGAGACGGGCGTGGGCGTGACGGCGTTTGAGGTAACGTTCCACCCTTCTACCGCCGTTCCACGTCCGGACGCAGATAAAGTCGATATTCTGTCGGGCGAAAGCGGCGGTTATCTTTGCACCCCGTCCTGCGGCGTGTTCCGCTAGTCTTTGTTTCAGGCTCCGGCTGGTACTACCTAGATAGTGTTGTGCGTGTCCGGTCGGTTTGGTGAGATCGCCGATTTCTCCGAGATAATGCAATAAATAAACTTTAGAGGCCAAGGGGTTTCTCCGAATGGTTTTTACCCCTTGGCGCAAGCTTTTGAAGATTATTTACTTTCTTTAAATTGGGCGAATATTTGGAAATTATCGGTCAGGTTATTGCGGTGTAACCACTGATAATAGTCTGTCCATTCCTGAACATCGGAAAAGCGCGTATAATATTCCCGTCCCTCGACCACTAAATGCCATTCTTGCCAATCGACCTGCGATTGGACGGGACGGGGTAATCCTGGTACGATCACATCGGGGAAAGTATCTTGAAAGGGAAGCGTTCCCTCGAAAGGTCGTTTCCACTCTTCTCCCCGATAATTGATAGCCATTTCGGTTAAATAATCTTTGACGAGCCGTTCTCCGTGAGCGAGAATGTCGATATATTTCTCAAAAGAGAGTTTGCCCTGTTCCAATAATTTCTGCATTCTGCCATCGTGAATATATTGATGGCAGCTGTGACAGAGCGCACAGACTTCTTTCATCTCCACCCGTCCCGTACCGTAGTCGATGTCATAGACCTCGTGTGCTTCCAGCCAACGGTGATACTTAGCCGACGTTTTATTTATCCCGCAAGCCCAACAGTGATAGTCCTGTTCGGCGTAGGCTAATTGTCGTTGTGCGTTCCACCACTTCTGACCGAGTATTGTGCGGGGATTGATACCGTGTAACGGTTTGGGGATATTGGGGTGTAGCAGTAATTCGGGCTGGGGAAAACGATTGTTAGTCATGGTCTTTCTCTCGATAGTTTTCACCCCGCAGTCAGCTTTTTCGTTCTCTTTTTTCTCGATATTTTTTAATCTTCTCGATGGAAAGGGGCGATCGATAACGTTTATTTCGATCGCCTGTTGTCCTTAACTGGCTTTTTCTAGTTGTTGAACTGCCGTCAAATATTGAGTCGCTCCTATCGCCAAGCGAGCTGCATCGAAAAAGGCTTTTTTGTCATCTTTCAGGATTTTAAGCCAAACGTCGAGATAACTGGCGTGATGTTCCAGTTTGCTATCAATACCCAGATGATTGCAGACCATCGCCGCTCCGATCTCGGCGATCAATTCCTCGAAAGCGTAGGACCCGGAGCCGAACTTATTTTTGAGCGGACGGTTGCAACGTTTTTGATGTCCCGTCCAATGTACCAACTCGTGCAGGTAAGTGGCGTAATAGGCGGCGGCGTTGGAGAAAGTTTCGTATTCGGGTAATCGGATCGTGTCCGTGGCGATATGGTACATGGCGACGTTGCCCCCGAATTGGGTTGTTTGCAGGTGTTGTCCGATAAATTGTTCGATTTCTGGCAAACGAAGTTCGTTATTTCCCGAAATAGTCACCTTTCTTTGGCGAATAAGAGAATCGATCTTCACGTCACTATTCGAGTCATCGATGCAGTCGACATTGAAGACGTTATGGAACTTAAAAGCCTTGTAATATTGACGTTCGACCTCTCCCGTCTCTGGGTTTTCGGTTTCTTTGACGTTCGTGCCGCCCCATCGTAACCAAGTCGATTTCGAGCCGTTCTTGACCGTCCATCCCACCTGTTTAGCCTGAATGAAACTGACAAAAAATGGATGTTCCCATTGATTTATGGTCGAGTCGATGCTGCAGAGTATGGGGTTAATGCCCGTGTATTGATGACCGGTGATCAGGTTTTGGTAGGGAGTCGCGTGCCATGATTTCGTCCATGGTTTTACTCCCTGTTCGATCAGGCCGATCAGTTTGTCGGTAATGAGTTGGAATTTATCGATCGCTTGCGGTTTGGACATGGGTTGTACCTCGTTGGTTTTTACCCCATGCCGAAGGATTTTCTGAGACTTTTATTGTAGTTTTAATTCTTGGTTCTTCGTTACTTGTTATGGTTCGATAGGGGGGCATAAATGGACTAAATCCTTATCTGACAAGAGATTTAATTGATTAGTTCGCTCTAGATCGAAAACAATTAACAATCATGGTTTTCAATCTACCAATCTGGTGATTTTCAAGATTAAATAGCATTATAAATATCGATTATTATAACATAATTTTTGTTTATTTCTTTGAATAACAGGTCGGATTAAGGCTAATTTTCTAATCATTGTGTAAAAGAATAGGGTTTAGTTTATCCTGAAATCGGATTCTTTTAGAAAACAAAAACTGTCCAATAGATTTTAGTAAAATTTCAGTCGATTGACTGTGGTTAAAAAGCACAAATTATTCAATGAATATCAATTATCTACAGGTAAAACGCAGAAACGCACCCCCAGAATGAGGGTGCGAGAGAGATCAGGAATTAACGACCTCGGCGTGGGGATTTAGCTGGGGGCAATGCTGGCTGGTTGCTTTCGGGCAATTCACCCAACGAGCGAGCGATAAGGGCATTGACATCTCCTGCGCTCCAACCGTCAACGCAGGTCAACAGTCGGGTGCTTTCCAAGTCGATCAGTTGCTCGCCGTATTCGTTGAGAAAAGCGTCGATCATTTCCAGTTGCTTTTTCTCCTCGTCGGATTGACGTGTGCGCCAGTTAAAGCAGACGGAATAATAAGGTCCCTCCGCACCGACTTCTTTCTGAAAACTGAGGGTGAAGATACCGAGTGCGGGTTCACCGTTATTCATAGCCGCTTGCACGGTATTGAACAGGGCGGAAATGCTCTGTTTTTTGATATACCCGACACAGACGGTATTGGGGGGCAGAATTTCGGCGGGTACATTAGGGGCCGGGATAAAAAATAGCTGAATCCACAGCACGTTATCGGTTTTTCCTAGAGTACCGAAATATTTCGATACTTTGATGATATTTATGTCGATTTTGTCCTCTGGATTGGACTTGCGATGTTGCGGGTCGGAACCTCCGACGAAGATGCCGCCTCCCCCGTCTTTACAGTTGAAACGAACCGAGTAGGGAACATCGGGAAGACAAATGGAGTTAGCGGGACGACTACCGAATACCTTAAATGTCATGGTTTTGACCTCTATGTTAATTTTTTTACACCTAATGCGATAGCTTTTAAATTTTCTAAGTTTTTAAGATTTTTTCGTTTTTATTGATATTTTTATGATTTATTTTCTTGAATTTGAGCCAATTATAAAAAGCGAGAGAAATTTCCCCCGCTTGTACGATTAAATCTAGCTAGTGGTTTACTTTAATCTGACGCTGAGAAGCGGTTCGAGAGTGGTCAGTTGACGTTCTAAGTCTGCATATTCAGCTTGATAGGTTCGTCCTTCATCGGTTTGTTGCAGTCTGAGGAGACGAGACCGTAAAAGGGCGATCTCCCTTTCCATGCTGGCGATCTCCTCTTGGTTTTGATATTGGGCTTTTTCAGCTTCCAACTCGATCAATTCCTTGAGCGATTCGAGGTCGGCATGGCTTTCGGGTTTTGGCTTCTGGGAACGTAATTGCAGAATGATATCGATGGTATCGGTGCGGTACACTACCCGTTTGCCGTTGGCCGTCGCACCCTCATTGATGATCGACAACGCCTGTTCGATCGCCATCGGTTCGATTTCTTCTAGTTTGGCCGAAAGTGCGGCTATCTGCCAGCGGATATCGGCGTATTCATCTAGAATGTTCGAGGTTTGAACGGTTGGAGTCGGAATTATCGGTTGGTTCATGGTGTTTAACCCTAGATTTACACCTCCCCGCTTGGCGAAGATTCTTATCTCTTTTATTTTCTTCCCTTATTTTTCCGGTTTAGGGTGGGTGGGTGGGCGTGAGCGAGGAGAGGCGGGGGAGTGGTACAGAAAAAACGCGGGAATAAGGATAACCCCCCCGTCCGACGAGCGAGCAAATCGGGGAGTAGAGAAGAAAAACCCCGATCGAGTGATCGGGGATAAGCGTTAGATGGTTTCGAGGGTGAAAGTACGGTAGGGGTTGACATAATTACCTGGCAGACCCCAAGCTTTGAGGAAACCGAGACAGGTAAGCGTTTCGTCATCGCTGCCGTCCCAAACTGCGAAGACCCGCTCACCTCGATCGCATAACCAAAGTAGTGGCTCGTCAACGAGCAGTACGCGGTCAGCGCGGAAAAGATTATCGAGGGGAAAGTCATCGATCGATTCAGCCTCGATCGAGAAGACCAGACCTCGATCGTTTTCTAGGAACAGGGTTGTCAGGAAACGGGTATAACCGAGGTGAAGAGCCTCCTGGATGAGAGACTTGAGAATAGGTATTTGTTCGGCATCTTGCCAGAAAAAGATAGCGGTTCGCATGGTTTTTTCAGTATGATGGACTGGAGAGGACTTCCACTCCCCTCCAATCCTATTAAGGAAACCTAGGTGTGAATGCTCGTGATACCCATCTGGGCATCCACATCCTCCGAAAATTCCGGATTATTTTTCAGCCACTCCTCGGCCTCCCGTTTTCGGTCGGTTTTGCGCTTGCTTGATTTAGTAGAAGTCTTAGGAGATTTCTGACTATCCTTGGGTTTCGGTTTGTCGCTGTCTGGAGTTGCGTCGATCTCATCGTTGAGGCGACGGGTGACGAGTTGACCCTCCGCTTCCGTCTTGCGCCGTTCGTAGTGGTTTTGGTTGATTTCCAAGAGGCGCTCTTTGACCCGTTGTCGGGCGCGTTGACGGCTTTTCGGTGATTCGATGCCGAGAAAACCTTCTGGGTCGTCCATAAACTCTTTGATACCGAGATTCAAGCGGGCGGCTAGGGCTAAAACTTGGCTGAATAGCTCTGTTTTTTTAGAGTTCATTACTACTACTTGCCCGAAGGGGTCGAAATGGATGTCGCCCTTCCAACTGGTTTCTCCTCGCACTTGCCGGACGATGACTTCGGGAAGACCTTGAGTGCGGAGGGTCAGGATGCGCTCCTCCGACCGAAAACTTCCTTCGATCATGATGCCCTCGTACTCTAACTTACAGCTGGTGACACCCTTACCGATCGGTTCGACGCGGGGTTCGTCTTGGTGTTTGTCGTCCCCCAAGATCGCGCTTTTCCAATTGGTGAGTGCAAATTCCAATAACTCATCGGTTGCCTGTTTGATATCCTTAAGGGTTTTGAGTTCGGCGATCTTTTCGAGATCGAATGCGGCATCGAAACGCTCGCGGAACCGGTTCCACATATAGGCGTTGAGACGATCATAATCCCATTCGTCTTTGGTATAGGAACCATCGGAAGCGCGATGACCTGGCGCGACCTTAAACTGATCGAGTTCACCTTTCGTTAGCGCTTCATAGAAAATTGCCCGTTTATCCCGTTCGTACCAAGCAATCAAGCGCAATCCGTAGAAGAGTTGCTTGTAGTCATAGAGCGCTTGATTGATAAATTTCTGCGCTTCTGCGGCCAGCTTGACTCGCTCGTTAGTTTTCGGTGCGTACAGTCCTAGTTCTTTGGGGTTAATGAATGTCATAATCGTGACCTCCTGTTTGTTTTCATCGCATAGTTATTTGTTCTTTTTTTTTTTTCCTTTTCTTTCAAACTATGCCCTCCTTGATCATCCATTCAACGCAAGATTTCACCACATCTCCATGACACTTTAACGGTTTGCACCAGCAAGCTAACTGCACCGTTTCTCCTTTTTTAACTCGTTCGGCAATCCGAACTAACTCATCGAAAATCTCGCCGCGTTTTTGCACTTCCTGCCAGAGCCATTGTCGATACTTTGCAACCACTTCCTCGCGATTACCGTCCCGCCCGATCACAAAGCGATTCTGCAAAACGCTGCCTTTCAATAAATACGATTTATTAGCTCGACCGATATAGATTTTCGAGTTACCTAAAAACCCGCTATTTTTACCGTTAATGACTCTAAACATGGCCGATACCTCCTAAATATTTTCTCTCTCAGCTACTTTTTTCTTAACGGAGGGAGTCAAGGGCGGCGGAATAAAAAAAACAAAAAACTTTTTCCGCTTTTCCGCCATTCCATCATCAGATGGAATGGTATATTTTCGTTAGGGAATACGGTTTTTGATTTAGAACTTCTTAGGTTAAGGAACTGGTCACACGTTTTCTTAGCGAACACGGTTTCCTGTAGAATTTCTTAGTGAGGAACGAGCTTAGAAATTCTTGGGAAAGCCTGTTTGCTTAGAAAACCGTGAAACCTTAGAAGTTCTTCAAAAAGCCTATTTCCTTACGAAAATAACCACCCTTGACCCCGTAGTTAAAATAGGATTGCTGAGAGAAGGCTTCCCCCCTGGGGGGGACGGGAGGGGGGGACAAAGAAACCGCGATCAGCACCTTCGTAGCAGAGGGGTGTGGGGATACTTCCCCACGTAAACAACCGACCGAAGGGAGAACCGCTTTTAGATCGCTCGGATTCAAGAGGTTAACTTATTGTGAGCGTTCTGGTCGTTATGTTTGAAGGTGATTTTCGCTGCTATCCGGCGATCGTATTTTAGAGGTTCACTGCCAAAAAAAAGCCCCGACCGAAAGCCGAGGCAGAAAGAAAGAGCTAGAACGGCAGAGACACCCACCAGCCCGAACCGACCGAAATCAGACCCCAATCAGCCGGAACCGAGAGACCCGCCGGCAACCAAACGCAACAAGGAACACCCAGCCCCAACGCCAGCGCCAGAGAAGCCCAAGAACCCGAACCCAACCCGCAGAAACAAGAGCGCGAGTCAGCCGAAGGAACCAACCCCGCCGGACAAGCACGACCCGGAAACGAGAACAGGACACCGCCCTCAGCCGCCAAAGCCCGCACGAACCGCACCGACCGACAAGCGAACGCCGACCGACCCGAACCCGACACGCGAAACACCCGACAACCAGGAACCGAAGCCCGCACAGCACCGTCCACACCGCGAGCGCAACCGACCAGCACCACAGCACCCGCCGGCAGACCAGACAGCACCGAACCCAAGACCGCAGGAACCACCGAACGCGAACCCGAAAAACCAACGACCGGACAGGACAGAGCCGAAGAAACAGCAGCACAAAACACGGGACACCTCCCAAAACAAACACACACAACAGGTTCTTCCTACCCCTTCGTTTGTCTTTGTTTTCTTCGATGCGGCCAGTGTCAAGGGTGGCGATCGGGGTCTGGGGTGTCCCCAGATAAAAAACCCGCGTAGCGACCACTATCGCCACTCGCGCAGCCCTTGACACGGGTTTTAAAGGGGTATAATAGAAAACCTGTGTGTGTGAACCCACCGGTGAGCTTTATGCTGGCTTCCGGGGCGGTGGGCGGGGTGGCGGGGTGGGTGGCGGCGTGAGCGAGGAGAGGCGGGGGTATAGTTTGCAGAAAAAGCCCTGGATTAACGACAACCCCCCTGCCCGACGAGCGAGCAAATTTAAGTTTTGCCAGTAGTCCTTAGATATTGGCATAGTTCTGGAGAGTATGGATTCTTCTGTAGGGTCAATTCATCTTGACCTTACCATCAAGCTTTGAATTTAGGCATGATTCTGGACAGAGGGGAGATCGTTCACGGCGTAACTTTCAGGTTGTTGCGCGAGGGATAGAAGGGAGACGAGCGGAGTCCCAGACTTCATATCAAGAGTTTAGAGTTTATCGCTTCAAAGTAATTTTTGATGTTACCGAATTAAGCTAGACAGTGCGAAGTTCTAGGAAAACCAACGAGTTTACTGGGGGTTTGGCCTTCAACGCTTTTTGAGTATCACAATCGCCAATATTTTCACAACATTTTCGCTATTTTGTCAAACGTCTGATAGATAACTTTGCAATTATCAGTTGAATCAAGATATGGATGATAATTGTGTATCAAGTTAGCCTATCACTAGGTTTTAAGAATTGCCTAGAGGACAATTCATGATTAAAATCAGCCTTGTTTTAATTCCACTAGGTAAAGTGCAATACAAATCAATATAATTAACGAATACGGCAAATGCACAAATGTTTGTTTCCCTGCCGCCCATAGCCTTATAAGTTTTGAACGAGGACGATGTTTCTCGTATGAATAAATCGGTTCGTCTTTACTAAATGAGCGAAACCACCAATTATATATTTGCAGGGGAGCAGGATTTTTTATTAGTATTTCTTGGTCGTTTCTAAAGTGTGCTTCAATGATGCGAATTCTATCAATTATGGAATACTGAAACATTTTCCACATTGATTCTAGATACCAAAAACACAGAGAGATAGTGGCAATAATTAATAATGTTGGGCTGTTGTAAGTTTTAGAGTTTATTTCTATGGCAAAACCAGCAATAGATCCTGCGCTAATCCACCCCTTTATTTGCAGTGCGCGTCTATCGTAGTCTTCGTACTGATCTTGGAGTTTAAAATATTCATCTTTCAGAAAGCTATTTTTCACATCATCTATATCTTTGGACATCAGATTTCAACTTAATATTATCTTATTCAGGATAGTAGGAGATTAACCGGTATTTTTTAAGCAGATTGGCAGGGCAAAAATTAAATAAATTATCCTAAATAGTCGGGATTGTGACTACGACTAAAGAGAACTTAGGTGATCAAATTTGATTCTTGTCATCGTTTGAGAGTAAAAGGTCGGGGAAGATTATTGAAATCCATAACAAGGTGTACTAGCGGAAACGGTTTAATTATTTCGGATTGACCCGATATTCCCTCGAACCGTCAGGATAAACTATAATCTCGTCGATCCTGAAAAAGTGATCGTTTATTGCCACGACGAATAAAGACCAGAGGATTACCCCCAAACCGAAAAGCCAGACGGTTTTCCTGTTGATCGGTATGGTGACTTCATCGGGTAACTTAGGAATCTTCATAGCTCGATCGCTCCCCTCGATAGATGATGATAGTTGACGGTTTGAGGGTTGTTCCATCCCGTCCTCATTTTAGATCGATTTTATCGGTTCCCCTCGATTTCGGGTATGATCATAGAGAGGATCGAAGGGAGAGGCGGCCATGAAAGGTTTTTACTATTCTCCAGAGTGTCCGATCCCTGGAACCCGCTCGGCCAGAAGAGATAGTTTCCAAGCGATTCTACCGACGCAGGGATACGGTTCGGCTATTATCCGAAGGGCAACCGAGAACGATATCCGCCCGCTCTACAAACTCTACAAAATCGTCGCTCGCTCGAACCCTGGCAATTTAACCCAAGAAGAAGGGGAAATTACACTCGACTATGTGGGCGATATGTTAAAGGAAGGATTAAAGTACGGGCTGGTTCTAGTTATCGAAGAGGGGGGAGAAATTGTCGGTTACTTGAAAGCTTTCACTTCACGATTTAAGTGTCTGGCTCACGTCCTCACTAATGCGACCATGATAGTTCATCCCGAATGGCAGGGGAAAGGATGCGGCGGTCGATTGATCGATGCTTATCTGAGAGAAATTGAAGCTAATATGCCCCATATCCTCCGATTTGAACTTTTGCCCCATCGGAGTAATACAAGGGCGATCGAGTTCTACCGAAAACACGGTTTCAGATGGGAAAGTATGGCATTCCAAAAGATTAGAAAACCGCAAGGAAATTTCGACTCCGAAGTTACACTGGTCTGGTTCAACCCAAATTTTTCCGAGGAGGGGTTGAAAAGATACCATGCTTTGTTAAGCCGTCCTATCTTTTGTACCTAATCCTGTTTTAAAGCTGTGCTGAAAGCCTTTTTTCAAGACTAATTGAGAGGCTTTTACCCTGCCATAGACGGGAGCATCCCAAATATTTAAGCGAGCGATAAAGCTTTTGTAGATATGATTCTGGTTCCAATCACAGAATTTAGATGACTGTTTAAAGTCTCTGACCTTCCCGAAAGCTATGGCATATAGAATTTTAGCCCTAAGTATAATTGCTTGTCATGAAAGTGGGATGCTCTCCTTCGTTACCGACAAAAAGATTATCTTGAGTTACTTTTGCAAGATATAGTCATTTCAATTAAGATTGAGAATGTCAATCCCAGAGTTTATAAGGGTTTTGTCGGTCTAGAGTGTATCAGACTTATCTGAAATGACTATAGCTAATCTTTCCGAAACAGGAGAGCGATCGGCCTGAAAAAGTGCTTCGCTCCCGCTTGCCCGATGATTGGTTCGGCAAGTCCGAAAAATAGAAACAGGGAAGTGACCCAACACCACACCGAAGCCCATTCAAGCGGTAGCAGAATCCGGATCGGGATTAGAGTTCCCGGTCCGATAGCGGACAGAACGATCGCCACCCAAATCGGACGCAGGAACAAAAAAGTGGCGAGAGTGGGAATCGCAACGTAGAGAAGCGCATTGCCAATATCGATCGCTGGTATGCCGTAGGATGCGAGGTAGTCAGCCCAAATCTGGTGGTGATTGGGGCCGACAATCGTACACATACGGGGATTGATAGAGAAGGCCACGAGTATCAGGACAATACGCACTGTAACGAACAGTGCCGCTATTCCTATGATGGGAGTCGTCCAACGCTTGAAACGATCTCCCCTAGCGTCAGAGCCATAGATGGCCAGAACCGTGAAGGTGAGCGGGAGAAAGCTTACCAACACCCGCACTAAAAGAGAAAGAGCGACGTTGATGTCGTTACAAGTGGAACTGTCCGTCCCCATATTAAGCCAAAGGAATATTTGACAGAGTTCCTGCCAGGCGATCGGTGCGGCGGCTAGGGCATAGTAGCGATCACGTTTTTGATTGCGGAAACAAAGGACTGCTATTGCCGCGACATCGAGGATACTGAAAACCGTCGAGACTTCCGCGCTCCAACACATTCTTGAGTCTCCTCTGAATCAGGGTTGCCATCAATTACAATTTCAAATAGACCGTAGATTATTCCTGACATCTCACCGTTCGCTTATTTCTCGAACCGAACACTGATACATTGTTTCAAATACAGTCTAGCAAACGCATTGAGCGTTCTACCTGAATGTTTATCGAATTGATTAGGGTTTGAGCGAGCCAATTGGCGCACTGCGAAACGAGTCTCTTCGAGATCGCGCTTTGGGTCAACTTCTCCACGCACTCCTTACTTGCTGTCCAGACAGGGGAGCGTCTGTGTTTGATTCTTCATGGTTTGAGCCGACTTTTCTCCCAATCTTGCTAACAATTCGGAACGGGAATTAATCGACCCAATTTTCTAAGAATAAATGAGGAATTTGTCTAAAATGTCGCAGATTTCTGGTTACTAGCCTGGCTTGATTAGCTAAGGCGATACTAGCAATTAACAGGTCAGACCTGCCAATTTTGCGAAATTTAGAAATATCTTGTAAGCGGTCAAATTGATTGGCTGCATTTGGGTCAATTAAAATTACAGGAAGTTGATTTAATAAGTTTTCTAAACGAGAGAAAAGCTCTTGTGCTTTCAGTAAATCACTCCCTGAAAAAGCCTTAAGCAGATAATCTATCCGCCCGCGCAAAATTTCGATCTTGGTGACAATCGTAATGGCGACTTCCTCATCTTGTAAGTTTTCCAATCGATTAATAACGTTAGTGTTACCTGAGTGGAGATGAGTTAAAGTATCCGTGTCAAGAAGATACATCATCGTCAGTTTCCGAACGTCCCCTGGCTTGGTAAATAGAATCTCTTAGGTCGGCCAAAGAAATATCATCGCTTAAAGCACCTGCCTGTTGCAGAAAAATAGCTTTACTATTTGGCGAAGAGTTAGAAGGAAAGGAAGTCTTCAAGGTTTTAGCCTCTTGCTCTAATAAAGTATCGCTGTTTAATTGTTCTGATTTTGGAGTAATTGTCATAATTGCTCCTGATTATCTATTAATATTTTATCATAATGGGTATAGAAAAACTCTAAGTACAGGAAAAAAATTGTAGGGAATAAAGAAAATTGCGATAATTGGGTAGAGATTTCCTCGGACTAACTACTATCAGGGTTTAGGGATGATTCTTCATGGCTTGGGCGGACTGGAGTTTTAATTTTCCCTGAATCTTTCCAACAATTCCTCACGGGATAAATTCGCTAAAGAAAGAAGTAAACAGGTGCGTTCCGAGATGGGAAGTTGGGCAATCTTTTCTACTAGACCAGATAATTCCGAATCTAGGCTGCCAAAGCGTCCTTCCAGAAGACTGGCTATCATAGAGTGACGTTCTTCTATTTTCCACTCTTCCCTTTGTTGTAAATAAGCTGGTGATAAGTTCATGATGTCCTCCTGTTCTTCTGTACTTAAATTATCTCTCAATTCTAAGTTTTTGCGCCAGTTGGCCAGAATTTCTAGTAAATTCTCTCGAAAAGGGTTGCATTCTGGTAGTTCAACTAACTCTTCTACTGCTCGTTTTTGAGTTCCTCCTTTACCTAATACCCTCAACCATAAGGTGTCATCAATTACTGGTAATTGATGAATGACAATGATGCCCGCTTTGAGAGACTTCGCTAAAAAGTAAACCCCTGTTAACCAATTACTCTCATCGCTGTGAGTCCCGAAATCTTCAATCATTCTAGCTGAAAAGGTGGGCGTTAGAATCCATAAGAAAGGCAATTCTGCGACCGTCAGAGTTTTGTTTGACCGTTTCGCTTTTCTCAAGACATCCCCATGAACCGTGTATAACTTTGACAAACAACCGCGAATCTCTACCTCGGTCGGGGGATTGCGAAAAGGTTCAAATAAACAGGAAGTAGCCGCCATTTTTCCGAGTAACCCTAAAGGTAACTCAGTGGGAGGAGGTGAGCTAAATGGTTCAAACCAGACATCGATTTCTTGAACCTCACTTTTTACTTTCTTACTTTTTCTAATCGTCCCTAGAGGTGTTAGTAATTCCTCTAAATATTCCTTAGCAAATTGGTCATGAATTTGGCGAGTCATTCAAATTAATAATCAAGCATAAAAAGGACGCTAATAATCTTATTATATCATTAATTAAAAAGGAATCCAATCGACAAATCGATCCATCTTCTGCTTCGGTAGTTTCCCAAATCATAATTAATTCTTCGGCTAGTTTTCCCATCGTTGTGGTGGGACGTATCCAAAACAGTCCCCAGATTTGTTGATTCTTTTGTCAATATTCCTCTAAATGTTCAGGCATACTGGTACGATTATCTGTCACTAACGTTGAGATAATCAGGGTCAAGAGTTCCTAACGGTGGTGTATTCGGCTCTCCAACGCGTAAAATATCTATCTCTGGATTTAACCTTAAGACAGCAATTTTCAAGCGGGGGGATAAGTTTTCATACAGTAAAAACTTGAATCTTCTAATTCTAACCCTTCAATTTTACTGAAATGCTTTTGATTATGGGTAATTAATACTAAATTATTCGCTATAGCTACTCCTGCAATTAAGAGATCGATGTCGTCAAGAGGAGTCCCTTTTTTCCTTAAGTCGGCATAAATTTTAGCTGATGTTGTCACCGATTCTTCGGTTAAAAGTAAAATTTGATTCAGTCGGGAAAATTCCAAAAACTTGTCAAGCTGTTTCTGGGCATCTCGATGTTTTAAACCGCTCAAGATTTCATAATGAGTAATCAAGCTAAAACTTAATTGTCTGTATTCTTGGAGATATAAATTACAAGAATGAACGACTTGGGGATGATTGCGGAAAAACAAAGAAAGAATATCAGTATCAAGTAAACAAGGTTTCAAATCTCGAATCTCCGCGATAAAGAATTTTGACGACGCTGTTCTACTTCCTCACAAAAATTTATAAAATCTTCTTCAGGAATATCTTCCCAAATCCCCGCAAACTTGATAATTTTCTTACCTTCAGACGGAAGCTGAGAGAGTTCTTCTTCAGGGAAGTTCAGATTTAACTTATCGACTTGAGTTATATCCGAAGAAATTAGATGAGTTTCTAGAACCGTTTTGAGTCGATTTAAAACATCTTTTAGAGAGCTATCTTGGTGATTAATTAGTTCTAATTCGGGAAATTTTACCGAATATCCATCGGGATTTTTGGAGATAATAATACTGATTTCATTAACCATTTTTATCTCCCCTATCTAACTCTAAATTTTTCAGAATTTTTACTTTCCTATTATAGCAAAATAAGCCTTTAAAATCAGGGCAATATTTTTAGTTCATCAGGCTTTGGCTGAACAATCTTAGCCGTCACCGTCCCCACCACATACTGCTCCCTAAGAACAGCGATCGCCTCTCCAACTCCACAATACTCCAACGGGTATTGGTTAGGTGGTCGCCCGTTCCCTACTCCCACTTCATCACATAGAGTTCGTCCAGTTTGCACTGAAAAAACTGGGCTAGTTTGCCGGTGCTGATACTGTCGAGCCTTTTGAGCCTACCCCTGATCAGACTTCTGATAGTGGATTGGGCTACACCTGTCCGCTCCGACAGTTCGGCGATGCTTAAGCCTTTTTCAGCCATTAACGCCTCTAGGTTGCTGTAGAAGTAAAGCTCCTTCTCCTTATCGATCCATTCTTCCGCTTCGCTGGTTTCCCAAATCATTCCTGCTTCCAATCCTCTGAAAGCTCCCTTCGCTTGGCTTCTTCTCTAATCAGTTGCTCAATTGCTTCAGAACGAGTCACGCGGCGATCAAAGGCAAGCCTGTCCAGGATGTGGCTGGCAGATTCAGTCAGCATAAACTGCTTCTGCTTCTTGGTTTCACCATATTTTTCTCGTTCCGCTCTTTTGTCTATGACCGCAGGAAACCCCATATCTGTTTACCTCAATAACTTTTAACCAGTATAGCACTTCAGACATTTATCTCTTTAGATATTGACATATTGATATATTGAGGTAATGATGTAAGTAGTAAGCAGACTACGGGGAGAGAAACGTTACCTAGCCAAGATGATGAAACAGCAACACTATCGAATGACCTTAGAGGAGGCGATCGCCCTTCACCAGTGCGGTCTGATTTCTTCAACAGCCCTACTCTACTGTTACTTGAGGATTCGCCTAGCTCCTGGCTGGAAAATAACTCTACACCAAAGAGAGATTAGCCAACAGCTTGGAATCAGCAAAGCAGCTTTTTACAAAGGGATTCAGAGACTCAAAGACAAGAAACTAATCGACTGGGAAGCCCCTAACGGTGTCGTAGTAATTCTTGGACAAATCGGAGACTTCGTTGGACAAATCGGAGACTTCGTTGGACAAATCGGAGACTTTGACCCCATCAAAAACCTTACCAGTCAATGCTTCCGTCGTTCCTCCAGATTCTTATCAGATTTTTATTAAATCTCTCTCAGATACGGCGAGAGAGAAATTTTTCAATTTTGTCAGGGAGAAGGTGAAAGACTTCAACCCACCCATCCACGACATCGAAGCATGGCTGGCCGGCAAGAACGGCGCGGGTAAAGAACGTTCCCGCGTGTATTACGAGATGTTTCAATCTGAATTACAAGAAAGGGATTGGGAGAACCATTCCAAACGAGAGGAGTGGATTGCTGAAATACGGCAAGGAAAAGGTCGTTTTGTAGCCCAAGGGGGACCACCAGAAGAGTGGGAGACAAGAAAAGCTTTTGCGGACTGGGCGATTACCAACAATTTAGTTTGGGGGAACAAATCTTGAAAAAACTCCCCAAGGAGCCGATGCGCCCCGAAAAGGAACCAGGAGCGGAGGTAGAAATCTGGCAGCCCCGCTGGAATTGCTTCTGCTGTCATGACAGTGGGATTGTCCACCACTATCTCGCTGCCCTTGTCATCGATGGTTTTGACTCCAACCTGGATAAACTGCCCCGCTGCCATAACCCCGGCTGCTATGCCGGCGGTCACTTTGACGGGGAAGCTTTGGCTCCTAGTGTGGATTATCGGCTGACTGCTGACATCTGCCAAGAACTCGATGCTATTGAGCGGGAGAATTGGCGGGATTACGTTCAAAAGAAACGGCTTACTCTGAAAGTTGACCTATCAACCATCGGCAAAAGTTTGAGACAGTGCCAGCGCACATCGACCGAGGAAAGGTCAGCGCGGCAGAAACATCAGGCTGTTTTGGGGGAATTGAACGGTCTTTGCTGATTTCGGCGGTCGCTATCCTGGATATTTAGTCAACGCCCTAAATGAAACTGGCATTAACCTGATAGGAGATCAAATCTCCCTCGACAAAGAAGCTGAGGCCGTAGCGACCCGGTGTTAAATTGAGAGACAGTCGGTCGCCGTATTCAACCGAACCGACGACGGTGGCGACACCCTTACTATCGAATCGCACTAGCTCGGTGATCACGTTGGGGTCGGTGGCGAGTTCCAAACGAAGGTTACGCGAAGTCCTGAATCTTAGTCTGTCCACACTATCCCAAACGCCGCAGCGATTAGTTTCCCCTAAATGACCGTCAACCTCGAAGCTTTTGCCGGTTCTCGCGGTTCCCAGATCGATCGCTCCGCCCCATTCCCGACTCAGATCGCGACGGGAATAAATCTCGCCGTCCATTCCAGTAATGATGTCTCTGTTCATAGTTTACCTCCGGGAATTTTTCTATATCTACAGATCAAAAACTAGCGATTCCGTCGTCGCCATTCCCAGGGTGGCATCGGGTTTCCCCCGAAAATTCCCTTGCGGTTCGATCGAGTTTTGGTAAAAGCCCCTTCGATTTCCTTCCAGCTGGGACAGTCAGCCTTGAATCGATCGTAAGCCCAAACCATACCGTCCTTTACCTGCTGCAGTTGAACTAGCTGACCGTTGGCGTACACCTCGGCTACGGTACGCCCGAAGCGATCTGTATCGATAGCATTGATAGTGACTTGGTTATTTGCCCGGTTAAGAAGCGATCGCAAGTGGTCACGACTAACGATGCCGTTTTCCTGTTTGATTTCTGGGGCATCGACACAGGCGAATCTGATTCTCTGCTGTTTTCCGTCACAATCGACCCTAATCGTGTCCCCGTCGTGTACCGAACCCCTGACCACCGTGCAAGTGCGGGCATTGGCCAAGGTTGAGGCGGGAAGGTTCTGACAGGACACCAACAGTAAGGCGATCGCTAAAAGGAAAAAACGCTTCATGGTTTTTGGGTGCGTGACGGTGGCAAGGAAAACCAAATCGTCGGGATTGGTAATCGCCGTCTATTTTACGGTGGTGAGGATGTCAACGGCAAAATTTCCGTAAAGAGGTTGATTCCCATTGATTAATATGTCAAGTTCCCTGCCGTAAAGAATCCATAAGTATCTGGGTAAAATTATTTACCCATAGCGATCCTTGTCTAGCAAGGCTTTCAGCCCTCTGTGGCTGGTAATTAATTTTGCCTGACTACTTAGATACTTGAGGCAATGATGATTACAGAATTAAATATCCGGTTAGAAGCCACCGAAAAAACAACGGAAGAGATAAGGCTACGGAAGGAAGCTATCGACTGGCAATCGGCCGAGTTTAACCAGTGGATGACCGGAATCAAAACAAGGCTAAATGCGATCGCTGGTAAGATCGAAAAATAGCGAAGATTTAAAAGGGAATCCAATCAACTCGGTCAATCCATTCTTCTGCTTCGGATGCTTCCCAAATCAGATATAATTCTTCTGCCCAGATTTCTAAATTAGCACTGGGGCGCAACCATAGTAAACCCCAAATACGTCCACCCTTATCCCAATGGTTCTTCAGGTGTCCAGGCATACTGCGACGATTATTGGTAACTAACAACCGTTGAAATGACGCAACATAATCTAGGATTTCTGGGTCTAAAGTTCCCAGTGGTGGTGCATCGGGTTCACCTACTCGCAAAATATCGAGATTAGGATTCAATCGCAACAGAGATATTTTGAGGTCTGGGGATAAGTTTTCATCTAACAAAAACCGGATTTTCATGCGAGGTTTAGTTCTTGCTGTTTCCGTTTTAGTTTTAGTTGTCTTAGGCGTTGAATCAGGGGGGATGGCTCGGTATTTAACCACTGCTGGTATTGTTCTTCCTGCCAGTCACGGAGGCGCTGAAGATAAGCATCTATCAGGGTCTTATTTTGATAGTAATAGGTGAGAGTAGCGTAAATTTTCTCTAGGTTTAAGCTGGGTAACTCTTGGAGAATCTGCTGGGAAGTATAACCTTTTAAATGGTAGTTGATAACATCCTCAATCCCAATGCGATGTCCTTTAATGCGGATGTCATCTGGCTCAAAAACTTCAAAGTATTCTTCTAGTTGCATGGTTTTCTTGGAGCAAACTTTTTCTTTTAATTGTAGCACCGCTACCAGTTATCAGTGAACAGTTATCAGTCCGGCTCTTTGATAACTGTTCACTGATAAGTAGTCGTGCAAAATTAATTTCCTAGTAAAGATAGGCACTCATGCAAGAGGCAAAAGGCAAGAGGGGGTTAGATATGTGTAATTAATTTTGCTTAGGTACTTAACTGAAAAGGTGTTTCTACTTCCAGGGATGAAGTGCAAGAAAGGCTGCCTTGCCGGTGACATAGCTCCCCGTCCTCAAAAAATAGCCTCATCTGTTGCCAATGCTAAAACTTCCCGATGAGTAAGGACTCTCTATTTTTCCCCCCTCTAATATCAGCTAAACTTATCAATAGCATAAGTAACAATATCGTCAAACTTCTTTACAAACCGTTACAAACTGTTTAAGATAGAGACATCATAAATCAATCGTACCTCGATAACTTAATAGGAATCATAAACCAATGACCACCACTCTACAACAGCGCGAGAGCGCTTCCCTGTGGGAGCAGTTCTGTCAGTGGATCACCAGCACCAACAACCGTCTTTATGTCGGCTGGTTCGGTGTGATCATGATCCCCACCCTGCTCACCGCCACCACCTGCTTCATCATCGCCTTTAT
>LFEF01031460.1_pt1 | contig 33235 bp, 36 predicted proteins | sample 619371 | NCBI WGS metagenome assembly LFEF01 (sample SAMN03014291, study PRJNA259931) | freshwater metagenome | biome: lake; feature: waterbloom | place: China: Taihu Lake | collected 2006-08 | depth 0 m m
CCGAAGTCCCCGGTCAACCGCCGCGAATACGGCCCGGGCCAGCACGGCCAGCGCCGCAAGGGCAAGCTTTCCGACTTCGGCGTGCAGCTGCGCGCCAAGCAGAAGCTGAAGGGCTACTACGGCGACATCCGCGAGAAGCAGTTCCGCGCGATCTTCGAAGAAGCCAACCGCCGCAAGGGCGACACCGGCGAAAACCTGATCGGCCTGCTTGAGTCGCGTCTGGACGCCATCGTCTACCGCGCCAAGTTCGTACCGACGGTCTTTGCTGCCCGTCAGTTCGTCAACCACGGCCACGTTTCGGTCAACGGCGTTCGCGTCAACATCGGTTCCTACCGTTGCAAGGCCGGCGACGTCATCGAAGTTCGTCAGAAGTCGAAGCAGCTCGTGACCGTTCTGGAATCGGTTCAGCTCGCCGAGCGTGACGTTCCCGATTACATCGAAGTCGACCACAACAAGATGGTTGCCACCTTCGCTCGCGTTCCGGGCCTGTCGGATGTTCCGTATCCGGTCATCATGGAACCGAACCTGGTCGTCGAATTCTACTCGCGCTAATTGCTTGCGAGACGGATTTGTGGAAAGCCGCCCTTCGGGGCGGCTTTTTCTGTTTGCAGTGCAGCGTCGAGCGATGATGATGGCGCCGCATCGGATCGGGTAAGGGGAACGAGATGGATCTGCAGCTGATCGCCGACGAGATCGTCAGTGCGCTTGAGCCTCGCCTCGGCGAGGGCAAGGTAGCCGACTACATCCCGGAGCTCGCCCGCGTCGATCCGAAGCAGTTCGGCATTGCGATCACCACCGTCGACGGCCAGACCTACAAGGCCGGCCATGCGGATACGGCCTTCTCGATCCAGAGCATTTCCAAGGTCTTCATGCTGACGCTGGCGCTCGGCAAGGCGGGCGAATCGATCTGGAAGCGGGTGGGGCGCGAGCCGTCCGGGTCTTCCTTCAATTCCATTGTCCAGCTCGAGCACGAGCACGGCATCCCGCGAAATCCCTTCATCAATGCCGGTGCGATCGTCGTCACCGACATGGTTCTGGCAGGCCACGCGCCGCGCGAGGCGATCGGCGAATATCTGCGCTTCATGCGCTATCTCGCCGATGACGAGACGCTGTCGATCGATGAGAAGGTGGCGCAGTCGGAGCAGCGCACCGGTTATCGCAACTTCGCGCTCGCCAATTTCATGCGCGGTTTCGGCAATCTCGACCATCCGGTCGAGCACACGCTCGGCGTCTATTTCCACCAATGCGCGCTGGCGCTTTCCTGCGTGCAGCTCTCCCATGCCGGGCTGTTTCTTGCCAATCGCGGCACCAATCCGCTGACCGGCTTTTCGGTTGTGTCGCCGAAACGGGCGCGGCGCATCAATGCGCTGATGCTGATGTGCGGCCATTATGACGGCTCGGGTGATTTCGCCTATCATGTCGGCTTGCCGGGCAAGTCCGGCGTCGGTGGCGGCATCCTTGCAGTCGCTCCGGGCAAGGCTTCGATTGCGGTCTGGTCGCCGGGTCTCAACAAGGTCGGCAATTCGGCGCTCGGCTCGGCTGCGCTGGAAATGCTGGCGGCCCGCACCGGCTGGTCGGTGTTCGGGACTTGATCTTCAAGCCCCGAGCAGGCATTGCAGAGCCGAATTGCCGCTGAGGCCGGAGCCGAAGATGAACCTCGTCAACACGATCGACAGCCAGGATGCCGCCGCGCTGGAAGGCGAGGATGCGCTCGACCTGTCGCCCGTACATCCGGTGTTTGCCAAGGCGCCGCGTTCGGTGTCGTTCAACAAGCTTCGCAAGCGCCTGATCCGCCAGGTGCGCCAGGCGATTGCCGATTTCGACATGCTCAAGGGTCAGAAGCGCTGGCTGGTCGGTCTATCCGGCGGCAAGGACAGTTACGGCCTGCTCGCCGTGCTGCTTGACCTGCAATGGCGCGGGCTTCTGCCCGTCGAACTCGTTGCCTGCAATCTCGACCAGGGGCAGCCGAATTTCCCGAAGCATATTCTGCCCGAGTATCTGGCCTCGATCGGAGTGAAACATCGCATCGAGTATCGCGACACCTATTCCATCGTGAAGGAGAAGGTGCCAAGCGGTGGCACCTATTGCTCGCTCTGTTCGAGGCTCCGACGCGGCAATCTCTACCGGATCGCCCGTGAAGAGGGCTGCGACGCGCTGGTGCTCGGCCATCACCGCGAGGATATCCTCGAAACCTTCTTCATGAACTTCTTCCATGGCGGCCGTCTCTCGGCCATGCCGGCAAAGCTGCTGAACGACGAGAAGGATCTCTTCGTGCTCCGTCCGCTGGCTTATGTTGCGGAAGAGGACATGGCGCGCTTTGCCCAGGCAATGGAGTTTCCGATCATCCCCTGCGACCTCTGCGGTTCGCAGGATGGTCTGCAGCGCAATGCCATGAAGGAGATGCTCGCGGGGATCGAAGCAAAAATGCCGGGCCGCAAGGATGCGATGCTTCGGGCGCTTGCCCATGTCGATCCCTCGCATCTGCTCGACCCGAAGCTCTTCGATTTTGCCGGGCTCGCTGTCACGACGCCGTCACAGGCTGACGGCTAAGAACGACCACTTCAACCTCACGATCGAAGACAGGTCTCCATGCAAGGGCTCCAAGGAACGCCACGTCGCGATCCTGGAGAGCTCGACTGAAGTCTGTCGTCGTGGCGTCCAGGCTGTGCAACACGGACCAAGTGCATGATTTTTCGTGACAATGATCTCATCGATATCCTCGACCTCTTGCGAACGGCAGGGCAGAGGGAAATCCTTCCGAGGTTCAGGCGCTTCGATGCGCCCGATGTCGTCGAAAAGAAATCCTCGATCGACCTGGTGACCGATGCGGATCTCAAGACCGAGGCCTATCTGACGGCAGAACTGCTGAAGCGCTGGCCGCAGGCGCTGGTCGTTGGCGAGGAGGCCTCAGAAACCAATCCGGCGCTTGTGTCGGCCCTGGCCGATGCGGACCTTGCATTCGTCATCGATCCCGTGGACGGGACCTTCAACTTTCAGGCGGGATTGCCGGTTTTCGGAACCAACCTCGCCGTGGTGCGGCGGGGCGAGACTATCGCGGCATTGATCCATGACAGCGTCCTCGGCGATACGCTGATCGCGACCAAGGCTGCCGGCGCGCGCTGGCTGAAGGCCGACGGGATGGAGACAGCGATCCGGGTTGCAGCGGCGACCGACCTGTCGAGGATGGTGGGCACCATTTCGATCAATGACATCGACCAGGAGGATCGTCGGCGGATCGCCGGCAATCTGGCGCAAACCAGGATGGCTTTTGCCTACAACTGTTCGGCCTATGAATACTGGCTCGTCGCGACAGGAAAGGTCCATTTCATCGGCCACCACAAGCTGATGCCCTGGGATCATCTTGCCGGCGTTCTCCTGCATGAGGAGGCCGGTGGCGTGACGCGAAAGTTCGATGGATCGCCCTACCTGCCCGGACAAACGACAGGCGGCATTCTCAGTGCACCGGATGCCGATAGCTGGGAGATGATCCTGTCGAGAGTGGTTCTGGCGCGCTAAAGAGCGAGTTGCCGGCGGCTATGGGCCGGATCTGTCTCAGGGTGGCTCGACAGGCTGGCCGCAGGGCGGGTCGTCAACAAGTCACAGGAAATGTCAGTATTTTCGGAAGTGCTTGTGCCTTTGGCTGGACTGTGTCTGAGGCTTCTTGCACATTGCGGCCCAACGAAGACCCTCGAGCCTGGCTCGAGGTTTCGAGCAGCGCGTGGGAGTAGGAATGTCTGAGGTCGCTCAGCCTTCGGTGTCGAGGCGTGCCGTCTTTCTGGTCGGCGGATATGAACGCAACGACGCTTCCGGCTTCTTCCGGCGCATAGGCCGCGAGATGGAGCGCTTTCGCAAGTGCTGGTCGATCGATGCCAAGCTCGGCACACCGGTGGAAGCGACCGGCGGCATGGCCATGACTGCGGTGGCCGATTACCGGGGACCCGATGGCGTCTGCGAAACGGAGATCACCTTTCTGAGCTTCGACGACATCGTCAGGCATGATGGCGCGCGCCACTTCACCCTCCGTCTCATCGCCTATCTCGTCGCCTTCTTCGATTACATTGCGAGCGGTACCATGTTCCGCTTCTTTGCGACCAACTGGCGTTTCGCCCTCTATTTTCTCTATCCCTTCGTGATGCTTTGCCTGTTCCTCTGGCTTGGCACGGTTGCCTATCGCCTCGTCGACTGGCTCGGGCCGCCGGGCGGAGCGATCCTGCCGGCAGTGGCGGGCTTCGTCCTTGTCTATGGCGCGGGTGGCTTCGGTGGTCGCCGCTACTTCGTCTTTCATCTGATGGATCTCTGGTCCTTCAGCCGCGAACATCTGCATTGCCGGCGTCCGGGCATGGATCAGCGGATCGAGAGCTGGGCTGCGCTGATTTCCGACCGCATGGCGGCCTCGACCTATGACGAAGTGCTGCTCGTCGGTCATTCGACGGGTGGTGCGCTGATCCTCGATGTCGCCCATCAGCTGGCGGAACGCCTGGAGACCGAGGGGCGTAGCGTCGACTTCCGGCTGGTGACCGTTGGTTCGACTTCGCTCAAGGTCGCGCTGCATCCGGCTGCCAGGCGGGCCAGGCAGCGCCTTGAAGCGCTTGCGGGCTATCCCGATATCCGCTGGACCGAATTCCAGGCGCTCACCGACATCATCAACTTCTACAAATGCGACCCTTATGCCCGTGCGGGTCTGACCCATCAGCGCCCGGATGCATTCCCGCGACTGTTTCAGGTCCGCATTCGCGACATGCTCGAACGCGACGCCTACCGTCGGGTCAAGAAGAGCTTTTTCCGCGTTCACTATCAGTTTATCTCGGCCAACAGCCGGCGGTATTTCTATGATTTCTTCATGATCTGCTGTGGCACGCGGCCGATCGAAGCCGTAAGAGGCGACAGGCTGCCGCTTGCGGCAGAGACAGGCGAAACAGCAGAGGCTCGTTCATGATCCGCGTTTCCTTCATCCTCTGGGCGCTGATGCTAGTCACCTGGTGTGCCATGCGCTATCCGGCCATGCGTCGGGCGCGGCGGCAGAAGACAGCCGTGGACAAGCGCACGCCGCTCGATATTTCGCTCCTGGTCCTCTGCACCTTCGGACTGGTCGTGATGCCGGTTCTCTGGCGGCTTGGCGTGTTCGGCGGCATGGCCGATCGCGGGCAGGGGGCGGTCACCCTTGTGCTCGGAATCCTGTCCGGGATCGCGTTTCTCTGGCTCTTCCGTCGCAGCCACAAGGATCTCGGCAAGAACTGGTCGGTTACGCTTGAGGTCCGCGAAGGTCACCAGCTGGTTACCCAGGGTGTCTATGCCCATGTCCGGCATCCGATGTATGCCTCGTTCCTGCTCTGGGGCGTGACCCAGGCGCTGCTGATCCCGAACTGGATTGCCGGCCTTGCCGGGCTGGTCTCCGTGGTGGCGCTCTATGCTGTTCGCCAGTCGCGTGAGGAAGCGATGATGCGGGAGACCTTCGGTGCCGAATACGACGCTTACTGTGCGCGCACCAAACGTCTGGTTCCCGGCATCTTCTGAACGGCTCAGCGCCGCCGCAGCGCAAGCTTGATTTCCTTCATCGACCGCTCGTGCAGCTTCGGGTTCTTGTCGATGTTGAAATGGCCGATGCCACTGATCGCCGTTTCGCCCTGGCGCAGATTGATGTTGGCCAACTCGCCTTTGAAGCCTGGGGCCGGCAGGACCGGCGACCAGAGGTTTTCGCCGCCGGTATAGAAATTCAGCGTCTTCCTGACATTGCCGGGCACGGGGCCCTTGCCGGTCGGATCGAAGCTGAGGATGAGCGCGACCGGGATCTTCATCGGCTGTAGGGCGCTTGCCACCGAGAACGTCATGTCGGCGCCGAGCGAGTGGCCGACCAGCACGATCGGGCGGGCATTCTTCGAGGCGCGATAACGCTCGGCAATCTGGGCTGCGAATGCCTCGGCATTGGGCAGCGACATGACCTCGGCATTGACGCCGTCCGCTTTCAACTGCTGTGCGAGCGTGTTTAGGCCCGTTGAGAAGATGTCCGCGAAGCCTCTGAACAGATAGACTTGGCCATTCTGCGATTTCGGCTTTCGGGGTTTGGCCGCTTCTGCGGGAAGGACGGAGGCGGCGAGCACGAGGGAGGCCTGGAAGAGGAGGGCGCGCCGGGAAATCATGCCGTGGGACAATCCTGCTGTCAGTGTCTTTGCGAAATCATGCATGATTTGCGGTGGGTGACAACAGAGCTTCGCCAGCATCAGCCCTGTACTTCGACATTGTCGACGCGTTAGAACGATCGCGCTCGGACGGCGCCTGAAGTCAAGCGTTGGTCACGGAACAGAAAGGCCCTCCCATGACGACCCAGATCGATATTGCAGCGCTTGCCAATCTTCTGCAGGAGGCCGCCGTGCAGGAAATCCTGCCGCGCTTTCGCAATCTCGGTGATGGCGATGTCAGGATGAAGACCGAGGCAATCGATCTCGCGACCGAAGCCGACGAGGCAGCCGAGAAGGTGATCCGCAAGGGTGTTGAAGACCTGATGCCCCAGGCGCTGTTCGTCGGCGAGGAATCGGTTGCTGCCGATCCTGCCCTGCTCGACCGTTTGAAGGATGCCGATCTTGCCGTCGTCGTCGATCCGATTGACGGGACCTTCAATTTTGCGGCTGGTCTGACGCTGTTCGGCATGATCCTGGCCGTCGTTTCGAAGGGCGAGACCGTCGCCGGTATCATCTATGATCCTGTGGGCAATGACTGGGCGCTGGTCGAGAAGGGCTCCGGGGCCTGGATCTACCGACCGGATGGGTCGCAGGAGCAGATGCAGATGCGGCCGAGCGGCCCGCTCGAGCAGATGATCGGGATTGCCAATACGGGCTTCTTCGACATCGAGACCCGACGCAGGATCCTGTCCAATCTTGCCGAGGTCCGCCTCTTCACCAGCTATCGCTGTGCCGCGCATGAATATCGTCTGCTCGGTCAGGGGCACATGGATTTCGCCATGTACAACAAGCTGATGCCCTGGGACCATCTGGCCGGTGCATTGATGATGCAGGAATCCGGTGCCCATGTCGCGCGCTTCGACGGCTCGGCCTATCTGCCGCATCACAGGACGGGCGGGCTGCTTGTCGCCTCCGATGCCGATGCCTGGCAGGAATTGCGCGAGCGGATCTTCACCGTCGACTGATCGACGCAAAAAAAGGCCCGGGTTGACCGGGCCTTTCTCGTTTCGGCATTGTTTAGTCGCATCAGACAGGCTTGTTCTGCGGCTGGAACAGTCGGCCTTTTTCGCCGATCAGGACGAAGATGAGGCCGATGATCGAGACCACGAAAAAGCCTGTGACCATCGGAAGCGCCGTGCCGTTGAAGGCCTGGCCGATGGCCGCGCCGATGATCGAGCCGCCGATCGTGCCCATGAAGCCCAGCACCGACGAAGCCGTGCCGGCGACATGGCCGAGTGGCTCCATCGCGAGCGAATTGAAGTTCGAGCCGATCCAGCCGAACTGGAACATCGCCAGCGAGAAGAAGGTGATGAACAGGAAGAAGGGCATCGGCTGTGGTCCGAGGACCTGCACCACCAGCCAGACGAAGTTGATGGCGATGAAGCCGAGCAACGAGCCATGCGACAGCTTGCGCATGCCGAAGCGGCCGACAAGCTTCGCATTGACGAAGGACGAGAGCGCCATGAACAGGGCAACCGCCGCAAAGGCGACGGGAAACCAGACGCCAAGACCATAGATGCCGACATAGACCTGCTGCGCCGAATTGATGAAGCCGAACAGGGCACCGAAGATGAAGGTGCTGGCGATCGTATAGCAGAGCGCGACGCGATCGGTGAGCACGATGCGGAAGCCTTCGAGGATCACTTTGACGGTGAAGGGCCTGATGTCTTGCGGTGCGAGCGTCTCCGGCAGGCGGACATACATCCAGACCCCGACGATCAGCGCGATGGCCGCCATGAAGACGAAGATCCAGTGCCAGTCGCCGAAAAGCATGATCACCTGGCCGGTGCCGGGGGCGACGACCGGGATGACCATGAAGACCATCATGATCAGCGACATGACTTCGGCCATCTGACGACCGCCGAAGACGTCCCGGACGATCGATACGGTGATGACGCGGGTCGCGGCGGAGCCGATGCCCTGGATGAAGCGCAACAAGAGCAGCGATTCGAAGGACGGCACGAAGACCACGGCGAGCGACGACACGACGTAAATCGCAAGTCCGACAATCATCGGCATGCGCCGACCGAACCGATCGGCAATCGGGCCGTAGAAGAGCTGGGCGACGCCAAAACCGATCAGATAGGCAGAAACGACATATTGGCGGTGGTTTTCATTTTCGACGTTGAGGGCTGCACCGATTTCCTGCAGCCCCGGCAGCATGATGTCGATGGCAAGGGCGTTGAGCGCCATCAGGAATGCCATCATAGCAATGAATTCGGCACGTCCCATGGCCCCCAGTGTCTTGGGGGCGGGCTGTAATGAATCTGACATGAATCATGACCTTAGAACGGCATGAAGGCGTTGCTTGGGACAACGCCTTCATCGCCTTGAGATTTTTGGTGGCCTTGCGGCCCTCTGATCAGGCAGCGCCGCGGACGGCGATGCCCTGGTCTTCAAAATGCTTCTGCAGTTCGCCCGCCTGGAACATCTCGCGGACAATGTCGCAACCGCCAATGAACTCGCCCTTGATATAGAGCTGCGGAATTGTCGGCCAGTTGGAATACTGCTTGATTCCCTCGCGGATTTCCATGTCGGCGAGCACGTTCACGCCCTTGTAGTCGACGCCGAGGTAGTCGAGGATCTGCACCACCTGGCCGGAGAAACCACACTGGGGAAACTGCGGGCTGCCCTTCATGAACAGGACGACATCGTTGGTCTTGACTTCGTTGTCGATGAATTCGTGGGCGCTCATGTCATTCTTCCTTTCACATGCCGTTCAAGGCGGCAGCTTCGATCTGCCGTAGAAATAGCAATATGGGTTGGCTTTTGCCAGTGGCGAGTTTGCGACAAAATCCCGATTTAGCGGCTGCGCTGACGACTGCGTTTTGCGGACGAGCGACGGCGGCTCACCTGCTTGCGGGCCGGTGCCTTGACGCGTTTGGTCGTCTTGCGCACGAAGCGCCCCGTCGTTGCCGACCGCGTCTGGCGCTTGCGCCGCCGTGTCGTGCCGCTGCGGGTCGATTTCTTCAGGATTTCCTTCAGCACGCCCTTCACGACATTGCTGACGATGTCGCCGACCAAATCCGCCATCCCGTTTCCTCTCCCATCCCTCATTTGAAAGGGTTTTGTTCCATCTGCTCTTTAAATCAGCGCAATTCTCGTCTAGCAAGCGCCACCTGCGGCGGGATGCCGTCGATTGAGTGACCGAATTCATGATCCAAAGCCGTATCGTCCTGCATTTTCCGGGCTTCGAGCCGCTCGATGCCGAAGCCCATCGCCAGCGCTATCAGCGTTCGGCGGCGCAGGCGTCTTCCGTCTGGAAGGCGAAGTTCGATGTCGGAGAACTGACGGTCGATGACGAGGGTGCGCATTTCGATATCGAGGCGCAAGGCGAGGGCTGGACGGTGCAGTCGCGCCTTCACGTCTTCGACCACAACAGATTGATCACCGCGATGCGCTCGGAGCCGGTCTGGGCGCAGATTGCCCGTGGATTTGCGGCCGGTTTCCAGGTTGTCCGCCAGGGTGGCGCCTGGGCCTATCTGCGCCACGCCTGGCGTTTCGGGCTGTTCTTCCTGTTTCCTTTCCTGTTCCTGGCTACCGGTTTGGCGCTTGGCGTCAACATCGCGGCCGTTCCGTCAACCTTCGAACTCGACGGCTGGTGGTTCCTCCTGACCGTGCCGGGCGGCTATCTGATCTTTCGCCATGGTGTACTGCCTTTCTCGGACCGCTACCATGTCATGCACCTTCTGGCGGATTGGCGACTTGCGGTCGCTGTGGCGGAAAACCGCCCCGAAGTGGCCTTGCTGATCGAACGGTCGGCGGATCAGGCGATCGCCGCCCTGCAAAGGCCCGCTGACGAAATTCTCGTGACCTCGCACAGCATGGGGGCGAATTTTGCGATCTCGGTGATCGGCCGTCTTCTGGAAAAGGCCCCTGATGTGCTGCAGGGTCGCCGGATTGTCTTCGTCACCCTCGGTGGCGCGGCTCTGCAATGCAGCCTGCTATCCTCCGCAGCGGTGTTGAGGCAGCGGGTCGGCACGCTCGCCCGTCATGCGGCCGTCGACTGGTTCGACATCCAGTGCCTGACGGACCCGATCCACCTGTACAAGTGCAACACGGTTGCACTGTCAGGGCATCCCGACGCGCCGCAGCCGAAACTGGTCTTTGTCCGGTTCAAGCATGCGCTGTCGGCTGAGCGCTACCGGAAAAATCGCGGCGATTTCCTCAGAATGCACCGGCAATATGTGCTGGGCCCGGATCAGCCGAGCGGCTTTGATTTCACGCTGATGACGGCGGGACCTCTGCCGGCCAAGTCCTTCGAGCAGCTTGAGTCTGCCACGCCGCCGGCACTCCCTTCCGTGGCATGAAAAAAGCCCGCCGCTTGTCGCGGCAGGCTTGAGGCATTTGCTTGTCGAGGTCCGAGACGGTCAGTCGGGAACGCTGGTCTGCAGGGCGAGGGCATGCAGCACACCGCCCATGTTGCCCTTCAGCGCTTCATAGACCATCTGGTGCTGCTGGACCCGGCTCTTGCCACGGAAGGCTTCGGCGACGACTTCTGCGGCGTAGTGATCACCGTCACCGGCGAGGTCACGGATGACGACCTTCGCTCCCGGAATGCCGGCCTTGATCATGTCTTCGATGTCGCCTGGTTTCATCGGCATGTAACGGATCCCTCATGCAAATCAGCAATATGAGGACTATCTTCCATTCGCCGAAGTGTTTCAATGGGGTAGGGCACGCCTACCCCATGCTCCACAGGCATGTGATCGAATGGGTCAGGCGATCTCGCCATCCATGAGGGCCGGGAACCAGCCTTCGTGGGCCTTCTTCAGGTCCTCGACCGTAACCGGCTTCGCATTACCAAGCACGACGTTCGAGCCACCGGTGCGGCCGATCCACGGGCAGAAGACGCCTGCGGCTTCGGCACGGACCTGCACCTTGTCGACATCGGCTTCCTTGACGGTCAGCACGTAGCGGCCCTGGTCTTCGCCGTAGAAAACGGCGATGGGGTTCGCATCGTTCAGGGCGTTGATATGCGCACCGATGCCGGAAGCCATGGCCATTTCCGCAACTGCAAGGCCGAGGCCGCCCGACGAGCAGTCGTGTACGGCAGTTGCAAGACCGTCCTGGATCAGAGCACGGACGAAATCGCCGACCTTCTTTTCATGCGCGAGATCGACATGCGGGGCCGGACCGTCGATGCGGCCGTGGATGTCGCGCAGATAGACGGACTGGCCGAGATGCGTGCCCCAACCGGATGGTGCGCCGGCCAGCAGGATCGCCTCGCCCTGAGCGGCAAAGCGGATGCGGGCCATCTTCTTCCAATCCTTCATCAGGCCGACGCCTGCGATCGTCGGGGTCGGCAGGATCGCCTGGCCGTTGGTCTCGTTATAGAGCGAGACATTGCCCGAGACGATCGGGAAGTCGAGTGCCTTGCAGGCCTCGCCTATGCCTTTGATGGCAAAGACGAACTGGCCCATGATCTCGGGGCGCTCGGGATTGCCGAAGTTCAGGTTGTCGGTCGCTGCCAGCGGAAGCGCGCCGGTCGCGGTGATGTTGCGCCAGCATTCGGCAACCGCCTGCTTGCCACCTTCGAAGGGGTCGGCCTCGACGTAACGCGGGGTGACGTCGGAGGAGAAGGCGAGCGCCTTCGACGCATGGCCTTCGACGCGGATGACGCCGGCATCGCCGCCGGGAAGCTGCAGCGAATTGCCCTGGATCAGCGTGTCATACTGCTCGTAAACCCAGCGGCGCGAGGAGTTGTTGGCGGAGCCGACGAGCTTCAGGAGCGCGTCTGCGACGTCGCCGGCCGGAATGTCGTTCTCGGCGAGCGGGGCAGGGATCTTCGGCTCGATCCAGGGACGGTCGTATTCCGGAGCCTCGTCGCCGAGTTCCTTGATCGGCAGGTTGGCAACTTCTTCGCCCTGATGGATGACGCGGAAGCGCAGGTCGTCGGTGGTGTAGCCGACGATGGCAAAGTCGAGGCCCCACTTGACGAAGATCGCCTTGGCAACCTCTTCCTTGGAGGGCTCGAGCACCATGAGCATGCGCTCCTGGCTTTCCGACAGCATCATTTCGTAAGCCGTCATGCGCTCTTCGCGCACCGGCACTTTGTCGAGATGCAGTTCGATGCCGAGGTCGCCCTTGGCGCCCATTTCAACGGCCGAGCAGGTGAGGCCGGCAGCGCCCATGTCCTGAATGGCGATGACGGCGCCGGTCTTCATCAGCTCAAGGCAGGCTTCGAGCAGGCACTTTTCGGTGAAGGGGTCGCCGACCTGCACGGTCGGGCGCTTCTCTTCGATCGACTCGTCGAATTCGGCGGATGCCATGGTCGCACCGCCGACGCCGTCGCGGCCGGTCTTTGCGCCGAGATAGACGACCGGAAGACCAACGCCCTTGGCCTGCGACAGGAAGATGCCGTCAGACTTTGCAAGGCCTGCGGCGAAGGCGTTGACGAGAATATTGCCGTTGTAGCGGGGGTCGAATTCGACTTCACCGCCAACTGTGGGAACACCGAAGGAATTGCCGTAGCCGCCGACACCGGCGACGACGCCAGCGACGAGATGCTTGGTCTTCGGATGATCGGGAGCGCCGAAGCGCAGGGCGTTCATGGCCGCGACCGGACGGGCGCCCATGGTGAAGACGTCGCGCAGGATGCCGCCAACGCCGGTTGCTGCACCCTGATAGGGCTCGATGTAGGACGGGTGGTTGTGGCTCTCCATCTTGAACACGACGACGTCGCCGTCGTCGATGTCGACAACACCGGCGTTTTCGCCCGGCCCCTGGATGACGCGCGGACCCTTGGTCGGGAGCGTCTTCAGCCACTTCTTGGACGACTTGTAGGAGCAGTGCTCGTTCCACATCGCCGAGAAGATCCCGAGCTCGGTGAAGGTCGGCTCGCGTCCGATCAGGTTCAGGATGCGATCGTATTCGTCCGGCTTCAGGCCGTGGCTTGCGATCAATTCTGCGGTGATGGGACGGGAGTTGGAAACGGTCATCTGGCTCTCAGGGCAATGGGAGATCTGGGGGAGATCGGTTTCGAGGCAGGCTATACCCCAAGCCTGCGCCCGGCGCACTTGAAAAATGCGCGCAATCAAGCCTTTCCTGCGGCTTTCCGGGAGGTGATGCGGTGACCCTGCGGGAGGGTCAGACGATGGCGCTGGTGCCGAGCGGCGACTGGTCGAGAATTCGACGAACGGTCTGCAAACCTTCGGTCGAGATCGAGCGTTCGCGGCCCTCACTGAAGCCGACACGGACATGGTGATAGACACGTGACGAACGTGCGGGCTTGAACTCGTCCTCGTCATCGATCAGGACATCGGCATCCAGCACGGCCTGCTTGAAGGTGCCGGACAGCCAGGGTTCGGGAAGCTTCAGCCAGAAGAAGGGCAGGCGCGGATGGGAACGGAATTCCTTGCCGGCAAAGAGCTGGCGAACCACGGCTTCTCGCTCCCCAATCTCGGTCAGGACCTTGCTGCGGATTTCGCCGGCAGCACCGGAAAGGACAAGCCGCGCCGAGAGTTCGGCGAGCAGGAAGGGCAGGCCGCCGCTCACCATCTTCTGGGTGACGCGGACCCGCTGGCTCATATGGGGCGGGCAGGCGACCCAGCCGCCGCGCACACCGGCTGCGACCGATTTCGACAGGCCGTTGAGCAGGAAGGTGCGGTCGGGCGCGAGTTCCGCCAGAAGTGGAATGCTGTCGTCGATCATCCCGCCATAGAGATAGTCCTCGATCAGCCAGACATTGTACTTGCGGGCAATGTCGACGATCTCCTTGCGGCGGGAGAGCGGAATGGTCGCAAGCGTCGGGTTCTGCCCCGAGGACATGATGAAGGCCGCCTTGGGATGCTCGCGGGCGCAAACCCGCTCGAAATCCTCCGGCATGATGCCGTCCTGGTCCGAATCAACAAGCGCGATCTGGCGGCCCATCAGGTTTGCGCTGCGCGACACCTGCGAATAGGTGAGGTGCTCGCAGACGATCCGATCGCCGGCGCCGCTGACGGCTGCGACGACGGCGTTGATGCCGGCATGCACGCCGAGCTGAGGCAGGACCTGCTCGGCATCGGGCTTCCAGTTGCCCGAGGATAGCCATTGGCGGCCCGCTTCCAGCCAATCAGGGGAAAGGGTGCGGGTGTAGCTTGAGATTTCGCCCGGATGCGATGACGCGATCTCGGCCATGATACGGCCGACGATCTCTGCCTGCCCTACGTCGATCGCGGCCGTCGTGTCGAAGCGCAGCTTGCCGGGGGGCGGCGTAATGGCACGCGTGCCGCCGAAATTGAGGCTCACCGGATCACGGGCCGGCACGGTTCCGTCGCCGCTGGCCTGCACATAGGTGCCACGACCCACTTCCCCCGTGACCAGGCCTCGCTCGCGAAGCAAGGCATAGGCGCGCGAGATTGTCCCTATTGTCACCCCAACGTCATAGGCCAGATCACGCTGCGGTGGCAGCTTTGCGCCATGGGGAAGTGCGCCTGATTTAATGGCATTTTCCGCCTCATCAGCAATGCGGATGTAAAGCGGGCCGGTGCCGGTGTCGAGAGCGGGAAGCCAATTTGTCATGATGACAATTCTATAGATTGTCACCGTCATGGAGTCAATTCATAGACTTCTTGCAAGAGTTTTCGCATCAGGGGCAATCGCTATGGTGACAATCGATACAATCTCAACGGATCATTCCGACGAAGCTGTCTTGCCCGGACCAGTGGCCGGGGTGTTCTCGCTGGATGGTGTCAGGACACGGCTCAAGCTCTGGTGGCGTCGGCGCAGGACGCGCGCCGATCTTTGTCAACTGACGGAACTGCAGTTGCGGGATGTCGGTCTGACGCCTGACATGGCCGAGGGGGAAATCAGGAAGTCGAAGCTGCTTTTGCTGGATCGGCCTTTCCAGCCGCCATTCTGATCAGCAGTCGTTCCGGCCATTTGCCCAGCGAACGACGTCCTGGCGAATCCGCGGCGCGACATCCTCGTTGAGAAGAGGGCCGAAAGCGTCGAGGCGCGGGGGCTTCCCCTCCGCCTGGACCACCAGAACGGGGCGATCGTCGCGAGATCCCTTGCGAACCAGGAGGATCCGGGGACGACCGGAGAAGGAGCTGAGTTCAGGCGACAACTGGTAGGTCTTGAATGCGGCGTCTCCGGACTTGAACCAGCAGCGGTTCGCAGCGACTGCAACCTTTTCCATGATGTCGAGGGCCGACTGACCGCTTGCCGGTGGGCGTGGAGCCTCCGGCTTGCAGGCGGCAAGGCCGGCTGCTGCAAGGAGTACAACGGAGAAGGCGAGGCGGCGCATGGGCGATCTTTCGGCTGATGGCCGCCTTCCATATCGGTCGTTGGTTAAGCGAAGCTTACTTCAGGCCGCTATCACGTCGAGCGCCGAGGCGAAGATGCCGCGACCGTCATTGCCGCCATGGGCGGCTTCGATCAGATTTTCCGGATGCGGCATCATGCCGAGCACATTGCCCTTCGCGTTGATGACGCCGGCAATGTCGTTCATCGAGCCGTTCGGATTGGTACCGTCTGCATAGCGGAAGACCACCTGGCCATTGCCTTCGATCGCCTTCAGCGTTTCGGCATCGGCGAAATAGTTGCCGTCGTGGTGGGCGACCGGGCAGCGGATGATCTGGCCCTTGGCATAGGCGCGGGTGAAGTCGGTATCGGCGTTGACGACTTCAAGCTTGATTTCCTTGCAGACGAATTTGAGCGACTGGTTGCGCATCAGCGCTCCCGGTAGCATGCCGGCCTCGACCAGGATCTGGAAGCCGTTGCACACGCCGATGACCTTGACGCCCTTCTCGGCCTTTTCCTTGATCGCCTGCATCACGGGCATGCGGGCGGCGATCGCGCCGCAGCGCAGGTAGTCACCGTAAGAGAAGCCGCCGGGGATAACGATCAGATCGACATCCGGGATCTCGGTCTCGGTCTGCCAGATCGTGACGGGCGCATGGCCGGAGATCTTGGTGAGGGCCGCGATCATGTCGCGGTCACGGTTGAGGCCTGGGAGCTGGACGACGGCTGATTTCATGGCTGTGGCTCAAACCTTATCTGGGCTTCCTGGAACTCGCGCAGTTCCAGACGATTTTCAATCCGATCCAGGCGTGTCTCGTGACGCGCCAGCGTCGTGTGGATGTTGTGAATGTCCTGATGCACGGAGACGAGTGCCCCCCGCATCGCGTTCATCTCGGCGCGTAACTCCCGCTGCCCCAGCTTGATGTCCGCAACATCGGCGTGAATCCGCTTCAGAAGCTCGAACATCAATTCGCTGGTGACTTCAGCCATCGCGCATCTCCTGCAACCCTCAGGCGATGGAGATAGTATAGTTCTCGATGACCGTGTTGGCGAGGAGCTTCTCGCACATCGCCTTCAGGTCGCCTTCCGCCTTGGCCTTGTCGTCGCCGGCAAGCTCGAGATCGAAGACCTTGCCCTGGCGGACCTGGCCGACGCCGTCGAAGCCGAGTGCGCCGAGCGCGCCTTCGATGGCCTTGCCCTGAGGGTCCAGAACGCCGTTCTTCAGGGTGACGGTGACGCGTGCCTTGATCACTGATCTCTTCTCCAAAGCTTACTTGACGAGAACCGGGCCAGTGCCGCGCACCGGTTCGTTTTCATTCATGATGCCCAGACGGCGGGCAACTTCCTGGTAGGCCTCGAGCAGGCCGCCCATGTCATGGCGGAAGCGGTCCTTGTCGAGCTTTTCCCGGGTCTCGATGTCCCAGAGGCGGCAGCTGTCCGGCGAGATTTCGTCGGCCAGGATGATGCGCATCATGTCGCCTTCGTAGAGGCGACCGCATTCGATCTTGAAGTCGACGAGCTGGATGCCGATGCCGAGGAAGAGACCGGAGAGGAAGTCGTTGACGCGAATGGCGAGTGCCATGATGTCATCGAGTTCGGCGGGGTTGGCCCAGCCGAAGGCGGTGATGTGCTCTTCGGAGACCATGGGGTCACCGAGCGCGTCGGACTTGTAATAGAACTCGATGATCGAGCGCGGCAGGACGATGCCTTCCTCGATGCCGAGGCGGGTCGAGAGCGAGCCGGCGGCGACGTTGCGCACGACGATCTCGAGTGGGATGATCTCGACTTCCTTGATCAGCTGCTCGCGCATGTTCATGCGGCGGATGAAATGGGTCGGAATGCCGATCTTGTTCAGATGCGTGAACACATATTCGGAAATACGGTTGTTCAGAACGCCTTTCCCGTCGATGACTTCATGCTTCTTCTTGTTGAATGCCGTTGCATCGTCCTTGAAGAACTGGATCAGCGTGCCGGGCTCGGGACCTTCATAGAGGATCTTTGCCTTGCCCTCGTAAACGCGGCGGCGACGGTTCATGGGTTGTTTTCTCTGTTGTTGGCATCAAGGCGCCTGACGCGCGGATGCAGTGGATCGGTCTTTGAAGCGGTCCCATAACGGAAAACCTCGGTTTTCACAATGCGCAGATCACCCCTTCCTGCCAAAACGTCGCGCCTTCAGGGACTCACCTGGAATCGCGGAAGTTTGCATTGCACTTTGTACTCCCTTTTGATTAATGGGGAAACCAAACCGCACAATGACGGCATAAAACGGGAGATCGATATGAGCGGCATCAGTGATCGCGAAAAGGCCTTCGAAAACAAGTTCGCCCACGACCAGGAACTGCGCTTCAAGGCAGAAGCCCGCCGCAACAAGCTCGTCGGTCTTTGGGCCGCCGGTCTGCTCGGCAAGGCCGATCCGGACGCCTATGCGAAAGAGGTGGTTGCCGCCGATTTCGAAGAGGCCGGTGACGAAGACGTGATCCGCAAGGTCAAGGCCGATCTGACCGCCGGCGGCGTGTCGATCACCGACGAAGAGCTGCGCGCCAAGATGGTCGAATTCCTCGGCCAGGCGATCGAGCAGATCCAGAAGGCCTGAGCGGGCCTTCTGTCTTGTCGCTATGCGATCCGCCCGGGCTCAGCCCTGGGCGGATTTTTTGTTTCTGAGCAGCTTTGATGTTTCCTCGAAGCTGGTTGGCCATGCCAGGCCATAGCCCTGCAGGACGTCGCAGCCGAGCCGGCAGAGGATGCGTGCATGCTCCTCAGTCTCCACCCCTTCTGCCGTGACCTTGATCCCGAGCGATCGGGCGATCTGGATGATCGACTTGACCAGGATCCGCTGCTCCTGGCTGTGGGGCACATCCTCAATCAGTTGCCGGTCGATTTTCAATGTCGTCGGCTTGAGATTGAGCAGGCCGACGATCGAGGCGTGGCCGGTTCCGAAGTCGTCGATTTCGACGTCGATTGCCAGACGCCGCAGCATGTCCAGATTGCTCATCACCGCAGCGTCCTGGCGGTCGAGGAACACGCTTTCGAGCAGTTCGAAGGAGACAGTTCCCGGCTTGATGTCGAGGTCCTGCAGGCCGCGGGCGAGGTCCGGATCTGTCAGGCGCCGGGCGGAGACGTTCACCGACAATTTCGGCGGAGCAATTCCTTCTGCGCGCCAGGCTTCGTGGTCTGCGAGGGCCTTTTCGAGGATCAAGCCGTCGATCTGGGCGAGCACCCCGTATTCCTCGGCAATGGTCAAAAATTTGTCCGGGCCAATGATGCCGCGCGTCGGGTGGTTCCAGCGCGCCAGGCATTCCGCACCGACGACCGCGCGCGTGCGTGCGTCGAACTGCAGCTGGTAGTGGGGGAAGATTTCGTCGTTCTCAAGCGCGCGCAGCAGCTCGCTGGAGAGGCGGCTCGCATCGGCGATCATTGTACGGCTTGCCGGAACGAAGAATTCATACCGGTTGCGGCCGAGATTCTTGGCCTTGTAGAGAGCGATATCGGCGTTTTGCAGCAGCTGTTTCGGATCGATGTCGCGGGTCAGCGTGTGGGCAATCCCGACACTTGCGCCAAACCGGCATTCCTGTCCGTTGTACCAGGCCGGTTGCCGCATTTGGGCGATGATGCGGCTGGCGATGGCTGCCAGCGCGGGGGTTGCTCCGTCGTGATCGATGAGGACGACGAATTCGTCTCCGCCGATTCGCGCTGCAAAATCGGTGGCGCGGATGTTTTCCTTCAGAATTTTTGCCGCCAGCGTCAGCATCGCATCGCCAGCGCCGTGGCCGAGCGTGTCGTTGATCTGCTTGAAGCGGTCGAGGTCGATGTGGAGAATGGCGATGCCGGAGCCGAGGCTGCCTTTGCCTGCGCGCCATTCCTCGAGCTTTTCCTCCAGGAAGCGCCTGTTCGGCAATCCGGTCAGGTGGTCATGCAGGGCGGCTTGTTCCGCTTCGATCCGGGTTCGCTCGAGCTCGGCATTGCGCGCCTCGGCCAGGGTCTTCTGCTGCTCCAGTTCCTGCCTGAGGCGCTGATCCTCGGTCACGTCCCAGTTGACGCCGATCATCTTCAACCGGCCCTCGTGATCCATGTAGGGCAGGCTGTTCGAGCGGATGTAGCGCGTGCTGCCATCCTTGGCGATGATCCGGTAGTTGTCGGTGAAGGGCTTCAGCTCCGCAATCTTCGTGGCCACATAGGCCATGGTGCGGGCACGGTCTTCCGGATGCAGCTTGCTCTCCCAGAAGCCGCCGATCTGCACCTCGCAATCGGTCTCGACTTCGAAGATGCGGCGCATGCCCTCGTCCCACTCGCTGGTGCCGGCTTCGAAATCCGTTTCGAAGATGCCGATGCCCGAAATGTCGATGGCGAGCTTGAGCCGGCGGGAGAGGCTATCCAGCCATTCCTCCTGCTGCTTGCGCGCGCTGATGTCTGTGTCCGTCCCGATGATCCGCAGCGGCTTTCCTTGCTCGTCGCGCTCCACGCAGGCGCCGCGGCACTCGATCCAGACGTAATGACCGTCGCGGTGCAGTTCCCGGTACTGGAAGACCGCATAATCCGGGTCGCCGGCATTCTGCCGTTCGATGCAGTGGAGAACGCGTTCACGGTCCTGGGGATGGACGAGCTTCAGCCATTCTTCTGTTGTCGGCGGGAAGGGGTCCTCCGGTCCCAGTCCGCGGATCTTGCGCCAAACTTCGGAGTAGTAGAGTTCGCCGGTGCTGCGCTGGTCCCAGACGCCCGAGATCGAGCCGACAAGCGCGTGGTTCCAGCGGCTTTCCCGCTCCTGCACCTCGTGCAGTTTCCGCCGGAGATCGGTGACATCCGTCAATTGCAACAGGGCCGATGCGTCTTGCACGCCGGATGAGGCGTGGCCTGCCAGCGTCGCGATGAAGTGTCTCTGTTCGCGGCCGGTTGTCGAAATTTCGATGGTCGAGGGGGTGCCGTCCATCAACCTTGCCAGTGCGAGCAGCAGTTTCGGGCCGTCTGCGCCCTGAAGATAGGCGGCGAGGTTCTCGCCTGTCTTGATCAATGGTCCGAGAACCTCCTGCAAGGGCTGGTTCATCGCCGTGATCATGCCATCAGGAGCGAGCCAGACAGCCGGCCATGGAAGGCAGGAGATGTCGATTCCACCCGCGCCGGGAGTGGATACGGCGGCAGCTTTTGGGCGCAAAATCAGCTCCTTACTTCACAGGGTTGCAGCTGAGTCTATGAGCGCCTGCTTAAGAAGGACTTAAACCTGCCCCCTGGAAATGGGTATTAACGCCAAATTTGGATTTTCACCGATGCGCCGGTTCTGTCGCGTCAGGCCTGCAAGCGTCCGAGGAACTGTGCGAAGACCATCGTTCCCTCGGGCCATGGTCCATGACCGGATTCCGCATTGATATGGCCGGATTCACCGGCATCGATGAGGAAGGAGCCCCAGGCATTGGCGATGTCTTCGGCATGGGCATACTCGCCGAACGGGTCGTTGCGGCTCGCGATCATGATCGAGGGGAAGGGCAGGGTGAGGCGCGGATAGGGTCCGAAAGTCATGAGGTGCTTCGGACGGATCTCCGGATTGGCGACATCCGGCGGGGCGACCAGAAAGGCGCCTGCGACCTTCTTCTTCATCTCCGGAACGGCATGCACTATGGCCGGCACGCCTAGGGAGTGACCAACCAGCACCACGGGTTTCGTGGCCGCGTTCACTTCCTCGGCAACGCGGGCGACCCAGTCCTCGCGCACGGGCTTGGACCATTCCGCCTGTTCGACGCGCCGCGCCGTCGACAGTTTCGCTTCCCAGCGGGACTGCCAGTGTTCGGGGCCGGAATTGGTGTAGCCGGGGACGATCAGGATTTCTGCTTCTGAGACCTTCATGGCCCCTATCTGCTGTTCCGAGCGGGCGGCGTCAAGATTTCGCGTGGCTTGCAAGGCCAGAAAATCTCCGCTTCCTCGTGTCTCCATCGTGCCATCATCGTTCGGGCGAGCCGCTGGATCACGGGATCGTGCGCCAATATCCCTGACATTGAGATCTTTAGCTGATAAACTAATTCCTTATTCGTAACGTCCCGCGCATTGCGACAGTTGGCCATGCCGGACGTGACAGACGGCGCTCATTCGCGACCGCTCCAGGCCCCGATGGCGCCCACGCATTTCACTTTGCAGCTTGCAGACCCTTTTGCTCGAGGAGGAAGTGAGAATGTCGACATTTCATGTCATGACCGGTGCAACCGGTGCCATCGTAAAGCCTGCCGTTCGCCAGATCGCCGTGTCCGATGTGTTTGCGGCGCTGCGGGAAGGTTATGAGGATTTTCTCGAAAAGCCTTCCCATTACGCCTTCGTGGCGCTCATCTATCCGATTGCGGGCGCCATTTTGATCGGCTGGAGTGCCGGCGTTGAGCTGTTGCCCATGGTCTATCCGCTGCTGACGGGCTTTACCCTCGTCGGACCGCTTCTGGCCTTGGGCCTAATGGAGATCAGCCGGCGACGCGAACTCGGACAGCCGGCCGACTGGTCGAACGTGCTTGATCTCGTCAAATCACCGGCTCTTCCCGCGCTGCTGATGATGAGTATCTACCTGTTGACGCTCTTCATGGTCTGGCTCGTCGTGTCGCGCGGGCTCTATCTCTCTCTGATCGGTGACTATCCGTCGCCTGGCGTCTTCGCCTTTGCCAGCGGCGTTTTCGATCACCCGAATGCGATTGCCTTCCTGTTCTGGAGCAATGCTTTCGGATTTGTCCTTGCGCTGATCGCGCTGGTGATCAGCATCGTTGCCTATCCGATGCTGCTCGATCGCGACTGCGGGGCAGCGGCTGCGGTTTCGACATCGGTGCGCGCCAGCCTCGCCAATCCGGTCCCTGTCGCCGTCTGGGGGCTCATGGTGGCGTGTCTGCTCGCCATCGGCATGGCAACCCTGATGGTGGGCCTGGTGATCATCGTTCCGGTGCTGGGCCACGCGTCCTGGCATTTCTATCGCCGGCTGGTGGCCTAAAGCATTTCCAGCCGAAGCTTAGCCGCTTCGGCGTCTGGCAGTGCGTAGAAACAAAAGCCTGGAACGCTTCCGGTCATCCCCTGATCATCGGAAGTGTCAGAGATCGTCCGCCCTTATGGGCGGCTGACGATATAGCCGGCGAGTGCGGTGAAGGACAGGACGAGAGGCAGCAGACGCTCGCCTCTCGTCCGTGCCTTGGTGAACATCGCCAGCATCGCGGATGCCGCCAGAGCGGCAGCCAGCAGAACCGTGCGAACCAGCGCACGGCTGCCATCCGTCTCGATGCCGGAGGGGTCGATGCTCGGATCAAGCCTCGGCATCCAGTCGTATCTGTCGCCGCTCAGCAGCAAAATGCCCGAGGTGGCAATGACGGAGATTGTCGAGAGAAAGAGGCGTGGCAGGCTCGGCATGGATCAATCCTCTCCAATGAAAAAGGGCGCGAATGTCTTCGCGCCCGTTTCGTGATGATCTGCGAATGCGCCGGGTATCAGCCGAAGACGCGGGCAAAGATGGTCTCGACATGCTTGGTGTGATAACCAAGGTCGAACTTTTCGCGAATGTCCTCTTCCGAAAGGGCGGCGCGCACCTCTTCGTCGGCCAGCAGCTCTTCGAGGAAGTCTGCGCCCTTTTCCCAGACCTTCATCGCGTTGCGCTGCACGAGGCGATAGCTGTCCTCGCGCGAGACACCGGCTTGCGTCAGGGCCAGAAGGACGCGCTGGCTCATGACCAGGCCCTTGAACTTGTTCATGTTCTTCAACATGTTCTCGGGGTAGATCACGAGCTTTTCGATGACGCCCGCCAGACGGTTGAGTGCGAAGTCGAGGGTGATCGTCGTATCAGGGCCAATCGCACGCTCGACGCTCGAATGGCTGATATCGCGCTCGTGCCAGAGGGCGACGTTTTCAAGCGCCGGGGTCACCGACATGCGCACCAGGCGGGCGAGGCCGGTGAGGTTTTCGGTCAGAACCGGATTGCGCTTGTGCGGCATGGCCGACGAGCCCTTCTGGCCCGGCGAGAAGAACTCTTCCGCTTCCAGCACTTCCGTGCGCTGCATGTGGCGGATTTCGATTGCGACGTTTTCGATCGAGGAGGCGATGACGCCCAGCGTGGCGAAGAACATCGCGTGGCGGTCGCGCGGGATGACCTGGGTCGAGATCGGCTCCGGCACGAGGCCGAGCTTGGCGCAGACATGCTCCTCGACACGCGGGTCGATATTGGCAAACGTGCCGACGGCGCCGGAGATCGCGCCGGTTGCCACTTCCGCACGGGCGTTGACGAGGCGGTCACGGTTGCGGGCCATCTCGGCATAGAAGCGGGCAAAGGTCAGGCCCATGGTCGTCGGCTCGGCATGGATGCCGTGGCTACGGCCGATGCGCACCGTGTCCTTGTGCTCGAAGGCGCGCGCCTTCAGGGCTGCCAGAACGCGGTCCATGTCGGCGAGCAGGATGTCGGCGGCGCGCACCAGCTGGATGTTCAGCGTGGTGTCGAGCACGTCGGACGACGTCATGCCCTGGTGGACGAAGCGGCTGTCCGGACCGATGAATTCGGCGAGATGGGTCAGGAAGGCAATGACGTCATGCTTGGTGACGGCTTCGATTTCATCGATGCGGGCGACGTCAAATTCGGCAGGGCCACCCTTTTCCCAGATGGTGCGGGCGGATTCCTTCGGGATCACGCCGAGATCGGCGAGCGCGTCGCAGGCATGGGCCTCGATCTCGAACCAGATGCGGAACTTGGTTTCGGGGGACCAGATGGCGACCATTTCCGGCCGGGAGTAACGCGGGATCATCGGGCTCGTCTTTCGTTGGACTTCACAAAAAGCTGGCCCCCCTTAGCAAAGTGGGGCGGCAAGCTCAACGGCTGCGACGGGCCATCAGGATACTGAGCGCGAGAAGCAGGACGAGGCCCGTCGGCATCAGGTGGCGCAGACCAAGGACGGCGAACTGATAGAGCGCCGATGCGGTGGTGAAAATCTGCTGATAGATCCAGATTCGCGACGGGAAGGATGCGTGCCAATGGGCGTAGAGCGTTCGATATTGCAGCGCATAGACACCGGCGATCGCACCAACCGTCACGACACCGAGCAGCAGCAGCCAGGCTGCGAGAACGGTTTGCGGGGCGGCTTTATGCGTCACCGCTCGGATGCAGGGCAACGCCACGAGCCATCCCAGCATGCCACCGAAGCCATAGATCAAGGTCAGCGCCAGGTCATGGCTGCTGGTTGCGCGGCCGAAGAGGTGGACCGATAGCTGGAAGCTCAGTGCCATGGCAAGTGCCCAGCCGATCGCGCCGCCGACCCAGAAGCCTTTGGGCGGAAGCAGACGAGCGATGAAGCGCTCTGATCCCTCAGGCATGGGATGCGCGGCTGTGGCGTTCAACTGTCCTGATCCCTTTCCGCCGTGCCCTGCGACCTGTCAGCCCCGTCCGGATTCGGCTGCCTTGCGCAGAGTGTCGACCGTCTTGCGATAGTCGTCAACGCCCTTGCCCTTGAAGATCGCGGAGCCTGCGACGAGCGCATTGGCGCCGGCCTTCACGATTTCGGCGGCATTGTCCGCCGTCACGCCGCCATCGACTTCCAGGTCGATCGGGCGGCTGCCGATCAGGGCCTTGGCCCTGGTAATCTTGTCGGTCATGGCGGGAATGTATTTCTGACCGCCGAAGCCCGGGTTGACGCTCATGATCAGGATCAGGTCGAGATCATCCATCACATGCTCGAGGACCGAGAGTGGCGTGGCCGGGTTGATCGAAACGCCGGCCTTCTTGCCGAGTGCCCGGATGGTCTGCAGCGAGCGATGCAGATGGGGCCCTGCTTCCGCATGCACCGTGATGATATCACAGCCGGCATCGGCGAAAGCGGCGAGATAGGGATCGGCCGGCGCGATCATGAGGTGGCAGTCGAAGACCGCCTTGGTCCAGGGGCGCAGTGCCTTGATGACCGCCGGACCGAAGGAGATGTTCGGCACGAAATGGCCGTCCATCACGTCGAGATGCACCCATTCGGCACCGGCCTCGACGACATCGCGCACTTCCTCGCCGAGGCGGGAGAAATCGGCGGCGAGAATGGAGGGCGAAATCAGGAGGGGGCGGGTCATCTGGGGCTCCTCGCAGGGCAGGATCAATGTTCGGCGTCCGCATAGCACCGGCCACCGCAAGCGGCAACCATGCCTTCGGATGAGACGCCGCCGCTCGGAGGCTGTTCCGCCCTTGACGATTGCCGAGCCGCCCTTCATCCCTTCGAGATAAGCAAAGCAGTCTGGGAGGACGACATGGCCAAGTTCGCGATCATAACCGGCGGCAGCTCCGGCATCGGCCGGCACCTCGTTTCGGCCTTCGTGCGCGAAGGGTATGACGTCGCCTTCACCCATCTCGGCCAGCATTTAGCGGCGACCGAGGTCGAGGCCGAAGCAGCAGCGCTCGGCGGTCGGGCGATCGGCCGGGAATGCGAGGTTGCCAACAGTGCTGCCATCGAGGCCTTTCTCGATGAGGTGATCGCCTGGGCGGGACAGGTGCCGGACGTGCTGGTCAACAATGCCGGCATCCAGACCTGGGCCTCGATGCTCGAGCTTTCCGAGGAGCGCTGGGACGCCGTGATCAGCACCAATCTCAAGGGCACGTTCTTGAACACCCAGCGTGTCGCCCGCCGTATGGTCGAAGCGGGCAAGGGTGGCTCGATCATCAATCTCGGCTCCGGCTGCAACAAACACGCCTTCCCGAAGCTCGTTGACTATACCGCCTCCAAGGGGGGCATCGAGCAGCTGACCAAGGTGTCGGCGGTGGAGCTCGGGCCGCACCAGATCAGGGTCAATTGCGTGGCGCCCGGCGCCATCGAGACGGCGCGCACCCAGGCCGAGGCTCCCGACTATGCCAAGACATGGGGTGATGTGACACCGCTGCGCCGTGTCGGAACACCAGAGGATATCGCAGGCCCCATCCTCTTCCTCGCCGGCCCGCAATCCGCTTTTGTCACCGGCCAGACGATCTGGGTGGATGGCGGCGTGTTCACACAGGCCTTCTGGCCCTATCGAGACTGAGAGGGCTCTTTACTGCGTCCTTTCGGGAACGGCCACGAAGCGGTTGTCGCGCCATTCGAGCAGGCGATAGGGATTTTCCGTCAGTTCGTGATCGTCTCCGAAGGTAATCGGGCCGATCGCGGTCTCGAATGTGGTGCCGACCAGCGCATCGCTCATCGGCGTTCCCATGGCGGTGGAAATGCCCCAGGCATCCGCCAGGATGGTGACGGCGGCATGGGCCGGCAGGACATAGCCTTCCGGCGCGATGTTGGCGGCGGCGAAGTCTGCGGTGATCGCCGCTGCCGATGGTCCTTCGGGTGCTTCGATGAGGCCGACCGCCAGAACGCCATCTTCCAGGGGAACGGGTTCGTCTGCGGCGCGCATGGCTTCGCCGCCTAGCAGCGTCAATGACAGGGCTTCCGCCTTCGCATCGCGGGCGATGATCGAGACGTCATTGCGGTCGCCGCCGACAAAGGCATGGGTGATGCCAGCGGTTTTCAGCCGCCGGACCAGAGTCAGCTGCTGTTCCTGGCCGGGGCGGAAGGTGTCGATGAAGGCCGGCTTCAGACCCTTTTCCTCCAGGCTGATCCGGATCGCTTCGGTGAGTTCACGGCCACGGATCGTCCCGTCCTCGAGAAGAGCCACGGGCTCGCCGGCCCAGTCGCGCAGGATGATCTCTGACAGCCTGGCTGCCTCCTGGTCGCCATTGGGTGCGAGGCGGTAAAGCGGCCAGCCTTCCTTGATCGCGTCTTCCATCACGCCTTTCCAGCGCACCGACAGCGTGAAGGCGGGAACGCTGGCCTCGGCAAGGCCGGGCAGGGCCTCTTTCAGGCTCTCGCTGCAGAGGAAGCCGATCGCCGCCTTGGCGCCTGCGGCAGTGACAGCATCGGCCACCGCCTTGCCGCTTCCTTCGCTGCAACTCTCGTCGATTTCGACGATGGCGATCGACAGCTTGTCAGCCGCCAGCGCTGCACCCTGGCGTACCTGGTCGCCGAGAATGGCATAGGGGCCGGTCTTCGGCGCCACGACGGCAAGTTTGAGCTCGGCCGCAGCGCTTGGGCCAGCGACCAGCACCAAGAGAAAAGGGATCGAGAGCCAGGATGTCAGCGGTCGGCTTTGTGTCATGGCGCGATCCTAGCCGAAAGCGCAGGCGATTGGAATTGCTGGCTTTCCGGTCATTCGCCAGCCGACCGAACGAAATCGTGATGGCGTTGTGGAAAAGATAAGACCCGCGGCCCATATTGCGGTGTCTTGAGGGGCAGATACCAAGGGGAGACGTGAGTTTGAGCATGCAAGGTGTGGATCCGGTCGTCTATCGCGAGGCCATGAGCCGGTATGCGGGGCATGTGCAGATCGTGACGACGGAGTATGAGGGCATTCGCCGTGGTGTGACCATCACCGCTGCCTGTTCCGTATCCGACAGCCCGCCCATGGTGCTGGCCTGCCTCAACAACAGCAATCCGAACAATGCCGTGCTGTTCGAGAGCCCGCATTTCGTGCTGAACACGCTGGCCGCCCATCATCAGGATCTCGCCAATGCCTTTGCCGGCTTCGGCAAGCTGTCCTCCGAAGACCGTTTTGCGCTCGCCGAATGGCAGGTGCTTGAAACCGGCTCGCCGGTGCTTTCCGATGCGATCGCGGCCTTCGATTGCGTTGTCACCGATCGCAAGGTGACGAGCACCCATACCGTGCTGTTCGGTGAGGTCAGGGCCGTGCATTTCGGTCAGCGTGAGCCGTCGCTCATCTATCTGGACCGGGGCTATCGCACGCTATAGACTTCTTCCGAACATGGGAGGAGACATGGCAGAGACCTCGGGAAAGGCGCTGCCGGAGACGATCGATGGCATCATCGATCTGCTTGCGGCTGAGGATTATCTGGCCGGCAGGCCGCTCGCGACCGTTCTGTTTCTGGCGCTGAAGATGCAGCGGCCGCTCTTTCTCGAGGGCGAGGCGGGGGTCGGCAAAACCGAAGTCGCCAAGGTGCTGGCCAAGGCCCTCGACCGACCGCTGATCCGCCTGCAATGCTACGAAGGCCTCGACGTTGGCTCTGCCGTCTACGAGTGGAACTATCCGGCGCAGATGCTGGAAATCCGCATGGCCGAAGCCTCGGGTACATCGGATCGTTCGAAGCTCGAACATGATATCTTCTCCGAACGCTATCTGATCCGCCGGCCCGTTCTCCAGGCTCTGCAGGGCGAGGCGGGCCGCGCGCCTGTCTTCCTGATCGACGAACTCGATCGGACCGACGAAGCCTTCGAGGCCTTCCTCCTGGAAGTGCTCTCGGATTTCCAGGTGACGATCCCGGAATTCGGGACTGTCAAGGCCGCCGAGCCGCCCATCGTCATCGTCACCTCGAACCGCACCCGCGAGGTGCATGATGCCCTGAAGCGCCGCTGCCTCTACCACTGGGTGGACTATCCGGCAGCGGCTGAGGAACTGGCGATCATCCGCCGCAAGGTGAAGGGCTGCAACGAACAACTTTCCCGGCAGATCGTCGCCTATGTCCAGAAACTGAGGACCATCGACCTCTTCAAGAACCCCGGTATTGCCGAGACGATCGACTGGGCAACGGCACTGACCGAGCTCGACCGCCTGGCGCTTGATCCAGAGACCATTGCAGACACGCTGGGCACGCTTCTGAAATACCAGGAGGACATTGCCCGGATCCAGGGCAGCGAGGGCGAGAAGCTGTTGTCCGAGGTCAAAGCCGAGCTTCTGGCGAAGGCCGGCTGAGATGGAAAGCTTCGGGCCGCATCCTGCCAGTGGACGCGACGGCATCGTCGTGCCGCCGCGGGTCAAGGGTGATGGCCGGCTCGCGGACAATATCGTGCATTTCGCCCGGGTCCTGCGCAAGGCCGGACTCAAGCCCGGGCCCGGTGCCGTGATCGACGCGATTGCCGCTGTTGACGCGATCGGCATCGGCTCGCGCGTCGAGTTCCACGCGGCGCTGTCGGCGATCTTCGTCAAGCGGCACGAGGATCAGCCTGTTTTCGACGAGGCCTTTTCGATCTTTTGGCGTTCACGGGATCTTGTCGGCAAGATGATCCAGCTGATGTCGCCGGTGGCGGCGATCGGCGAGCGCCAGAAGCCGAAGGCAGGTGGTGCGCGCGTCAGCGATGCGCTGTTTGCCGACCGCAAACGCGAGCCCAAACCACGCGACGAGCCGGATGTCGAGGTTGATGCCCGTCTCACGGTTTCAGGCCAGGAGGTGTTTCGCCGGCTTGATTTCGGCCAGATGACGGCAAGCGAGTTGAAGGAGGCGCGCCGCGCCATCGAACGCCTCTCCATGCCGCTCGATCTCGTTCAGACGCGCCGTTGCAGGGCTTCACCCAAGGGGCGTCTCATCGATCCGCGCGCCACCATGCGTCAGGCGCTGCGAACAGGTGGCGACCTGATGCTGCCGAAGTTTCGCGAGCGCAGGCAACAGCCGCCACCGCTTGTCATTCTTGCCGACATCTCCGGCTCGATGAGCCAGTATACGCGCATCTTCCTGCATTTCCTGCATGTTCTGACCGAACGCCGCCGCCGCGTGCATACCTTCCTCTTCGGAACGCGGCTCACCAATGTCACGCGCCAGCTGCGCCATCGCGATCCCGACGAGGCGATCGCCCAGTGCACGGATGCCGTGGCCGACTGGTCGGGCGGCACGCGGATCGGCGAGACACTCCAGCTTTTCAATCGCCATTGGGGCCGGCGCGTGCTGGGGCAGGGCGCCGTGGTGCTCTTGATCACCGACGGGCTGGAACGCGACGAGGTCGATCTCCTGGCGCGCGAGACGGACCGTCTGCACCGCTCCTGCCGGCGGCTGGTCTGGCTCAATCCGCTCTTGCGCTTTGCCGGTTTCGAGGCGCGCGCGCGGGGTGTGCGGGCCATGCTGCCGCATGTTGACGAACTCAGGTCCGTGCACAATCTGGAAGCGCTGTCGGATCTGGTGCAGTCTCTGTCCGGTGCTCCGGATCGTGATTGCGATCCCAAGCGTTATCTCGGTTCTCAAAGGAGCCTCTCGTGAACAGCGAAACGTCCGCCCGCGACCCCCTTTTGATTGCCGAGGCCTGGCATGCCGCAGGGAGATCCGTTGCCATTGCGACCGTCATCGAAACCTGGGGCTCGGCACCCCGCCCAGTCGGCAGCCATCTTGTCATCGACGGCGAGGGTAATTTCGAGGGCTCGGTCTCCGGCGGCTGTGTCGAGGGGGCGGTGATCACCGAAGCGCTTGACGTCATCGAAAGCGGCAAGGCGAAGATGCTCGAATTCGGGGTCGCCGACGAGACCGCCTGGCGGGTAGGCCTCTCCTGTGGTGGTCGCATCCGTGTCCATGTCGAAAGGCTCGGCTGATGGATGTTGCTACGCTTGCGGCGCTGAATGCCGCCAAACGCGATCGTCGCGGGGCAGTGCTGGTGAGCGACCTGACCGCCGCGACGTCCCGACTGGTGACCGAGGATCAGATCGCCCCGGATGCTCTGGTCAATGAAATCCGTGCGCGGCTTCTCTCCGGCAAGTCGGGGATCGTCGAAATCGAGGGCAAGAGCCTGTTCCTCAACGTGCATCTGCCACCGCCAAGGATCGTGGTGATCGGGGCCGTCCACATCAGCCAGGCGCTGGCGCCGATGGCCGCACTGTCAGGCTTTGCGGTGACGATCATCGATCCGCGCACTGCCTTTGCCACGCCGGAGCGGTTTGCCGGCATCGATCTCAGGGCGGACTGGCCGGACGAGGTCTTCGGCACCCAACCGCTCGACCGCTACAGCGCCATGGTGGCCGTCACCCATGATCCGAAGATCGACGATCCCGGCCTGATCGCGGCCCTACAGGCAGGTTGCTTCTATGTCGGCGCGCTCGGATCGCGCAAGACGCATGCGAAGCGAGTCGAACGGCTAACGTCACTGGGTTTTGGTTCTGCCGCCATCGACAGCATTCGCGCACCCATCGGCCTTGATATCGGGGCGGCAACGCCGGCGGAGATCGCGGTCGCCATTCTTGCTGAAATCATCCAGTCGCTGCGCCACCGCAGCCTGTCTGGTTCCGCGACATCCGCCGAGGCCGCGCCGTGAAGTTCGGTCCGGTCCAGATCAGCGAGGCGAAGGGCGCGATCCTCGCGCATTCCCAGCCGCTCGCCTCCGGCAAGCTGCCGAAGGGCCATCGCCTTGAGCAGGCCGATCTCGTTCGCCTGGAGGAGGCGGGCATAAAGACGGTGATTGCCTGCCGGCTCGAGCCGGGCGATCTGGCCGAAGACGAGGCCGCCGAGATCCTGTCCTCCACGATTGCGCTGCAGGGGCTCTCCCGCAGTCCGGCCTCGACCGGACGGGTCAACTTCTATGCCAGCGAAAACGGCTTGTTCCTCGCGGACAGGTCACTGGTTGATCGTTTCAACAGTGTTGATCCCGCAATCACGCTTGCCTGTCTCTCGGATCGTTCCGACGTGCGCGCCGGTGATCTGGTCGCAACGATCAAGATCATCCCGCTTGCGGTTGCCGGTCACAGCGTCGAGGCAGCGGCTTCGATCCTCACTGAGGGTTCGGTGTTCCAAGTGGCAGGCTATCAGTCCCGTCGCGTGCATCTGATCGCCACGCAGCTGCCCGCGCTCAAAGCCTCCGTCATGGACAAGACCGCGCGCGTGCTCGAGGCTCGACTTGGCGCCTCGCAGAGCCGGATCGTCTCCGAAGACCGGGTGGCGCATCGGGCCGAGGCGGTGGCGGAGGCCATCAAGGCGGCACTCGCGGAAGACAAGGCGGAAGCCGGCCAGCCACCGCTTGTCATCGTCTTCGGTGCGTCCGCCGTTGCCGATGCCGATGACGTCATTCCCGCCGCCATCCGCCTTGCCGGTGGGGTGGTCGATCAGGTCGGTCTGCCCGTCGATCCCGGCAATCTCCTCGTTCTGGGGCATGTCGGTCATGTCGAGGTCATCGGGGCGCCCGGCTGTGCCCGCTCGCCGAAGGAAAACGGCTTTGACTGGGTGCTGAACCGCATCCTTGCCGGTCATCCGCCGGATCGGGCCGAAATGACCGGCTGGGGTGTCGGTGGTCTCCTGATGGAGATCCCCAGCCGTCCGCTGCCGCGGCTTGCCGCGACCGCTGAGTACGATCCGGCGGCGCTTGGCCTCGTTGTGCTGGCCGCTGGACGCGCCAGTCGGATGGGTGAGGAGGGGCGCCACAAGCTCTTGGCGGAATTCGAGGGCGAGCCGCTGGTCCGGCGTTGCGTGCGTCAGGCGATCGAGGCCAAGGTCGGCCCCGTTGCCGTTGTTACCGGTCACCGCAGCGCAGAGGTTGCGGATACTCTTGCAGGTCTCTCGGTCGAGCTTGTCGAGAATGCCGATTTTGCAAGCGGGATGGCAACATCGCTGAAGGCCGGGCTTGCTGCCGTCGAGGCGAAGGGGATTGCCGGCATGATGGTTCTGCTGGCCGACATGCCGAATGTCTCCGCCGCCGATATCGCGGCACTTGCCCGCGCCTATGGGAAATCGGGCGGCAAGGCGATCGTGCGTGCGGTTTCCGACGGGCAGCGGGGCAATCCGGTCATCCTTCCCGCCGCAACCTTCGAGGCCTTGAAGGCGCTCGAAGGCGATATCGGCGCCCGACCCGTGATTGAAAGTTCGGGGCTTGCCGTGATCGATGTCGAAATCGGTGCGGCCGCGCGTCTTGATGTCGATACGCCCGAGGCTATCCTCGCGGCAGGCGGCATCCTGAGAGGCTGACGATGGACAATGCGGCGATCGAAGACATGTTTGAGGCGGTCGGGCCGGTGACGATCCGCCGGATGTTCGGCGGCAAGGGCATCTATGCCCGCGGGATCATCTTCGCCGTCGAGTTGCGCGGTGAACTCATGTTGAAAGGCGACGACGAAAGCGCTCCGCTCCTGGAAGAGGCGGGCGCCCGGCG
>LFEF01029327.1_pt1 | contig 32848 bp, 37 predicted proteins | sample 619371 | NCBI WGS metagenome assembly LFEF01 (sample SAMN03014291, study PRJNA259931) | freshwater metagenome | biome: lake; feature: waterbloom | place: China: Taihu Lake | collected 2006-08 | depth 0 m m
GAAGGCCATGCATTACATGGTGCGCCGCTTCTTCCAGCCGGTCGCCGTCGCTGCCATCCCGTCCGAAGACGGCGCGACGATCGCGCTGTCGATGGTCAACGACACGCTCGATACGGTTACCATCGACGCCAATCTCTTCGTTCTGACGCTGTCGGGGGATCGCATTCCGCTGAAAAGCGTGCAGGGCGATTGCGGACCGGATGCCGCCGACCTGCTCGTGACGCTCGATTCCAGCGAGATCCCGGCCGATGGTCTGCTCGCCTGGAGCTTCATCGCCTCCAACGGCATGAGCGGGGAGGGGCATTTCCTTAACGGCACCTATAAAGCTCTGGAGCTCGAACCGTCGCGGCTCGAAACGACTGTTGCGCCGACCGCGGACGGTGGCTTCGAAATCGTCGTCACAGCGCGTGGCCTTGCACTCTTCGTCATGCTCGAAAGCCGCACCCCCGGCCGCTATTCGGACAATGCCTTTGATCTTTCGGCAGGCGAAAGCCGCCGCATCATCTTTACGCCGGGGACCGCTCTTGCCGCGGGAGAGCTGCCGGAGTTCCGCATCTACGATCTCTACGCCTGCCAGTCGGTGGACTGACAGGTGACACAGACAAGGCCCTGGGCGCCCGATCCAGGGAAAACGAGGAGGAGACTACGCCCATGACCACGCTCGGCTTCCAGCTTTACAGCGCCCGCAATTTTCAGCCCTTCAGCGGCATCTATCCGAAGCTTCAGGCGGCCGGTTACGGTGAGGTCGAGGGTTATGGTGCCCTCTACGCCTCGCTTGCCGATGGCGAACTCGATGCCTTCCGTGGGGAGCTGGACCAGAACCACTTGACCATGCCGACCGCGCATTTCGGCCTCGATATGATCGAGAACGACCCGGCACGGGTCATCAAGATCGCCAGGACGCTTGGCATCGAGGCCGTCTATTGCCCCTATCTGATGCCAGATCAGCGTCCCACGGATGCGGCTGGCTGGTTTGCCTTCGGCCAGCGCCTGCAGGCCGCCGGCAAGCCGCTGCGTGATGCCGGCCTCGTCTTCGGCTGGCACAATCACGACTTCGAATTCGCAGCTTTGCCGGATGGTTCGACGCCGCAGGAACAGATCTTTGCGGGCGGCCCCGAACTCGACTGGGAAGCCGATATCGCGTGGGTCATCCGCGGCAAGGCGGATCCCTTCGCCTGGATCGAAAGCTACGGCAAGCGCATCAGCGCCGTCCACGTGAAGGACATCGCACCGGCAGGCGAAAACACGGATGAAGACGGCTGGGCCGATGTCGGCCACGGCACCGTCGACTGGAAGGGCCTGGTTGCGGCGCTCAAGGGCACCCGCGTCAAGCATTTCGTCGTCGAGCACGACAATCCCAAGGACATTGACCGGCTGATCACCCGCTCGATCGCATCCTTCAAGACTTATTGAACCACTCGCAGCAAGCAGGACATTTCCATGGCACGCGAACTCGGCGTCGGCATCATCGGATGCGGCAATATCTCCACCACCTATTTTTCGCTGGCGCCGCTGTTTCGCGGCCTGAAGGTTGTTGCCTGCGCGGATCTCAATCCGGCAGCGGCCGAAGCCCGGGCTGCCGAATACGGCGTCAAGGCTCAGACCATCGATGAGCTCCTCGTCAATCCCGAGGTCGACATCGTCGTCAACCTGACAATCCCGGACGCGCATTATCCCGTGTCCAAGCGCATCCTCGAAGCCGGCAAACACGTCTATTCGGAAAAGCCGCTGGTGCTTTCGCTCGAACAGGGCGAGGACCTGCGCGCCATTGCGAAAGCCAAGGGCCTCTCGGTCGGCTGCGCCCCCGATACATTCCTCGGTGGTGCGCACCAGCTGGCCCGCGCCTTCATCGACAAGGGTGGCATTGGCCGCGTCACGTCGGGCACCTGCCATGTCATGAGCCCCGGCATGGAAATGTGGCATCCGAACCCCGATTTCTTCTTCCTGCCCGGCGGCGGCCCGGTCCTTGATCTCGGCCCATACTATATCGCCAACCTGATCAACCTGATCGGGCCGGTGAAGCGCGTCGCTGCCCTGACGTCCATGGCGAACGAGACGCGTACGATCACCAGCCAGCCGCGCAATGGCGAGACGATCCCAGTCAAGACCCCCACCAACATCCATGCGCTCTTGGAATTCCAGAACGGTGCCACGATCACGCTGTCCGCCAGCTGGGATGTCTGGAGCCACCGCCACGCCAATATGGAACTCTACGGCACCGAAGGCTCGCTTTACGTGCCTGACCCGAACTTCTTCGGCGGTGTCGTCGAGGCCTCCGGTCGCGACAAGAACATCCAGCCGCTCGAAGCCTGGGATCATCCTTTTGGTCGCAACAACCAGGAAAGCCCGCAAGGCCCGCGCGCCAACTACCGCACGGCCGGCCTTGCCGACATGGCGGTCGCCATTCTCGAAGGCCGCGATGCCCGCTGCTCACTGGAGCGCACATTGCATGGTGTCGATGTCATGGTGTCGATCCTGAAGTCCGGCGAGACGGGCGAATTCGTGACATTGTCGACAACTTGCACCCAACCGGCTGCTCTGGGTATCGACGAAGCGCAGGCTCTGCTTAGATAAGGGGGAGCCGTGCCCCTCATCCGGCTGCCGCCACCTTCTCCCCGCAGGTTTGAGAAGGCCGGTGCGGCCGGCGTCTTGCCCCCTTCTCCCCGCATGCGGGGAGAAGGTCCCGGCAGGGGGATGAGGGGCAATCATGCGACCATGACCTTCCGGGAGAGAACCATCCATGACCTATACCCCCGCCGAAAACCGCTATGAGCGGATGACCTATAATCGCTGCGGCAAGAGCGGGCTGAAGCTGCCGGCGATCTCGCTCGGTCTCTGGCACAATTTCGGCCAGGACACGCCACATGCGACGAAGCGTGCGATCTGCCGCAAGGCCTTTGATCTCGGCATCACCCATTTCGACCTCGCCAACAATTACGGCCCGCCGGCCGGTACCGCCGAGGAAGCTTTCGGCGAAATCCTGCGCACCGATTTCCGGGGTTACCGCGACGAACTGATCATCTCGTCGAAAGCCGGCTACAACATGTGGCCCGGTCCTTACGGCGAGTGGGGCAGCCGCAAATATCTGATCGCTTCCTGCGACCAGAGCCTGAAGCGCCTCGGCCTCGACTATGTTGACATCTTCTATTCGCACCGCTTCGATCCCGACACGCCGCTTGAGGAAACCTGCGGCGCGCTCGATCACATCGTGCGGTCGGGGAGGGCGCAATATGTCGGCATTTCCTCCTACAATTCGAAGCGCACTCGCGAGGCCTATGACATTCTCAAAAGCCTTGGCACACCGCTTCTCATCCATCAGCCCAGCTATTCGATGATCAATCGCTGGATCGAGGAAGACGGGCTGATCGACACGCTGGAAGAACTCGGCGTCGGCTCGATCGTCTTCTCGCCGCTCGCGCAGGGCATGCTGACGTCGAAATACCTTGATGGTATCCCTGAGGGCACCCGCGCGACGCAGGACAAGTCGCTCGATCCAGGCTTCCTCAACGAGCGCAATCTCGAAAACATCCGGGGCCTCAATCGCATCGCCGAAAAGCGTGGCCAGACGCTGGCGCAGATGGCGCTCTCCTGGGTCCTGCGCGGCAAGCGTATCACCACGGCGCTGATCGGCGCGTCCAAGCCCTCGCAGGTCGAGGATTGCGTCAAGGCCATCGAGACGCCCGATTTCACCGCGGAGGAGCTCGTCGAGATCGACGTCTTCGCCAAGGACGCCGACATCAACATCTGGGCGGCTTCCGCCGAACGCAAGGGCCCGCCACGGAAGAAGAAATAACGAAAACCCTCCCCTTGAGGGGGAGGGTCGGAGCGTAGCTCCGGGGTGGGGTGACGTGCAGGAGCCCGGCTTCATCCGCCAAACTCCAAACTCTCAAGGTTCACCCCCACGCTTCGCGGCGACCTCCCCCCCTCAAGGGGGAGGTGGCAAAGCGGCGAGCGATGGATCTCCCCCCTTGCGGGGGAGAACGGGATTTCAGCAGCTTAGCGTCAGCTAAGTGCTAGAAATCCCAAGAGAGGGGCTTGTCAGTCAGGCAACCCCTCTCCTGAAAAATCTAGGGCTTGAGCCTTCGGCTAAGTCCCTGATTTTTCTTCCTCTCCCGTAGGGGGAGAGGTAGCTGCGGAGGAGGAAACACGCCATGATCATCAACCCCATCCTGCCGGGCTTCAATCCGGATCCGTCGATCTGCCGTGTGGGCGAGGATTACTACATCGCCACCTCCACCTTCGAATGGTATCCCGGCGTGCAGATCCACCATTCACGCGACCTGGTGAACTGGGACCTCGTCACCCGTCCGCTCAACCGCTTGAGCCAACTCGACATGCGCGGCAATCCCGACAGCGGCGGCGTCTGGGCGCCTTGCCTCTCCTATGCTGACGGTCTCTTCTGGCTCGTCTATACCGACGTCAAACGCTTCGAAGGCTCGTTCAAGGACGCGCATAACTACATCGTCACGGCCCCCTCCATCGAAGGCCCGTGGTCCGACCCCATCTATGTCAACTCCTCCGGCTTCGACCCCTCGCTCTTCCACGATGATGACGGTCGAAAGTGGTTCACCAACATGCAGTGGAACCACCGCCCGGAAGCCAGAAACACCATCGGCCATGCCAAGTTCGACGGCATCCTGCTGCAGGAATGGGATCCGAAGACGCAAAAGCTCACCGGCCCGATAAGGAACATTTTCGAGGGCAGCAGCCATGGCCTCGTTGAAGGCCCGCATCTATTCAAGCGCAATGGCTGGTATTACCTGACGACCGCCGAGGGCGGCACGGGTTACGACCATGTCGTGACCATGGCGCGCTCCCGCTCGATCGACGGCCCCTACGAGATGCATCCCAGCACGCATCTCATCACCTCGAAGGATAACCCGGAAGCCGTGCTGCAGCGCGCCGGCCACGGCCAGTATGTCGAGACGCCGGATGGTCAGGTTTACCACACCCATCTCTGCGGCCGCCCCATGCCGCCTAAGCGCCGCTGCACGCTCGGCCGCGAAACGGGCCTGCAGAAATGCGTCTGGAAGGAGGATGGCTGGCTCTATCTCGAACAGGGCGGCGTCGTGCCATCCGTCGAGGTGCCGGCGCCCAGTGGTGCCATCAAGCGCGAGGAACCCGTCGAGATCGTCAGGACGTTCGATAGCGGAGACTTACCGAAAGAATTTCAGTGGCTGCGCACGCCGCAGCCGGAGCGCCTGTTCAGTCTGAGCGAGCGGGCAGGGCGCCTGCGCCTTTTCGGCCGGGAAAGCATCGGGTCCTGGTTCGAGCAGTCGCTGGTCGCCCGCCGCCAGGAGCATCACCGCTTCCGCACCGAAACGCGGCTTGACTTTGCGCCCGAAACCTACCAGCAGGTCGCTGGCCTCACCCATTACTACAATCGCTACAAATTCCATGCGCTCGGCATTTCCACGGATGAAAAGCTCGGCCGCTCGCTGATCATCCTGTCCTGCCCGGGCGACTATCCCTCGGGCAAGCTGGAGTTCCCCATCGGCATGGGCCTGTCGATCCCCGATGGCGCGATCGACCTTGCCATGGAGATCACGTACAACGACCTGCAATTCTCTTGGCGGGTCGCCGGGGAAGGCGCGTGGCAACCCATCGGCCCCGTGCTCGACGCCGGCGTCGTCTCCGACGAAGGCGGTTTCGGCGAACACGGCTCCTTCACCGGCGCCTTCGCCGGCATGTTCTGCTTCGACATTACCGGGCGCGGCAAGGCGGCGGATTTCGAGCGGTTCGTCTATCGGCGGGGGTGAGGGGCGCAAGCGTCTCCGACGTCATCCTCGGCCCTGTGCCGAGGATCTGCCGACGTCGCAACCCACTCAACGGTAGCGGATGCTCGGGACAGGCCCGAGCATGACGGCGCCCAATGACAACCGTCACACCGCCGGCACGATCCGAGCCAACCATGCGGTGCCCCGACTATCAATGCCGACGAGGGACTGTACGCCGCCCACATTGCCTGTAATCTCCCGCCATGAACCATCATCACGCCCATCTCTTTCCCGGCGTCCCGCTCGCCCTCGGCTCCGCGGTTCTGTTCGGCGCTTCCGCACCTTTGTCGAAATGGCTGCTCGGCAGCGTCGATGCCTGGCTTTTGGCGGGGATCCTTTATCTCGGTGCGGGAATCGGCCTGGCGCTCGTCCATTGGGGGCGGCCGCTGATCGGGCTTGAGCGGGTCGAGGCGCCGCTGTCGCGCTCCGATCTTCCCTGGCTTGCTGCGGTCGTGGCCTTCGGTGGCGTGATGGCGCCGCTCTTCCTGATGCTCGGCCTGTCGCTGACGACAGCCTCTTCCGCCTCTTTGCTGCTTAATCTCGAAGGGCTCGCCACCATGCTGATCGCCTGGCTGGTGTTTCGCGAGAATGTCGATCGCCGCCTGTTGATCGGCGCTCTCGCCATTCTGGTCGGGGCGGTCGTCCTGTCATTCGATGGCGGCGGCTTTGAGCTGGATCCCGGCGGTTTGTGGATCGCGGCGGCCTGCCTCTGCTGGGGCATCGACAACAATCTCACCCGCAAGCTCTCCTCTGCCGATCCGGTGGAGATCGCGATGATCAAGGGGCTCGCTGCCGGTTTCACCAATGTCAGCCTCGCCGTTGCCCTTGGCGCTGCCATCCCGGCTGTGAAGGCAATCGCCGCCGGAGGCATCGTCGGCTTCCTCGGCATCGGCGTCAGCCTTGTCATGTTCATGCTGGGCCTGCGCCATCTCGGCACGGCGCGCACCGGCGCCTATTTCTCGCTCGCGCCCTTCATCGGCGCCCTGATCGCTGTCATCGGTTTCGGTGAGCCGGTGACCCTATCGCTCGTCGCCGCAGCGTTGCTGATGGGCTTCGGCCTTTGGCTGCATCTGTCGGAACGCCACGAGCATGACCATGTGCATGATCCCATCGAGCACGATCATCTCCACACCCACGACGATCACCACAACCACGACCATGATGGCCCCGTCACCGAGCCGCATGCACACTGGCACCGCCACTCGCCGCTCCGCCACAAACACCCCCATTATCCGGACCTGCATCACCGGCATGGGCATGGGTAAAATGCCTCGGGAGGCGAACGAGCCAAACCGTCGTCATCCTCGGGTTTGTCCCGACGATCCACTCAGGTCTCGTGCAATTCAACGGCAGTGGATGCGCGGGACAAGCCCGAGCATGACGAAAAGACTCTTGGCAGCTAGATGCCGAAAAGGATGCCCAATCCAATTCTGAGTAGCGATACCGGATTGCTCAAGCCCAGCATAAAGCATGCCGCTATGGTCAAGATACCCCATAGCAACCAGTAAATGCGGTGGCGTCCTGTCCGATAACCGAGAACACATACCAGCAGATTCAATGCCACCAGCAATGCGAGAACCCAATTAGACCTTGTGCCGACTATCGCCAGCGCTTGGGAAAGGGCTGCGATGGTCACCGCCGAATACAGTAATCGCTGCGTTTCGGTCATCGCAATGGTCCACCGTGTGTCTCGGTTCGGCCCCGGAAATGTGTGCTCAGCCCAGCCGCGTCGCATGCCACTTCAAATGATCCTCCATGAAGGTCGAGATGAAGTAGTAGGAGTGGTCGTAGCGCTCATGCATGCGCAGCGTGAGGCCGATATCGGTGCCCTTCACCGCCTCCTCGAACTTCCACGGCGCGAGACCTGTCTCCAGGAAGCTGTCCGCCTTCCCCTGGTCGATCAAAAATTCCGGGAAGCGGGCGCCATCTTCCACCAGCGCGCAGGCATCGTATTCGCGCCATTTGGCACGATCCGCCCCGAGATATTTTTCAAACGCATCCTGCGTCCAGTCGGCGGTGAGCGGGTTGACGATCGGGGCGAAGGCCGAGCAGCTCTTGAAGCGCTGCGGGTTCTTCAGTGCAATCGTCATGGCGCCATGGCCGCCCATGGAATGGCCGAAAATGCCCTGGCGGCTCATGTCGGCGCGGAACTGCTCGGCGATAAGCGCCGGCAGTTCTTCCGTGATGTAGGAATACATCTGGTAATGCTCCGCCCAGGGCTTTTCCGTGGCATTCAGATACATGCCCGCACCCTTGCCCATCTTCCAGTTGGTCAGCTCGTCCGGCACGTCATTGCCGCGCGGGCTCGTGTCCGGGCAGACGACGATCAGACCGAGTTCGGCGGCCATGCGGCGGTATTCGCCCTTTTCCATGACATTGGCATGGGTGCAGGTCAGGCCCGAGAGATACCAGAGGACCGGCCGCTTTTCGGTGATCGCCTGCGGGGGCACGAAGACGGCGAAGGTCATCTCGGTGCCGGTCGCGTCCGACGCATGCGAGAAGACGCCCTGCATGCCGCCGAAGGCCGTGTTCTGGGAGAGGATGTTCATGGGCAAGGTCCTTGTCTGCAGAGGTTCAGCCGGCAAGCGAAACGGCGGCGTTGACGGCGGCCGCGATCAGCACGGTGTTGAAGAAATAGGAGATCGTGGCATGCAGGAGGTTCAGTTTGCGCATCGCGGTTGAGGTGATCACCACATCCGAGGTTTGCGCCGTCATCCCGATGACCAGCGAGAAATAGAGGAAGTCATGGCCGCAGGGGTCTGCGGTTCCGGGAAAGTCGAGCCCGCCGCGCCGGCCGTTTTCGCTGGCGCGGGAGGGGCGCCAGTAGACATGGGCGTAATGCATCGCCGCCATGGTGTGGATCGTCAGCCAGCCCAGCACGACGGCGGCAACGGCGAGCGCCAGTTCAGCCACACCTGCCTGCTGTTCCCGGTTGAGTGCCAGGAACAGCGACCCGATGGCCGCGACAATGGCGAGCACCGTGACACCGAGAATGACGAAGGCCGGGGCATCGGCCACATCGGCCCGTTGCTTGAGATAGGATGGCGTCAGGCGGCGGAGCCTCAGGAAAGCAAGCGCGAGGTACACGGCAAAAAACAGGATGGCCGGCAGCTCGATGGTGACATCCGGTTCCCAGATCGCGACGAAGGGCAGGGCGGCGAGCGCAATCACGCCCGCCGCCACGAAGGAGCGATAGCGGTGATCCAGCACGGAATTCATCAGATTTTTCAAAGCGTCGCGCTGCCGTGGTGGCCGTTGAATGAGGGCCTACTTCTTGATCCGGCGGCAGAGCCTGTCAAGCGTTTCAAGGAAAGCCGAACGGTCACGCGGCGAAAAGGCGGCATTGTAGCCCTTGCTCTCGCCGGTCTCGCGCAGATGCGCCCCGAGATCGCGCATCGCGGTCGCCATGCCGATATTGGCCGAGTCGAAGATCCGGCCCGTCGGCCCGGTCACCAGGGCACCGGCGGCCACGCATCGACCGGCCAGCGGCACATCCGCCGTAACGACGATATCGCCTTCGCCACAGCGCTCGGCAATCCAGTCATCCGCCGCATCGAAGGCACCTGAGACGATGACGTTCTTCACCATCGGATCGCGCGAGGGGCGAAGGCCGGAATTGGCCACAAAGGTCACCGGCAGTTCATGCCGCTCCGCGACTTTCAGGATCTCCGGCTTCACCGGACAGGCATCGGCATCGACATAGATTTCGGGCATCGGATCAGTCGTCAAAGTATTTGCGATAGTCCCGTGCTGCGCGCATGAGACGGATCAGCTCGATCCCGTCTGCGGTATCGAGCGGCTGGTAGATAATCAGATAGCGGCGGAAGGGGAAGAGGCGATGGTCTTGATGCTTCCTGTGTCAGCGTTGCCGGAGTGCCGCGATTAGTTCTTCTGAGCTCTCCATCGACGTGGCTGGACCGCTTCGGAGGCCTGCCTCTACCTGCCGGAGGACCGCGTTGCTCCAGAAATCGTCGTCTAGCTCTGGAATTTCACTCGTGTCGATGTCTTCGTCCGGCAGGTTTGCCAGTTCTTCGAGGCTGAGTTCCTTCTCGAAATTTTGGGGCATTCTTGTGCCTCCTGTCCGATACTCACGGAGCCAAATTGTATCATATTCCGGCTGCTGTAGGCCAGACAACTGCCGGAAAACTTTGACCTCTGACCTTATCCCCGCCGCAGCATATCCACATGCGGAATCCCATCCTCCAGGTACTCCTCCGAGATCACCTCGAAGCCCAGCGATCCATAGAATTTCTGCAGATGGCTCTGGGCCGAAATCTCTATTCGTTCACCCGGATGGCGTTTTTCGACCTCGGCAATCGCCTCGCGCATCAGCGCTTCGCCCAGCCGCTTGCCGCGATGATTTGGCGAGACCGCCACGCGTCCGATGCGGGGGTGATGCTCCGGTGTCGGACGCCAGAGCCGTGCACAGGCCAACAATTCGCCATCCATCAGCAGCCGCAGATGCAGGCAGTCCTTGTCGTTGCCGTCGAGTTCCGGATAGGGGCAATGCTGCTCGACGACGAAGACGTCGACGCGCAGCTTCAGCATGTCGTAGAGATCGACGGCGGAGAACTCGTCGAGCCTCCGCACGTCGACTGTGTAAGCCACAGACATCAATAGACCACGACGCCGCGGATCGATTCACCCTTGTGCATCAGGTCAAAACCCTTGTTGATGTCTTCGAGCGGCATGGTGTGGGTGATCATCGGGTCGATCTGGATCTTGCCCTCCATGTACCAGTCGACGATCTTCGGCACGTCGGTGCGGCCGCGCGCGCCGCCAAAGGCGGTGCCCATCCAGTTGCGGCCGGTGACCAGCTGGAAGGGACGTGTGGAGATCTCCTGGCCGGCACCGGCGACGCCGATGATGACGTATTTGCCCCAGCCGCGATGCGAGCTTTCCAGCGCCTGACGCATCACCTTGGTATTGCCGGTGCAGTCGAAGGTGTAGTCGGCGCCGCCGATCAGATCGTTGCCGCGCTTGGTCAGGTTGACGAGATAGGGCACGATGTCGTCGCCCACTTCCTTCGGGTTGACGAAATGCGTCATGCCGAATTTTTCGCCCCAGGCCTTGCGATCCGGATTGATGTCGACGCCGATGATCATGTCGGCACCGGCAAGCCGCAGACCTTGCAGTACGTTCAGACCAATGCCGCCGAGGCCGAAGACGATGGCCGTCGAGCCCATTTCGACCTTGGCCGTGTTGATGACGGCGCCGATGCCGGTCGTGACACCGCAGCCGATATAGCAGATCTTGTCGAAGGGCGCGTCGGGGTTGACCTTGGCGACGGCAATCTCCGGCAGAACGGTGAAGTTCGAGAATGTCGAGCAGCCCATATAGTGATGGATCTTGTCCTTGCCGATCGAGAATCGGCTCGTCCCGTCAGGCATCACGCCCTGGCCCTGGGTGGCGCGGATCGATGTGCAGAGATTGGTCTTGCGCGAGGTGCAGGAATAGCATTCGCGGCATTCCGGCGTGTAGAGCGGAATGACATGGTCGCCCTTCTTGACCGAGGTCACGCCCGGGCCGACATCGACGACGATACCAGCACCTTCATGGCCGAGGATCGCCGGAAACAGACCCTCCGGATCGGCGCCCGAAAGGGTGAAATCATCCGTGTGACAGATCCCGGTGGCCTTGACCTCGATCAGCACTTCGCCGGCGCGCGGGCCTTCGAGCTGAACGGTCATGACCTCAAGCGGCTTTCCAGCCTGCACGGCGACGGCGGCGCGAACATCCATGGTTTTTCTCCCTGACAAATCGTTGGCGGTGACTTTGGCACGGGTTCACCATCCGGCTCAAGAGCAGATCCGGATTTTATCAATAGTCTGATTTTTCACGGCTATTTGGTCGAGATCACGGGGAAATGCGAAGCCGCATCGGCTCTGAGTTTGCCTGTCAGACGTGGATCCTCGAAGAGTTCCACCATCCGCTTGTAGGCCGTGAAGCCGGAGCGCTGATAGAAGGCCATTGCTGCCGGATGATCGAGATGGCAGGTATGAACCCAGAAGCGTGTAATCGGTTTCGACCAGGCCGTTTCGATGGCCGCATTCATCAGGATCCGACCAGCGCCCGAACCGATCAGGCTCTGGTCGAGGCCGAAGAAGGCAAGTTCGCATTGGCCCGGTTCGCGAAAGTCGAGTTCCAGAAGTCCGAGCCGTTCGCCGTCACGCGTCATCGCATAGATCTCGACCAGGGGATCCTCGATGATCGTGGCCAGTGCTTCATCCGCCATCACGACACGTGAGACCCAGAGCCAGTCCTCGCCAACTCTGCGATAAAGTGCCCGATAGTCGGCGATCGAAGGCTTTTCCCAGCGTTCGACCACAAGCCCGTCCGCCGGTGGATTGGGCCGCAGCGCCGGCTTTGCGTTCATCTCCAGGCAGGTGACGATGGTTGCGAGCATGGTGTCCGGCACATTGAAATAGCCGGCGGCGAGGGAGGGGTTTTGTGTGTCCATGCTGCTTTTGGACCGCGCGGACGCGGTTGTGTCAAGCGTCGGCGCTGACATCGCTCACAGGAAGAGCCGGTCGCAGGCGTAGATCACCGCATAGGCATGCATGGCCAGCGCCGCATAATAGCCGAAGCCGGTCATCAGGCGTTCCGGCGCTGTCATCGGCACGAGGGCCTCGCGCGGCTTCACCGATTTTGTGCGGATCATGCTGAGCAGGATGAAGATCGCCAGACCGCCGATCAGCATCGGTGCGTTCAGTCCGATCCGCCAGCCGACCCAGAGGATCACGCCGGTGACGATGAAGCTGGTGATCGCCAGCGCCCGCTGCCCCTCGAAGACCTGGCGCAGAACCTGCCCGCCGTCGAAGCGGTAGGTCGGCAGCAGGTTCAGCAGATTGAAGGCCCCGAGGATCACCAGAAAGACAAGCGCCGGACCATCCATGCCGATCGGATGCGGAATGCCGGCCATCGACTGATGGGCTGCCACAAGGATCGGTACCAGCAGGGCGGAGAAGCCGGCGCCCATCAAGGCGCAGGTCGCAACCTCGAAATGGCTGTTGTAGGGCCGTCCGCCAATCGCGATCCCGCCCAGGAGCGGCACGAAGATCATCCGCACGCTTGCATGACCGAAGGCGCGGTAGGCGACCATATGGCCGAGTTCGTGCAGCAGGATGACCAGGGTCAGAAAGACCGACATCATCAGACCCGTCGCCGTCAGGCTGAAGAAGGGCCAGAGCATGAGTGTCGAGACGATCACCAGAACTGTCTGCCATGCCGGATGCTCAAGATGCAGAACCGACGAGCTCGGACGCTCTTCGATGTGATTGCGCAGCGAGGACAGTTCGCGGGCAAGTGCCATACGGCGCAGCAGGTAAAAGGCGAGGCCGCGATAATTATCGGTCTGTTCGAAGGTTACCCGGCTTCCCATCGGTGCGCGCTCCACCGTCCGGCTTTCGCGGTAGCCCTCCCAGAAGGAGGGATCCAGCGTGCTGTCGCCGACGACCCTGAGGTCGCAGGAGAAACTGCCGGCGGCCGTCATGGCGGTCCGGTCCACGATCATCGTGCGACGCGCCGGCTGTCCGTGGCGGTCCAGATGGCGATAGGCCAGTTCGATGAGATCAGGTTTGCCGTCCACCGGTTCGACGGAGATGACATTCGGGTGCCAGGCGGTCTGGTTGCCTGCGGGGCGGGCGATGTTCCAGACCTCTTCCGCGCGTTCGCGCACCAGCCGGCTGACGCGGATCGTTCTGCGTCCCAGCGGTGCCGCCATCAAGAGCCACAACAGGCCGAGATTGAAGGCGGCCAGAAACACTGCGGCCTGATGCGTCGCCAAGAACTCTCTCCCGAAGGTGCGGAAATACGAACCCAACCTAGGCGAGAGGCCTTAGAATTTCGTCGACGAAATCGCTAAAATGCCGCGTATCTTAAACTGGCGTCAGCCGGCTTCGACAATCTCAGGTTTTGGCGTGGCGCGCTTCTGTTCCCGCCACAGGATGAAGAGGCCGGAGCCGACGATGATCAGGATGCCGAGCCATTTCGAGGGCGTCGGAAACTCATCGAAGAGGAAATAGCCGAGCGCGACCGCCGCGATGATCTCGAAATACTGGAAGGGGGCCAGCACCGAGAGGGTTGCCATGCGAAAGGCGCGCACCACGAGCAGGTGGATGTAGCCCGAAATGCCCCCCAGCACGATCAGGAGGCCAAGACCGAGGCCCGATGTCGGCAGCGAGATCTCGAAATCCGCTTGCCCGGCTGCCGTTCCCAGAAGCAGGGCGGCGCCCATGAACAGCGTCCCGCCGATGCCGGCCATGGTCTGCATGGTCATCGGCGTGTCGGCCTCGCCGATCGCCCGGTTCAGGAACATGTAGAGTGCATAGAGAAAGGCGCAGGCGACCGGCAGCAAGGCCTTGAGACCAAAGACTTCGTAGCTCGGCTGGATGACGATCATGGCGCCGCCGAAGCCGACGGCAATTGCCAGCCAGCGGCGCCAGCCGACCTTTTCCTTGAGGAAGACCGCCGACATCGCCGTCAGGATGAAGGGTTCGACGAAATAGATCGCAAAGACGTCGGCAAGCGGCATGTATTTGACCGCCATGAAGAACATCAGGCTGGCGGCACCATGGATTGCGCCGCGAAGCAGGTTCATCCAGGGCCGCTTGGCCGAAAAGGCGCCCATGCCGTTCAGCGCGATCAGGACCGGCAGGACCGAGGCGAGCTGAAAGAAGAAACGGTAAAAGGTGACCTGGCCCGGCGACATGCCTTCCACAGTCGCCATGTATTTGGCGATGGCATCCATCACCGGCAGCACCAGCATGCAGCCAGCCATCAGGACCATACCGCGGAGGGGATTGGAGGAGGTGTCGTTCATGGCGGCGAGACTCGCATGCAGGTCAGGGGCAGTGGCTTGATTGACCATGCATGGCGCGCCGGCCCGATCAAGCAAAAGAGAGACCGGGAGAGCGGGAACCTTCCTTTATGTTGCGCGTTATGGATGGGTTTGAGCGGCGCCTCATGCCTGGGCCTGCCGCCTGGGAAAGACGGCGGTTTCGCACCCATCGGTGGCGCCTGCAGAAAGACACCGGAACACTGCGCTTGCTAATGTAGCAGTGCGAGATCGGAATAGACCCTTCCGCCGGCTTCAGGCCCGGCGGATCTGAACGATCAGGAGAGCGCGCATGCCCGCACGCAGACATAGTCCCCGCATCACCGATTCGAGCGACGACACGCTGGGAGGGCGCCTTTCCGCCGCGCGCGATGCCTCGGGCCTGTCGCTCGCCGATGTAGCCAACCGGATCGGCGTCAAGCGGGACAGCCTGCTGGCCTGGGAGGCCGACCGCTCGGAGCCGCGGCCCTCGAACCTGATCGACCTTGCAGGCATTCTCGGCGTTTCCCCCATGTGGCTGATGACAGGGCTTGGCTCCGGGCCGGTGCTGGAAGCGGGTGAGGTGCCCCTGGAAGCCCTCAAGCTCCAGCTTCAGCGCCTCACGGATGCCCATCGGGAATGCGGTCGGTTGATCGAGACGATCGCACGGCAGATCGAACTCTACGAATTGCGCGACGCGCGCGGCACCGAACCCGGCGACTTGGACGGTCCGGTGATGGGCCGCGCCTGAGAGGGCCGCATCAACAGTCCTGCACCGTGGGTCCGAACACGTCCTCGAAGGCTTCGCGCAGCCGCATGTCGACATCGGCCATCATCACAGGAAGCCCCAGGTCGACAAGACTCGTCACGCCGTAGGCCGAGATCCCGCAGGGCACGATGCCGGTGAAGTGGCCAAGGTCCGGATCGACATTGATCGACAGGCCGTGAAAGCTCACCCAGCGGCGCAGTCGGATGCCGAGTGCCGCAATCTTGTCTTCGCTCATCGTGCCATCGGGTAGACGCGGCTTTTCCGGCCGACGCACCCAGACACCGACCCGGTCTTCACGGCGCTCGCCCTTCACGTTCATGCTGTCCAGCGTGCGGATCACCACTTCCTCGAGCGCTGCCACATAGGCGCGCACATCCTGGCGGCGGCGTTTCAGGTCGAGCATCACATAGGCAACCCGCTGGCCGGGCCCGTGATAGGTGTATTCACCGCCGCGACCGGTGGCAAAGACCGGGAACCGGTTGGGTTCGATCAGGTCCTTGGCATCGGCGCTGGTGCCGGCCGTATAAAGGGGAGGGTGCTCGACCAGCCAGACCAGTTCATCGGCCTTTCCATCGGCGATCAGCGCCACCTGGCGCTCCATTTCGGCCACGGCATCCTCATAGCCGACAAGCCCGTCAGAGACTCGCCAGCGCACCGGGTTTGCGCCTTCGCGAGCATGCATGGCGTGGTCGAGTTCGGTGCGGAGCATGAAATCTGCCTTCGGCTGTGGATTGGCGAAAAGCCTTGTTTTCCCTGTATTTGGCAAGAAAAGCCCCGGGTTTCAAGGGCCATGCCCACTCCCGTCCGGAGGGGTTTTCCACGGGCCGTGACGAATTTTCAAAAATCTGTCATGGCGGGCTTGTGGACCCGGAATGCTTTTGCTACATGCAGCCGCGCCGGAGCAATTCGGCGCCTACCACGATGCGGTCGTGGCGGAATTGGTAGACGCGCAGCGTTGAGGTCGCTGTGGGGCAACCCGTGGAAGTTCGAGTCTTCTCGACCGCACCAAAAAAGAACCCGGCCTTTGTGCCGGGTTTTTTGTTGCCCGGATGGCCGACGCGCCTTCGGCGCCCGTCTTCATCGCGCCCATCCCCTGCTGCTTGCATCGGCGTCCTGGCTACAATTTCTTGTAGGTTATTTCCGCGCATTGCCAATCAGTTTGATCAGCATACCCTGATATTCTGTCCGGTGGATGAGTGGTGAGTGTGATGTACCAAGTACTTGCCGATACATGGGGCGTTGCTTTGCAGTGCATGTCCCATGGACCTCTCCGTAGCGTGCGTCATCCTTTCGCTCGGGCTCTCCTCCTTGTCCTTTTGAGTTCGATTTCGCCGAACGTTTCCCATGCTCAAACCCCTTCGTTCGACGAGGGACGGTTGATTGAAAGCATTGACGTCGTTCTTGCCAATCCGTCCGATGATGTCGCGGCAAACGCTCGCGTGGTGGATTTGATCCGCCGGAACATCGGCCTGTTTCCGGGCGCAACCTTCAATCGTGCCGAGCTGGAGATCGCGGTCGCTCGCGCCGCCCGTCAGGCCGCGGTGGCGTCGGCAGAGCTTCAGGTTGATAGCGGTCGTTCGGGGGGCGTTGCCCTGACAATCAGCGCCACGCTCAGTGACCGGATCCTGCGTGCCGATCGGGGCTATCTGGTGAGCGGAGACACCAAGGATCTGCCCATCCTCTACGACAGCGAAGGGACCATCATCGTTGGGAAGCTGGAAACCCTTTCGATGCTCTATGGGAATGTCGATGCCTGGTATGGACGCCCCGACTTGTTCCTGAACGGCAACCCCCTGGCGTCCGGCAATAGGGCCGGAAGTGGAGCCAGTGGATGGGCGGAAGGCTTCATCCACACGGGACTCTACGGTTTGACGCCGTTGAGCGAAGATATCTACGTCTATGGTGGCCTCAGCGGCATCGTCAGCGGGTCGGCGGGAACCGAGCTGTTCACCGACGAAAGCCGCGCGCACTTCGGTGTCGAGGACGCCTATGTCGGTCTCGTCGGTGGTCAAACCTACGACTCGGGCGACCGGCTCGTCTGGAACGCCTCTGTCGGGCGCAAGCGCTATGCGATCGCCGACAGCATGATCATCGGAAACACCGCATCGAACGGCGATGAACGGGCTGCGCTCCAGTCCAATCCGCGCTGGGCCGCTGACATGCTGGTGCTGGGGCAGTTGCGCTACAACAACAGCCTGTTCGAGCTATTCTACCTCGATCCCGACGAGCTTCCCGTCGTCGATTCTCGCACGCGCATGGTTGGGCTGAATGTCGAGACACCGGTTGGCGGCGGATTCAAGCTGGGCGGCAGCTATATCCGGGTCCTGGAATCGAGCTCTTCCTACTTTGCCCAGACTGCGCCCAATCCCACCTCGGCCAGATTGGGCCGCGACGGGCTCGAGGTGTTCAACGCGCGCATCCGCTGGGATCAGCCGGATGGTGACTTCTTCGGTAATGCGGAATTCGGCCTGCAGCGGAACAACAATTTCGACATGCACGCGACAGCGCTTGCGGCCGAAGTCGGTTACCAGTTTTCCGAAATCGCGTGGCAGCCCGTCGTCAGCTACCGCTACGCTCAGTTTTCGGGCGATGATCCAGCCACCGCGCGGTTCGAACGCTGGGATCCACTGCTGTCCGGCGGCAATGGCGAACAATGGGTGCAAGGGATCAACCACTTCAAGGTGTTCCAGGATAGCAACCTGGTCGCCCACCGTCTGCAATTGCGTTTGCGACCCAGCCCGATGGTCGAACTGGTCCCGCAATTCTGGATCTTCACGGCGGACAGCGCCACGAATCTGGGTGGCAACCCCGCTTTGTCATTCCTCGGTTCGAAAGAACTCGGCTACGAGGCCAACCTGACGGCCAAGTGGTTCATTTCCCCCAAGGTGATGCTGCAGGGCCATGTTGCCGCGACTTTCCCTGGCGATGCGGTCAAGCAGGCGACCTCGGGCAATGCCGATACCTGGTGGAGTGCCATGGCATTCTTGCGCGTGGCATTTTGATTTGACCACTCAAAAGGGAGGATGCCGGAATGGACAGACGTGATTTGTTGAAGGGCGTTTCGCTTGCCGCAGGTGCTGTTGCCGCGAGCGCGGTCATCGATGGGGTCGCCGGGAACACGGCCACGGCGCAGATGGGTGGCGGTCGACCGGACGGCAATGCCGTGGTCGACATTGAACCCACGCCGAGTGATTTCTTCATTTCAAACCGCTTCGCGGGGCGAACGTTCATCGTCACCGGGTCGGCGCGGGGTATGGGACAGGCAGCGGCAATACGGCTTGCGCGGGAAGGGGGCAATGTCGTCGGTGTCGACTGGATCAAGGATCTCGGCGAAGCAACCCACAACTCCATTCTGGCCGGTGGTGGCAAGAGTGTTTTCGTATTTGGTGACGTGGGTGATCCGGCCGTGTCAGAGCAGGCCGTTGCCCAGGCAATCTCGCAATATGGAAAGCTCGATGGCGCGCTCAACAATGCCGGGGTGATGGATGGCGTCTATTCGGGCGATCCGATCAATTTCGACAAGCAGCGCGATCTGATCTTCGCCCCCATCCACGAGGCCAGCGATCTCTATTGGGATAATGTGTTCAAGACGAATGCCACCGGCGTCTTCTACAGCATGCGTGCGCAGTTGAAGCAGCTGGTCAAACAGAGCACCGGCGGTGCGATCGTCAATGTCGGTTCCATTGCCGGCATGACGGGTCTTTCGGGCAATCCGGCCTATGTTGCGAGCAAGCATGCCGTGACCGGGCTCACCCGCAATGCGGCGATCGACTACGCGCCCTACGGAATCCGGGTCAATTCGGTCAACATGGCCGCCACCGATACGCCGATGGTGGCGCGTGCCGGGGAACTGGTTGCGCTTTCCTCGAAGGCTGCGACCGGTCCCACCATGGGTCGCATCAAGATCGACAGCATTCTGGCCTATACGGACAAGAAGCATCGTCCGGCGACCGTCGACGAGCAGGTGGGCATGATGTTGTTCCTGCTGTCGGACGAGGCATCCAATTTGACAGGCGGGATATACGCGACCGACGGTGGCTGGACGGCCTATTGAACCTGCCGCTCGAGGCGGCGTATCTTTGATCGAAACGCGCTTGATACGCCGCCGTTTATTCTGAATTGAATTCCGTTCGCGCATTGACGGGCAGAAAGGCGTGGCCGATGACCATCTCACTGGATGCTGCAGCCCAGGTCTATCGAGAAGCGGTGCGCCAGTCCGTGCGCAAACATGCGACCTTTCACCTTGTCGAGGCGGCCCTGCTGATCGTGACGGGTGTTTTCGCGGCGCTTTTTCCGGTTTTTTCGTCGGCTGCGGCGGTCGTCACCTTTGGCTGGCTGATGATCTTCACGGGGCTGATCCAGTGCCTGGGGCTCATCAGTGCGCGCCATGCGCCGAATTTCTGGCTGCAGTTCACCTCGGCCGTGCTTGCGGTGCTGCTTGGCGTCCTGCTGCTGCGCAATCTCGGCGAGGGGCTTTTGCTCCTGTCGCTGCTGTTGGTGATCTTCCTGATGATTGAGGGGATCTCCAAGGTCGTCTTTGCCATGACGATACGTCCGCTCGCGAACTGGGCCTGGACGCTGGCGAGCGGCCTTTTGTCGATTGCGCTTTCTCTGGTGCTGCTTGCAGCCATGCCGCTTGCGGCGCTCTGGCTGATAGGCTTGATCCTCGGCATCAACCTCATTGCCATCGGGCTTGCGCTCGGGGCTCTTGCCTGGGCTGTCCGCCGGAGCGTCGCCACATAGGCGCTTCAGTCCCCATCATCCGGAATATGGCTGTCGACGCCGAGTGTCGTGACGAAATTCTTCACATGGCTCACACCGCTGACACCCAACACCTTCAGCTCGATCGCGCGTCGTTCCTCGGCTGTGTCGACCGAACCGCGAAGCGTCACGACATGGCCATCGACATGGATGTCGAGGCCGGTCAGCAGGCTGTCGTCGAAACCTTCAAGGGCGAGCTGAATATCCGCTTCGAGCTGGTCGTCATCCTCGCGGCCATCGGTGGTCGGCAGTCCCGGCGTTGCGACATCCGGCTCTTAACCGTCAGCCCCCACGGTGTCGACGCGAAAGCCTTCGTTGCGGTCGCGGTCGAAATTGGCGCCGGTCTCGCCGTAAGCACGGTTGCCCACAGGCGAAGCCGTCGCGCCCGGGCCGTCGGCATAGGGCCAGCCGTCGCCGATATTGCGCTGGTCGTAGTCGCGATAGTCGTCCTCGCGGGAGAGTTCTGTCTTGCGGTCATCCTTGGCCATGGCGCGCTCCTTGTCATCCGATGTGGGGGATAACGCCGGGCCGCTCGCATTGTTCGGCTTGTGCCGTCAGCGCGCCGTCTTTTCCCATTTCTTCAGAAGTCGCTCGCGCTTCAGCCGCGACAATTTCTGGATCCAGAAGATGCCGTCCAGCTGGTCGATCTCGTGCTGCATGCAGATGGCAGCAAAACCTTCGAGATCCTCCTCGACGACCGTGCCATCCAGCGTCTGGTAGCGGACCCGGACCGCCTTCGGCCGCGTCACCTCCTCGGTCATGCCCGGCATCGAGACGCTACCCTCGGTGTGGGTCATCACTTCTTCTGAGGCCTGGAGGATTTCGGGGTTCACATAGTCCCGTCGACCGCCGAGTTCGTGAAGCTCGATCACCGTCAGCCGTTTCGGGATGCCGCAATGGGGAGCGGTTATGCCGACACCGGGGGCGGCCTTCATCGTTTCGTAAAGATCCTCGGCGAGTGTCGCGAGCTCAGGCCCGAAATCGGTCACTGCTTCGGCAGGCAGTTTGAGGGCGGGATCAGGATAGCGGCGGATGGTCAGGCGGGTCATATAGGCTCATTTCTTTGGGCCGGGGCGCGCCGTTGCGCGTTGCTTTGCGGTCAGGCTAGCAGGTGGCGCAGGGCTTTGCACAGGGCTTGGCGTTTTTCCGCTATCTGCTTGTTGACTTGGAGCTTTTTGCGGCCATTCTCCGGGCGTCGCGGCAATCGGCGAGGAGGCGAGGTTCAGATGACTGAGAACGATGACGAACACCTCGACCGTCCGGTGGCCGACGAGCTTCATGACGACATCTACGACGAGGAAGGCTCCATCCGTCACGACTTCCTGACGATGGTGGGCGCGGCGATCGCCGATCGCGACGTGCTGTTCCTGCGCCAGAACGTCGCCAAGCTGCACGAATCGGAACTCGGTGACCTGATCGAGGCGATCCAGCCCGACCAGCGTCTGGCGATGATCCGGCTGCTCGGCGACGATTTCGACATGACGGCGCTGACCGAGGTCGACGAAGCGATCCGCATGCAGATCGTCGACCAGATGCCGAACGATCAGCTGGCCGCCGCGATCGGCGAGCTCGATTCGGACGACGCCGTCTACATTCTCGAAGACCTCGACGACGAAGACCGCGAGGAGATCCTCGCGCAGCTGCCGTTTACCGAGCGGGTGCGCCTGCGCCGGGCGCTCGATTATCCCGAAAGCTCGGCCGGCCGCCGCATGCAGACGGAATTCGTCGCCGTGCCGCCCTTCTGGACGGTCGGCCAGACGATCGACTACATGCGCGACGAGGAAGATCTGCCGGAAAGCTTCACCCAGATCTTCGTCATCGATCCGACCTTCAAGCTGCTCGGTGCCGTCAATCTCGATGCTATCCTGCGCACCAAGCGCGCGGTGAAGATCGAGAGCATCATGCACGAGACGAACCACCCGATCCCGGCCGAGATGGACCAGGAAGAGGCGGCCCAGCTTTTCGAGCAATACGACCTTCTGTCGGCTGCCGTCGTCGATGAAAACGAACGGCTTGTCGGCGTGCTGACCATCGACGACGTGGTCGACGTCATCCAGGAAGAGGCGGAAGAAGACCTGCTGCGCCTCGGCGGCGTCGGCGACGAAGAACTTTCCGACAGCGTCCTTGAAACCTCGCGTTCGCGCGTGCCCTGGTTGGCCGTCAATCTGTTCACCGCCTTCGTCTCGGCTTCGGTCATTTCGCTCTTCGAGGCGACCATCGAAGAGGTGGTGGCGCTTGCGATCCTCATGCCGATCGTCGCCGGCATGGGCGGCAATGCGGGGTCGCAGACGATGACGGTCACCGTGCGGGCGCTGGCGACCCGCAATCTCGACATTCACAATGCATTCCGTGTCGTGCGCCGCGAGGCGGGCGTCGGCCTCATCAACGGCGTCGTCTTCGGCTGTACGGTCGGCCTGGTCGCCGGTCTGTGGTTCCAGGACTATTCGATCGGCGGTCTGATCACCACGGCGATGCTGATCAACATGTTCGCGGCAGCGATGGCGGGCATCACCATCCCGATGATTCTCAACCGCGCCGGGGCGGATCCGGCGGTGTCCTCGGCCGTCTTCGTCACTGCGATCACCGACACGACGGGATTCTTTTCGTTCCTCGGGCTTGCGACCTGGTGGTTCATGTGACCTATGGCACAGATCGTGGGCGCCGTGATCGGTATGGCATGTTTAAGAAATGCCGAAAAATTGACTTGTACGTAAAAGTCAATATCATGGTCACCCTGACAGGATCGGATGGCCGTGAAGAAATTCTATAGCATAACAGAGTTGACGCGTGAATTTGGTGTTTCGACGCGCACCTTGCGTTTCTACGAGGACGAAGGTCTGCTGCATCCGGAGCGTCGTGGGCGCACGCGCCTCTATCGCGCTGCCGATCGCCGTCTGCTCCAGGAAATCCTGCGTGGCCGCCGCATTGGCTTCACGATCGCCGAAATCCGCGAAATCGTCCATGTTTACAAGGAACCGCCGGGCGAGATCGGGCAGCTCAAGCTGATGATGAAGAAGATCGACGAGAAGCGTGAAGAGCTGCGCCAGAAGCGTCGGGACATCGACGAGACCCTGTCGGAACTCGACCAGGCCGAAGAGGCCTGTCTGACCCGCCTCGTCGAAATCGGCGTGGGCACCTGACGCCGGCACGGGCATTTCCTCCGAATCAGATCCAGCGCCGCGTCCGCTTGCGGTAGCTTTCATAATCGAAGCCGAAACGGGCCTCGAGATGCCGTTCCTCGCTCGGGATGGCGATCAGCCGCGTGACCGTGACCGACACGAATGCCGCGACGAAAAACCAGCTGTTTCCAGAGATCAGACCGAGCGCCAGGGTGAACAGGGTGTAGGCCAGATAGATTGGATTGCGGCTGAAGCGGAAGGGACCGCAGGTCACGAGGTGGCGGGCACAGCCCGTGTCGAGCACCGGCGTCTGGCGCTCCATCAGCGTGCGCACTGCCCAGATGTCGAGACTGACCGCAATCAGGCCTATGCTGAAGCCGATCGCCGGCAGCAGATAGGGATGGGGCGACGGTATCGGCTGAAGGGCCGCCATGCGGCCGGCAATGATGGCGACCAGAATGCCCGTGAGATAGAGCAGGGGTGGCCAGGGATATCTCAGAGGCTTCGCACGGTAGGCATTCATTGAAGAACTCCCCCTATGCCAAATCTCGATCCGATGGGCTCCTGTCGTCGAGACTTGGTCCTACGGCGCTGACTGACTCCTCAACGTGCACTCTTCCGCCAGCGTCTGTATGCGTTGATCCTGATCGCCCAAGATTGCGCCGGACTGGAGTGGTTCGAACAGGCTTTCCGCCTGCAGCCGCTCCAGCGTACAGGCGCAGAAGCGTTCGCAGAGCCCGGCCTCGTTCCCCTGGTCGAGGCAGCTGGCCCGGCAGCTGCCGATATACTGCGCGACAGGATCGACCGCCGGTGGCGGCACGACCAGGCTGAACAGGTAGAGGCCGGCAATCAGGATCGGTTGATGCAGCAGGTAGACCGTCAGCGAATGGCGTCCGCCCCAGCGCAGCCAGCCGGGTCCCGCCGGCAGGCGATCGATCCATCCAAGCCGGTTACGATCGACCAGGAAGCGCGCGACCGCGATGCCGGACAGAAGGGCGCCGATCCATGGCAGCAGGGGCACATAGTCATTCGAGCGCGGCAGGGTCTCGGACAGGCCGAGGAACCAGAACCAGGGCGCATCAAAGGTCGGCGAGCGCAGCAGTTCGGGCATCATGATCGCGATCCCGGCGGCCACCAGCGTCAACAGCGGGGGCACGCGCAGGAAGAGAAGGCCGATCAGGCTCGACAGGGCGATGGCATGTAGAATTCCGAAGAAGATCCAGCTGTCGGGTGTGAACCAGTAGGTGGCCACGGAGATCGCAGCCGCAGCAGCGACGATGATGCCCAGCCGTCGCAGGAAGGGCTGCAGTCTCAGCTTCGGATAGTGGGCAAGCACGAGGCTGAAGCCGGCCAGGAAGAGAAAGCTCGACGCGATCATCCGGGCATAGAGCTTGAGGAAACCCTGTGTCGATGTTCCCGGCGCCAGATAGCCGAAGAATTCCAGATCCCAGCTGAAATGATAGGTCGCCATGGCGATCAGCGCGAGGCCACGGGCCGCGTCGAGCGCCAGCAGGCGCGGTCGGGGCGGGGCGTTTGCGGGCTCGGTCGGATCTGCCACTTCGTCTTCCTTCAGGTCTCCAACGGGGACTTGCCGCCGCCATCATGGTTTGGCGGGGTCTGAGCCAAAGACGGCGAATTCATGGCCTTGGCTCGAGTGTCCGGTTCTCAGCTATCGCTGGTGTTGAGCAAGGCAAGACGCGCTTCAGAGAAAAACTGCCGGCGCAGCAGTACGATGAAGACCAGCACGGTTGCGATCATGAACACCCAGGGGCTGACGAACCAGCCGAGATATCCGATCGAATAGAAGATTGCCCTCAGGCCCATGTTGAAGTGGCTGGCCGCGATGATGTTCATCTGGATCGTGCGTTCTGCCGCCTCCAAGGCCCGTTTCGGATCCTTCTTTGCCTCCTCGGCCATCGGGATCGCGCCGAACAGGATGGTGCAATAATTGAACAGGCGATAGGACCAGCCGAATTTGAAGAAGGAATAGGCAAAGAGCGCGATCAGCCCGCAGACCTTCAATTCGAATGTCGCCCGGCCACCCTGCACGATATAGGGGATATCCTTGAGGATCGCATCGACCTGTTCGGTGGCGCCGAGCAGGGCGAAGCAGCCGCCGATGGCGAAGATCGTCGTGGAGGCGAAGAAGGCCGTGCCGTTCTGCAGGCCGCCCATGATCTGGGTATCGATCATCTTCAGATCGCGGTTCATGGAATTGAGGATCCATTCACGCCGCCGCTCGGCCATGGCCTTGGTCAGGCTGGTGCGCTGCCAGATGACCTGCTCGCCGGTGATCCGCGCATAGGCGATCCAGAGCAGGATGAAGAGCGCCATGGCGCAGTAGTCGACGATGGTCATGTCAGCGAATCCCTCAAGGTCCGATGGCGTGCGGCATTATCCCGTGGAGCGCATTCTCCACAATCAGAATTAACCACGGGAAAGATATTGGCCCGAATTGGGGCGAGGCCTAACGAAGGACTGTTAACGAATTCCCCTTCTATCCCATTGATATTTCGACAATCCATGCGCCGAATGCATGCCTGCCACGCATTTTGCGCCTTCCTTTTGCCATTTTTGCAGTTGCGAAGACCCGGGGATTTTAATAGATGAATGCTCAGAAAGCGGTCGGGGGACGGCTTTCCTGTGAATGTGTTCTCACACGGAGTTTTCATGGAAGGCAGTTTCCAGAAGTCGTGCTGGGGTGTCACATTCCGTGCCTTGATGGGTTTTGCCGGCGTTATGTGCCTGGCCTACCTTTTCGGCACGATCTGACATCCGCCACAGGCGATTGAGCGAACAGCGCGGTCCTCACGGCCGCGCTGTTTTCGTTTCCGCGCTTTGGATACCATCTCCATCATGTCGCGGCCATGAAAGCCGATGTCGATTGCAAGGCGCATTCGTGCTAGGCGATGCACTAGCCTTTGTGCTTTCATACCCGCATGCGAGGAGCCCCATGTTTCTTTCGGTTTTCGACGTGTTCAAGATCGGCGTCGGCCCCTCGAGTTCCCACACCATGGGTCCGATGACGGCGGCCAATCGGTTTCTCGACCTCATTCTCTCCGACCAGTGGCCGCGTCCGGCAGGTACGCATGTCGCGGCGTTGAAGGCCAGCCTGCATGGATCGCTCGCCTATACGGGCATCGGTCACGGCACCGGCAATGCCGTGATCATCGGCCTGATGGGGGAGGCGCCTGATACTGTCGATCCTGATCGCATGGAGACGATCATCGCCGAGGTCGAACGAACCGGCCGCGTGACGCCGCCGGGCCATCCGCCCTACATCTTCCAGCCGAAGGACGATCTGGTCTACGACAAGAAGACGCCGCTGTCGGGCCATGCCAATGGCATGCGGCTGTCTGCGCTCGACAGGGACGGGCGCGTCCTGCTCACCCAGATCTATTATTCCATCGGCGGCGGCTTCGTCGTCACCGATACCGAGCTTCTCGCCATGCAGAAGCAGAAGAAGCAGGCCTCCAGCCAGAAGGTGCCCTATCCCTTTGCGTCGGCAAAGGAGATGCTGGCCATGGCCGCGTCCTCAGGCCTGTCGATTGCCCAGATGAAGCGGGCGAATGAGGAAGTGGTCCGCAGCCCCGAGGATCTCGATGCCGGTCTCGACCGGATCTGGGATGCCATGTTGAGCTGCATCGATCGCGGTCTGCGCCAGGAAGGCCAGTTGCCGGGTGGCTTGAAAGTCCGCCGCCGGGCCAAATCGATCCACGACAAGCTGCAGGAAGAGTGGCGCTCCAACCGTCTCAATCCGGTTCTCGCCAATGACTGGCTCTCCGTCTATGCCATGGCCGTCAACGAGGAAAACGCAGCCGGCGGTCGTGTCGTGACCTCGCCGACCAATGGGGCAGCCGGTGTTGTTCCGGCGACCATCCGCTACTATCTGCATTTCCATCCCGATGCCGACCAGCAAGGCATTCGCGATTATCTGCTGACGGCAGCAGCCATCGGCGGGATCATCAAGCACAATGCCTCGATTTCTGGCGCGGAAGTCGGCTGTCAGGGCGAGGTCGGTTCGGCCTCGGCCATGGCCGCCGCCGGTCTAGCCGCCGTCATGGGCGGCACGCCGGAGCAGATTGAAAATGCTGCCGAAATTGCGCTCGAACACCATCTCGGCATGACCTGCGACCCGGTCGCCGGCCTCGTCCAGGTACCCTGCATCGAGCGCAACGCGCTCGGCGCCGTCAAGGCCGTCACCGCCGCGTCACTGGCATTGAAGGGCGATGGCCAGCATTTCGTGCCGCTCGACGCCGCGATCGAAACCATGCGCCAGACCGGCAACGACATGAACGAGAAATACAAGGAAACCTCGCTTGGCGGCCTGGCTGTCAACGTTGTCGAATGTTGATGCGGGCAGGGGGCTAACCCTGTCCCGACCCGTCTCTGCCGTCATCCTCGGGCTTGTCCCGAGGATCTGCTACGCGCGCTCCGCCCCCGACGGCAAAGGTCGCATATCCAGACCATCGTTGAGCGGAGACCCACCCTTGCCAGATCCTCGGGACAAGCCCGAGGATGACGCCGCGTCCAAGAACATCGAAACTGTTGAGCACATCACCCCTGCGACACCCCGGCCCTTGACCCGCCGCAGGGACAGGCTATCTCGGGTGTCATGGCACTGCATCTCCTCAAGCTCTGCGTCGGAGCCGACTCCATCGACGACTTGCGCGACTGGGTCGCCGAACGCTGCCTCGTGGCGGTTGCAGCGGGTCTGGAGCCGCATTCCTCGCATGTCACCCGCATGGTCCCGAAGCGCGTTGAGGAATTGCTTGATGGCGGATCGCTCTACTGGATCATCAAGGGCCAGCTTTCGGCCCGTCAGAAGCTGCTTGATATCAAGACCTTCACCGGTGGCGACGGCATCACGCGCTGTGAGCTGATCCTCGGTCCCGAAGTCATCGAGGTGGCGCCGGCACCGCGCCGCCCGTTCCAGGGCTGGCGCTATCTGGAGGCGGATGCAGCGCCCCGCGACCTGTCAGCCTCCGGCGCCAATATCGAGGACATGCCGGACGATCTTAAGCGGGAACTCGCGGAACTCGGCCTGCTTTGAGTAACCCTTTTTTGCTCCTCTTCTGGAGAAGGTTCCGGCTTGTGAGGACCCCTCTCTGACGATACCCTAAATTTTGGGTGGATTGCGCTGCCGTGGGGCAGGGTGCGGTCCGGGATCAGGGGGAACCATGCCGTCTTTGAAATTGCCTTGTCTTGCTCTGGCGCTTGCTGTTGCCGCGTCGCTTCCTGCTTTGGCGGAAGACCCGTCGATCGATCTGAAGCTTTTTGGGAAACACGAGATCGAAGGCGGCTTGAGCACCTGCCATCTCGCCTTCTGGCAGAGCAACAAGGATCCCGACACCGACAAATATGCCTATCTGATCTACATGCCCTACGACAAGGATGGGGTGCAGCTGCAGGCCGTCGTCGAAATCGGCAAGGAAAAGATCGTGCTCAATGAGAGTGCGCGCGGCGATTTCGATCCGCCCCCACGCCTCGGCTACCGGCTCTATTCCAGTGTCGACCATGAGACGCATGTGCTTGTGCGGATCGAGGAGGCCGTTGTCACCGGCTCGCTGCAGACGATCAGCAAGGCGACGGTGACCGTGGTGCGACCGGATCTTCCACCGTTTGTCGCGGGCGCCAAGGGAGTGATCGGTTGCCCCGGCGAACCCGCGCCCGAGACGGCTGCGGCGCCTACAGAACAGGTTTCCGATGAGGGTGCTGCCGCCGGCGGTCCGTCGCCCTATACCGGCCCTGTCGGTCTGCCGCTCACACCGCCTGTCCTGCTGGCATCCACAAGCGACGTTCCGGATGCCGTTCGCCGCGAGATCGCGACCTATGCCCCGGATCAATGCAGCGAGCCTGATACGCTGGCCTATCCCGGCCAGCGTTATGCCGTGAACGAGAACTTCATTCTCTGGGAAGTCCCGTGTTTCCTCGGCGCCTATCAGGGCACGAGCATTTTCGCGATCACCCAGAACCCGCCAGCAGACTGGGCGACGATGCTGAGCCTGCCCAATCCGCCGGCGCTGGAGGGCGAGAACAACGCCCAGATGATGAACCCGGAGGTCTTTGCCGAAAAGGGCGTCTTCATCTCGACGGCCGTTGGTCGCGGCGAGGGGGATTGCGGCACCTATCAGGTCTTCCGCCTGATGGATGCGCCGGGCGAGACCTTCGAATTCCAGCTGATGGAGTATCGCGAGAAGGTCAATTGCGACGGCGTGCAGAGCGAGCCATCCGAATGGCCGCTGCAGTTTCAGGCCGGCGAGTGATTGGTCGGCGAGCAGATCTTGGATCGAGGGCGGTTCAGCAGCGGTAATCGGCCCTGATCCATTTATTGTGAAATTCCACCGCAGCTTTCAGGTTGCTGTCAGGTTTGCCCCCGACTGCGATGGGGTCCATTCGGATCCACTCGTTGGCTTGGAGGCATGCCATGAATCTTACTGAAGAGTTGCGGACCGATCTTGGCGCCTCCGGACGCGATCGATCACTCTGGCGTAAGATTGTACTGGGTGTCGGATTGTCCATGGTCGGCGTGGCGGGTCTTTTCGGCGCCTATGTCGGCCTGCTGATCCTGTCGGGAAACTTTCACGAGGTGGTGCCGGGTCGCTTCTATCGGTCGGCGCAGCTTTCCGGGCAGCGCCTCGGCGCCGAGATCGACCGTTACGGCATCAAGACCGTGATCAATCTGCGTGGCGAAAGTCCGGACAGGGCATGGTACAATGACGAGGTCGCGGCGACGGCGGCGCATGCTGCCACGCATATTGATTTCGGCATGTCCGCCAGCCGTGCCCTGACGCCGGAGCGCACACAGGAATTGCTGACGCTGCTGAACACCGCCGAGCAGCCGATCCTCGTGCATTGCATGTCGGGTGCGGATCGCACGGGGCTCGCCTCGGCGATTTTCCTGCAGCAGGTGGCCGGCACCGGCGAAGAGGAGGCAGAGTGGCAGCTTTCGCCGCTTTACGGGCACCTCAACCTGCCATTCCTTGCGGTCTATGCCATGGATGATACCTGGGAGCGGCTAGAAATGCTGATCGCTCGGAAAAGCTGACGCGATCATCGTCGCTCGGGATCTGTGTCCTTTCGCGGCAAAGCATGCTATGGCGCGGCCATGACGACACGACCCGACTTTTTGACCCGCGCCATTCCCGGTCCCGCCCCCTATGGGCGGGCTGTGTTTGCGGTTGCGCCGATGATCGATTGGACGGACCGGCATTGCCGCTTCTTCCATCGGCAGCTGTCGGCCCGGGCGCTGCTCTATACCGAGATGGTGGTGGCCGATGCGATCATTCATGGGCCGCGGGAGAAGCTCTTATCGTTCAGCGAGGCCGAACATCCGGTGGCCTTGCAGCTTGGCGGCTCGGATCCGGCGAAGCTTGTCGAGGCGGTCAGGATCGCTTCGGACTATGGCTATGACGAGATCAACCTCAATGTCGGCTGCCCGTCGGACCGGGTGCAATCGGGGACCTTCGGGGCTTGCCTGATGCAGACGCCCGAGGTGGTCGAGGCCTGTGTTGCCGCCATGAAAAAGGTGGCGACGGTGCCTGTTACCGTCAAGTGCCGGATCGGGGTGGACGAGCAGGAGCCGTCGGAGGTGCTGCCCGATTTTCTCGCCCGGATGATCGGGGCGGGGGCGGATGCGATCTGGATCCATGCCCGCAAGGCCTGGCTGAAGGGGCTTTCGCCGAAAGAAAACCGGGAAATTCCGCCGCTGGATTACGAGCTCGTCTATCGGATGAAGCGGGAAAATCCCGGCGTTTTCCTTGGCATCAATGGCGGGATCACCGATCTTGGTCAGGCGGTTCAGCATCTCAGCGTCATGGATGGCGTGATGCTCGGGCGGGCGAGCTATCACAATGCCACGCTTTTGACCGAGGTCGATGCCTGCATCTATGGCGAGGCGGCGGTTTCGGTCGACTGGGACCGGGTGCGCGATGTGATGATCGGTTATGCCGAGCGGGTAATCGCGTCGGGCGGGCGGCTCAACCATGTCACGCGGCATATGGTCGGGCTGTTCCAGGGCTATGCCGGGGCGCGGCGCTACCGGCAGATCCTGTCGTCCGAGGCGACGAAGCCGGGTGTTTCGCCTGACTTGATCGCCGAGGCCTTTGCGGCGGTGGACATTGCCGGCGGTCCTAAGACACAGGGCACGGCCAGCGGCACATCTGCCGCAGCGGAATGATTTCTGGCGCGGCTTTCGGGCAAATCTAAGTCTCGAATGCAAAAATGGCGCCCCGGGGGACGCCATTCGAAATCTTGGGATCAGGCAGCCTGGATGTTGACGGCCTTGGGGCCCTTGCCCATGCGGTCCGGCTCGGTGTCGAAGGTGACCTGCTGGCCGTCCTTCAGCGTCTGGAGACCCGATGCCTGCAGCGCGGAGATGTGGACGAAGACGTCCTTTGCGCCGCCTTCCGGGGTGATGAAGCCGAAGCCCTTGTCCTGGTTGAAGAATTTTACGGTGCCCTTGGTGGCCATGGGAGAGTTCCTTATTCCCGTGTTGTCGTCTGCGCCGCGGCCGGCGGACCGGAAGCGGCAAGGTAAAGTTCCGCCGAAACGGAACCGTCGAGTGGTCGCGATAACGGGGAAAGAACGTCTACCGGCGGGAGAAAGCCCCCAGGACCGCAAGCCGCGGTCAATACAAGTCAGTCCAGTCTCCGGGATCATTGGTGCCCGAACAGGCAAAGAGGTAGGAGCATTTCCGAACCTTGGCAAGTATGAAAAGTCACAGTCTGGCCGGCAAAATCGCCCCAACGGGCTGAAATCCTTGAGATTTGAGGGGTGGTAGCGTTGCCATGGCCACCGAGCACGGCCCGCCGCCCGCAGCAGGCATCCGCCCTCGTGACCGGGGACAGAGCCGTGTTCCGTCTTGATGCAGCCGCCATCCGGGTTTAGGGGAGAGATGGCTGGGCGCGGGAGTGGATGAGTATGGCGAAGACGGGTGCCGCAGTGATCGACCCTTACGAGCTCCTGGGCGTGGCCCGCGATGCCGACGAGGCCGCCATCAAGGCCGCCTATCGCAAGGTGGCAAAGACCGCCCATCCGGATGCCGGCGGCGATGCCGAGGCATTCGCAAAAATCTCCGCCTGCTACGAGCTGCTCAAGGATCCCGTGCGCCGCCGGGTGTTCGACGATACCGGCTATGATCCGCAGCTCGCCGAGCCCGCCGACCTCAAGGGGTTGATGGTGCTGGAAACGCTGATCAACGACATGATCCTCGACGAGCGCGAGCCGGGCTCCTTCGATCCGGTCGCCGGGCTGCGCCGCAAGCTCACCGACGACATCCTCAAATGCCGCTTCCACATTCTCGAGCTGGAGCGCCACCGGGCCCGCGTCCGCAAGCATCTCGACCGGCTCGGCCGCCGGCCCGACACCGACGTGCTCGGCTCGATGCTGCGCGCGCGGGCGCAATCGATCACCGACGCCATCAAGGCCTCGGAAGTGCAGATCGCCGCGATCGAGCGGGCCTATTCCATGCTCGAGGGCTATTCCTACGAGATGGAGCCGCTGCCTGTCGAGGTGGAGGCCGAGGATCTGCCGAAGGCGGCGGAGTAGGGGCCTTGTTTTTCCCCTCCCAAACCCTCCCCACAAGGGGGAGGGCTTAACCCACCGG
>LFEF01000800.1_pt1 | contig 32754 bp, 36 predicted proteins | sample 619371 | NCBI WGS metagenome assembly LFEF01 (sample SAMN03014291, study PRJNA259931) | freshwater metagenome | biome: lake; feature: waterbloom | place: China: Taihu Lake | collected 2006-08 | depth 0 m m
GGGCTTCCGCCGGCCGCTTGCCCTCGCGGGCACCAAAGACAGGAAGAGATTTATGGCTACCACCGTCGACACGGCCCTTCCGGCCTCCAGCGACACTTATCGCAGCCTGACGGCCAAACGCCTGGCGATCCTAGCCGGGCTTTCACTCTGTCTGGTGCTGTCCATTGCGGTCGATATGGCCTATGGCCCGGCTCGATACACGCTTTCGCAGGTCATCTCGACGATCTGGGATCCGGCTTCGGCGGGCAACCAGCTCCGAGTGGTCATCTGGGACATCCGGATGCCGATCGCGCTGATGGCGGTGACGGTCGGCGCCTGCCTGTCGCTGGCGGGTGCGCAAATGCAGACCATCCTCGCCAATCCGCTTGCCTCTCCCTTTACCCTCGGCATTTCCGCAGCCGCCAGTTTTGGTGCCGCACTCGGTCTCGTGGCCGGCGTTGCCGTGTTTCCGGCAGCCGTCCAGTACATGGTGCCGATCAATGCCTTTCTGATGGCAATGCTGGCTTCGCTCTTCATCTACGGCGTCTCGACCATGCGCGGCGTGACGGTGGAAACCATCGTGCTGCTCGGCATCGCTCTCGTTTTCACCTTCAACGCCCTTCTCTCGCTGCTCGAATATCTCGCCTCCGAACAGGCGCTCGCCGCCGTCGTGTTCTGGACCATGGGTTCCCTCACCAAGGCGACCTGGGGCAAGGTGGCCGTGACCTTTGCCGTGCTCATCTTCTGCGTCCCTCTCTTTGCCCGCCGTGCCTGGGCGCTGACGGCGCTGAGGCTCGGCGACGATAAGGCGGCCTCTTTCGGCGTCAATGTCCGGGCGCTGCGGCTCGAGACCATGCTGCTGGTGAGCTTGCTCGCCGCCATCCCTGTCTCCTTCGTCGGCACGATCGGCTTCATCGGCCTTGTCGGACCCCATATCGCGCGCATGCTGCTTGGGGAGGATCAACGCTTCTTCCTGCCCGGCTCCGTGCTCTGCGGCTCGCTTCTGCTTTCCGTCACGTCCGTGGTGTCGAAGATGCTGATCCCCGGCGCGATCATGCCAATCGGAGTGATCACCGCACTCGTCGGTGTGCCCTTCTTCTTTTCCCTCATTTTCACCAACAGGAGGCGTGCATGGTAGCCCTCAGGCTCGAGGCGCTTGGCGCGCAGTATGGCCGCCACCGCGTCTTCACGGATATCACCACGGGCGATATCGCAGGCGGTATCCTGACTGCCGTCATCGGTCCGAATGCGGCAGGCAAGTCGACACTGTTCAAGCGCATCGCAGGTTTGCTGAAGGGCGAAGGCGTCGTCCATCTCTCCGGCGAGGAGAGCCTCCGCCCGATCTGTTACATGCCGCAGGACACCGGCGCGAATGCCGTGCTGACCGTCTATGAAAGCGTGCTGCTCGCCTCGAAACAGGGATCCGGATGGAAGGTCGCCGACAACGAGCTCCTGGAGATCGACCGCATCCTCGCTTCACTTCGGATCGCAGACCTCGCCTTCCGGGATCTCGGCGAACTCTCGGGCGGGCAGCGACAGCTGGTCGCGATCGCCCAGGCACTCGTGCGCAAGCCCGAAGTGCTCTTGATGGACGAGCCGACTTCGGCGCTGGATCTCTTCCGCCAGATCGAAGTCCTGCAGTTCATGCGGGAGCTTGCTGAAGAAAGCGGGATCGCCGTCCTCATCGCTCTTCACGACCTGAACCATGCGATGCGCTATTGCGACCATGCGCTTGTCGTGGCTGACGGTCGCCTGGTTGTGAGCGGACCAACCGCCGAGGTGATCACCCCTGCCCTGCTTCGAGACGTCTATCGCGTCGACGCCCGCATCGAAGCCTGCACGCAGGGGCGCCCGCTCGTCATCGTGGATGCGGCTCTGGCATAACGCCAGACCGGAGGCTCAGCTCAGCCCCATATAGCGGCCGGGCTTGTGGTTGATCGCCAGGATCAGATTGGCGATCGCCGCGCCGAGGACCGAGAGTGCCAGGCGGTCGGCGGGCAGCACAAAAAACGCGGCGGCAAGGATCGCGAGATCGACGCCGAGCTGGAAGTAGCCGGCACGCAGACCCGTCTTCTCCTGCAGATACATCGCAAGAATATTGATGCCGCCGAGACCGGTACGGTGTCGGAACAGCATCAGGAGCCCGGTGCCGATCAACCCGCCACCGATGACCGTCGCATAGAGCGGATTGAGATAGGAGAAATCGATCCACTGGCCGTTCAGCTTCGACAGGATCGAGACGAGCGCCACTGCCGTGAAGGTGCGCAACGTAAAGGCCCAGCCCATGCGCTTCACTGCCAGGATATAGAAGGGCAGGTTGACGAGGAAGAAGATCAGGCCAAAGCCCCAGCCGCTGACATAGGACAGGAGCAGGGCCAGACCGGCGCTCGACCCGACCGTCAGCATGGTCTCCGTGTAGATGAGCGTACCGAGTGAGACGAACATCGTGCCGGAGATCATCGCAAGTACGTCTTCATAGAGGCGATGGCGCTCGGCACCCGCCTGGTTCACTGTCGTGGTGGTCATGGTGTTCAGCCCAGAAGCGGTTTCAGCACGCTGGCAACGCGCGGGATATCCTGACTTTTCAGGCCCGCGATATTGATGCGTCCGGAGGTCGGCATGTAGATGCCGTGATACTTGCGCAGCGCCAGAACGTCCGCTTCCTTCAACGGCAGCAGCGAGAACATGCCCTGCTGTTCGGCGATCTGCGGCGCAAGCTGCCAGCCATCCCCGAGTGCTGCCGCCAGCTCGCGGCGCAGGCCGTTCAGGCGATCGCGCATGCTGTTCAACTCGTTGATCCAATCCTGACGCAGGCTGTCGGTGGACAGGATCGTGCGCACGACGGCCGCGCCATGGTCCGGCGGCATCGAGTAGCTGGTGCGCGCCATGGTGACCAGGTTCGAGCGGGCGATATCAGCCGCTTCCTGGGTCTCCGCGACGGCAAAGATCGCGCCAGTGCGCTCGCGGTAGATACCGAAGGACTTGGAGCAGGACACGGCCACCAGAGATTCCGGTGCTGCTGCGATGATCGTGCGCAGGCCGGCCACATCTTGCTCGATACCGGCGCCGAAACCCTGATAGGCGGAATCGATGAGCGGCACGAGGCGGCGCTCGGCGATGACGGCAGCCAGCTCCTCCCACTGCGCGGTGGTCAGCGCCGCACCCGTCGGGTTGTGGCAGCTGGCATGGATCAGAACTGTATCGCCGCGCGGAGCGCTGCTCAGCGCCTTCATCATGCTGGCGAAGCGTACGTCCTGGGTCGGGACATCGAAGTAGGGATAGGTTTCGACGTTGAGGCCGGTTGCTCCGAAGATGCCCGCGTGGTTCGGCCAGCTCGGCAGGCCAAGATGTAGACGGCCACTGCCGGCGCGCGCGATCAGGTCCGAAGCCAGACGAAGGGCGCCCGAACCACCGGGCGTCTGGACGCCTGCAGCAAACTTGCCATGCCCCTTGCCTCCGACGAGGTCCCAGAGCAGATCGAGGAACACGCGGTCACCTTCCGGCGCGACATAGGATTTGCTGTCCTGCTTCTCCAGCAGCTCCTTCTCGGCCGCCTTCACCGAACGCATGACCGGCGTACGGCCGGCATCATCGCGGTAAACGCCGACGCCCAGGTCGATCTTATCCGCACGGTCATCGGCGTTGTAGAGCCCGATCAGGGCAAGCAGCGGATCATTGGGCTGGGAGGCGAGCTTGTCGAACATCGGGAACCTTCGTCGAAGAGCGATTGTGCTGGATGAGAGATACCAAGTTTCCCGCGCAAAGTCTCTGCGGATTTCGTCGGATGCGCTGAGCGCACTTAAGCGCTATTGCTCGAAATATTTATTTCGCGATAGAATTTTGCGCCTGACGATACAGAAGAGAATGATAGTGGAAGCCGAGAGCCCGAGCCTGGACAAGATCGATCGCAAGATCATCGCCTGCCTGCTGCAGGATGCGGCTCTCAGCAATGCCGAGCTTGCAGAACGCGTCGGGCTGACGGCTGCCCCCTTGTCGCGTCGACTTGCCCGACTCTATGCGAGCGGGATCATCAAGCAGAGGGTTGTCATCGACGCACCAAGTGTCGGGCTTGGCCTGCAGGCCTATGTGGAGATCACGCTCGACCGCACCACGCCGCAGGTCGGCGAGCGCTTCATCGAGCATGTCGGCAAGCTCGACGAGGTGGTCGAGATCCATGCCGTGGCCGGTGATTTCGACTTCCTGCTGAAGATCTCGGTAAAAGATATGGCCGACTACAAGCGGCTGATCTGGCAGGAATTCGATCGGCTCGCCGAGATCAAGACCATCCGCTCGACCATGGTGTTCGACAGTCCGAAAATTTCGTACGGCTATCTGCCGAAATGAAAAAGGGCGCCATCGGGCACCCTCCTCGAAGCTTTGCTGAGATGTTCAATCATCCCGCAGCCGCGACCTTGCCACGCCGTGCCATACGGGCGCGGATGGACTCGACATCGGCGCGCGGTGTCGCAGCAAACAGCGTGCGGGTATATTCGTGTTGCGGATCGGAGAAGACCGCATCACGCGAACCGTATTCGACCGCCTCGCCGTAATACATCACCATCACCTCGTCGGCGATGTAGCGCACGACCGACAGGTCATGGCTGATGAAGACGTAAGTGAGGCCAAACTCTTCCTGCAGGTCGGCGAGGAGGTTCAGAACCTGGGCCTGGACCGAGAGGTCCAGCGCCGAAACAGGCTCATCGAGAACCAACAGCTTCGGATTGAGCATCAGCGCGCGGGCAATGGCGATACGCTGACGCTGTCCACCGGAGAACATGTGCGGGTAGCGGTTGTAGTGTTCCGGACCGAGGCCGACCTTGACCAGCATTTCGGTTGCGCGTTCGCGGCGTTCGGCGGCGCTCATCTTGGTGTTGATGAGCAGTGGCTCGCCAAGCACATCACCGATCTTCTGGCGCGGGTTGAGCGATCCGTAGGGGTTTTGGAAGACGATCTGCACCTTCTGGCGCATGTCGGCCGTCAGATGGCCCGGACGGGTATCGAACTTCTGGCCGTCGATCAGGAGATCGCCTGCGGTCGGCTCATCGATGAAGGTCAGGATGCGGGCAAGCGTGGACTTGCCGCAGCCGCTTTCGCCGACGATGGCCAGCGTCTTTCCCTTGTCGAGCTTGAAGGAAACCCCCTTCACCGCGTGGACGATCTTGTCCTGCTTGAACATGCCCTGCGGCACGCGGTAGTCGCGCTTGATATCGCGGATCTCAAGCATCGGGGTTTGTGTTGCTTCTGTCATGCTGCACCTCCCGTTTCAGCGGCGGCCAAGAAGTCGGAAACCGTGGTCAGGCGGTCGCCGGTGGCGTTTTCCGGAAGGGCGGACAGCAATGCACGGGTGTAGGGGTTCTTCGGGTTTTCGAAGAGCGAGAGCACGTCGGCTTCCTCCATCTTCCGGCCCTTGTACTGGACGATGACGCGGTCCGCAGTCTCGGCCACCACGCCCATGTCGTGGGTAATCATGATGAGGCCCATGCCTGTTTCGGCCTGAAGCTTCATAAGCAGGTCGAGGATCTGCTTCTGGATGGTCACGTCGAGTGCAGTCGTCGGCTCGTCGGCGATCAGGAGCTTGGGATTGCAGGCGATCGCGATCGCGATCATCACGCGCTGGCACTGGCCACCCGACATCTGGTGCGGGAAATGGTTGAGCCGCTCGGCGGGATCCGGCAGGCCAACCAGCTTGAAGAGTTCGATGGCGCGCGCGCGGCAGTCCTGCCTGCTCAGACCCATATGCAGGCGCAGGACTTCCTCGATCTGGAAGCCGACGGTGAAGCATGGGTTGAGGCTGGCGACCGGTTCCTGGAAGATCATCGCCACGTCCTTGCCGATGAGCTTGCGGCGCTCGGCGGCCGAGATCTTCTGGATGTCGCGGCCCTGGAATTCCATCTTGTCGGCGGTGATCTTGGCCGTCCAGGGCAGAAGACCCATGACGGCGAGCATGGCGACGGACTTGCCGGAGCCGCTTTCGCCGACGATGGCAAGTACTTCGCCCGGCTCGACCGACATCGACACGCCGTCGACGGCCTTGAACCAGCCGGTTGCCGTCTCAAACTGGACGGTCAGGTTCTGGATATCGAGAAGTGCCATGATCAGGACCTCTTCAGCTTGGGATCGAGCGCATCGCGCAGGCCGTCGCCCATCAGGTTGATGGCAAGTACGGTGATCAGGATGGCAAGCCCCGGGAAGGTCACAACCCACCAAGCGCGCAGGATGAACTCGCGCGCTTCGGCGAGCATCGTGCCCCATTCGGGAGCCGGCGGCTGGGCACCCATGCCGAGGAAGCCGAGGGCGGCCGCATCGAGGATCGCGTTGGAGAAGGAGAGCGTCGCCTGGACGATCAGCGGCGCCATGCAGTTCGGCAGGATGGTCTTGAACATCAGGCGAAGAGGGCTTGCACCGGCGAGACGGGCGGCCGTCACGTAGTCGCGCGTCTTCTCAGTCATGACAGCAGCACGCGTCAAGCGGACGAAATGCGGCTGCAGGACGAGTGCGATCGCGATCATGCCGTTGGTCAGGCCGGGCCCAAGGATCGCGACGAGGACAAGTGCCAGGAGCAGCGACGGGAAGGCGAGGATGATATCCATCAGGCGCATGATCGCCGTATCGAGCCAACCGCCGTAATAGCCGGCGATGACGCCGATGACGATGCCCGTGGTCAGCGACAGCGTCGTCACGAATACGCCGATGAAGAGCGAATACTGCGAGCCGTAGATCAGGCGCGAAAGGATGTCGCGTCCGACGGGGTCAGTCCCGAGCGGATAGCTCCAGTTGCCACCTTCGAGCCATGCCGGGGGCAGCAGCACCGCATCGCGATACTGTTCGAACGGGGAGTGTGGCGCGATCACGTCGGCGAAGACAGCGATCAGCACCAGAGCGACGAAGACGACGAGGCCGATCACGGCACCGCGGTTTTCGGAGAAGTAGAACCAGAACTCGGCGAGCATCTGGCGGCGCATCTGCGCGCTCGACACCGGCTGGCTGTTGATTGTCTCTGCCATCAGATTTTATCCTTCTAGTGGCGGATGCGCGGGTTGATCAGACCGTAGAGCAGGTCGACAATGAGGTTCACGACCATGATGATGCCGGCAATCAGGAGGAGACCTCCCTGGATGACCGGGTAGTCACGGCGGAACACGCTGTCGACCATCCACTTGCCGATGCCCGGCCAGGAAAAGATCGTCTCGGTGAGGATGGCGCCGGCAAGCATGACGCCGATCTGCAGACCGATCGTGGTGATGACCGGGATCATCGCATTGCGCAGCGCATGCAGGCCGACGACGCGCATCGGCGACAGTCCCTTGGCACGGGCGGTGCGGATATAGTCTTCCGACAGCACTTCGAGCATGGCCGACCGCGTCTGGCGCGCGATGACGGCAAGCGGAATGGTTGCCAGCACGATCGACGGCAGGATCAGGTGGCTGACGGCGGACATGAAGGCGCCCTTCTGGCCCGACAAGAGGCTGTCGATCAGCATGAAGCCCGTGACCGGCGGGAAGAAGAACATCAGCGAGATGCGGCCGGAGACCGGGGTCCATTGCAGGATGCCGGAAAAGAGGATGATCAGCAGCAGGCCCCACCAGAAGATCGGCATGGAATAGCCGACAAGGGCAATGCCCATCATGGTCTGGTCGAAGAGGGAGCCGCGCTTGATGGCCGCGACGATGCCGGCCGGCACGCCGAGCGCGATCGCAATCAGGATTGCGCAGAGCGAGAGCTCGACCGTTGCCGGAAAGAGCGCGAAGAACTGGTCGATGATCGGGCTCTTCGACACGATCGATGTGCCGAAATCACCGGTCAGAACGCCGCCGAGATAATCGAAATACTGTGTAACGATCGGACGATCCAGGCCAAGCTGGGCGCTGATCTGGGCATGGCGCTCGGGCGACATGACACGCTCGCCGGACAGCAGCGCGACCGGGTCACCTGGGAGAAGCCGGATGAAGGCGAAGGCAATGATCGAGACACCGATGAAGGTCGGGATCAAGACGGCGAGCCGTCGCAGAAGAAAGCCAAACATGAGTGAGACCTGTTGTTGTCTTTTGAAGGTCGAACCGCGGCCCCATGGCCGGCTGACGTTTGCCCGAACCACTTCAGTGGAGCCTTCGGGCATGAGGCGCGGGATTTGCGCATCAACGACAAACGCCGCGGGCAAAAGCCCGCGGCGGAAGAGTGACGGTTGCGATTACTCGGCGATGTCGACGTTTTCGAAGGTGAAGTCACCCAGCGGGCTCTGGACGAAGCCGGAGACTTCCTTGCGCATCGGAACAACCGAGAGCGAGTGGTCGATGGTCGCCCACGGCGCTTCGCGCTTGAAGACGAGCTGGGCTTCTTCGTAGAGCTTGGTGCGCTCGGCCTGGTCGGCGGTGACCTTGGCCTTCTTCACCAGGGCATTGAACTCCTCGTTGCACCACTGCGCACGGTTGTTGCCACCAACGGCATCGCAGCCGAGCAGCGTGTCGAGGAAGTTGTCCGGGTCACCATTGTCACCGGTCCAGCCGAGCATGACGGCGCCGTCGCGGTCCTTGGCCTTCGAACGGTCAAGGTATTCGGCCCATTCGTAGGATACGATCTCGACCTTGACGCCGATCTTGGCGAAGTCGTCCTGCATGATTTCAGCAGCGCGACGTGCGTTCAGCATGTAGGGACGCGAAACCGGCATGGCCCAGATCTTCATGGAGAGATCCTTGACGCCGGCTGCTTCGAGTTCCTTCTTGGCAGCGTCGAGGTCGTAGGCGTCGTCCTGGGTGGCCTGGTTGTAGGACCACATGGTCGGCGGGATCGGGTTCTTGGCCGGCGTTGCCATGCCCTGGAAGACGGCATCAACGATGGCTTCCTTGTTGATCGCCTTGTTCAGCGCCTTGCGGACTTCCGGCTTGTCGAACGGAGCCTGGGTCGTGTTGTAGGCGAGGTAGGCGACGTTCAGGCCTTCCTGCTCCATCACGGTCAGAGCCGGATCGGACTTCATGGATTCAACGTCGGCAGCGTTCGGGAACGGCATCAGGTGGCATTCGCCAGCCTTGAGCTTCTGGTAGCGAACGGCGGCATCCGTGGTGATGGCGAAGACCAGATCGTCGATCTTCGGTGCGCCACCCCAGTAGTCGGCGTTCTTCTTGTAGCGAATGACGGCATCCTGCTGGTAACCGACGAAGATGAACGGACCAGTGCCGACCGGCATCTGGTTCAGCTGCTCCTTCTTGCCTTCGGCTTCGAGCTTGTCGGCATATTCCTTCGAAACGATCGAAGCAAAGGGCATCGCAAGGTTGGCGATGAACGGCGCTTCCGGACGGTTCAGAACGAACTTGACGGTGAGGTCATCGACCTTCTCGATCGACTTGATCAGTTCCGGGAAGCCCATGCCTGCGGCATATTCCCAGGACGTGCCGGCGACATACTGGTTCCACGGATGATCGGCCTTCAGCTGGCGCTCCAGCGAGAAGATCACGTCGTCAGCGTTCAGGTCACGCGACGGGGTGAAGAAGTCGGTGGTGTGGAACTTGACGCCGGGGCGGAGCTTGAAGGTGTATTCGGTGCCTTCGGCGTTGACTTCGTAGCTCTCGGCGAGGCCGGCTTCGGCTTCCGTCGTGCCCGGCTTGAATTCCATCAGACGGCTGTAGACCGGATGGGCGGAGGCATCGAAGGTGGTGCCAGCGGTGTACATGCCGGGGTCGAAGCCCTCGGGCGAACCTTCCGAGCAGTAAACGAAAGTCTTGGCGCTAGCGGCGCCCGACAGGAAGGTCGCCGCTGCAAGGGCTGCGGCAGCAAGTGCAAACTTGGTTTTCATGAGCAGTCTCCCAAAGGCGAAGGACGAAAACCTTCGCCGGTTCTTTTGGTCCCGCGGCGCGTGGATCGCGCCCGTGTTGTGTGAAGGTCGGGGTCAACCGGTCTTCCGGCAATCGGCGGTTTGCAGAGGCCTGCACGTCGTAATTTGACAAGCAGCAAAAATGGTCCGCCCGATCACTGCTGCAGTGTCTTATCGCCTTCGAAATTGTTGTAAAGAGAGATTCGGCTCAATTTTGTCACAGAATTGGTCTGCTTTTCGCCATATCTTGATTTATGCAACTAAAATTTTGCCATGTTTTGCAACCGCAAAATCAATTCATAAAATATTAGCAATTAAATATACAGTCGGATACTCAACGTTTCCGCGCGTACTGCGTCGCAAAAAGGAAAGCGATGTGCTGCGCGCCGGTGTGCGTAGCAGCATCGGAAAAATTTATCAACCGGTCAAAAAATTAGATGCGTGGTTGGCTGGGGAAAGGGCGGTCAGCAGGGCTCTTGGCGTGCCAGCGCAAACTGATGCAAGGAGGAGGAGAGGCTTGGGGACACCCCTCCTCCTCCTCCCTTTCGGTCACGCTTTGTGGGGAGAGCGACCGAAAAAGAAGGCGTAAGCTGCGGGCAGGACCAGGATGGTCAAGACCGTGGCGACGAGGATGCCGCCCATCATCGCGTAAGCCAGAGGGCCCCAGAAGATGCCGCGCGAGATCGGGATCAGGGCAAGAACAGCCGTCAGAGCCGTGAGCATGATGGGCCGGAAACGACGGACGGCAGAGCCGATGATCGCCTCGCGCCTCTCCATGCCGGCCGCGATATCCTGGTCGATCTGGTCGATCAGGATGATCGAGTTGCGGATGATGATGCCAAGCAGCGCGATGACGCCGAGGATGGCGACGAACCCAAACGGCGCACCGGAGATCAGCAGGGCGGCAGCGGCCCCGATAATGCCAAGCGGCCCGGTCGCGAGCACCAGCATGGCCTTGCCGAAATGCTGAAGCTGGATCATCAACAGGACGACGATCACCAGCAGCATGATCGGCGCCTTTGCCGCGATCGAGTTCTGGCTTTCGGCGCTGTCTTCCGCCCCACCTTGAATCTCGATCGAATAGCCGGCAGGCAGGCTTTCGCGCAGAGGTTGCATTTCCTCGAACATCTTCAGCGTCACATCGTTTGACTGAACGCCGTCGGGCACAGTCGCACGCACGGTGATGGTCGGCAGCCGGTTGCGGCGCCATTCGATGCCCTGCTCTAGGGTCGGGACGACCTTTGCGATCTGCGACAGGGGAATGAAAGCGCCGAGATCGGTCGGAATGTAGATCGAGTTGACGGCGGTCAGCAGGCGGCGGCTTTCCTCCGGCTCGCGGGCGACGATCGAAATGGTTTCCTCACCGGCTCGAACGTCGGCGAGCGGCGCTCCACTCATGGTTGCCTGCAACATCTGCCGCAGACGTTGAGACGACACGCCGAGTGCCCGTGCGCGATCCTGATCGACCACCAGCGTCATCGCGGTGACGGGCTCAAGCCAATCGTCATGGACGGCCTGAAGCACCGGGTTCTGTTGGAAGCGCGCCTTTACCTGGTCGGCAATGCGGCGCACCTCGTCCCGCTCCGGTCCGCTGATGCGCATCTGAACGGCCCAGCCGGTTGGCGGCCCAAGGAAGAGACGGTCGACCTTGCCCCGGACCGAGGGGAAGTCCTCGGCCAGCGTCATCCGCAGCTTGGTGATCAGCCGCTCGCGGGCTTCCTCATCCTTCGCCATGACCAGCAACTGGGCATAGTTCGGGTTGCGAAGCTGCTGGTCGAGCGGCAGGAAGAAGCGCGGCGCGCCCTCGCCCACATAGGTCGCAACAAATCGCTGATCCGGATCGGTCAGCAGTTTCTCTTCGAGGCGCTTCGCCTCCGCCTCGACTTCCTTGATCGAGGTTCCCTCGGGCAGCCACATGTCGACCAGAATTTCCGGACGGGAGGATTGGGGGAAGAAGTTCTTCGGAATGAACTGGAAGGACCAGAGGCTGGCTGCAAAAATCACCAGGGTCGAGACAATAACGACGATGCGATGCTCGACAGCCCAGGAGACCGTAGCGCGCAGTCGACGGTAGAACGTTGTGTCGAATGCGTCATGATGGCTGCCGGCATGGGCGCGCTGCTTGAGGATCATGTAGCCGAGCCAGGGGGTGAAATAGACGGCCACGAACCAGGAGATGACCAGCGAGATGCCGACGACATAGAAGAGCGAGCGGACATATTCGCCGGCCGTCGATTCCGCAAAGCCGACGGGAATGAAGCCTGCGGTGGTGATCAAAGTGCCGGTCAGCATCGGAAAGGCGGTCGACGTGTAGGCGAAACTCGCCGCATCCAGTTTGTCGAGCCCCTCCTCCAGCTTTCGCTCCATCATTTCGACGACGATCATGGCGTCGTCGACGAGCAGCCCCAGAGCAATGATCAGTGCTCCCAGCGAAATGCGCTGCAGGTCGAGTCCAAGTTCGTACATGACCGCAAAGGTGCCGGCGAGAACGAGCGGAATGGCGATCGCAATGACGAGACCCGAACGCCAGCCAATCGACACGAAGGATACGACGAGGACGATCAGCAGGGCCTCGCCGAGCGCCTTCATGAATTCGGCGATGGCCTCCCGAACCACTTCGGGCTGGTTGGAGATTTGCGAAACCTCCAGGCCAATGGGAAGCGTCGCTTCGAAGCGTTGCAGCGTTTCCTCAACAGATTTGCCGACATCGGTCACCTTGAAGCCCTTGGCCATGACGACGCCGACCTGAACGGAATCCTTGCCGTTGAAGCGGAACTTGCGCTGATAGGGATCCTCCAGGCCTTCGGTAACGGTGGCGATATCTCCAAGGCGCGTGACCTGGTTACCGGATTTCAGGCGCAGCTCGCGAATGTCCTCTGCAGCCGAAAAGCCACCGTCGACGGAGATGCGCACGGAGCGCGAGCCGGTATCGATGCTGCCTGTGGCATCGATCGCGTTCTGACCGGCCAAGGCGTTCTGCAGATCGGCAAAGGTCAGCCCGCGTTCGGCCAGCGCCTTGGACGAGACCTCTATGAAGATCTTCTGTGGCTGATCACCAAGGATGACAGCCTTTTCGACGCCTTCGGTCGAGAGAAGGACATCTCGTGCCTGGATCGCGTACTGCTTCAGTTCGGGATAGCTGTAGCCCTCACCGGTCAGGGCATAGAGCGTGATATAGGTGTCGCCGAACTCGTCGTTGAAGTATGGGCCAATCAGGCCTTCGGGCAGCTCGCTCTCGATATCGCCGACCTTCTTGCGGACCTGATAGAAGGCTTCAGCCACGTCGTCTGCATCGGTATTTCCCTTGACCTGCAGGGTAATGATCGCAGAGCCGGGCCGCGTGTAGGATTTCACCCAGTCCAGATAAGGCGTTTCCTGCAGCTTGCGCTCGATCTTGTTGACGACCTGATCCTGCATGTCCGTCAGCGATGCGCCGGGCCAGAAAGCCTGGACGACCATGACGCGGAAGGTGAAATCAGGATCTTCCTTCTGGCCCATGCGCATCAGCCCGAAGAGCCCGGTCAGAAGAATGAGGCCAAAGAGAAAGCGCGCTATGCTGGGATGGGCGATGGCCCAACGGGACAAGTTGAACGAGCCCGGTTCGACAGGAGAATTGCTCATGATATGGATGTCCCGAAGGGTGTGTGGCGCAGGAGCTCAGGGGGTGGCGGCGTCGGTCGTGCCCGGCTCGGCCTCGGCTGCCCGAGAGAGATCCTCGTCAGCCACGCGAACCTGCATGTCCTCCGCCATGAACTGGGTGCCCGCCACGACCACGAGGTCGCCCGGCTCCAGGCCAGCCGATACCTGAACGCCGGTATCGGAGAAGGTGTCGATGGTGACGGGTCGCGCGTGCACGGTGGCGTCGGTGCGATTGACGGTCCAGACAGTCGGCTGCTTGGCGGCATCCTGGGTGAGCGCCGACAAAGGCAGCTCGAACAGGCTCTTGTCCGACGGCGCGAGCGCCGTGACCCGTGCCGTCATCCCGAGGAGGATCTGCGGATTGTCGGGCAATGCGATGCGCACCGCAAAGGTGCGAGACGTGGCATCGGCGCTGCCGGCAACCTCGCGTACGCTGCCCTTCATGTTCAAGCCGTCGTTCGACCAGAAACCGACATCGACTTCCTTGCCTGGCGCAAAGGCGAAGATTTCATTTTCGGGTACGGCGATCAGGGCCTCCTTCTCACCGTCGGCCGCCACCGTCACGACGGGGCTGCCGGCTGCCACCACCTGCCCCGCATCCGCGCTGATTGCAGTTACGATCCCCGGCTTGTCGGCTTTCAGCTCGCCATAGGCGACCTGGTTTCGCGCCTGCTCCAGCGAGGAGCGCTGGCTGTCGCGCGTGGCGAGCGCCTGATTGTAAGTCAGCTGCGCCTGTTCGAGCTGCGCCTTGGTCGTAACCTGCTGGCGATAAAGCGCATCCGCGCGCTTCAGGGCGAACTCGGCCGTTTCCAGCTGTCGCTCGGCGGCGGCAAGACTTGCTTCGGCACTGCGCAATTGCAGCTGGTAATCCGTGACGTCGAGACGGGCCAGCACATCGCCAGGCACGACGCGGTCACCGACATCGACCAGCCGCTCGATGATCTTGCCCGACACGCGAAAACCGGCGGCGGCTTCGCTGCGTGCCTTGACCGTTCCGGAGTAGCGCAGTTCACGCGCGGTCGTCGGAGCCTGCACCTCGACAACCTTGACGGGCCGCAGACTTGGCTGCTGGACGGTTTCCGCCTCTCCCTCAGTGCAGGCCGACAAGCCGAGGCTGGCAACGAGGGACAGGGCAATCAACGGAATGCGGACGCGGCGTGCGAACATGATGGTTCCTCCCCCTGCGGGGCTTCTCAGACTTTAAGGGCGCGAATGGCGAATTCAGTGAGATCCTCGGGACTGGCCCGATTGTTCTTGCCGATGCACTGGGCAACCATCTGCGGATGATGGAGGGGTGAGGTCGCAGCACCGAAACAGCGAGCAGCGTGAGCCGGATCGCCCTTGGCGAATTCGCCCTTTTCCATACCCTCGGCAATAATGTCAGCCAGAATGGCCTGGATCTCGTCGATATGCTTATCGATCACACCCCAGCTCTGCTCGATCGCGGCAACGACCATATCGTGGACCTTGCGCTCATCCAGCATGGTCGCCACCGTGAACTCGAAATGGGTCATGGAATAGCGGCGCAGCTTTTCTTCTGCGCTGATCGGAAGTGCTGCCACGGAATGGGCAAGTGACAGGCTCTGCTGCAGAAGCCTGTCACAGACCCCCTCCAGCAGTTCGCTCTTCGAACCGAAGAACCGATAGATATTCGCCGGGGACATGCCCAAGGCCTTGGCGACATCGGCGACGGTGGTCTTGCCATAACCGTAATGGCGAAACTGAGCCTCTGCCGCCTCAAGGATGCGGCTGGCCATATCGGCTGGTTCGGTAGGTTGGGCGGCGCTTGGTGTCATGATGATTTACGTCTGACGATTTTTGAATTTCGTCAGACGTAAACCGAAAAGCGTCAGCGGTCAATATCGAAAAATGCTGATGGACGATGACTTAGGCCCAGAGAACAAGGACGCATACAGGGATACATCTGAATAATGCGATAAAGGACAGCCATTCAAAGGCTCGAAGCCCTGGAGATCGCGACCCCTGAGCTGCAGAAACAATCGACCGCACGGCGCAGAGGACCTGCAGCGATGTCTCAACGAAGGAGATTTTTTTCTAGAAAAAATGGTGCCCGGAGGCGGATTTGAACCACCGACACGCGGATTTTCAATCCTAGTGTCTCATTCATAGCCCATTTCCAATTTTGTTTACAAGTGTCGATATACCGTCACTCTCAAGCGAAATACGCCAGCAATTTCAGGCTATTGTCAACAATTATGCCCTCTTGAATGTTTCAGGCACTTAAATCAAGCTAGGTGCCATCGGCTCTTGTCAACCAATTTGGAAGCGGTATAGGAGCGGTATAGAATACGGCGACGGTATAGAGTGAGGCGTAAACGGTATGGCGACTGAGAAGCTGGTCATTGGCGACAAGGAGATCCTCCGGGCGAAGAAGATGGCTGAGGCTGGCGAGACTCCAGACGGCAAGATCTTCATATTCACGGACGAGAAGCTCACCGGACTCCGGCTGATGGTTCAGGGAAAGCGCGCATCCTGGATCGTGAGGTGGAAGGAATATTCCCCAGTCATCGGCTACGTCCACGCGAAGGGCGAGCGGATCATGACAGCTCCGAAGACCGTCCGTGATCTAGCGACCACTGTCCTCAGCCTCCTGAAGGACGATCCGAAAAAGGTTGGGCCTTTCCTCGATGCTCACTGGTCGGGGCAAAAGAAGTCGGACGCGCTGCAGGCGGTTCATAAAACGGCCGACACCTGGACGCTGCGTGAGTGCGTTGAGAAGACGATCGAGGGTAAGACGGCTCCGGATGCGAAACACAAGATCGGCGCGAACACGGTCAAAGACTACCGCGGCACATTCAACCGCGACATCTTTCAGAAGGTTCTCGACAAGCCAGCCGTCCTCGTCACCAGAGGAGACATCGAGAGCGTCCGCGATCACGTCAAGAAGCACGTGGGCGCTTCTCCGGCGATCAAAGTTGTGACCTATACGCGTGCCGTCCTCGACTACTGCGCTCGGAATCATGCCGGGCAATCTGGTCTCGATAAAGTCGACGCATGGTGGCACTTCCTCAATGCGCCCTTTGAGATCAAGCCTCGTAATCGCCGCCCTGAAGTGGAATCCGTCGTGGCCACCCTGTTGCTCGCCGAAGAGTATCTGACAAAGCCGCTACCTGGACGCGCGCAGGGTGTCAACGGCACCAATCCGGGCACTCTCGCGGGTCTTTGGTGGCTCGTACTCACTTGCCAGCGCGCCACCGCGGGGATGTCGCTGCTGGCTCACGATGTCGTTGCCGATCCGGACAGCGAGGACTTCCTGCTTGCTGCATGGGCGGAAGACGTGATGAAAGCAGGTCAGGCTCATGTATTGCCAATACCCGCGCGGGCTTGGGATATGATCAACTCTTTCCGAGAGAAGGGTCGCTACGCAGGATCGCAAGAATGGGCGTTCCCCTCCGAGCGCAAGAAAGACGCACACGCCACGGCATCCGGCGTATACCGCATTCTATACCGTCTGGCGGGACGGGACGCTCTAATCCAAGACACCAAGGTCGAGCGAAAGGGCAAGAAAGTCCCTGAGCGCACCGAACGTCGTGATCTGCTCGCCGAAGCTGGGATCGACTGGTGGTCTCTTCACGACCTCCGCCGCAGCCTGACAAAAGTTCTCGATGAAAATGGCATCCCTGGGGGCGCGACTGTTATCTTAGCACACGACATTCACGAGAAGTCTGAGCTAGCTGTCACCGCTTCGGAACGCGAACGAGAAGACTTCCAGCGTCTGCGCACCGCGCGCATCACGAAGATGGCCTATGGCGGCGCTCAATACATTGCGCTGAAAAAGGAAGCGATGCGGATTTGGACAGACGCAGTCCTGGACGAGTACGAGCGACAGAAAGCTGCGAAATCGGCCGCATTACTCGCTGCCGAGTAAATCCTGCCCTATCCCAGTGCCCGGCAATTTCTCCAAGCCGGGCACTGGGTGCCAGTTCTCAATGCCGGGTCACCGGCACATCGCCGCAATCGGTATCCGACACGCTTTCGCGCTGCAGCTCTCTCACCAAATCTAAGCCGGCACCATAGTCAGCCCAGAAGTGTGCCAGTGCTTCCTGCTCGGATTCAAACATTGCAGACATCGCTGCCCGGCTGCGCAGCCATTCTTCGGCATCGACAACATCCAGATGCACCGGACACCTCGCCCTCGCATCAATGCCGCCGCCGATCATTCCACCGGGTCGACCGCAGAACTCGCACGTGACGACAATTTCCGCCATCGAGGCCCTCTTAGTCGGTTTTATCCGCCATCGACATCTCAACGTCGTCGTTGTCTTCGTTCCATTTCCACGGATCCGAATGCAAACCGTCATCTTCCCGGAACCCTTCGAAGATCGCGGCATGCTTGTCACAGACCGTCTTCGCATATGATCCGGGCCGCAGCCTGCCATGACCGCCGCAAATGTCGCAGGTCGCAAGAGAACGCAGCCGAAACTCCTCGCGCAACCGCTCGACTTCGGCTCGGCATCCGCGCTGGTCGTGGTCGCAGGCGATGTGAAGGACGAGGCAGCCGAACTTCTCCTTGCCGCCGACGATCATCACCTTCCACGCCGCTGGATACGTCTCAACGCGTTCGGCAGCCGACTGCAAGAGCTGCCGCCATCCGACATCAAAAGCGAACGTTGCGTCGGCCGAGATCGTTTCACGATTCATCTTCTTGATCGCATCGAACACGGCGTTTCGGTGGCTCTGGTGCTGTTCTCTCAAACGTGGCCAGAGATCATCGAGGACGAGATCCCGCAAGATCAGAATATCTGTTTCGGTCACCGGCTTCCCGGAGAGCCGCTCAGGCATCGCCGTCATCTCTTCATCGAGCACAGGCTCCGCAAAGCGGTATCCCCAATCCGCGAGCTTGGATTTCGTGATTGCAGATGCACGCCGGATTTCGAGAGCACACATCTGCGCGAGTTCGGCTTTCCTGTTGTTCGTCATCAAATCCTCTTTCCGAGCCGCACCCAGCCATCGTCTGTCAAAGCCATCGCTTTCTCGCGATGCAGATACAGCAGCCTGCTCCAGATCCGCGGTAGCCACTCTCTGTGATAGACGCTGCCGTTCACGCGCCATTCGGCCGGAGTGCTCCCGGACTGCCAGAGATGAATGCTCCATGGCGTGACAATTGGAGCCTGGTACATTTGCTCGTCAGTCGGCTCCGTCTGCCTCGAAAGCCGGAATTCGATCGGGGGCATCAAGTATTCGCCCGGAGCCGTGAGCTGCAGGAGCCTCCGGCCGATACGGAAATCCGTGCCTGTCCTCGCGGCCATGTGCCATCCGAGACGAGAAGCGGTGGCATCCGCGTCGAAGTCATAGAGATCGAGCGCCTCAATCTCTGTGCGTCCGATGCGGATCAAGGCCTCGGTGACGAGCTGCTCGCGATCCAAGCTTTCGACATGGAGGCCGGGCCGCACTCCGAAGCGCCGACGAGCAGCCGTCAATCCAGCCATTCAGGCGGCTCCGATGGGATGAAGGTATCGAGATCCGGATCGTAGACTTCCCAACCGTCGGCGGTCTGTCGATAGTCCCTTGGCTCCGGCTCGTCGGGGACGGCGAGCACACCATCCCGGATTGCATGATCATCGCAGGTCACGGTGAGATAGCCGCGGCGACGGCTAAAACGTCCGCGCTGCCCGCAGTGCTCGCATGTGTGCAGACTGCGCGCTGTCGCGAGTGCGTGGGCTTCGCGGATCGCAGTGATTGACGACAACGGCTCGTCGTAGCTGGAGTCGTAGATGCGCATCGTGCCGAGCTTTTCTTTGATTTGTTTGACAACGTACGGAACGCCATCAGGCAGCTCACGATCGACGAGCGCGAAATAGTCGTCGAGGATTCGAAGCCAACCGACCTCGCACTGGAAGCCAAATTTTGCCGGGATCAGTCGCGGATATTTCGCCTTCAATTCGTCCCAGTCCATCATCGAAAACGCTCCGGTGTCTCAATCGGAATCATCGAGTCTGTCTCGCGGTCATAAGCGTACCATTGCCCCTCGTACTGCATCGTGCCCGAGCTCCATGCCGTCTGCTGACCCCACATCGCTTGATCTGGCGACGCATGCTCAGAGCACAGCGTTCTCCACCATGCAAAGCGCCGCGGAGGCGGACGGCGCAGCCATCCTTCAGCACCGCACACTTCACACGTCATGCCCGATTTCGCTTCTGCCTTACCTTTCGCGAGCCGAGCCGCGAGCACATCGGTGTCGCACCAGATGCGCATCGTTCCCCACTTTTCTTTGATTTCGCGGACAATAAGGATGGGGTCGTGAGGCAGCGCCTCGATCACGAAATCGCGCACCAGCGGCAACCACCCGATGCCGACATCGACATAGCGGGCGCTGTCGAAGACACCCGGGTAGTCTTCACGGAGGTCATCGAGTTTGATGCGAGGAAAATCCGGATCAAGCATTGCTGCAGCACTCCGTTTCGCATTCATCGCACGTCACCAGGCGCGCTTGTCCGCGGTCGCGCGCATGTGCAGACCCGCAGCCCGCGCATGTGTGAAGCGACTGGGTGACATAACTTTGCACAAGGCGGCCGAGCTGAAGCCGGCTACCGGGGTCGAGACGGCTGTCATCGACATCGACAGTGAGCCAGCCGCGATCACTCGTCATCGAGCGGACGCGGACATCCGGGTATTCGCGCATGAGAGCGAGACGCAAGTCCGTCACGAGATCAAACCAGCCAATCGGAAGACGGTCAGTCATGCGTGCTCCAGTCCTGGTAGCATTCGGCACAAAGGAGGCGGTCACCGAGAGCGGTGCTGGGGTCATCCAGCAGCGCTTCCAGACCAGATTTCGCGATGATTGACCCCGGCCGCCCGCAGTGCTCGCAAGCCGCCCGCATTGCGGCTTTGTGCCGCTCAAAGCAGAGGTCGAGAGCGATACGGTCGTCTTGGAAGATGCCGGGCTTGTAATCCGTGTTGATCACAACGAAACCAGCGTTGCGCGTCGTGATGCTCCGGATGGCGACGAGCGGCAGCAGGTCGAGATCGCTGAGCTGCGCGTACATATCGGCTACAGCATTCTGCAGACCGCGGCGGATCCGGAGATGCTCGATGTCGGGAACTGCGGAGCCGTAGTGAGCGCGCATCGACGAGTACCAGGTATCGTCTGGCCTCAGCGGGTAGCTATCATTAGACATCGAGAGACTCCCTGATTTCGGCAAAAGTCATCGGCGCAAAATTGGTATCGGCGCAGTCGATGCCGACATCGCGAGATCGTCCCTGTGGCTCTAGAGAGCCGTGCGAATGCCCGAAAAGGTGGTAGCCACCGCGCAGATGGCGGGGCCAGACACGACACGCGTAATGATGCAGATACAGGTGACAGCCCTCGTCCGTCGTCTCGAGTGCATGAACTGGCGGCTGATCCCACGGCAGCGCAGCAATGTCTTTCCGGACGCGCCCTTTGTTATCGAGATCGTGATTGCCAAGAATGAGACGCTTGCGTCCGGGGAGCATATGGAAACAATGACGCACGTACTCGGAATCGCTGCAAACGGCGAAGTCGCCAAGAATGTAGAGGATGTCATCTTTGCCAACGCGCTCTTGGACTCGCCACATAACAGCGATGTCCATCTCTTCGACGATCGCGAAATTGCGCGTGTCGGGGCAATGCTTGCGAATATTGGAATGGCCGAAATGCAGATCGGCGGTGTAGAATTTACGCGTGAAGGACATAGGAAGACTCCGAGAATAGGCATAGCGAGCGGCACCGCGCGAAGGCGGATGTCAGGCTGCGGCTATCGCTATTCGGAGTACCTGCGGCATTGAGTGCGTCCTTTTGGTCTGATCCGTTGATAGCAGGACCCGGAGAGGTTGTGAGCCCCGCCGAACAAGATTGATGCCGGCGGGTTAACAGAGTGCGATCGGCTCAGGTATTTTTACGTGAGTTTGATCAGACGGCGCGGCGACGAACGAAAAAGGGGGAGCTGCCGGAAGCTCCCCCTCGATGAGATCGTGCTCAGGTAAAACCCGATCCTGAGAATAGTGTGCGGCAACAATAGGCCTTGCACAATAGCCGACAGCAAAGTCAGGCAGCGATATCGTTCAGGACTGCATCCAGGTGCTTGTACACAAATGCGCGACTGACACCGGCACGGATCGAGATGGCCTCCTTCGACATTCCGGCAAGCGTGCCAGCCTCTTGCAAGGCGACGATTGCTGTCTTCAAGGTTTCCAAGGATTTCCGGTAACGGGTGTCCTGCGCATATGCCGCCCCCGCTCTTTGCCTGTCTTCAACCGTTGTCATGTTCTCGACGACGTGGGCCAGACGCTTGCGCGCTTTGGGCTTCTCCAGCCTCGAAGGATCGAAGCTCGTTGCGAGATAGGTGGCCACTTTCTCGATTACGTATGCGGCTCGGTCTTCATCCAACCGGGATGTCGCGGCATAGGATTCCATCTCCTGGTAGATCGCGTTGCCGAGTTCATCGACGGGAAGCTGAATGCGCTCATCGCGTCCGAAGTGCCACCCAGACAGAAGCTTGGCCCCAAAGTCGAGTAGCTTGTTGAAGAGCTCGTTTGAAGCCGTCTTCCCCATGCCGCTCTGACGTTCAGCCGCATGCCGGATCAGTTCAGGACGTGTCGCTTTCATGTTTAGCCTGGAAGCGTACTCTTTCAGAGACATGAACTGGCTGGAATTTGGTGTCAGTGTCACCCAGATCGGCGAAAGGGGGTTCTTGCAGCGAAGAGTGGCGTGCGGAGCGCTGGGATCGACTCCGATATCGATAAGCGCCGCTGCCAGTCCTCTCGAAACAGCTTCGAAAAGGCGGATGGGAGCCTTCCGGCAGCGAGCATCGGCAGAATTCCACGCCCCAGTTTCGAGCATGAAGAGAAAGTGAGGGTTCGCAAAGTGGCCATTCGGCAACTCATCTCCGACGACGATGTGCGGCAAGTGCGGAATAGCACCCGTGTCGACGCGAGCCTGGAGTGCCGACACGCATGCCTCAGCCGATGTGAAAACGGCATCACAGTCTAGTCGGATGAAGCTTAGAAACTCCTTCGTGCCTTCGATGTAAGCACAGTCGAGAGTCAGCAGTTTTGAAAAATACGGAACGTAAAGATCGGCTTTGTTATCCGATGCACGTACCTTGCCTTTCCGGGGCAGTCTGGAAACGAACAACTTCAGGATAGGACTGCCCGCACTCCTCAGTCCACGCTCCGCGAAGGGCTGCCTGACCCGACCTGCAATCTCACGAGCGAAGGGAAGTACGTATCCTTCTTCCACGCGCTCTCGGATCATCCGCTTCTCTTCGGCAGCGCGGACATGAAAGGGATTTGTAATGTCGAACTTGCTAGTCCGAGACTTCATATCCGCGACCTCATCGCGGGACCTGCGGTTCTGGTCATACTTGTGGCAGAAGTCGACAAGCCAATCGCTCGTCGTAGTGATGTTCGAATTCATTTGCACCTACCTGAAGGATGTTCCGGCATCCGTAAAACAATGGTGCGTGTCGGCGGAGAGTGAATCAATGGGTCTGTTCGAATCTCCGTATCTCTTTTTAACTTAACACCACCAGAGACAAATATATGGACGGCAGGTTTACTCGGCGAGCGCCTATAAAATCGTCAACTTTATTGTCCGTGATGGTGTTAAGTTAAAAAGAGATGTTTGAAACGAGCACTCACATAACTGTTGTAGCGTGCGCCGCCGACAGCAATCCTAAGATCACGTAGTGATGGAGAGATCCATCGTAGTGATGAGAGGGAGTGGTCGAGATGCCCAGGCGAGCCGATCCGAGCAAAGATCTAGGTAGACGCGCGACGGAGCGCTGGAGAGCAGGACTGCGTGCAGCGGCCCAGCCAGAAGCGTGTCATGTCGACACTGCGTTGGCCGCAGCGGTGGCCGTTTACGTAGCACGAGTGCAGGCTGCTGGAGGTGACATACCAGCGCCGATCAAAGCGCTTATCGAAGACGCAGTCCGGATTTTGGAGGCCCGCGGCTTTGGTGCGGTTGCGGCGAAGAGGAAATCAGTTGGCCGACTCCTGTACCGACGCGATCGCGAGACGCTTCTCCACACGATCGAGCAGCCGCGCGGGAGATCACTAGCATGACCGATTTCACTCCGAACTCCCCCCATTACTTCACGACTGAGAATCGCAACTCGCGCGTTTCCCGTAGTGAGCCGGGAGCTCTATCATGAGGAAGTTTACGCCACCGCCGCGCGGCGATGATCCTCGCTTGCCAAAAATCGCCGAAGCTCTCCGCATTCTCGCAGCGGTCGCGGCCGAAGACTCCGATTACGCAAAGCTGCAGAACGGAAGAGGTTTTTCAAAACCCGACTCGACGAAAGGGCACGCTCTCGCTCAACTGCGCCCGGGCGTAGTCATCTCCAACCCGTCGACATACGCCGAAGTCATCAAGATGGCGACGCGTTACCGCCGCCAGGCATCGAAAATCGCACAGGGTAATTTGCTGTAACTCGACACGAGTTGCGGATTCCGGATTCACCCACGGTTTCAGCCGGCGCTCGAATCTTTCACACCCGATCGTTGACCATGGTCTCGTACCAGGAGACCGCCGATGACGATCAGATCCGCAGCACCACAGACCATTCCACCGCGCGTTTCGTGGCTCGAAGACGCAGTCGCGGATCTCTACACGCGCGCGGGATCAGAGCCGGGCGGTGGCACTGGTGAGCGAGACGTGAAGCTATGGCAGTCGACTTTCGTCGGCGCTCAGGCGGGCGCAACGTGGGGCACAACCCCGTGGTCGGCATCCGACTTCATCTACGGCCCAGACTCCACCAACGAGTTGTCTTTGCACCAAACCGTTTTCGGCACTGACTCGACCGGAGCACAGAAGTGCCAAGACGGGAAAGGTCTCTACGGTTGGATCTTCCCGACATCCGAAACCCGTTGGCAATTCGGCCCTGAGAACGGCTCACGAAACCTTGCCGTCGAGATTTTCGACCAGCCGGACTCCGGATACGTGCACTCGCTCCGCGCAGCGTCTCTGTCGCTCATGGAGTCGATCTTCAAGAGCGTCGAATATGTCGGCGACTACACGATCATCGACCGAATTTTGGACATTGCGACGGAGCTAGAGTCATTGGCGACGAATGTTGAGAACGCTCTATTGTCGATGCAGACAGAGTTTCAGTCGCAGATAGATTCGATCCGTTGAAACTATGACAGCCAGCTCGACCAAATCCGCGCTCGACTGACGGAGGGAGGCTTGTGATGACCGAGACCGACCTCACACCGCGCCAAGCCGTTTCCGCTTACCTCGGCGACGAAGCTGTTGCTGCGCATGTCCTACGCGCGGCAATCGCTCAATACTTGGTTGGCTACGAGCAGCTCGTCGACCTCGCATCCGATCTCGTCAACGATCCGGAACAGTCCGGCACACGCGAAGAGCTCGCCAGCGAACTCGTGATGCAGCAGACGATGCTCGAGGAGTTCTACGTGCTGACGGCTGCCGCCACGTCGCTGCCGGATCTTGTGCGAAGCCGGACACCTTCGCAGAGAACTCGGGCATGAATTCTCTTGCGCCGACGGCCGCCGAAGCACACCATTCATCTACCGCTGGATTCATTCCCCGCTGGTTCCTTCTGACTGCGCCGGCTGCTGCGCGGTTGATCGCGCGCCCGGGGTTCTTTTTTGATGGGGTGATGCATGGCTAAGGGCGATGTTTTTAGCTTCGATCTCCGCAGCTTCGAGAAGTCTCTGACGAGGATCGAGAAAAAGGTTCTGCCGCAGGCACAGGCCGGGCTTCTCAACGGGATTGCGTTCGGCGCACGCAAAGCGCTGCTCGCACACGCGGACAAGACCATTCAGGGGAAGCCGACCGCGTGGACGAAAAAGGGATTCATCGTCGATAAGGCTAAGCCGGAGAGCCTTGAGGCGGTCATCCGGATCCAGCCCCAGCAAGCTGCGTACATGACGTATCTCATCAACGGCGGCACGAGGCGCAAGGGAGATCCGGGCGCTACACCTTTCGACGTTCTGACCGATGCGCCGGAAACCGAAAGGAATGCGTTCGGCAACGTGAAGCGCGGCTACCTCAAGAGAATCGCGCGTCAGGCTCGAACGGAGAAAACGAAGCGGGCGCGGCTGGCTGCAAAGAGGGAGAAGCTCCGGGCAGCCGGCAAGTCGACGGCAAGATGGGCGGCAGACAACGCGAACAAACCCGGCATCTTCTTCGGCAAGGTCGGTTCGCAGAAGGGGTATTGGCAGCGCGCAGCGAAGCGTGACGGCGACTTCCGCTTGAGGCTACTCGCTCGAATGTCCGACGAAGCTGTCTACAAGCCAATGTTCCGGTGGGACGACACGATCTCCGCTTCTATTAAGTCGTCTGACATCGAGAAAGCCTACGCTGGCGAGATCAAGCGTGCGCTCCGGAAGCTCAACGGCGGGTAACTTCACCCACGTTTACGGGCTCGAAACTCTCCCCCGGGTATGACCTCACGTATTCTGTCGTGAGGTGTCGAATGCAATTTATGGAATTGTTCGCTGGTGTTGGCGGCATGGGTCTCGGACTCGAAGCTGCAGGTCTCACCCACCTGCTCAGCTTCGAACTCGGCGACGCGCCGCATGATGTCCTTGTTCATTCTGGCAAGCTTGCGATCAAGATGGATCTCAGGGATGTCGGCAATGCCGTCCTCGCTATGCGACAAGTGCCCGACGTGATTGTTGGAGGCCCTCCGTGTCAAGACTTTTCAATTGCGGGCCAGCGGCAGATCACTGATCGCGCTAAGCTTACTCAGCACTTCGCTCAAATCATATGCCTTGCCAGACCAGAGTGGTTTGTATTCGAGAATGTCCCTCGGGCTGGGAAATCTAGTCAGTACAAATATGCTAGAGCCCTTTGGAAGCGACACGGGTACGGCCTCACAGAGGCCGTTTTGGATGCTCAGTTTTACGGAGTCCCCCAGCGCCGCGAACGCCTCTTCTGCGTCGGTCGGCTCGGCGAAATCGATCAGTTTCTGCTAGCCGAATTGAAGTCTGCTGCGACCAAGGGGATGGTCGTTCGCGATATTCTAGATCCCAAGCGAGACGATGATGCAGCGCTTCTCGCGGCCGGTGCCTTTTTCGCAAGGCCTTGGATGGGCAAGGCGGGGGAGCCGAGCGGGCGAGGTGTCATATCGATCGACGAGCCTTGCCCGACGATAACACGGAACAGGCACGAAGCTCCGGGAGACGCGTATCAACGGCACCCGGACGACGCAGCAGACATCAAAGAAGCTCACATACTAACTCCAGGTCAGGTCGCGAGAATCCAGGGTTTTCCGACAGCTTTTGACTTCAAGCGAAAGAAGCAAAAGCGTGCGGCGGAAGGTTGGCCTGAAGCGGTCGTCAATCTTATGGTCGCAAACGCGGTTCCAGTGACGATGGCTCAGCGCATCGGGAAGGTGATCTTTGATAGACACCACGGACTTTCCTTGCCGAAGTTAGGCCCTGATTTCACCGATTTCTTGCTGGCTCGGAAACGCAAGAATCCGAAGTCGAAGACTTTGTCAGACAGAGCGCTAGAGAACATTCGACACAACACAAACCGCGCGCTGCGCATGTGCGACGGTCGCATCTACTCGGACATTTGGCGGCAGATTGCCCATCTCGAATCCGGCTTCGACAAGACCGGAAAGCCGTTCTCAGCGATGACAGCATCGGTTCAGTCAGATCTCCGAAATGCCATCATCGCCTATTGCGAATACCGCGCGGATGCAAAGAGGTTCCCGCCCTCGGATTGGGCACCCGCGAAGCCTTTGGCTCGAGACCTTCGCCTCCGGGCTTTTGCGAAGCCCGTTCGCCGCAAGCGGAAGGGTACCGAACTCGCTCCAGCAACTCCGCATCCGATCACTGAAAGGATCGGAAAAACGGTGACTTGGCCACCGCCGTACCGACCCGGATCTCTCGACCCCGAGCTATCGGCGCTCATGGACATGTTCGATCCCTACGATCACGACGACCCATATATTCCGCAGCCGCCAGCGATTGATCCGGATGAGGCTTGGAGGCCAGAAGGCTACGACCGCGATGACTACGACGGCTATTATGAAGTCGACGAGGACGACGAGAGCGGCGGCTGACTTGCGTCACGCGCCGCCGGCAAGCACGATTCTCCTGTAATCGAGGAGGAAATGCATGCAGACGGCGACCAACATTGAACGATTTCCCATCTGGGCGGCGCGCGCTCCGGCTCCCTCAGCACAGCGAGTGGACTGGGTCTGTCTCGGAAGTGAACACGACATCGCGCACATTGTCAGGCTCTGGCAGCTTGTCATGCGCTTCCGGCTCGAAGACCTGCCAGACGACGAGTCCATCATGTGGCAGCTCTCCGACAAGCTCCGCGGCCGCCGCAGCGATATAGTGCGCATCCGGGAAGCAGACATCGAGATCGATCGCCTCCACCTGAAGGATTTCCGCGACCAGATCGATTGGCTTTGGGATCATCTTGTCGATGAACACGGAGAGCAACGGTACCAGTTCTCGCGGGACTTCGGCGATTTCGTCAGGATCGAGAGCGAGCAGAAGCCGATCACGGATCTCTATGATGCCCGGAGAGCCGTCGACATCATCACAGCGCTGGATGAGCTGATTGCCGACAACGTGATCAGGATTGGGGGGTGAAGTCGATGGCTGCCCGCAAACAGAAAGCGCCCCCTGCCCCGACAGCCGTCGTTGAGACCGCTCCGGAACAACCTGACATCTGCTACCTGGCGAATCCAATCACTGTCGCGCATCAGACACCGCGCACGCGAGAAGAGATCGCGCTCCGTGATGCCGTTCGGAAGGCGCTCAGCGATGTCGAAATGTTGGTCATGGACTTCGTGGCCGAAAAGAAGTCAGAGCGGCTCTCTGATGCTGAAATCGATGAACTATTCGTTGTCGAGCTGCCGATCCAGTTGCGGTATCGAAATGACGGCGGCCGGATCCGGGTGTCATATGATGCACAGATCGTTGAGCGCGCTGCGTAGCCTTGCTACAACTACGGCAGACTTGCAGAAAGAAGCCGCCTGATGAGGGCGGCTTTGTCATGCTTAGTGGTAGGCCGGAGCGTAGTCCGGGGCCAGCTTGTCGCCGAAGTACGTCCTCAGTTCCTCAACGACGGCTCCGAAGTCCTGCGGCATGCCGGTGACACGGTTGCGGTGCAGGTAGCGCTCCCAATCCGACTGCTTTGCATTCGCAAACGCCGGGGTCAAGCACCTCTTCGTGGCCAATCCTCTCATAGGTGTGGACATCGATGTCGGCGGTGGCGCGGTTGAGGTCGAGAAACTCGGGAGCGAAATGATAGCAGCAGCCGCCCTTCAGTGTCAGCGTACGGCTCTCTTCGTGCGCCCACAGCCTGACGCACAGGCGTTCCTGAATGTATTTCTGAAGCTGCTGGGCCGAGTCCAAGCCGCGAGCTTTTGCCTTCGCCTTGATCTTCTCTGCTATTCGTTCGTCGATGGTGTGCGTGTCCGACATTTCGCTCTCCACATCACGTAGTGATCTGAGGAGATGATTTGCGTCGACGATGCATGGCGCAAACGCGCCGGTAGCTTTCAGAGGTAGGCTCGGACGTAGTAAGTCATCTGCTCGGCCGCTTTCTGTCCGCGCTCCCGAGCCTTCGTCATCAAGAAAGAGACATCCGGACGCGTCTCTGAGAGATGAAACGCGCCTTTGTAGACTTCGGCGACATCGTCGACACCGAACATAGCTTCGTTGACCGCCATCTCGAGCAGCGTCCGCTCTGCAGATGCTACGCGATACGGCCGCCCTTCTGTGTCTTCCCGGACTTCTACACCCCACGGCAGATCGACACCCGGGAGCCATTCCAACTCGTAGTCTCCCCACTTGGCGGGCATCCGCATCCGCTCCGGTTGGCTAAGCTGCCGGAAGCCATGCGAGTTCGCGCTCGTCCATCCACGTGCGATTGCCGACTGCATAGCCGTCAGGTGCGCTTGCGGGAAAGCGGCGCAGAGATCCGCCCAATTGGCTTGAGCGGCGAAGCTGTCGAGCAATTCGGCATCGCGCCCGGTCGTCGTCCGCGACTGCTGCAGCCATTCTTGCGCGCGCACGGTCATGTGGTCTTTGACACCGACCTCGCCGACGCGGAGCCTCTTGGCAGTGCGCTCTGAGACATCGAGGACGACGGCAAGCTGCGGGGCCGACAGCCCGGAGGCGGCTGACCATTTCTGAAAGTCGTCGGTCGTCCAAAGTCGGCGGGGCATAGTCGTCTCCATTCCAGCGCAATGACTACTGGGTGTCAGAATATTGGCACCTAGTCAACGAGGGCACGCGCAGACGGTTAATGGTATACGATCGAGAAGACGGAGGATTCGATGATTGGAAAGAAGCAAGGGCGCGCGCCGGAAAACTGGAGTGATGACACGCTCACATCTTACCTGGAGGATTATCGCAACAATCAGTTCGCGACATTCGTGGGCAAGAAAGCCGAGGTCTCTGACATTATTGCAATCGACGGCATTCTAAGAAGACTACTGGAAGGCGCGCGGGATCCTAAACCGTTTGTCCCGATGACATTCCTTCTCCGGGCCCATTCGGCTTATCGTGCAGCGGCGGGAGCCGTTATGGCCGGGCAGCTTTACGAGGCACAGGCATGTCTCCGACTTTGTCTAGAGCACGCTGGCTATGGGCACTACATTGGTGGCGATGTCGATCTGTGGGAGCGCTGGATGCGCCGCCACGACAGCGATGATCATCGCAAGGCTGTCAGGAGAGAATTCACGGCGGCCAATGTTGAGAAGAAACTGCAGGCTGCCGATGCATCGGTCGCGAAGGCGTATGAGATCCTCTACGAGCGCCTGATCGACTTCGGCGCACATCCGAATGAAAAGGGCTTCTCGATGTCGTCGAACATCCGCAGGGAGAACGGCGACATCCACATCGAGGCCGTCTATCTCCACGGAGATGGCATGCAACTCAATCTCGCGCTGAAGACAACGGCTCAGGTAGGCATCTGCGTTCTCAGGATCGGACGGATACTCTACCCGCAGCGTTTCAAAGATCTTGGACTAGATGTCGAGCTAGACGGCATCCGACAGCGGTACTAGCGCAAAGATCTGAAAGGCTTAATCAAGCCTTTTGCACTCATACTTCCATGGATCGCTAATGACCTCGTCGAAGTCTGTGAGACCGCCCGCCGTCGAGTAGGCCGACCTCACATTTGCGAAATCGACATCGAGCATAATCACAGGGGAGTCGAACGGATTTTCAGAGTAGTCGGTGTTCAGTCCGACCACCCGGAGACTATCTTGTGCCTTCCAGACTATCTTCCAATTGTCGCCGACCGGGATCGGGAACTTGCCCGTCTTGTTCTCGGGTGGCTGCTTGGTGAGATCGATCTTCAGGCTGCCAACGTCGAGATCGGCAGTGACAGTGTAGACGAACAACTCCGCTTTAGAGCCGTCGGATCCGATCTGGTATCGCTCGCATTCCATCGACTTCGCCGCAACGGCCGTGGTCATTGAGAGAGCGCATACGATAGATGCGAAGGCAGTGATGTAACGAGTGTTCAGCGACCTCATGGCAGCACCAGAATTGCAAAGATCGCGAACAGGCCGATGGTAACGATCATGCCGATTTCTTTGAGTCGTTTCTCAATTTTCCGTACTGTAGCCGCGTTAACGGGCTCGTAGGGAGTTGGTGGAACGTAATCACCGTCTTCGTCGATTTTGTGATGAGGGACGTAGGCTACGACTGGCTGAAATACAACCTGCACCGTCTCAACCCGCGCCCGCGCGTTTGCTACGTCCAAGTTCGAACCCCTCAGAAGCATACCATAGTCTTTCCGGTGCCATGGCTCTGCAAGAAAGGCATCAACCTCGTGCTCACACAGCTCCACAAGCACCCGCAGTAGTCCCTTCTGTATCGGAGCAGAGGTCATCGAAAAGCGTTGGATCAAGGCATTGAATTCAGTTTCGTCGACATAAGCTTCGAGGCAAAGGCATGGGTCTTTTCGACCTGTGGGCCACTGATCGCGCTCCGGGTCGAAGTACATGAGCATTCCTGGCTCTTCAGCCATGAGCCCGTCTTCTGGGACTGGTTCCGTTGACGCTCCGGCAAACGAGATACCATCGGATGTCGTCGCTCTACGTTTGCCGCCGACATGACCCTTTGCCAATGGTTTAATATAGATTTCGGCGATCTCTTCGAAGCTAGCTTTCTTTCCGTTAGGCACACTGAAGACGGTGATCCGGTCTCTCATTTTTCCGCGAGCGGTGATTACCGACCGAAGTTTATAGTTCGGATTGCTGGCTTCCGCGACTTTGTCCTGCCACTCCGCTGAATGGCTGATCTCAATGTCAAACAGATCAACATACACCGCTTGAGGTACGCACGCGCTTATAAGCGGATGTCCGCTGCCCCCCTTCTCAGGGTGTTGAATTGTGAACTGATTGACGAGCTTCGCTCCGTCTAGATAATCGAACCTTGTCATATCTCCCCCGCCAGTTGCCGAACACTACCCAGCCACCACTTTCCCGACAAGACGAAACCTGCCGGCGTTTGCGCCGAGCGCCGATAGCCCACACCATCTTCTCCAGACACCAAAGCATAGGAAAGGTGGTGTGAGCATTGTTGAGTGGGAGCCGGTTGATGAGGACAGGCTAACGAGATACGTCGGACGGCAACGAGCCTTTGACATCATGCCGTGGACGGATGAGTCCCATCGGTGGCCATGGCAGTTGCAGATCAGGAGCGACATCTTCTGCCAAGGCGAATACGTGCGTGCGGCCAGGACACAGGAGGAAGCCAGGCTACTTGCTAAGGATCTCACACGGTACGCTTTCGTCGCACTTGATGTAGTCCCCGCCGATCCCGAGGCCGCGGCTATCTACCTCACTCCGCGGAGCGACCCGTCGCGGAAGGCAGACGAGGAAACGCTGCGATCCCGTGATTGCTGGCTTCGCGAAACCGGATGGTATGATCCATCAGTCTGACCCCACAAGCCGCCCGGAGGCGGCTTTTCCATGCGTCCAAAACCTGCCGGCGTTTGCGCCACGCTCCGCCAGCGCACACCATCTTGTCAGGCACCTAAACGAGGAAGATGAGATGCCAGTACTAAATATCAACGAAGACGAGAAGAATGCAGTGATCGCCGCCCTTCATCATGAGCGCGTGCGTTTGACCGGAGAGTGGTCGAAGGCATTCGATGACGAGGAAAGCTCCGTGATCTATCGAGACAGCGAGCTGGAACGGCTGGCTGCGGCCATCGACCTGACGACTGATCTTCGGAGGAAGATTGAGACCGCCGCAGAAGATCAGTCGTCAGGTCGATGGTAAAACTACCACGTTAGAGGGCAATTCCGAAGGGTTGGCGCGTCTACTCAGAGACATGAATCTCGCGCAGCGCAGATACTGAAGCTCTAAAGAGCGCCGCCGAGCTGATGTTG
>LFEF01020198.1_pt2 | contig 32612 bp, 22 predicted proteins | sample 619371 | NCBI WGS metagenome assembly LFEF01 (sample SAMN03014291, study PRJNA259931) | freshwater metagenome | biome: lake; feature: waterbloom | place: China: Taihu Lake | collected 2006-08 | depth 0 m m
GTGTGGGGTGTGGGGTGTGGGGTGTGGGGTGTGGGAGGAGTGAGGTTTTAGAGTTTTAGTTGAAATTACTCTATCTCCCCATTACCCTATTCCCCCATTTTCCTATCCCCTTCTAACTGATAACTGATAACTGATAACTGATAACTGATAACTGATAACTGATAACTGATTAAGTTTTGCTGTTTATTTCAGTTAATTCTTTAACTAAATGTTGACGATAACGTTCAGAAACTTTTTGTTCGGGATCGATACCTTCAAAGGTGGGAGGAAGCCAAACTCTTAACACCATTAAGGCACCGAGAACTATTAGAAAAGCACAGGCGGCTAATACTTGTGTCCAATTAGTTTCTAGGACTCCTCTGACAATTAATTCTCGCAAAACCGAGACAATAGAAACTTCGACGGCAACACCGATAGAAACTCGTTTTTCTTGCAAATAAATAATCAACAATCGGAACAATTCTACTAGAATCAAGAGGAATAAAATATCGGCGGTAATAATCCGAAATTGAATCGGTGGCAGCAGCGACATAAACAATTCTCTGACTTCTAACACCATGAAGCTAAATAAACCGATACAGAGAGAAATGACAATTAAATCTTGAATTGTTTCTAAGACTTGCACTACTCGCACCATCATTGGGGAAGGTTTTTTAATTGGTTCGTACATTTTATTGCTCCTAAAATTGATAAAATTTGGTGTTAGGAAAGTGGGGAAGTAGGGTGATGGGAAGAATAAATAAAAATAATCTCCTGCCTCCTGATAACTGATAACTGATAACTGATAACTGATAACTGATAACTGATAACTGTTAATAATGATTGCCAACTTTGCGATGATGAACAGCAGTTAAGGTATCTAAACGAGCAACTCGTCCGGTATTAACGGTACAATAAACTACCCAATGATCGCCGCAATCTAAACGACTGGTGACTTCACATTCTATGTAAGCTAAGGCATCGGCTAAAATTGGTGATCCATTGTTAGCAGTATAGGTTTTAATGCCTTCAAAACGATTGGCACCGGGAGGGAAACGCTTGAGGAAATGTTTCATTAATTTCTGATAATTATCCTCAGCCAAAACATTTAAAACAAAGGTATCGCTAGGCTGTAAAAAGGATACCATTGCCCGATCTTTGGCCACTGCAATCGCCACACCCAAAGGATTTAAACTTGCTTGTGTCACCCAAGAGGCAACCATGGCACTAGATAAATCGGCTTTTTGGGAAGTAATTAAGTACAATCCAGTACTAATACGACCTAAAGCTTTTTCTAAGTCGTTGTTAATCGACTTAATTTGTTTAATCGTTTTTTCTCGGCTTAACCATTGGCCGAGGTCGGTTCCTGCTTCATCGGCAATCAAATCGAGGGATTGATTGGAATTGTCTTTAACTAAAAGAGGAGGAAAAGCTTCGATCGACCCGATTTCCTGTAATTTATTTCTTAAGGGAAAAATCGGTTCATCTTCCCCACCTCCTGACTCAAATAATCCTACCGCTTGTTTGCCATTAATTGAAGCAAGAATCGTGCTTAAAATCGTCTGGTTAATCGGGGAAGATTGGGGAGGCATTCCGATGACAACTCCCTTAGATTGATTGATCAATTCTCTGACTTCGTGGGGATCAGCATTATTCATATCGACTAATTCTGTCACCACATCAGTTTTGGTCAAACCCTGACTGATCCTAGTAGCTAAATGTTCGCTTTGTCCGTAATCTTGGGTAAAAAATACAGCCACTAAAGTATCGGCAGAAGTTTGTTCTTGACTCCAAGTTTGATAGCGTCCCACCCAATCAGAAATATGGTGTTTTAATAGGGGACCGTGACCGGTGGCAATGAGATTAATCTCAAATTTCTCGATTCTTTTAATCGCCCCTAAAACCGAACGGGCATTCGGTCGCATCAGACAGTCATAATAGGTTTGAAAATCGGCTTCTAGCAGGTCTTTTTCTCGATCGTAGGTTTGATCATCGCAAAAGTGCATTCCGAAGGCATCACAGGTAAAAAGGGTGGCAGTTTTAGCATCAAAAGTGAAGATAGTATCAGGCCAATGAAGATTAGGGGCTGAAACAAATTCTAAGACATGACCATTACCTAAATCTAAAGTATCACCACTTTTAATGATTAACTGTTTAAAGGGTCTGTGTACCATGTTTTCCAGGAATTGCATGGCAACTTTTGCCCCCACCACGGTAACTTCTGGGACTAATTCTAAAACCTCTTTGACTAAACCACTGTGGTCGGGTTCGGTGTGACTGATAATTAAATAATCAAGATGATTGATGTTGATTAGTTTAGTTAATTCCTCCAGATAAAGGCGATCGAATTTGCGGTGAGATGTATCAATTAGGGCGGTTTTTTCCCCTTGAATAACAAAAGAGTTATAAGTCGTACCGTTTTCTAAACCAAATTCGATATCAAAACGATCGCGATCCCAATCCAAACAGCGCAAGGTAAAAGTATTTTCGGCGATTTCTTGGATTTGTGTGGTTAAACGGCTGGTTTTAGCGGGTTTTGGGGTGATTAAAGCAACCATAATTTCTATCTCCCACAGGATTTGATTCGGAACTGCATTTGCTTAATTCCTATGGTGACTTGCTTTCAGGGATTTGTAAAATACCAATTACTCAAGTCAATGATTAGTTAGATTTATATAACCTTTTCTCTATGGTTAAGGCTATTAATTGGAGTGCCGGCCTTGCCGAATCAAGATCTGAATACTGATTGTGCATCGTATCCACAGGTTAGCTAAGTCCTCGCCTTCACATATACACTTTTGCATATTTGTCAAGCTTTTTACACAATTCTTAATATTTATCTCGTTTTTGCTCTCTCGCTCTCCTCGGTTTTCTCGACCGAATCGCTAAAATGATTAGGGGTGTTGTGTTGCCGATGTCAGTCTATGAGTGAACCTGTAACCCTTGAGGATATTTACCAGCTATTCCGCGCTGGTGAAACGTTTTTTTGTCTTAAAGTCCAGAAAACGGTTTCTCCGAGAAACCCGTTTTCTCGATATTGTGGGCGATGCCCACCCTACGGTAAGATGTTCTTATGGTTGTTCTAGGATTGTATTCTTGCCAAAGACTGCTTAAATTCTGCGAGAGAATTAGCAGTAGCCACTAATTTTAGTAGCTCTTCTAAGATAGTAAGGTTAGTCATTTTGCCGATTATCTCTTCAATTTCTGAAGAAATCTGTCCAAACCGCACAGCTAAAACTGTTTTTATGTCATTGCGGCTTTTTTGTAATGCTCCAATTTCCTTACCAATTTCCTTACCAATTTCCTTACCGCGTTCTATTCCTCGCAATTCCATATTACTTATTAAAGGCATGGTTATTTCCTCCTCAAATTGTTTAACTTTACTCTCTAAACTTGACTGCAATTCAGTTGATAAAGTCATCCTATTGTCGATGATTTTAAACAGCTTAATTATCTGTTCCCTCTCGAACTCCTTTTCATACAATCCCCTGATTAACTTCCATTTCCACTGTTCCCGTTGTGGCAGTTTCCCAGTAGTCGCTTTTGTTTTCAGGTGTGCCATGACTCTTAAAGTCCAGAAAACGGGTTTCTTGAAGAAACCCGTTTTCTAGAAAAACGCTTCAAAATATTCGCTTAATGCTTCTTGCCAGGGTTCATCATAATTGGCGGTTGTTGGGTTCATTTGAGTTGTCCGCTTACTTCTAGGGTATGAAGCGCGATAGCGTAACGCACCGATTTAATAATAGAGTTGGTGCGTTACGGCGGATTGTTAATTTTGGTTTTTTGACGGAATTGATAGTCGCAAACACGCACCCTACACCTACTTAATTAAACAAAGAAATTACCCACTAGAATGCTCCCTAAAGCTGGTAAAGTGCCGGTAAATCCGGTGATATTTATTAATAAATCATTGCTGGATTGGAAGCCAGCCATGCCACCATTAATCAGAAACGGCAATGAGTCCTGCGGGCCGACAAATGACGGTGATTCGCAGTTAGAAAAAGACAACCACCTCCAACTCCCAGAGGAAATGGTTTGTCAAACCAGCAAGGGATGATTAAGCAATAAAATTAAACGCCAAAATCCCATCATTAAAATCGTTATCGCTGATATTGGGTAAGTTCCCCGGTAAATCCTCAAAGCCAAAGATATTATTCCCCCTTGACCGTAAATGTTCCGCCCCATCGGGATTTGCCGACCCAAAGGAGAAGTAGGCCACCTCATGACTCATATAGTTTTCTAGGGTAGCCGCCACGTTATCGGGATTCTTGGTCAAAAATGCCTGAACACTCCCTTGCAGACTTTCTCCCAGATTGCCGCCATTGGCAATGACAAAAGGTGCGTAGCGTCGCCCTCCTTGCAACAGCACATCCCCAAATTCAGCGGCGGTGGTGCTTTGGTTTGCCCCTTCTCCACTGGCCCGCAAAATGAAGTTATTTACCGCTTGACTGAGGGCAGTACGCGCATAACCCGCTTGACCCGGTTGAATTAACTCTGTCACGTTGCCATCTCCATCTAAATCGAGGCTATCAAAAACGGCTCCGTTGTCATCCGCCACTGGATAGAGACCGACAACGTTATTGAAGAAGGCTCCCGTCTGTTGGAGTCCCTCCTCAATGGCTGTCACCTGTATGCTACTGGGCAAGTTACTGAAGTTGAAAACCAGAGAACCCTGTCCATTGCCCGTATTTTTAAATTCAAGGGCCTGGGGATTAACGTCTTGGTCGGGTAGATTGGTAATTTCTAGGGTGAAATTAACGGTTGCGTCTGGCGTGGCATTGGGAGCCGGGTTGAGGGTGGCATCCGTTACCGCCACCGTCAGATTATAGAGGGATTGGGCTTCAAAATCAGCCTTACCGATGAAGAATAATTCCCGGCCACGAATCTGGAAACTGCTCTGATCATTGCCCAACAAAGAAAGGCTATTTGTCCCCAGGGCATCATCGCTGATCTGAATATCGGCAACTTTGACACCTTGATTGGTATCGGTATTTTCAGCGATCGCCTTAGTGCTATTGGCAAGAATTAGGGCTGTGGGAGCTTCGTTGACATCGGTGATGTTTAAAGTTAAGGTTTGGGTGAGATCGGGGGTGACACCAACGGTTGGATCATCGACATTGACGGTGACTTCGTAACTGTTTTGAGCTTCAAAATTAGGAGTAAAACCGACATAGAAAAGGGACGAATTCCGAATTAAGAAGCGCTCCCTATCCCGTCCCGTGAGGAAGAGATTATTGGTTCCTAAACCATCATCTTCAATCAGGAGATCGGCGACTTTAAATTCTGGGGTGACATTGACATTTTCAGCTAACTCGGTGACAGCATTTTGGAAAATTAGGGCTGTGGGAGCTTGATTACTAGGTGTTTCGTTAACATCATTGACAGTAATTGTCAAGGTTTTCTCAAAACTTAGTCCCCCTTGGTCTGTGGTTTTTACCCGAATACTGTAACTATTCTTGGTTTCAAAATCGGGGGAATTATTAATCTGTAATTGATTCCCTACAATCGAGAAGGCAGTATTATCTGTATCTCCTGTTCCTGTAACTAAACTATAGGTAAAGCTATTACCAGTATCGGGGTCTGTGCTGGAAAATGTTCCAATTACTGTGTTAACAGGGACATTTTCATCTACGGTAGTGGCACTTAATGCTAAATCCGTCGGAGCTTGATTACCGGGAGTTTCATTAACATCATTGACAGTAATTGTCAAGGTTTTCTCAAAACTTAGTCCCCCTTGGTCTGTGGTTTTTACGCGAATACTGTAACTATTTTTGGTTTCAAAATCGGGGGAATTATTAATCTGTAATTGATTCCCTACAACCGAGAATGCTGAGTTATCTGTATCTCCTGTTCCTGCTATTAAACTATAGGTAAAGCTATTACCAGTATCGGGGTCTGTGGTAGAAAATGTTCCAATTACTGTGTTAACAGGGACATTTTCATTTACTGTGGTCGCACTTAAGGCTAAATTTGTCGGAGCTTGATTACTAGGATTTTCATTGGTGCCAATAGTGACAATAACTGAAGCTTGATCGTCTTCATTGGGATTATTGTTATTGGGAGTAGAATCAGGATCAGGTTCAGTTACTGCAATCACTTCAGCAGTATTAGAAAGACTTCCTCCAGAAGTAACTTTGGTAACGATATCTACGAAAGCTTGATTATCCTTGGCGATATTCCCTGCTTCCCAAATGCCAGATGTGGAGTTGTAAGAACCTTGCTGAGGATTTGACGAAACAAGAGTTAATCCTTGAGGCAAAACATTTTTTACCTGAATTGATGTTGCAGCCCCTAGACCTTTATTGGTTAGAGTTATTTTGAAAGTAACTAGGTCATCAATATTCGCTGTCGTTTTATCTGAAGTTAGAGAAAGTTCCAAATCAGCAGGTTGAATTGTACCAGGTGCAACGTTGAAACGCTGTACTACTGAGTCATTGTCTGGATTAAAGTCTGCTTGTGCGCTTGAGACTTGAATCAAACTACTGGTTGAACCCGAACCAACCAATCTGCCTGAAACAACTACTGTTGCTGATTCATTGACGTTAAGGCTGCCAATATTTGCAGTAATTGCACTGCTAGAAATACTTCTCGTACCTTTACTGGCAACAGCAGACACATCAAGGATATTTTCAAGGGGCAAGTTATCGCTGAGTGTGACTCCTGTTGCATTAGAAGCACCGATATTTTTAACGGTAATGGTGTAGCTGACTTGATCTCCTAAAGTAAGAGAATTAGTTACTGGAGTCACACTCACTTGTAGATCTACTCCAGTGGCTGCTGTTGGTGTGAGAGCAAGATTGTAGGTGGTGTCACCTTCGTATTGGGATACTTTTACAAAGTAGTCTCCTGCGGGTAATGCCGTAATATTAATATTTTCATCTTGATTGTCTGTTCCTTCAGAAAGCTGAATCACTTCATCAGAAGAGATTACACCGTCTCCATCTTTATCTTGAGACAATTCTAAATCGGCATCTGCTGATAAGCCACTAAGATTGAGGGTAACTCCACTAGGATTTGTCAGGGTAAAGCGGTAATAGTCAATCGGATCAACATTACCAACAAAATCGTTTTGGGTGGAAGCAGTTAAAGTGCCAAGATTGAAGGCAGTGGCAATAGTATTACCAGCTTTGTCTGTAGGAATAACTGACGGAGTTGCAGAAAGGTTGAGGTTGTAGTCTGTATTGCCATTATTACGAGAAAGCCCAATTATGTAATCCCCTATAGCTAACCCATTAACATTAATTGCTTCGGGTTCGTTGCCCTCATTGTCTGATATGGCAATAGTTTCATCAAAGTCAATCAGCCCATCATTGTTAGTGTCTTGTCCTAAATAAACAAATAAATTTCCTTGATCTAATCCATTAATTTCTAAACTAAAATCACTCACTTTATCCAAAGTAAAGCGGTAATAGTCATCGGAATCAACTGCACCAATAAAGTCCGAACGAGTAACATTGCCATCGAGTATTCCTAAATTCTCAGCATTGTTAGCAGTATTACCTGCATTATCTTGAGGTACTGGCAATGGGGGGACTGTTAAAGCAAGATTATAGGTTGTGTCACCACTTTTTTGGAACACTCTGATGTAATAAATATTTTCTGGCAAGCCTGTGAGATTGATGGATTCTGATCCATTTCCTATTCCCTCTGAACTGGTAATTACTTCTTCATCTTGACGAACTCCATCCTCGTTGTAGTCTCGAATTAACTCTATATCAAGATCATCTGATAATCCGTTTAGAAAAACAGAAAAATTCCTCAAAGTCAGGTAGTAATCCCCCTCAATTTCTGATTCACTAACAGGAGTGCCGAGAACAAGTCGATAATACTCTTCTGGTTTGGCGGCGTTAATTATTCCGGTTAAATTCAAATTTCCTTCAACTGCTCCGAGATCGATTGCATTCAGCAAAGAGGAACTACTGTTAAAGGTAATTGTATTTACCAAGTCTTCTTCAATTATTGAGGTACTGAAAGGGATAACTTGAAAACTGCTCTGACCCTGAAGTGAAGCGGCTTGTGCTGGAACGGGTACTTCAAAGTGAATGTGTCCCCAGTGACCTGGACTAAATCTTGCCCCATCTGTCCATGTGCGAGGATCGTTAAAGAGTATCTCTTGAACGCCTTGCCCATTAAATGCATTAATAATATTAATAGCATTTTGAAGATTATAACCAGCATTATTAACCAAAAGATTTGCTATCTGTGGAAGTATTGTGCCACCATCATATTGTCTATTGGCATTTCTTGTATTAGCATTAGTAATTAAATTAGCGGTAGTGAGTCCACGGTTAAGATCGGCATTATCGTTAGGATTTCCTGCCCTATAAACATTACCATCTCTGATGATGATCTGATTGTTTGCGGTGGCGACATACCACGTTCCATTGATTTGCCTTTCTGCAAAAAATAATTGACCATTAGGTATCCCATTAGCTGCAAGTTCTCTTCCTGGCGTATCTATATCAACTCCTCTACCTCCATCGTGTGTTGAACTTGGATTTCCTGAACCATTTTTTCCACTAACACCAGTTGATTGTTGGTTTGTACCGACAGTAGTGATCGCACCTTGAATAACATCACCAGAGAAGTTAGCCCCAAACCTCCTTTGTGTATCTACAAATGTAAAGTTGTCAATTTGATTTAAACTTACCCACTCAGGAGCATTCGTAGCATTAATGTATGCTTTGAGCGTTTTACTCTGTCCTGAAATCCGACCCCTCTCACTTAGAGTTCGTCCATCAACGACAATATTAAAAAGTTGAGTTGCCCATTCAGTGTTACCACCAGACTGTCCATCAACAACTAAAGGACTGCCACTGCTACCCGGAAAACCCAAGTAAGCTAGTCGTTGTTGTTGAGTATAAATATCAAGCTTTCCAGTTCCAGTTTTTACTGGATTACTTCCATCAGTCTTAGAAAAACCATCAGTAACACTTACTTGAACGGTAATGGACTTTTTAGTTTGATCTTCAACATCAAAGCTCACTTGACCTATACCAGGATGTTGCTTATCTTGACCATAACTAGAGATTGCACCATTTACAGTAGGGACATAGTATAAAGTTGTATATACACTCCCTACAATGGCATTTTCTCCTTTCTCATTAATCAACTTACCTTTGGAGGAATTTGGTAGGGATTTCAGCGTAACATTCCCACTTTGCTTACCTAAATCGAGTTTGATGACATCTCCTACAAGACCATTGAAGTTTATTTGAGCATTGTCAGTAGAAACAGAAAAATCCCAAGCTGTTCCTGATTGAGGAGCAGTAACAACGATATTGAGAAAGTCTTGCCCTTGCACTTGCTTAAATGTTACATTTCCAGTTTTACTTCCCGAAACAAGTCCTCCAGTATTGACAATGTCCTTTCCTGCATATCTGACCTGAAATTGATCAGGAATAGAATAATGCTCGTAGAAATAGGTAAGAGTAACATTTCTTTCGGTTTGTCCTTGGGGTAGAGGATCGAGTTGAAGAGTTTTGTTAGTTCCACCTACACCACCACTGCCCGAAAGACTGGCTTGCTCAATCAGAACTTCTTGCCCATCAATTACTACCACTGCATGATCATCTTCCGTCTGAATCCGACTCAACCCCGAAGGACTTAAACTTACCCCGCGTGCCAACGCCGAAAATAACTCCCCCTCATCCCCCACCGTATCCACCCTATTAATTTGAGCATCCACAAAATGCCCAATTTCTTCCAACACCACCGCAACCAAAGCATCTGAACTAGCAGAAGCAAAAAAGCTTTCAGATAGATATATCTTATTGGTGCTAATCCCATAAGCGCCATTTGCACTACCTAAAACACTGCTGTTGACAACCTCAATCTCAGGAAGTTGACTAAAATTTCGGCTTTTCCACTGCTGTCGTAACTCTGTCGCCTTAACCACATCATAACTTGTGCCAAAAGCGGTTTCTAAATTCGCCCAAAAACCATCAGATTGAGCGAAATTGAACAAAACATCGTCAACAGCAGGAAGAATCGGCAACAGGGTAGAAGCTCAAGGGGTGACAAAGGGGTTCAAAGGTAATCAAGATAAAGACTCTAGCCAAATGAACCCAAAAGAAATAGAGTGGTTGAGACAACCACCCAAAATTTCAATATGTTACCATCATTCTATCAGGCCTGTTTACAAGCCAGCTTGACACAAGCACAATATCTGACTCTACAAATTCTTATACTGCTCCTACAAAGCCATAGAACAGTACAATTGGAGAGATTGGCCGCCTTATTTCCCCAACCAATTACCTTTGAAAGCAGAAGAAGAAATTTACAAAGGTTTCTCAAGTTACCGCAATTAAGTGTAAAATTGTTATGGTTTCCGCTAATTAAACACATTATTAAGCAAGAGTTTAGCGAAAAAAATAAAAATCGACATCAAAGAAGAAAACTGAAAAAACTTAAGCATCTGGGACATCTATTATTGGTAATTGACCGAACAGATTGGAAAGGAAGAAATTTGTTTGTAGCTAGTGTTATTTGTGGAAAAAGGGCGTTACCTGTGTACTGGATATTGTTAGATAAACAAGGAAGCAGTAATTTAGGGAACCAAAAAAACTTTCTCAAGCCGGTATTAAAATTTTTGAAATCCTACCCAGTTGTCGTGATAGGCGACCGAGAATTTCACAGTGTTCAACTAGGAAAGTGGCTAGACGAAAAGGGGATAGCCTTTATTCTGAGACAAAAGAAGGGAACATCTTTGCTATTATCAGGTGAAGAAAACTATCAACCTCTAAAAGCTCTAGATATTCAACCGGGGACTCAGCATTTTTTTTCGGATATTTATCATACATCTGCTCATAAACTTGGCCCTTTTAATTTGGCCACTCGCTGGAAAAGACGCTACCGTAGTAAACCAGCCGAAGCTCCTTGGTATCTTCTTACTAATCTTGACTCTTTGGATGAGACTTTAAATTTATATGAATCTCGTTTTGGCATTGAAGCAATGTTCAAAGATTGTAAAACGGGAGGTTATAATATCGAGAAAACTAAAGTTAGCGAACCGCGTTTTTTAGCTCTTGTTTTATTAATTGCTATCGCCTATTCTTTAAATACAATACGGGGTCAACAACTCAATATTTTACCCCACCGTGTTTATATTTGTCGCCTCAAAGAATCTAATCGTTCTGCTGAAAGACATAGTGATTTTTGGATAGGGACTTATGGTACTTTTTGGGTTGAGTCGATGGATATTTTTTCGGAACTTGCCCTTTCTTTGATACGCCTCAAACCCCAGAAAAACCCTTATTTCTCCAAAGGGTTAACGGCTATGAGCCTTATCAAGCAAGCTCTTTAACCTTTCTGTCACCCCTTGAGGGGTAGAAGTAATGACGTTAACTGCAAAGGTTTATTGCGACTATTTTATGCAAAGAATCCCGAATTTGTCAAGACCCCTGTAACAAAAATTAAGATTATACAGAAAACGGGTTTCTCCGAGAAACCCGTTTTCTAGATATTAGGATAAGATTATTGGATTCTTGCCAAAGACTGCTTAAATTCTGCGAGAGAATTAGCGGTAACTGCTGATTTTAGTATCTCTTTTAAGAGAGCAAGGTTAGTGATTTTGTCAATCATCTCTTCAATTTCTGAAGAAATCTGTCCGAACCGCACAGTTAAAACTGTTTTTATGTCATCGCGGCTATTTTCTAACACCCCAATTTCCTTGCCAATCTTCTTACCCTGTTCTATTCCTCGCAATTCCATATTACTCATTAAAGGCATGGTTCTTTCCTCCTCAAATTGTTTGATTTTACTCTCTAAACTTGACTGCAATTCAGGGGATAAAGTCATCATATTGTCGATGATTTCAAACAGTTTAATTATCTGTTCTCTCTCGAACTCCTTTTCATATAATCCCCTGATTAACTTCCACTTCCACTGTTCCCGTTGTGGCAGCTTCCCAGTAGTTGCTTTTGTTTTCAGGTGTGCCATCACTATTATAGCAAAGGGATTGCTACTTGCTTCTAGTTCTGACCATCTTTCCTCATAGTCCAGTAATTTAACCGTTGGGAATTTCAGACTCACTTCACAGCCAGCGATAGTATAATTATAGGAATCTGGTCGCCAATTTACTCGTTCATCTCCTAAAATTGCCAGACTGATAACCGGTTTCTGATACAAATCGAAGGCCCGATAGTTATAAATATACATCCTCTGAGGGAAATTTTCTTCGTACTGGCTTTGAATTTCAATATGAATCAAAATCCAGACTTCTTCACCCCTGAGTAACCAGACTTTATAGAGTTTGTCAGCGAAACGTTTTTTTGTCTTTGCTGAAGCGGTAATCCGTTTGAGTTCTTTTTCCAGGGATTCGGGAATTTTTGTCCAATCAATTAGTTGGTGAACTTCAGGAAAGAAGAAATGTAAAAACGCTTCAAAATACTCGGTTAATGCTTCTTTTCAGGATTCATCATAATTGGCGGTTGTTGGGTTCATTGGAGAAGAAAATTCCTGAGACTATTGTTCTAAAAGTTGATGCAACTCATCAAAAGAATTAACGGTTAATGCCGATTTCAGTAACTCGTCTAAAATCGATAATACAGAAATTTTATCCACAGCTTGCTCAATTTCTATTGGAATATCACCCAATCGCGTTTTCAGCACCGTTTTAACATAGTTACGAGCATTTTCTAACGCTCCAATTTCCTTACCTATTTCCTTACCAATTTCCTTACCAATTTCTTTACCAATTTCTTTACCAATTTCTTTACCGCGTTCTATTCCTCGTAACTCCATATTACTCATTAAAGGCATGGTTCTTTCCTCCTCAAATTGTTTGATTTTACTCTCTAAAATTGACTGCAATTCAGGGGATAAAGTCATCATATTGTCGATGATTTCAAACAGTTTAATTATCTGTTCTCTCTCGAACTCCTTTTCATACAATCCCCTGATTAACCTCCATTTCCACTGTTCCCGTTGTGGCAGCTTCCCAGTAGTCGCTTTTGTTTTCAGGTGTGCCATGACTATTATAGCAAAGGGATTGCTACTTGCTTCCAATTAGTCGCTGATAACTGATAACTGATAACTGATAACTGAATAGAGTTTGTCAGCGAAACGTTTTTTTGTCTTTGCTGAAGCGGTAATCCGTTTGAGTTCTTTTTCTAAGGATTCGGGAATTTTTGTCCAATCAATCAATTGGTGAACTTCAGGAAAAAAGAAGCATAAAAACGCTTCAAAATACTCGCTTAATGCTTCTTTACAGGGTTCATCATAATTAGCGGTTGTCTGTTTCATTATGACAATTTTAGTGGGTTGTTGTCAGAAGGCGATCGCTAACACAAACTAAGCAGTTAAAGTATTTAACCAATTGATTAAATCTTCAACCGTAGAGAAATCGAATAAAGCTTCTCTCTCACAAGTCCAGAAAACGGGTTTCTCGAAGAAACCCGTTTTCTAAATAGTTTCTCAAAGAAACCCGTTTTCTAAATAGCGCCTTTTTCTGATTTTTCTTGCCAAGTACCGTGAAACCCCGGAGGGATAACACTGGGTAATTGCAGACAGCAAAGGGGTTCTTTTTCTAACTGCTGACTATCATAGATTCTCACTTGGCTGCTGTGATTATTGCCGTCGTAAACCACGAGGATTAACCATCCGGTTTCTGGAGATAAACCATCGCAGACAAAAATCGGTTCACTGCCATAACAGTTATTTTCTAGATAGGCAATAGTTAACTTACCTGTGGAGTGATTATAACAAGCGGGAAGTCCGATGATTTCCCGACGAATATCGCTATCGGGACGATGGACGGCTAAAAAAGTATTTTGCCATTTTTGTCCCACCAGTTGCGGGGAAACCACGGGAAAATCACAGCTTAAATCCGAGAGAATTTCCTGATTAATTACCTTTGCTGATAGGGGATTAATGGTAATACTTGCCAATTTTCCGATGGCTAAAGTTTCGGTTTTACCCGTGGCAACTTCTTTTAAAAATTGATTAGTTTTAAAGTCGTCATAACGGACAAAAACAATTTCAAGATTGCCTTGGTCATTCACACAACCATTAGCGAAGTGCCATTGAAACCATGAATCTGTAACACTTTCACTGACTAATTGCAGAGAATCTCGCTCAAAAATTAGTATTCTTGTTCCTAATTCTGGCTGCCACTGCATGGCATCACTAAAAGTTTTAAATCCCAACAGTATCGATAATTTATCCGCTTTTATCGGTGGGACAAAAAAGACGAGATACTGTCCCGCTAAAACAAAGTCATGCAGCAGAGACAATCTATCTAAATTAAAAGTTTTTTTCTGGATAATTTGACCAGTGGAGTCAGACTTATAGAGATTTAAACTAACTTTGGCACTGATTGTCACCCCGAAATTAAAAATCTCTCCTCTGGACAAATCTAGCTTAGGATGAGCGGAAAAAGTTTCCTTTGCTTGTAAGCTAGATAAATTATCTAAGCCTAGGGTTTCTAAAGATTGTAAATCTAATTTATGGGGAAAACCTCCTTCCCAGAGAGCTAATAATTTATCTGGTAAAGCTAACACCGAGGTATTAGCGGCATTTTTTACCTCTTTTCCCCAATTATTCCAAAAAAAGCCGGGGGCATTCATGCCATAATTAGGAAATAAATATTGATTAGCGGCGCTTTCTTGCTGATAACCAGCAGTCTGAACATAACGATAGGTGGCACTGGCTCCATTATCATGAAAATTTACAGCTAAAACTGCCCCATCTCCATCAAACCAATGACCAACTTTCTGCTTACCTCTTTCTAATCTCCCCGGACCATTGCGATAGAGACTCCCCCGCAATCCATCGGGAATTTTCCCCGATAATAAGGTTAATTGCGTTTCAGAAAATTCCACTGCTGGTTTTTCTAAAGATTTTGCCCAAGCTTTCATAGATTTGTTTTTTTAGTGATTACATAGTTTAAGTATAGCCCTAGACTAGGTTCAATGACGATAATTTCGCCAGTTTACCAGTTAATTAGTATTCACCGCAACCCATCAATTATGTCATGATAAAGTGTCGGGATCAATTCCCAGAGAACGGATATATTCAGCTAAACGTTCAGCTTTAAGACGCTCTTGTTCTAACCTTTTAGATAACTCAATAGAAGTTAAAAATTTCTGACCATCTAAACTATAAATTTCTAACTCATCTCCTCTCAATTCAAATCGGATATTTAACCGAGGACTAATCCATCCCTTAATCTCAGGTATAGAACTTAATATTCCTTCCCGTCTCAACCATCCTTGAAAATTATGAGAATCTGGATCATAGAGATAGTATTCTTCCACTCCATAACGTTGATAAAACAGGAGTTTTCGCTCCATTTCTTCTAAACTATTAGAAGGGGAAAGAATTTCAAAGACCACTTGAGGAGCAATATTATCTTCTTCCCATTGTTTATAGGAACCCCTTCTTCCTTTCGGACGACCAAATACTACCATAACATCGGGAGCAACGGGTCCAGTAATTTTTTTATCTTGGACGGGATACCAGAGCAGATCCCCCGCAATAAAAACGTTAGGAGAATTAGCAAAGAGAATCTCTAGGTTTTCTTTAATTTTCACGATCCATTCATATTGTTCGGTATTATCGGCCATGGGTTTACCGTCACTATCTGGGTATTCAATATCTGGATCAATAGCTGGTGTAAAGGTCATAATTTATGCTCTGAGGTTATTTGTCTGAAGATTATAATTTTAGCATCTGTAAGACCTGATCTATTCCCCTATATCTAGGGAGACATAACATCGTTATATCCCGACAGGTTACGTTGATAGGATTGATTTGCCTAAGTCTATATTTGTAGAGACTTGTCATGTTTAGTCTCTACAAAAGGGGTTAGAAAATAACGGACATATTGATCACTGATGGGACTACTTCTAAGCTAAGACGCATTTAAAGCGCTTATTCTTAAGATTAGCCGAATCTCCCCCAATCCCTTTACTGTTGCAAGAGTGCAAGAGCGCAAGAGTGCCTCGTCTCAACAAGCAATTTAAATGCGCGGGCAGCTTATCTGTCTCTACTGGATGAGTAGCAACATCGCTAAAAAACATCTGCTCCGCCTACTGCTGCCCCTCTACAAAGATGCCAAGGCGGCCGGCTACCATTGGTTAGCCCTAGAAACTGGGGACCTACTGTCCCGACTTGATCGAACCCCGGAAGTGGAGGTGCTTAAAAATCAGGCCCTCCCTTCCCCCCTAGTAGATGCGCTCGAACCCCAAGAAGCTTGGCAACTGTGCCTGAATGCCTTGGCTAATCTGTGCGCGCCAACACCAACCCCGGGTAAATCCAACCCCGTCGTCCGCCTTGCTTGGTTTCTCAGTATCTATTCCGAGGATTATTTCCTGCAACCAAAAGAACAGAAACTCGACGCGCGGGGCAATGGTCGTCGCGGCCGTCCCGTCTCCCTTAAACGTCTGCGAAAAACTGGGGAAATTGACTATTTAACCCCGCAAGACCTGAAAATTTGCGCCCATATCTTCGTGGAATCCAGTTACTATGGCCAGAACGAGTATCACTTTGAGCGCCGGGCAATTCTCGAACTGATCGGTCATCCCCTGGTGTTTTGGGAAGATTCCCCCAGAACGAGGGTAGAAATCGTCGCCGGGGAACTGGAATTGCGAGTAAGTAGGGAAAAATCGGGTAAATTAATCCTGTCTTTACTGCCCGATCTCAGCGAGCGCCAAGAAGTGCTGATTTGGAAAGAAACCCCCACTCGCGTTAAGGTAATCGAAGTCAAGCCGGAACACCGAAGCATCGCCGACATTATCGGCAAAAGCAACCGCTTAGAAGTCCCCGACAAGGGCCGGGAAAAAGTGCTGGCCGCAATCAATTCCCTGTCCGGGATGGTGACAGTACATTCCGATATCGGGGGAGGAAAAGCAGCCCGGTCAGTGGCAGCCGATAGTCAACCCCGGATTCATCTCTTACTGGCCGGAGAGGGTTTAAAAGTGGCGGTTCTCACCCGTCCTTTTGGGGCAGCCGGTCCCTATTTCCGGCCTGGAAAAGGGGGCGAAACAGTGATCGCCGAGATCGAGGGGGAACGGCTGCAAACAACTAGGGATCTAGCCCTAGAGAAAAAACTAGCGCAAACAGCGATCGATTCTTGTCCCACCCTGATCAGTTTTGAGGAAGAAAACGGGGAATGGCGGCTAGAAAATCCGGAGGATTGTCTCGATCTACTGCTGGAATTGCGGGAATTAAGCGATAGTGTCCTCGTGGAATGGCCAGAAGGGGAAAAATGGCGGGTGTCGCGTCAGCTTCGATTACAGGACCTACACCTAAATATCCACAGTCAGCACGATTGGTTTGCGGTAAGTGGGGAACTGCACCTAGAGGAGAAATCGGTGCTGAGTATGCAGGAGTTGATGAAACTGCTAGAGGGATCGCCGGGGCGGTTTATTCCCCTCGGAGATGGTCAATTTCTCGCCCTAACCGAGGCATTTCGGGAACGGTTACAGGAAATGCGCGCTTTCTCGGAAAAGTCCGGCGACGGTTTGCGGTTTCATCCCTTTGCTGCCCCGATTCTCTCCGAACTCAGCGAGGAAGTGGGACAACTCAAGGCCGATAAACGTTGGCGCGACAATTTACAACGCTTTCAGGAAAGTCAGGATTTTACCCCAGAAGTCCCCTCAACTCTACAGGCAGAATTGCGCGATTATCAATTGGAAGGCTTTCGTTGGTTAGCTAGGCTGGCCCAGTGGGGGGCCGGGGCCTGTTTGGCCGATGATATGGGATTAGGGAAAACTTTACAGGCCCTGGCAGTAATCCTAACCCGCGCCTCGGCGGGACCGACTTTAGCGATCGCTACTACTTCAGTATGTTTGAACTGGATTAGCGAGGCGGAAAGGTTCGCACCCACTTTAAATATCATCCAATTGGGAACAGGCGATCGGCAAGCCCGACTCGATCGACTGCAACCTTTCGATCTGTTGGTCTGTAGCTATGGGTTATTACAGCAGGAAGAAGTGGCAACCATGTGGGCCAGGGTAGAATGGCGGACAATCGTTCTCGATGAGGCCCAAGCGATTAAGAATTTCTCCACCAAGCGCTCGAAAGCGGCAATGAATCTGCGGGGGGATTTTAAATTAATCACCACGAGAACACCGATCGAGAATCATTTAGGGGAATTATGGAATCTTTTCCGTTTTATTAACCCCGGATTGTTGGGCTCCTTGGAAAGTTTTGATCGCCATTTCGCCACCCCGATCGAAAAATACGGCGATAAAACCGCTCGCGAACAGTTAAAAAAACTGGTGCGGCCTTTCCTTCTCCGGCGCACCAAAAACCAAGTTCTGGCGGAATTACCGCCGCGTACCGAGATTTTAGTCCCGATCGAGTTAAGCGTCGAGGAGAAGGCGTTTTACGAGGCCTTACGGCGGCGCGCTTTGGAGAAATTAAGCGAGAGTGACAGTACCGCCGGGGCGAAACATCTCCAGGTACTGGCAGAGATCATGAAATTACGCCGGGCCTGCTGTCACCCGCAGTTAGTGGCTCCAGATTTGGATTTAGCAGGCTCGAAATTGTCCCGTTTCGGGGAAATTCTGGATTATTTATTGGATAATCAGCATAAAGCGTTGGTATTTAGTCAATTTGTCGATCATTTAGCGATTATCCGCAGTTATCTCGATCAAAGACAGATAAAATATCAATACCTCGATGGTAGTACCCCTGCTGGCGATCGGCAGAAACAGGTGAAAGCTTTTCAAGCGGGGGAAGGGGACGTATTTTTAATTAGTTTAAAAGCCGGGGGGACAGGATTAAATCTCACCGCGGCCGATTACGTTATCCATCTTGATCCCTGGTGGAATCCCGCAGTGGAGGATCAGGCCTCCGATCGCGCCCACCGCATCGGCCAAAAACGTCCGGTGACGATTTATCGCTTAGTGGCCAAGGATACGATCGAGGAAAAAATTGTTGATCTGCACCACCATAAACGCGATCTTGCCGATAGTTTATTGGCGGGAACCGACGCAAGCGGCAAGCTATCTACCGACGAATTATTACGCTTAATCGCCGAGGGATAAAAATATCCCCGACCCCGTTTAAATGCGGCAAATACTGCCAATTAAACTAACTTTTTGATAGCTGCTACTAACTGCTCGATTTCCGAGGACAAAGTGAAATAATGAACACAGGCACGGACCGAGAGGGGGTCGAGGAGAGTTCGCAGTAAAAACCCTTGTTTTTCTAGCTGTTGCACTAACTTTTGTGGGGTGATGGCCGAGTCAATTTGAAAGGAAACTAAACCGGATTCTGGTGGAGAATTTTTTAAACATTTCACCCCTTTAATCGTCTTTAATTCCCCCCAGAGATAAGCCGCTAATTGACAGATTTTTTCGTATCTTTGTCCCCCATCACCCCAGGCGTTATGTACCGCAATAGTTGCCCTTAAACCCTCAAATTGAGGATAGGCAGAAGTGGCCACTTCAAAGCGTCTGGCATCCGGTTTCCAACCGATAGGCTTTCCTCGGTTATCTGTTTCAATACCGCGCCAACCGATAAAAGTGGGCTGTAAACTAGGGAAAATTTCGGGACGAATATACAATCCTCCCACACCGGCCGGTCCACACCACCATTTATGACCTGTAAAAGCATAACAATCGGCGCCGGTAGCGCTTAAATCTAAGGGCAAACAACCCACGGATTGGGCAGCATCCACCACCACTAAAACGGGTTTTTCGGTGACAGAATTATCATGACAAAGTTGCGAGATTTCCTTGAGGGGTAAAACCTGTCCGGTATTCCAGGGAACATGACTAACCACCAAAACCCTAGTTTTTGGACGTAAATGAGCGGAAATGACTTCTATTGGGTTGCCGCCGTTTAAAGTTTCCCGAATAGGACAAGTGGAGATTTCCAGATGATAACGACGGGCAATTTCCCGAACTGTGGCGATAATTCCGGGGTGTTCACAATCGGTTAGTAAAATATGTTCCCCCGCTTGCCAGTCAACCCCCCAGAGGGCGATATTACAGCCTACAGTGACATCCTCAGTGATAGAGAGAGTGCTGGGGCTAATTCCCAATTCCTGAGCCATTTCTTGTCTGAGAAGTTCCGTTTTTCTGGTAATCCAATCGTTTACCCGTCCTGAAAACGGCCCCTGTTGTTGGAGAAAATTATGGGCATCGATAATCGCTTCTAATCCGGCCTTGGGCAAGGTTCCCTGACCACCGAAATTAAAATAAACTTTATTACTAAGTCCCCGAAATTCCTGTCTTTGTTCGGCTAAATCCGGTTTACTAACGGCGCAATCGAGGCTATTTTCGTCTAAATTCTGCATAAGCGAGGAGATGGGGGGGTCAGTTATCAATTATCGGTTATCAGTTATCAGTTAGAAGGTGTTGGGTTTTAAGGTTTTAGGGTTTTAGTTGAATTCCCCATTTCCCCATTTCCCCATTTCCCCACTTCCTGACGACCGACGACCGAAGGCTGAATTCTATCGACGGATTAAGTCGTAATTGTCACAATAGTATTAAAGTAGAGGAAACATACTTGGGAATGTTTTCTTTTTTTAAGTTTATTATTTTTTACTTTACCTCACTGGTCTAGGAAAGCTTAACTTTTCTCCTTGTATAGAATGCTACTGACCGATGATCTACTTCTAGACTACCAACGTTGTCAACGCCGTGCGTTTTTAAATCTCTACGGCAATAGCCAAGAAAAAGACCCTGAGCGAGATTTTTTGCTTAAATTGCGCCAAGAGAGTCAAAGTCACGTTAAAAAAGTCCTGCAAGACTCCTATCCCGATTATTGTTCCCTGACTACCCCCATCACCGATATTTTAGCCGCCGCTAGGGAAACGGAAGCTTTGATGCGTCAGGGGGTACCCTGTATTTATCACGGAGTCCTTTTACAATCTGGCTATCCCGTCTCTTTAACCGGGTCCCCGCATTTATTAATTAAACAGGCAGGAGAGTCGAAATTTGGCGATTGGATTTATTATCCCCTCAATATACAACTCGGTCGCCGTCCTAAGCCTGAATATAAGATTATGGCTACTTTTTACGCCTATTTATTAGCCAGTATGCAGGGAGTTTTTCCGGGTTATGCCGAAATTGTCCTGCGTCGTCATAATCGCTATCGGGTGGAATTGAATCTCTGGTTAACTAAACTAGAGGAAATAATCAAAAAGTTCGGCGAAATGGTGATTAATCGCCAAGAACCAGAAGTTTTTATCTCGCGTCAGCGTTGCAGTTTATGTCATTGGTATAGTCACTGTTATGGTATCGCCCAAGCGAGTCAACATCTTTCTTTAGTTCCGGGGGTGACTCCCAGTCGTTACCAATTTTTACAGTCTTTGGGGGTTTCCACCATGGAATCCCTTGCGCTTACCTGTCCTACCCGTATGGGGGAGGGGATGGGGTTAGAGGTGGCTAATCAGTTACAATTACAGGCCCAAGCAATTATTGAAAATCGGGCCTTTCGCAAAAGCAACGGGAAAACTGCTTATTTGTCCCCCCTACCGAGAGCCGAGATTGAATTTTATTTTGACATCGAAGCGGAACCAGAACAGAATTTAGATTATCTTTTGGGGATTTTACGGGTTGATTATCGAGTTAATACCCAGCAATTTTATCCCTTTTTGGCAGAAAAGCCAGAAGATGAAGGCAGGATTTGGCAGGAATTTTTAACCTTAGTCATGCAGGATTATCAAGCACCAATTTTTCACTTTTCTGAGTACGAAGTGGAAACAATTAAGCGATTAGGTTATCTTTATAAAACCCCTTCTTCTTTGATTAATCAGTTAGTTTCTCGCTGTTTTGATCTACACTATCAGGTAGTTAATTCGGTAACTTTTCCCGTGGAAAGTTATTCTTTAAAATCCCTCGCTAACTGGATTGGCTTTCAATGGCGCGATCGAGGAGTAAGCGGGGATCAATGCGTTTGGTGGTATGACCAGTGGTTAAAAACAGGAGATCGGACTTTATTGGCGGCTATTTTGCGTTACAATGAGGATGATTGTCGCGCCACCTTTATACTAAAAGATTGGCTTGTAAACTTTTTAATTTGATTCTAAAGATTTATGACAAATAGGGGGGTAGGTAACATCTGCTACCCGTAGCTGCAAAGGGAAAATGATAGGCTATGAATGTGAAGACAGTCCCCTCACCCAATGGTGATCCCCATGTTCTCCCCACTTTTTCCGCTTCTACTCCTACTGCTTTCCTTCCTTAGTCTTCTCTGGTATCAAAAGACCGATAATGATATTTTTAAAGCTCTTGCCGTTAGTAGTTTGATTTTTGCAATTATTTGGGGCTTAATTCTCGTTCATTGGTCAATTCACCTGCTGGGACTGCTGTTATTGTTAAAATTCAGATCCCCCGCTTTCAGTTTGGTGCGCGTGCCTAGATGGTGATGGTTTGACCCTAATCTTCCAACTGTCGGGTAAGTACTTCGATCGCTTGTACATCGATCGTACCGGGAGGGGTGAGAATAATAAACTTACCCCCTGCCACTTTTAACGGTTCACCACAGTTAGGACATTGGCATTCTGTGCGATTAAAACCCGTAAATTCGTAGCTACAGACGGGACAGCTATCTTCAACTAAATTGCGTCGCAACCACCAGCGAAAAATCCCCCAAGCAATGACAGGGGAAAATATCAGGAATGCCACGAGAATTAAAAAACTATTGACTAACCAACCTAGTCCGATCGAGCCTAACAACAAGCCGACTAAAATCAAAGATAAGAAACAACCCAAACCAGAATCATTGACAGAATAGCTGCGGAAAAAGTTGTTATTCACGGCTCAACCCTCGATTCATCAAAGCTGCAATTATCTTTAACCTAACACATTCCCAACACATTGCCACGGTTAAATCTTCTTTTTGACTCACTGGTTCCTCGCTCTATTCTGCCTTGGGTTTAGTTTTGATCGAGATTATCCAGATTGACATCCTCATCGCTGGGGCCGGACGGTGATGACCGGCAGCTCGAACAGATTTAACCCAAAGAACTTCGGTTGGGCTTCGGCCGTGATCTCAGGCTTCGACGGTGAGATCAGCCGAACCGCCGAACCGCCGAAACGCCGAACGGTTGAAGCGTCAACCAGATGCGCCTTCTTTGCCGAAAGTCTTGAAGAAAAAAATTTAATCACCAGTTATCAAGAGAAAGAATTGTGAACGCAAAGCGCTCGCTATGCGAGATCGAACCTATTCACAGAAGGCTGAAGATATTTAGGGTTTGATCATCAAGATATAGGAATCGGAGACGGCGTTTTGGACTGAGATTTAATTTAATTGCTGGCATTGACAATTATGAACTTGCTTGAGGCTATCATCAAGTGGCTGAATAAGACTTTTGCGGGATATCTATGGATGGTTGGCAGTGGTCTCGCCTTCTGGTGTTAGGTTACACCTCGGAGCCTTCCGTTCCCCGCTTCAATGCCAGGGTTGTGATTTCTGAAACTGGGGGTGGCTATCGCCCTTACTCTCGCCTTTGTCTTGCAAAAATTGATCACAAAATGTATTGACCTTGAGTTCCCTAGCCGAGTTTTGGTAGTACATTGGGGCTAAAAACCCTACTAGGCAGTTATTTCGGGCATTGCCCGCCTATTTGATGCCTAAAAGTCTCGGACTATATGAGAAACGTTGTCACCACCATCAAGAGCTAACTGGAACAAATTTACTAGGGGAAAAGACCCGACCAGAAAAAGACCAAAAGCCGAAAGGCTTACGTAGCAAGGGATAGAAAAAAGATCAAAAAATTTTGCCAAAAGGGGTTGACAAACCTAGGGAAGTTAGATACATTGGTAAATGCGCGGTTGAAGCGAAGCGAAAGCGAAGCGAAACAAACGACGCTGGAACCTAGACAAAACAATAGTTTGAAAGCCAAGTAAAACAGCCTCGTTTAGAAGCAATTCTATAACAAAGAAGTCAAACCCGCAAGGGGGAGACGAAAAAAAGTCAAAGAATCAAACGATTCATCATGGAGAGTTTGATCCTGGCTCAGGATGAACGCTGGCGGCGTGCCTAACACATGCAAGTCGAACGGGAATCTTCGGATTCTAGTGGCGGACGGGTGAGTAACGCGTAAGAATCTAACTTCAGGACGGGGACAACAGTTGGAAACGACTGCTAATACCCGATGTGCCGCAAGGTGAAACCTAATTGGCCTGGAGAAGAGCTTGCGTCTGATTAGCTAGTTGGTGGGGTAAAGGCCTACCAAGGCGACGATCAGTAGCTGGTCTGAGAGGATGAGCAGCCACACTGGGACTGAGACACGGCCCAGACTCCTACGGGAGGCAGCAGTGGGGAATTTTCCGCAATGGGCGAAAGCCTGACGGAGCAACGCCGCGTGAGGGAGGAAGGTCTTTGGATTGTAAACCTCTTTTCTCAAGGAAGAAGTTCTGACGGTACTTGAGGAATCAGCCTCGGCTAACTCCGTGCCAGCAGCCGCGGTAATACGGGGGAGGCAAGCGTTATCCGGAATTATTGGGCGTAAAGCGTCCGCAGGTGGTCAGCCAAGTCTGCCGTCAAATCAGGTTGCTTAACGACCTAAAGGCGGTGGAAACTGGCAGACTAGAGAGCAGTAGGGGTAGCAGGAATTCCCAGTGTAGCGGTGAAATGCGTAGAGATTGGGAAGAACATCGGTGGCGAAAGCGTGCTACTGGGCTGTATCTGACACTCAGGGACGAAAGCTAGGGGAGCGAAAGGGATTAGATACCCCTGTAGTCCTAGCCGTAAACGATGGATACTAGGCGTGGCTTGTATCGACCCGAGCCGTGCCGAAGCTAACGCGTTAAGTATCCCGCCTGGGGAGTACGCACGCAAGTGTGAAACTCAAAGGAATTGACGGGGGCCCGCACAAGCGGTGGAGTATGTGGTTTAATTCGATGCAACGCGAAGAACCTTACCAAGACTTGACATGTCGCGAACCCTGGTGAAAGCTGGGGGTGCCTTCGGGAGCGCGAACACAGGTGGTGCATGGCTGTCGTCAGCTCGTGTCGTGAGATGTTGGGTTAAGTCCCGCAACGAGCGCAACCCTCGTTCTTAGTTGCCAGCATTAAGTTGGGGACTCTAAGGAGACTGCCGGTGACAAACCGGAGGAAGGTGGGGATGACGTCAAGTCAGCATGCCCCTTACGTCTTGGGCGACACACGTACTACAATGGTCGGGACAAAGGGCAGCGAACTCGCGAGAGCCAGCGAATCCCAGCAAACCCGGCCTCAGTTCAGATTGCAGGCTGCAACTCGCCTGCATGAAGGAGGAATCGCTAGTAATCGCCGGTCAGCATACGGCGGTGAATTCGTTCCCGGGCCTTGTACACACCGCCCGTCACACCATGGAAGCTGGTCACGCCCGAAGTCATTACCTCAACCGCAAGGAGGGGGATGCCTAAGGCAGGGCTAGTGACTGGGGTGAAGTCGTAACAAGGTAGCCGTACCGGAAGGTGTGGCTGGATCACCTCCTTAAAGGGAGACCTAATTCGGGTATAAGACGAAAAAATAGTAGTCGAAACCAAGAATCAATCCCAAAAGGTCGGAACGAGGTATGTGGCTTTCAAACTAGGTTCTGGGTTCATAAAAGACCTGAATCAGGAACAAGGGCTATTAGCTCAGGTGGTTAGAGCGCACCCCTGATAAGGGTGAGGTCCCTGGTTCGAGTCCAGGATGGCCCACCTGCACAGGTGGCAAAAACAAAGAAAAGAAGCGAGGAATCAGCACCTTATCTTACTTATATAGTAAGAGAGAATGCTGGCTCTGAGTACAGAGTCCAGAGGAACCTTGAAAACTGCATAGAGCTAGGTGAAAAAGCCAAAAAAGAAGACCGCAAGGTCAAGCTAATAAGGGCTAACGGTGGATACCTAGGCACACGGAAGCGAAGAAGGACGTAGTTACCGACGAAACGCTTCGGGGAGCGGGAAGCAAGCATTGATCCGAAGATATCCGAATGGGGCAACCCTAAACACGACCACCTGAATCCATAGGGTGGAGCGAGCCAACCTGGTGAACTGAAACATCTTAGTAGCCAGAGGAAAAGAAAGCAACAGCGATTCCCCCAGTAGCGGCGAGCGAAAAGGGAACAGCCTAAACCAAGTTCTGCGGAACTTGGGGTCGTGGGACAGTGACAAAAGACTGGGAAATTTAGACGAAGCGGCTGAAAACCGCACCAGAGAAGGTGAAAGTCCTGTAGTCGAAAAAGGAACCAGCTTAACTGCATCCCGAGTAGCATGGGGCACGTGAAATCCCGTGTGAATCTGCCTCGACCACGAGGTAAGGCTAAATATTCCCGTGTGACCGATAGAGAAACAGTACCGCGAGGGAAAGGTGAAAAGAACCCCGGAAGGGGAGTGAAATAGAACATGAAACCGTTAGCCTACAAGCAATGGGAGGACGATTGAACGTCTGACCGTGTGCCTGTTGAAGAATGAGCCGGCGACTTACAGGTTATGGCAGGTGAAGGGGGAAGACCCCACAGCCCCAGCGAAAGCGAGTCTGAAGAGGGCGAAGCGTCATAATTTGTAGACCCGAACCCGGGTGATCTAACCATGGCCAGGATGAAGCTTGGGTAAAACCAAGTGGAGGTCCGAACCGACTAATGTTGAAAAATTAGCGGATGAGCTGTGGTTAGGGGTGAAATGCCAATCGAACTCGGAGCTAGCTGGTTCTCCCCGAAATGTGTTGAGGCGCAGCGGTAGTGGAAGTTTAGTCGGGGTAAAGCACTGTTTCGCCGCGGGCTGGGAGACCGGTACCAAGGCGAGGCAAACTCTGAATACGGCTAAAAAAACTACCAGTGAGACGGTGGGGGATAAGCTTCATCGTCAAGAGGGAAACAGCCCAGACCACCAGCTAAGGTCCCCAAATGATAACTAAGTGAGAAAGGAGGTGGGAGTGCATTGACAACCAGGAGGTTTGCCTAGAAGCAGCAATCCTTAAAAGAGTGCGTAATAGCTCACTGGTCAAGCGCTCCTGCGCCGAAAATGAACGGGGCTAAGTTATCTACCGAAGCTGTGGACAGTGAGCGTAGGCGAACTGTGGTAGGGGAGCGTTCTATAGGGGGTGAAGCAGTAGCGGCAAGCAGCTGTGGACTCTATAGAAGTGAGAATGTCGGCTTAAGTAGCGAAAATGTGGGTGAGAATCCCACACCCCGAAACCCCAAGGTTTCCTCCGCAAGGCTCGTCCGCGGAGGGTCAGTCAGGACCTAAGGCGAGGCTGAAAAGCGTAGTCGATGGACAACGGGTTAACATTCCCGTACCGATTAATGATTGTGCCGGAGAACGGAGAAGGTCAACGTCAGCTGGATGTTGGTTACCAGTGCAAGCAGTCGAGGCGATGAGAGGTGGTGAAAACACCTGGAGCTAAGACGCGAGTCCCACCTCCCACGGGAGGGAAGTGGCGCTGATCAAGCTTCCTAGAAAAGCCCGAACCACGTTAATCATTAATTGCCTGTACCCGAAACCGACACAGGTGGGGAAGTAGAGAATACTAAGGGGCGCGAGATAACTCTCTCTAAGGAACTCGGCAAAATGACCCCGTAACTTCGGGAGAAGGGGTACCCTCGCAAGAGGGTCGCAGTGAATAGGCCCAGGCGACTGTTTACCAAAAACACAGGTCTCCGCCAAGTCGTAAGACGCAGTATGGAGGCTGACGCCTGCCCAGTGCCGGAAGGTTAAGGAAGTTGGTCAGGACTGAGCTTGTCGAAGTCTAAAGCTGACGACCGAAGCCCCGGTGAACGGCGGCCGTAACTATAACGGTCCTAAGGTAGCGAAATTCCTTGTCGGGTAAGTTCCGACCCGCACGAAAGGCGTAACGATCTGGGCACTGTCTCGGAGAGAGACTCGGCGAAATAGGATTGTCTGTGAAGATACGGACTACCTGCACCTGGACAGAAAGACCCTATGAAGCTTTACTGTAGCCTGGAATTGGCTTCGGGCTTCGCTTGCGCAGGATAGGTGGGAAGCTTTGAAACTCTCCTCGTGGGGAGAGTGGAGCTAACGGTGAGATACCACTCTGGCGAGGCTAGAATTCTAACCCTGACCCCTGATCGGGGCGGGAGACAGTTTCAGGTGGGCAGTTTGACTGGGGCGGTCGCCTCCTAAAAGGTAACGGAGGCGCGCAAAGGTTCCCTCGGTCCCGTTGGAAATGGGACGATAGAGTGCAAAAGCAGAAGGGAGCTTGACTGTGAGACCCACAAGTCGAACAGGGACGAAAGTCGGCTTTAGTGATCCGACGGCACCGCGTGGAAGGGCCGTCGCTCAACGGATAAAAGTTACTCTAGGGATAACAGGCTGATCTCCCCCAAGAGTTCACATCGACGGGGAGGTTTGGCACCTCGATGTCGGCTCATCGCAACCTGGGGCTGAAGTCGGTCCCAAGGGTTGGGCTGTTCGCCCATTAAAGCGGTACGTGAGCTGGGTTCAGAACGTCGTGAGACAGTTCGGTCCATATCCGGTGTAGGCGTAAGAGCATTGCGAGGAGCCTTCCTTAGTACGAGAGGACCGGGAAGGACGCACCGCTGGTGTACCTGTTATCGTGCCAACGGTAAACGCAGGGTAGCCATGTGCGGAGCGGATAACCGCTGAAAGCATCTAAGTGGGAAGCCCACCTCCAGATGATTGCTCTCATGGCATTAAGCCAGTAAGGTCTCGGGTAGACTACCCGTTGATAGGCTCTAGATGGAAGCTCGGTAACGAGTGCAGTCGAGGAGTACTAACCGACCGAGGGCTTGACCTGATTCTTCTTTCACCACTTTTTTCCTAGCTTTTGCAGTCTTGAGGGTTCTACCCTTCCTGGTGTCTTTAACGTGATGGCACCACTCCGATTCCATCCCGAACTCGGTTGTGAAACTTCACCGTGGCCAAGATACTTGTCGGGTTGCCGACCGGGACAATAGCTCGATGCCAGGATTATTCTTTCCTACCCCTCAATCTCACCAGATTGGGGGGTTTGGTTTTTAGGAAAAATCAGAGGATTTTAAATCTAAACCTCGCTCAAATATTGTATCTATGGCTAACATTTCTCCGTCGCTAGTCATAAATTTATGATCTTTGGTTGCTTGGATAGTTTGCCCATTTTCTAGGGTGTATTCAAAGACCTCTTGTAAACCCCGCTCGTGCCATTGAGAGATTGGTTGACTATAAACAAAACCATTTTTATCTACACTATAAACAGTACAGTTAATTTCTTCGCTCACAATTTTAGCAATTGGCAATAATCCGTATTCCTCAGTCAAAATTAACGTCTCACCTCCCAGACAATATTCGGCAAAATTTACCATCTGTTCAAAGAGATTTTCAGCGATTCTTTTTTCCACACCATTTTTAGCAGCACCATCGATAAACATCTCCCTTTGTTTCTGCATTTCGGAAGCTTTTTTCTTACCCATTGCCCGACGCAATAGATCCGCTTCTCCTAGGGAATAACCCGCTAAATCCTGCGCCATTTTCATAATCTGTTCTTGATAGACTAAAACTGCGTAGGTTTCCTTAAGAATTGGTTCCAATAAAGGATGATCATAACGAATGGGTTCTCTACCGTGTTTTCTGCCAATAAAGAGAGGAATTAATCCCGCATCTAAAGGTCCGGGGCGATAGAGTGCTAGGATTGAAGATATGTCCTCAATACCCGATGGTTTTAACTCTTTAACGATCTGTTTCATCCCCGATGATTCTAACTGGAAAATACCTTCTAAATCCCCTTCTTCTAGTAATACGTGGGTTTTGAGAATATCGGGAGGTAGTTTTTTATGTTCCCCTTTAGCCCGAATTTGCAGGGCTTTTCTTTCATCTAAAGGCAATTGTTCGAGATCGATATCTATACCCTGATTTTGTTTAATTAAATCGGCGGTTTTTTTCAAAGTGGTTAAATTTCTTAAACCTAAAAAGTCCATTTTTAACAATCCCAATGATTCTAAATCCTCCATGAAATATTGGGTAATTACCGCCCCATCATTATTTTTCTGGAGGGGAACCACTTCATCTAAAGGTTGGGAAGAAATGACGACTCCCGCGGCATGAACTCCGAAGGTTTTGTTAGTACCTTCGATACGAATTGCCATATCTAACCAATGACGCACATGGGGTTCCGTATCGTATCTTTCTTTAAATGCTGGTTCGGGAGTTTCATCGGAAATCATCACTTTTAAAGGTGTGGGTTTACCGCGAGAAACGGGAATCATTTTCGCCATTTTGTCCGATTCGGCGTAGGGAATATCTAACACCCGCGCCACATCTTTTAAGACAGCTTTTGATGTCATACGGTTAAAAGTAATGATTTGGGCAACATTAGCCTCACCGTATTTTTCCGTAACGTATTGGATCATTTCATCCCGTCTCTCGATACAGAAATCTGTATCAATATCAGGCATAGATTTCCGTTCAGGATTGAGAAAACGTTCAAATAATAACCCGTGATGAACGGGATCAATATTGGTTATTTTTAAAGAATATGCTACCAAAGAACCCGCAGCAGAACCGCGTCCTGGGCCGACGGGAATATCATGATCTCTAGCATATTTTATATAGTCCCAAACGACGAGAAAATAGGTAGAAAATCCCATTTTCTGTAACATTTTTAATTCGTATTCAAGCCTTTCTTTGTAAACAGTTTCAATCTCGTGACGAGAAGGACATTTTAATCTTTCTAGTAATCCTAACCAAGCAATTTCTTCTACATAACTATCAGCAGTATGTCCCGCAGGAACTGGATAATTAGGCAGTCTTGGTTCATTAAAGATGTTATAAGGTTCGACTTTTTCTGCTACTTCTAAGGTGTTATTAATCGCTTCTTCAATCACATCTTCTGGCAGATGATCACGGAAAAGTAAACGCATTTCATCAGCAGATTTTAAGTATTCTGTGCCGCTATAACGGAGTCGTTTGTCTTCAGTAATTAACTTGGCAGTTTGAATACAAAGCAAGGCATCGTGTGCCTCTACATCGTAACAGGAAATAAAGTGAGAATCGTTAGTAGCAACTACTTTAATTCCTAATTCTTTAGCAATTTTAACTATTTCTACATTGACAATCCGATCTTCTTTAGAACCGTGGTCTTGAATTTCTAAATAAAAATCATCACCAAAAAGTTTTTTATACCATTTAGCCGTTTCCTTAGCAAGTTTTCTATTATTAGCTAAAATCGCTTGGGGAATCTCTCCACCCAAGCAAGCACTGGTAACTATCAATCCTTCGTGGTATTGTTGGAGTAACTCTTTATTGATACAAGGACGAGCAAAAATGCCTTTACCTTGAATACCTTTCAGATTAGAAATAGTAGTTAATTTAACCAGATTTTTATAGCCTTGGGTGTTTTTGGCTAAAACAACTTGATGATATTTTCGGTGGCGAAGATTGACTTCAATATCGCCATTGACTACATACATTTCATTGCCAATAATTGGTTTTATTCCCTTATTACGGCAGGTTTTAATTAATTCGATCGCACCATACATGACTCCATGATCGGTTAAAGCGATCGCTGGTTGTCCTAATTCGATCGCTCGATCAATTAGTGCCGGTAATTGGGAAGCACCATCAAGTAAGCTATAATCACTGTGAATATGTAAACCGACAAAAGACATAGTTTTTCAGGAAAAAGTGACAAGGAAAAGGGGAAAAAAAACAGAATTTACTTACTTTTAATTTTCAGCAATCACAGTCTATTTTTAGGGTTGATTGAGAATCGTATAGGGGAAAGAACTTTCTTCTAAATTAAACCATTGTTCTCGCAGTTTCTGGTTATCATTGCTGCCGACAACAGTATCAACAAATTTTTTCCATTCGGGATCGTTTTTGGGTAAAATACAGCCATAAAGTTCGGTGGTAATCGGTTGACTGGGTAGTAGCACAAATTGTCGCGGATCCTGTCCTTGTTTAACGATTTCCCCCAGTAGAAGAATTCCATCACTAACCACTGCTTTAACTTCTCCCCTTTGTAATTTTGCCACTGCCTCACTTCGATCGCTGACAGCTTGCCAATTAGCCAGAGGATAGATATAACGAATAATACTATCGGTGGTGGTGTCGGGAATATAGGCGATCGCAACTGCCGCTAAAGTGTTATTAATATCTATTTTATCAACATTTTCCCTTTTAGTTAAAAATTGCGCTCCTGTCATAAAATAGGGAATAGAAAAATTAACCCTTTCTAGTCTTTCTTCCGTGATTGTTGCCGCATTACAGGATAAATCTACTTGTCCCTGTTCCACTTGCTGAAAACGATTATTAGTCGTCGCTTCTATAAAGGTTATTGTAATCGGTTTACCTAATTCTTGTGCTAATCGACGTTGGACTAAGCGCATTAATTCCACTCCGTAACCTGTCCATTGTCCCGTTTTCTCATCGATATAACTAAAGGGAGTAGCGTCTTTTCTGGCTGCCGCTTTTAATTCTCCTGTGCGAGCAATTCTTTGTAAAACTGTTTCTGCCAAGGCTGATAAATGTAGGTTATTTATCAGTAAAAGACCTAGAAAAATAAACCAAAAGTTTTTAGACATATCAAGAAAGCAAGAAGGAGATAGGGAGAAAAAAGCTAACCACCGACGTGCGATTAGCAAGTACTGCTATATTTTAACTAGAGCTTGCTGAATAAATCTAAAAACTTTGTTGGATAAGACTTTTAGACCTTTTTAAAATCCAAAAGTGCCTCGTCTGGGAGTGATCAGGGGGAAAATTCAGGTACTTTTTCCCTGAAAATTAGGTAATTGAGCAGATGAAAATCGGT
>LFEF01000413.1_pt1 | contig 32435 bp, 33 predicted proteins | sample 619371 | NCBI WGS metagenome assembly LFEF01 (sample SAMN03014291, study PRJNA259931) | freshwater metagenome | biome: lake; feature: waterbloom | place: China: Taihu Lake | collected 2006-08 | depth 0 m m
ATATAGCGTTTTTCAGTCTGCTGAGGTACAAAAGTTATGGGTTTTAGGCAAAAGGCAAGAGGCAAAAGGGAAGAAAAATAGGTGTACCTCACTAGCTTAGGAAACGCTATATTTTAATTGGGGACAATTTGCCAAAAAAGCTTTCACTTTGTCATCTCACTCTAAGGGTGAAGTTGTGCGGCGGCAGACAAGCTTGAACTCTCGTCAATAACCTCTGTTCCGTCCGCACCAACGCAGTGTTAGCTGTCTGGCAATAACGCAACTGCCAACTTGACCGGATTATCTGCTGGTAGATGTGACCCATTTTTTAGAGTTCTTCTACTTGATATCCCTGTCTCTTGGCAATTTCAAGGATTGGGTTGATGTTATCAATCCCCCACTGATTACAAACGGCAATTGTCTGACCATCTCCGGTTTGGAGTAACTGCTCCTCGTTTAAGAAGTAGCGTTTAGCCCCTCCCTTTTCCGTCGCTTTTTCTAGTAGGGCAACAACACCAAAGCTACGATGAATTTCATCAGGGAATATCTGGCGTAATTGGTCGAAAGTTGTGTCCGGATTTGTTTGGAGGTGATGAGTAACGATAGCTAGTACGAGCTGGCGCTTATTGTAAATATTTCCAAGGAACTGATATTGCGTCTTATCTTTACTAAAACTGGCAGCCGTTCTCTGAGCCGATGCTTGCTCTCTCACCTTCACTTGGTACTCTTCTGCTTCTGGCAATGGGATAATTTGTTCAATGTCAAGCAGAAGCTCTTCCCCAAGCTTATAGGGTTGTAGCCGAACACAACGGATATCCAAATCTCGATCGTTTAGCCACATTACCGTTGTGGTTAGCTCTCTAGAAAAGTTAGCCGATGCCAAAACAATTCTGACATCCTTTGGAAATTGCTCTTCTAGGGCATTACTCCAGCCCAAAAAGTTGAGGATTTCTTCCTCAGCATTTTTACCAATACAACGTTTTTCAAGATATTGCTGGTAAATTTCAACAGCTCTTTTGAAGGTCAATGTAGAAACCATCGCGGCATAGCGAAGTGCTTGAAGTTCCATGTGGGCACCAGTGTCATCTCTTTTAAGTTCAATGACTACTAAGTTCGCTTGTTTATCAATGCCGAGCAGATCAATTCTTCTAGCTCCTTCAGTCCATTCTGAAAACTCTTCAGAAATGACCAACGTATCTGGAGAGATGACTGTGATTTTATCTCTTAGAGCAGCTTGGAGGTCAGAACGCTCTTGAATTTTCTCTATGCCAAACTGTGTGTTCTGGACTTCAGTAATTTGTTTATCTTTGAAAGTATAGAGAGGCATGAGTTCCACTAGCTTTAGACAATGATTTATACATTATACAGTTAAAACTGAACCCAAGTAAGACAGCTAACGGCCATGGTCAGCGGTGGTAATCAAAAATGGCGTTGCTGAATCAAGATATGAATACTAATGAATGCACCTATCCACAAGTTAGCCTAGTTCTAGGTTTTAAAAATTGCCAAAGAAGACAATTTCCTAGAAGTACAATTTAGGTTTTATTCCCGTTTCTTCAGTGAAATCTTCCTCTATCTCCACCAAACGGACTTAAGCAACAACTGGCCGGGAGTAGTTATTTATCCTCGGCGTTCAGTGGAAAGCATAGAGACTGCTCGTTATGGGGAGTTAATCAACTCCAGCAGGATTTTACGTTTTTATCTCGAGGAATTAAGGGAAGTGGAATCCCTGGGAATATCAATGTTACAGTTAATTATAGCACCAACCGCCAGAGCGATCGAGCAAGGAAAACAATTAATTCCACGGATTAGACAAGAATTACCTAATCTCAAACAACAGCAAGAACTTTTAGAATTGATAGAGACAATTTTGGTTTATAAGTTACCCCAAGTCAGTAGAAAGTAGATAGAAGCGATGTTTAGTTTAAGTGATTTAAAACAAACTAAAGTGTATCAGGAAGCTTTAGAAGAAGGTAGAGAGGAGGGCCGACAAGAAGGTGAATTAGCGGCAAAATTAGCCTCTATTCCTCGTTTATTGGCATTAGGATTAAACTTTGAACAGATAGCACAGGCTTTAGAATTAGAGATCGAACAGGTTAGACAAGCAACTCAAGGGGAATAGGAAAGGTTCAAAGCGATCGCACTAATGTTAGATAGCGTATCATGCTAAACGACTTTTATACTATAGCAGAGAGCAGAAGTGTTGAATGATAGCTTCATAATGAAAAAAAGCGACTAAAATATGATATTCTAGTCGCATCCAACTTATAATTATTATAATCATGATGCTAAACTCTTTGGCGGGAATTGTCAAGACAATCTTAAAAAGACTCCCCCAAAATGACTATCCTGTTCTCAATACAAGGCTATTTGTACTTATCTGGCTTCATCTAATTTTCGATAAAAGTCTCGGCAGCTTACGAGATTTGTTTTTCTTAACTTATCATCAAGGAATAGCGGTGGACTTATCTACTTTCTCTAAAGCCAGTAAAAACCGAGATTATCAAGCGTTTAATCAGATTTATTTAAGCTTAAATCAGGAACTAAAAAAAAGAAAAGGAAAGAGAGAACATCCTCTGTATGCTATCGATTCAACGTCTCGACTCTTCGGCGTAGCTCAGAGGCCACTTCGCTCGACTGAGCGTTCGACAAAAGCTCACGCGGCTCGACTGAGCTCGCCGAACGTCCGAAGTCTCGCCGAACGTCTGGAGATGTCCAAGAGTGGGATACTTTTTATTGTCAGAATCAAAAATAACTACAAATTAGAATTTGAAGAAGAAGGAGAATTGGTTTATATCGGCTCTAAGAAACAAGTAAAATGTCGGGTTATCAGTTTTGGCGATTTAGAAACTAAGACAGAATATCGATTCGCTAGTAATGTAGATATAGAGATAATGAGCAACGAGGAAATAGCCGAGGGGTATCGTCAGCGATGGGCAATAGAAATCCTGTGAAAATTTCTAAAAATGCACTTAAAGCTAGATAGACTAATGACTAAAAACGTCAAGGGTGTCACCATTCAAATTTAGACGATATTAATCGTATATTTGATTTTGCCGCTTAGGCAGATTCCTCAAATATATGAAGATAGCCCAATATAAGGGAAAATCGCCCCACACCGTGCGATATTGCTTCCATCGTTGGAAAAAGCGAGGAATGGAAGGATTGTGGGAAAAAATGGGAAGAGGAAGAAAAAAGAAGTGGAAAGAGGATGATCTGGTTTATGTAGAAAAATGTCTAGAAGAAGATTCACGAACCTATAATGCGGCTCAATTAGCTCGAAAACTAGCAACAGAGCGAAAAGTTGTTGTGAGTCAAGATAGATTAAGGAAAATTCTCAAAGCAAGAGGATGGGTCTGGAAAAGAACAAGATATAAAAAAACCAATTGTGCTGATCCTCAAGTTAAATTAGCTAAAAAAGCCGATTTAGACTGGTTGTTCTGGGCGCACAGTGCCGGAGAAATCCGTCTAAAATTTTTGGATGAATCAGGTTTTGCTCTTTGGAGTCCCGTCAGCTACACTTATGCTCGTCTTGGAGAGCAGAAAGTCTTAGAACAGACTAAAAGACGAGGAAAAAGATTAAATATTCGGGGACTTTACTCGGTGGGAGTGAGTTTTGACTATGGATTGAAATTAGGCTCCTTTAAAGGGGACACTTATATTAAGCTTCTCGAATGGCAAGCCCAACTTGCTGCCCAACATTTTGAAAAGACGGGGGAGATTACCGTCATCGTTCAAGATAATCATCCCATTCATACAAGTAAGCAAGTCAGAGAATATTGGGATAAGTGGCAGCAGCAGGGATTATTTTTCTTTCAACTGCCCAAATATTCCTCTGAAATGAATCTTATTGCAACTGAATGGCATCAATTGAAAACTCACGAACTGGCAGGTCAAATTTTTCCCGATGAGGACGATTTAGCGATCGCTGTTAAACAAGGGATCGAAGCTCGCGCTCAAAAAGGAGGATACGAAACTCACTGTTTTAAGTTTAATTCTGCCTAGCTACTTAAGTCGTCCACACAACAAAAGACGGAGATGATAAAATCTTCAATAGAAATCATAGGTTTCACTAGGGCTAGAGGGTTGATACTTCTAGGATGACTGAGTGAGACCTTTCTTTGCCACTTTTTTTCTTTGTTGCACACGGGATTATATAGACAATTCTCAAAAACCGATGCTACTATGAACATATCTTGACCACTATTCCTTAAGCGATAACCAAGCTCAACGGGTCGTGTTGCCAGAAAAAGTATGGGCTTCGGCCGTGAGATCAGGCTTCGACGGTGAGATCAGCGTTCGACCGAGCGTTCGACAAAAGCTCACGCGGCTCGACTGAGCTCGCCGAACGTCCGAAGTCTCACGCCGAAGTCCGAACCGCCGAACGGTCTTAGGAACTAGGACGGATGCCGGTGGAGGGAAGGTAAGACTGGCTATCTTTCGGGGTAGAAAGCGCATCCCATTGAAGCAGGAAGCTCTCAACGACCTTGAGAGTAGTTCACAATGAGGTTCTACTTCTTAGTTCAAGCAAAATAACGATCACCTTGTACTCGAACAAAACCGTTACCAAGAAGATGTATGACCTAAATGCCATGTCCTGAGTATAAATCTACCCATATTCGTAAAATTGGTTACCTAGTTCCTAACTTGTATGTGGCCACTCGACCTAATTATCCAGAGGCTCTATTTCAAGAGATAATAAACCGCGTTCCTCTTCCTCGCGATCGAGCTTTAGATTTGGGAGCGGGAACGGGTTTATCAACTTTACCTTTGTGTCCTTGGTTTAACCAAGTTCTAGCTGTCGAACCGAATGAAGGAATGGCTGCTAAGTTGCGGAATTTGTCCCCCAAAATAGAAGTTCGACAATGCAGCATTGAAGAATTCAGTGAAAGACCTGAAAGTATTGACCTGATTACGCTGGGAAATGTACTCTATTGGGTTGATCGCTCTGTGGTGGAAAAAAAAGTCCTAAACTGGCTTCGCCAAGAAGGCATCTTTGCTGCTTATCGTTATGGAGTCCCTCGTCCTCCTGAAACGATACGAGGCATTTTAGAAACTGAGTTAACCGAACGTTGGCATTCATTTCGACATCCTCGACTTTTAGATGAGGATTATTCTCGTCGGTTTATTGCTGAGCAATCTGAACTTAAAGCAATTCAGGTTTTGACGGTTCCTCATGTGATTTTCTGGGATACTCAACAACTGATCGGTTATTTTTGTAGCACATCCTATTGCTCAGCTTACGTAAAAACGCTGGCCAATCCCGAACAATACGTTACCGACTTAGAAAGCAAGATTAGTGATACTATAGGTTATAGTTCTTTTCCAGTAGATTTCAGTCTGGAACTGATAATTGCTCAGAAGAAGTAAAACTTTTTTCTTTGATTTAGCAAGGTTTATTTATGTATATTGACCCTGTTTATTTGACGAAAGAACAGCTTGTTGTTTCCCTCACTGATAGTTCTGAAGTTGATCGAGTTGATATTGTTGAAGAGATCGCCACAAAATTAACAACTTATCAAGTTGCAGTCCTTCGCTCGTCTTCAGAAAATAAATTTAATTTAGCCTCTCTCAAAAATGTATTAGGAGAAGAATTTCCCTATGATTCTCCTTCCTCGGAAAAAGTCTATCTGCAAGCAGAAACAGATAAAAATCACTTTTTGTTAACCTACGATCCCAGGGCTATTTCCTATCAGGTTGCACTCAATTCTCGTGGTTCGCTCTCTCTCCATACAGATGGAACAACTTCTTCCTCTATTACGCCAGTATTTATCGTATTTTGTCATCTTTCTCACCCTCAATCTGGAGGATTAACCCGTGTGGCTGGGGGAGCTAGACTTGTACATTTTTTGGCTCGGTATTATCCCGAAGAGTTTTTAGCATTATGTCAACCCAATTGCGTCATTTCCCAAATCGCAGATGGTAGCCGCAGCAAAGAACATACGGTTTTTGAAATTCAAGATAATCAAATCTTCATTTATTATCGAAACGACCAGACCAGACAAATGCTTCCTCAAGCAGGAAAAAATTACCATCGAGTTCAAAAAGGTTTAGAAATTATCGCTCATTATCTGCAACAAGAAAGTAATTATATCCGACTTAATGCCTACGCCAATGAAGTTATTATTATTCCCAATCAATCAACTCTGCACGGACGAGATGAGTATGTCGATGGGGAGGGTCAAGTCAGACAGGTTCAAGGGGTGATGTATTCAGGAAAACAGGCGAACAAGCGACTTCCTCAAGGGATTAAACCCGTACCCGGAACTCATCTTGATCGTCTAGTTGAACGCCTATCGACCTTGAGGAGGGAAGAACATTCAGCCTTAAAACTCGAACCCAAAGATTTTGCTGAAATTCTCGACTGGGAATCTTGGGCAAATTTAGTTTGTCGCATCCCTTATACTTATCAGTGATAAGCTGTAAGTAACTCATTGCAATTAAATATAAAACACAGGCTAGAATCCTGTTCCACTTAAATGCTTATGAGCTTATAATCAGGGACAACTGAAGTCGCTACTAAGCTGTTAAGCATCTAAATTGGTCTATGGGGATAAGGGAACAGGGAACAGGGAACGGTGAACAGTACGGGTTATCTGCTTTTTTAGCTAACTTAACAATACCCAGTTTAAATGCGTCTTAGCTTACTAACTAGGAAATTTGTCAACTGGATTTTCTCAGGTAGATTTAGCATAAGATATTAGATATTTGATGCTAATATTCTACTTGGACTGGGTTGACAATTCCCTTTAAGTTGCTATAATCAATCTTGGCATTTTTCATTTTCTTCTACTTGTAATGACCATTTATTTTTTCAAAGAAACCGATCCAATCTATGGGTGCTTTTCCAATTTCTCGGATTACGGATTTGAACTAGATGGTGTCTGGTGGCCGACATCAGAACATTATTTTCAAGCTCAAAAGTTCGCCGGAACTGACCATGTTGAAGCCATCAGACAAGCTGTCACTCCAACTGAGGCCACCAAAATGGGACGCGATCGCAATCGTCCGTTGCGTTCCGATTGGGAAGACGTGAAAGATTCGATCATGCAGCGTGGAGTTCTGCATAAATTTCAAACTAATAAAGAAATTCGCCAAGTTCTTTTAAGTACAGGAGACGAACAGATTATAGAAGAAGCACCCCATGAGGAATATTGGGGTTCGGGTAAGGATGGAAACGGAAAAAACCGGATGGGACAAATTTTAATGGCTGTACGACAGGAATTACGTCAATCTCAAGAAATATTGTAATAATGACACAGCTTACTCTGGTAATTGGTAATAAAAACTACTGCTCTTGGCCCCTACGACCTTGGTTAGCAATGAAGCAGTTTGGCATTGAATTTAACGAAATTCGGATTCCGATTTATACTCCTGAATCCGAACAACAAATTCGACAATATTCACCAACTGGGAAAAGGCCAGTTCTCGTAGAAGATCAACTTAAGATTTGGGATTCTCTAGCAATTTTTGAATATTTAGCGGAACGGTTTCCTAACTTTCACTGGTGGCCTTTAGAACGAACAGAACGAGCAGTAGCACGCTCTATTTGTGCAGAGATGCACTCAGGCTTTTCTCATCTGCGCCAAAAAATGCCATTCAATTGTCGAGCAAAATTGCCCGGTAAAGGAATGACACCTGAAGTCGCCAAAGATATTGATCGCATCACGACAATTTGGCAAGATTGTCGGCAAAGATTCGGTGGTAGCGGTCAAATGTTATTTGGTGAATTCACAATCATTGATGCAATGTTCGCTTCGGAAGTCTTGCGTTTTCACACTTACGAGGTCAAAGTTAATTCTGAGTCTAAAGACTATATGGAAGCGATTTTAGCACTTCCATCTGTCCAAGAATGGCTTCAAGATGCCAATTCCGAAGTAGAGGTCGTACCTCAATTTGAGCTTTAGCTAAATTTTGGAGATTTATTAACTGAAAAAGGAGAAATTGAATGAGTGGTATTGTGATTTTTCGCTCTCAAGACGAGCCGATATCTCAGACGAATTTCAAGCGCTCCCTAGATGCTTTAAGCCATCAAGGTTTGCATCGCCAAAATATTTGGATATCGGAAAATGAAAAAGTGGGTTTGGGTCATACCAAACTGAGTATCATCGATGATCTGAGTGGGGATCAACCCCTCTCAGATGGGGAGCGAACCCGCTACATTGTCGCCAACGGTGAGTTTTATGACTTGGGTTCGGTTAAACAACAATTGAAACAACAAGGCTATTCATTTCAAACTGATAGCAGCAGTGAAATTGTCCTCCACCTCTACGATAGACTGGGAACTCAATGCTTGGATAAACTTCGAGGTGAATTTGCTTTTGCGATTTGGGATGAACGTAACCAGTTATTATTTGCTGCTCGCGATCGCTTTGGCGTTAAACCCTTATACTATACTGTTTATAATCGAACAGTGTATTTAGCCTCAGAAGTTAAAGCCTTATTTGCTGCTGGTGTTCCTGCTCACTGGGATCAGGAATCTTTTTTCTTGACTGACAGTGGTGTTTTACCGCCAAATAATACGCTATTTGCTAATATCTATCAAGTTCCAGGTGGATGTTTTTTAATTGCTTCTGATTCAGGTATCCAAATTCATCGATATTGGGATTTTAATTATCCTTTAATCGGCGATTCTTCCACTCAACTAACTCAAGAAGATTATATTGAAAAACTCCGCCATACCTTAGATGAAGCGATCAAAATTCGCTTAAGAAGTGACATTTCCATCGGTTGCTATCTCAGCGGAGGAATCGACTCCTCGACAGTTCTGGGGATGGCATCAACTCATACTAGCAAACCGATTCAAGCCTTCACTATTAGTTTTGATCATGCAACTTATAACGAAGAAGCAATTGCTCGCGAAACCGCCCAGCAGATCGGGGCTGATTTTCACGTCGTTTCTCTCAGTAATGTAGAGCTAGCAGAACATTTTGCTGATGCGGTTTGCCAAGGAGAAATGCTCACTTATAATGCTCATACTCCCGCTAAATATCTATTGAGTCGAGCAACGCAAAATGCAGGATGTAACCTAGTTTTGATCGGAGAAGGTTCCGACGAAACTTTTGGAGGATATGCTCACTTTTGCCAAGATATGTTACGACAAATTACGGCGGGACAAGATGAAAAGACAACCAGAAAGCTACTAGAAGAGTTGAAGCAAAATAGTAAACAAATCTCTCCTGCTTTATTTGTAGAAGGAGGCGCAGAAGCCTTAGAAAGTGTTCGTCAAAGTCTGGGATTTATTCCTGCTTGGATGGAACGGCGGGTTCGGCTCAAAATTGATGGGATTTATTCAGATGAATTTATGGCTCAATTTTCTCAGCGAGATGCCTATCGTATCTTTTTAAATCACATTGATGTTATCGGACAACTAAAAGGACGAGAATCGGTCAATCAATCGATGTATTTATGGTGTAAAACTCACTTACCTGTCTATGTGTTGCGGGTGATGGGAGAGAGTGTAATTCGATACCACGGGATTGAAGGACGCTTACCATTTTTAGACCGCAAAGTGGTCGAATTAGCAACTCAGATTCCTGGAGAACTAAAAATTCACAAATTTACTGGGAAATATATCTTGCGAGAAGCAGCACGACCGTTTCTCACTGATACAGTTTATGCTGGCAAAAAACATTCTTTACTCGCACCGCCTTCTACGTTTGATCCTCAAGGAGCCTTTTTTCAATTGGTTCAAGATACACTGCGAGGATCGGTAATGGCAGCCGTTCCCTTTTATAATCAAACAAAGGCGATTCAACTACTTGATCGAATTCCCGAGATGGATGATATTGAAAAAACAGCGCTCGAAGTTCCTTTGATGAAAATGTTGAGTGCTTGTTTTCTGCAAGAACGGTTTGGCTTGGCCTAAAAATCTAAATAATGGAAGAGTTTACCATGAGAGGTCATCATGATATCGGAGGTTTACCCTCTGGAACTATTGAAAGTTCGGAACACGATATTGCTTTGTGGGAAAAGCAGGTTGATGCTATCGAAGCACTTCTTAGCAAAATGAATCCCCCTTTAGTCCGCGATGATGAATTGCGACGAGGGATTGAAAACTTAGATGCTGATGATTACGAAAAACTGGACTACTATGAACGTTGGATTGTTGTTATTCGTCACATTTTGCTTGAGAAAAATCTATTTACTGTTGATGACTTAGAACAGAAAATCAGGGAAATCTCATCTCGATTTGATCCCAAATCTTACCTTTAAAACGCCTGAAAACACTATAGTGACATCAATCCCCCCCCCGTTCCCTGTTCCCTGTTCCCTCCTCTTAAAGTGTTAGTTTTGCATGACAGATTCGGTAGAACCTTTTAGCTTGAGCAAGATGATACTATTGCTATATGAGCCAATACTTTAATCTGGGAGAGCAAGTGATTGTCCGTGCGTTGTATCCTCTTGGTCATACTCGCACACCTTTTTATATTCGTGGTAAAATTGGTGTAATTGTGCGCGTTTTGGGAAAATTTCCCAATCCAGAAGCCCTCGCTTACGGAAAAGATGATCTGGAATTACACTGGCTTTATTGCGTACAATTTCAGCAAAGTCATGTGTGGGATAATTATACAGGCTCTCCTCAAGATACAATTACTGTTGATATTTATGAACACTGGCTAGAACCAGTCTGAAATAATGCAAAATCCATTCTCCCACGACCATCACGAACACGAAATTATCGTTGATAATGAGCAGCCATTAACGGACTATCAACTTCTCACACTGGCGATTCAAGAACTACTAATTGAAAAAGGAATTGTCACTGCTACTCAGATTAGAGAAACAATTGAAGCAATGGATGCTCGTAGTCCAGCTTTGGGGGCGAAAATGGTAGTACGAGCCTGGTTAGATTCAAACTACAAAGCGCGTTTGCTAAAGGATTGTAAAGCCGCAGCTTGGGAATTAGGGATTGATATTGGTAGCAGTCGCGTGGTGGTTGTCGAGAACACTCCACAAGTTCATAATGTAATTGTTTGTACTCTATGTTCTTGCTACCCACGCATGATTTTAGGATTGCCTCCAGATTGGTACAAAAATAAAGCCTATCGCTCACGAGTAGTCCGAGAACCCCGTGCTGTACTAGCAGAATTTGGCACAATCATACCAGATAATGTAGAAATCCGTGTTCATGATAGCACGGCTGAAATGCGGTATTTAGTTTTGCCGCAGCGACCAGAAGGAACAGAGAAACTAGATTTAGAAGCACTAGAAACTCTAGTGATGCGAGATGCTATGATTGGAGTTGCACTGCTCAAGCAAGCTAATTAAACCTGACACTTATGGAACCCAAAAACCAAAATTCTAAGACTTATAAACCTTTGCCCATTACTGGCATATCATTAATCCACTGGATCAAATTGATTTTGAGAAATGGGGGCATCGATCTAAAATATTTACCCAAAGCCTTGTATGTTTCGGCTCAAAGTATTAAAAATACCCCTTTAATTCTAAAAGAACGAGTTGAGTTTGACAAAGAAGTTGAGAACGTTCAACTTGAAAACTCTCCTGTTTTTATTATTGGTCATTGTCGCAGTGGTACAAGCTATTTACATCATTTAATCGGTCAAGATCCCAATTGGGGATATATTACCAAAGCTCAAGTCTTAGTGGGTGGCTCAGAATTTTTTCTGGGAAGTCCTCAAAAAGTTGAAAATTGGGCAAGTCGGGTTTACCCAACTCCGAGAAAAACCGATTCTTTAGTCTTGCACGCTGATGACCCAGCCGAGGAAGAAATTGCGCTGGTTAATAGTAGTCTATCCTCATTTTATGAAGGGTTTTATTTTCCTAAAAAGATTAAGTTTATTTTTCAAAAATGCGTTTTGTTTCAAGGTGATGAATCAGAGAAAACAGCTTGGAAAAATGACTATAAGCGAATGTTGTCAAGGATTCATCTAAGTGTAGGTGGTAAAAGACTTCTCATCAAAAATCCTCTCAACGGCGGTCGCATAAAGTTACTGTTAGATTTATTCCCAGATGCAAAATTTATTCATATTTTAAGAAATCCCTATGACGTTTATGCTTCGACGGTGAAACTGTATCAAATCATTGTTCCCGAATGGACATTTCAAACAATTAATGAAGCGGAAATGAAGGAAAATATTTTGTTCTTTTATCAAGAACTAATGAATCGATATTTCCTTGACAAAAATCTAATTCCTCCAGAAAACTTAGTAGAAATTAAGTATGAAAATTTCATTGGCAATGAAATAGAAACTTTAAGCCAGATCTATCAACAGTTTAACCTACCCGGATTTGCAGAAGCAAAACCCAGATTTGCTCATTTCATTGAAGAAGAAACCAAAAGACACAAGGAATATAAAGAGCGAGACAATAGAAGTAAAAAAAAGCTGGATAAAGAAACAATGGTTAAGCTAGAAAAAGCCTGGAAGCCCATTATTGACAAATGGAACCAAATGTAGTAGATTAGTGAAGTTATAAAAATATAACAAACATGGAAATTTGTGAAAAAAATCCTCGAATTTGGGAACTAAACTCAGAGCAACGTCAACTTCTTCCATCTGATTTAGATATCGAATTCTATCGACAACATGGTTGGTATATCTCGAAACCGCTATTTTCAGAATCAGAAATTGATCGAGCTAAGGAAGGAATTGAACGCTTTTATCAAGGTCATCGCGATAGTCAATTACCCGTCGCGTTGCCAGATTTTGAGGATTGGACACCGAATCAGGGAGACGGGCTAAGAATTAATGAATTTCTGGTTCAGCGAAACCGACAAATTCATCAATTATCCCAGAATTATCTAATTGGAGCCATTGCTGCTTTACTAACAGGTAGCCACCAAATTCGCTTATTCAGCAGTAGCCTGTATTATAAACCACCGAAGACTCAATCGGTGGAAACTACCATCGGTTGGCATCATGATCGTGGGTATTGGAAAACTTGCAGGTCAGATAATATGATTAGTGCGTGGATTCCTCTACACGATTGTGATGAAAGTATGGGAACTTTGACGATGATTGATGGTAGTCATTTGTGGACTGAACCTAATGGAATCTCACAAGGGTTTTCCCATTTTGCTAAATCTGATCGAAACGAACAAGAGAATATTTTGCTGGTTCATGCTCAAGGAAGACCAATTGATAAAGTCCCCATGAATCTCAAAAAGGGACAAGTCAGTTTTCATCATTGTTTGACTTTTCATGGCAGTCCTTCTAATACTAGCAGTCAGCCGAGAATTGCGATTGCTTTCCATCTACAAGATAAAGACAATCAATATCGTCTTCACCGCCAAGAAAACGGTAATATTCACGTTCACAATAATGATCGTCTCTGTCGTAAATTAGCAGACGGAACACCTGATTACACTGATCCAGTTTTTTGTCCTATTTTATGGGAAGGTAATCCCCGAATATTTAAATAGGGTTTGCTGAAAAATTCAATTGGCTGGTGATGGGGTGGGAGAAGGATTTTAACAAGTGGCTTAAGCCACTTGTCCCTGTACCTCATACAACTGCATACCGCTATATTTTGAGATTTCCTATCCCCCCCCTACTTGCTAGTCATTGTGATAAATGATACAATTACCATTGAAATTTCTTCAATAGAAAGATTAAAATTAATGAATCATCCCATTTTAGCCATCGAAATTGGTGCTGGCGATCTCAATTTAATCAATAACTGGGTTTCTCAAGGAAACCTGAAAAATTTAGCCAAGTTGTTAGAAGGAGGAGCGTCAGGAACACTAGAAAACATCGACTATTATACAACCGAAACAAAATGGACAATCTTTTTAACTGGTTGTATGCCGAAAACTACTGGATATTGGGGTCCTTTAAAGTTTCATGACGGTACATACGAAATGCAACGTCAGCAGCAGTCATATAACTTTACTCAATATCCACCATTCTACAGTTTAGCCAAAGAATCTCAAATCGCTGTTTTTGATATACCACAAACGATTGTATCGGATCAAGTTCAAGGCGTACAGGTTTTGGGGTGGGGGTGTCATGCTCCTTATGTAGTCAATCAATCCCAACCACCTCAATTATTAGAAGACTTAGTGAGCAAATTCGGTGAGCATCCGACTTTCCGGCGGGATTTTATCAATAACTGGTGGGACCCAAAAATAGTTACCAAGTTTTGTAACGATCTTAAAACGGGAATTTCTCGTCGAACCGATATTTGTAAATTTTTACTAAAACAACAAAATTGGGACTTATTTTTAACTGGATTTAGTGAACCTCATCCTGCTGGTCATCACTATTATCATCTCAGTCAACCCGATCATCCTTTATACCCGTATAAAGATCAAAATGGAGCGGTTGACGATTTGATGCTCGAACTCTACGAAGCGACCGATTCTGCGATTGGAGAACTAATCGAAGCTGCACCTAAAGATGCTCATATTCTGATTTATTCCCTACAAGGAATGACAAATAACTCCACTGATTTACCCAGTATGGTGTTTTTACCAGAGTTATTGTATCGGTTTAGTTTTCCTGGGAAAGTCGCCCTCGCAGCGGGGGAAAAAGATCAGCTTTCTCCACCTATATTCCCTCATTTGGATCGCAAAACTTGGGCGAGTGAAGTTTGGAAATTGAAGTGGGATCGTAATCCAATTCAAAGGTTTTTAAGAGGGCGAGTATCTGACGAATTTCAAGAGGCAATCGATCAATGGTTGAGCGCAAAAAATTCACCCGACTTAGATTCTCCTTTTCAATTATACAAAGAAAAGTCTTTGTACGCTTGGCAACCTACCATGTGGTATAAACCTTTTTGGTCAAAAATGAAAGCATTTGCGCTCCCGACATTTGCGGTAGAAGGATTTATTCGGATTAATTTAAAAGATCGAGAACCTAACGGTATTGTTGAACCTGAAAATTATGATAAACTGTGTGAAGAATTAACTCAGCATCTCTATGATCTTAAAGATGCTCGAACGGGAAAATCAGTGATTAAAAAAGTTGTTCGGACTCGAGAAAATATTCTCAATCAAGACCCAGATTTGCCTAATGCTGATCTCGTAGTGGTAATGGCAGATTGTCCCAGTGATGTAGTTGACAGTCCCCAATTTGGGCGCATTGGTCCAGTTCCCTATCATCGGACTGGTGGTCATCCACCGGAAGGATTTTTGATTGCGAAAGGGTTAGGAATTGCGCCAAATTCTCAACTTCCAAAGGGTCATGTCCTAGATTTACCACCAACAATTTTAAAGCTGATGGGAGTACCATCTCCTGAATATTTTGAAGGTAAGTCACTCTTGTGATTAGACTTTGGGAAAAAAATTGCCTCGCAGTTTTATTGTGTCAAACTATTGCAATTAATAACTTTAAAAAGCATGAAAATCTCGAAAAATTTACCCAATCTTGGTGGTAGTATCTCCCCCAATTTGCTTGAAGGAGAAAAGATAGGTCAAATCGAAAGAGTGCATTTAGTCGCCAATCGAATTATGCGATTAAATGCCATTGAAAAAGGAATTGAATTGATTGACATGGGAACTGACTACTATTACCCATTTTATCATGAATACGAACCAACCAAACAAGCTTTACAAGCGTTAGGAAGCTACGCTGATGAAGTATTACACTATCCATCTTCTTACGGTTTAATTTCCCTGCGTAGTTCTTTTCAAGACTTTATGTCAACTCAGTTCAATGTCGAGCTAGATTTGCATCAAGAAATTATGATTACCACTGGAGCATCTCAAGTTTTTGATGCTCTATCTCGGTCTTTTGCTGGAACTTATGTGCTGATTCCAGAGTTTACGTTATCCACAGTAGCAATTATTGCTGGTGGTAATGGGGCAAAATTAATCCGTTTACCAGTCGGAGAATGTGGATTTTTCGATTTGATTGAAGCAGAAAAGATCGTCAATAATTTGCCTGAAAAATCTATCCGTTTTCTGTATTTAAATTCTCCCTGTAATCCCAACGGAAAAGTAGCTAAATGGGAGTATCTAAATGAGTTAGTACAATTTGCCTTAAGACAGGAAATTCTAATTTTACACGACATGGATTCGTGGTACACTACTCACAATAATGAAACGGATTTGGTTAATATTTTAGAAATTCCCCAAGCAAAACGATGTAGCCTCACAGTATTATCCCTGAGTAAAGAGTTTGGATTACCCGGACTACGAATTGGTTTGGTGGCCGGAAATGATTATGCAATCAATGTAATTCGGATGCACAATTCAACTTTTTCTGTGATGATTCCAGAGGTTTGTCAGTATGCAGCAAAAGCAGCCTTAGACAGTTTTAATGCGGAACACCAAAAACCAGAAATCAATGAATATGTCGGCTATTTAATTAAAAAATCTATCGCCGGATGGCAAAGCATGGGATGGCCGCCAGAAGCGATTCACTCTCCAGATGGAGGATTTAAATATTTACTCTCAGTCCCACCGCATCTACAATCTCAAGGGGAATTTACCGCAGTTGAATTATTTGATTATTACGTCCTCAGTCGCGCTTATGTTAAATTATCAACTATTCGCTCTTTTAATCCAGAAAGACAACAATATATCCGGCTAATAGTCATGCAAAATGAAGCACTATTAGAAGAAGCTTTCAGAAGAATGAAAGAGATTGGTGTAGATTACCATTCGATGCAATTACCAGATTCTCTTGGTCAAGAATATGCTACTCTAATTAAAGAAAATATCGGCGGAGATTTTTAGATTTTAGATTTTGGCTCTCTTGTTCACAATCAAATTAGACTATCAATTAAGTTAGTCCAAAACGTTCTTGAAGACAACAAGCACTGAGCATTTTCATCAATGTAACATCTATTGACGCTTGCTGGCTTTCGCTCATTTCTGGTAGTTGATCAAGTAATTCAATCACCGCTTTATGATTATAAAAAGGAACAGCAGCCATTGCCGAACTACGAAGAGTATCTTGCATAAATTGATGCAAGGGTTGCTGGGGTTGAAAACTTGAAGGTGGAACCAGAAAAGGATGCTTCTGTCGAGAATAAATGGTTTCTGTAATAAAAGGACGGGTAGCTTCTCGCAAGATATATTTTTCGGTCAACCCATTAATTTTTAAAGTAATTGGTAGCCGACCAATAAATTCTACAACTTGATGATCCAAAAAAGGTAAGCGTCCTTCCAAAGAATGAGCCATCTCTACTCCATCCCCAAGCATTCTCAAAATATAATTAGGTAAGTGAGTTTTTGACCATAAATACAAAGATTGATTAACTGGTTCTCGTTGTTGAAGTTGTCCGACAAAATCGATATTATTTAAAAATAAACGATAAGCATCTCGCTGCCTAAAGCGATTACGAAACGCGGCGGAATAAACTGGAACAGATTTGAGTCGGACTCTTCTTTCCATCCAAGCTGGGGTGAATCCTAAACTATTAGAAATACTTGCCAGATATTGAGTTTCTACCGCGCCAAATTGACCAGGAGAAATTTTATTTTTTTGTTGTAATTCTTCTAAAAGGTTTTGTCTTCTCGACTCTGCTAACCCTTGAGTTCCATGACGCAACATATCTACACAAAAATGAATATAGCCACCGAAAATTTCGTCTGCACCTTCTCCAGTCAGTACAACTTTATATCCGGCATTTCTGGCGGCACGACTCAAAATATACTTGGCGGTTGTGTGCGCGTTATAACAAAGCATTTCACCCTGACAAACGGCATCAGCAAAATTCTCGGCTAAGTCAGATTGAGTAATAGGAACAACTTGGAGATTCGCTCCTGCGTATTGAGCAGTTTCAGCAGCAATGGCTTGTTCATTATATTCAGTGCGCTCAAAACTAAGGGTAAATGCCTGAATCGATTGAGTAGTATAACGAGATGCCATGCCTAATATAGCTGATGAATCTAAACCACCACTGAGATAACAGCCAACCGGAACATCTGCTCTTAAACGAAGTCGAATTGCTTCATCAAGAATTTCTCGCAGTTCTTCCACATATTCTTGTGCTGAAATTTGCGGTTTTTTGGTCTCAATTTGGGGATAATCAAAATCCCAGTAACGATGTAGTTGGATGCCTGCGTCTGAAGCAAGCATAAAATAGCCTGGTGGCACTTGATAAATATTAGAAAATAGGGTATTGTGCGGTGGTAAAACACCACTGTCAAGCAAATGAAATGATTCCCAATCCCAAGCAGCAGGGACTCCGGCTGCTAGGATTGCTTTGATTTCAGAGGCGAGGTAAAGAGTGTCTTGATATATGGTATAATATAGGGGTTTGATGCCAAATCGATCGCGGGCAGCAAATACAAGTTGGTTGCGTTCGTCCCACAAAACAAAGGCAAATTCACCCCGCAAATAAGATAAACACTGGGTGCCAAAACGATCATAAAGATGCAAAGCAATTTCACTATCAGACTTGGTTTGTAGCGAATATCCCCATTGCTTTAATTGTCGCTGAATTCGTTCAAAATCATAAAATTCTCCATTGGCAATAATTCGTAAACTACCATCGCGATTAGCAATCGGTTGATTGCCAGAATTAAGATCAATAATGCTGAGCCGAGTATGTCCCAAGCCAATCCGAAAATTGTCAGCAATCCAGATACTTTGTTGATCGGGTCCGCGATGTTTTAGTGACAATACTGATCGCCTAAGCTGAGATTCTGCAATTATCCCTTTGAAACCAAATAAGGCAACAATACCACACATAAATTTTAATCTTTTTTGGTAGGAACTGAAGTACAGCAATCACCTTTGATGACAGTATGAACTTGCCACTCAGAGTTATTTTCTGGATAGTCTAAGCGGTAATGTCCACCCCGGCTTTCGGTGCGAAATGTAGCACTTTGGAGAAGCAAATAGGCGACATCTAATAAGTTCAAGATTGCCGCTAAAGACTTTAAGTATTCGGCAACTTCTCGGGAGGTAAATTGAACACATTGTTGAGGCTTTAGGTTTAGCAAATATTGACTAATTTTCCAGTTTTTTAACTCATATTGCCAAGTTTTGACAGTTGCCATCGCAGATTCCATAACGGTTTGGGTACGACAAATCCCAGCACTATTCCACATTAAAGCCGCTAAATCCTGTCGGTAGGTAGCAAGGCGATCAGCAGATGGAGCAACCCGATCGTTAATTTCAATTTGCTCTAGGAATACTGGTTCTGGGGATGAGGGGAAATTTTGATTTATTTCCTCAGACAAATCGTCTTCAATTTTAGCTAATTGGGAAGCAAAAACCAAGCATTCTAACAAGGAATTACTCGCCAACCGATTAGCGCCGTGAACGCCCGTACTTGCCGTTTCCCCAATGGCATATAACCCAGAAATTGAGGTACGATTCATCACATCACAGGCAATGCCTCCCATCCAATAATGGGCAGCGGGGGCAATCGGTATCAACTCGTTAAAAACATCAATTCCCCATTGCTGACACACTTGAATAATATTGGGAAACCGATGGCGAATTTTGTTAGGTTCTATCGGTCGCATATCTAAATAAACATGGGCATTGGCAGGATTTTCGGCAGTTTTTTGCAAGTGAAAATATATCGCCCGACTAACCACATCTCGATGCGCTAATTCTCCAGAAGGGTGATAATCAAAGGCAAAGCGTCGCCCCTCCTGATCGACTAAATGAGCCCCCTCTCCCCGTACTGCTTCACTAATTAAGAAGTGAGGTGCCCCCGGTTTCATTAATGCAGTGGGATGGAATTGGAAAAACTCCAGATCTCGAACTATTGCCCCGGCCCGCCAAGCGATCGCTATTCCATCTCCGGTACTCCCGACTGGGTTGGTGGTTTTGGCAAAAATCTGACCACCGCCACCCGTCGCCAACACCACCGCTTTTGCTTGAATCCAAGAAATTTGGTTTTGGGAGAGAATACTTATTCCCTGACAGTGGCGGGTTTGGGCGTTCAACCACAAACTCAGGGTAACGGCTTGGGAGAGAACTTGAATGTTGGGGCGTTCCAACACCGCCGCAACCAATACGTCCACAATTGCCCGCCCAGTAGTATCACGAGAGTGCAAAACTCGAGGATGAGAATGGGCCGCTTCCAAGGTGGTGGCTAAATTTTCCCCCTGGCGGTCAAAATTAACCCCCAGGTTCAGCAAAAAGGCGATCGCTTCAGTAGCATGATTCACCAAAAACTCTACCGCTTCGGGATCGCATAATCCCACTCCCGCTTTTAATGTATCTTCCAAATGTTGGTTGGGCGTATCTGGAGGATAGATAGCGGCAGCAATTCCCCCCTGCGCCCACGGACTAGAACCACTTTTAAGGTCATCTTTTGTTACCAATCCCACCCGTAAATGAGAGGGAATGCAAAGGCTAGCATAAAGTCCGGCAGCGCCACTACCGACCACCAAAACATCAAATTGATTCGGTACTTCTTTGATGGAGCTTGGGGAGTTGGGGGTTTGTTTCATGTTGTATTTAGCTTCAGATTTATATATATAGCGGTTTTCACAGAAGTGAGTCCCGATTGAAACTCTGAAACGCCTATCTATCAAGGGATTTACTATACCTTATTAGACTGAAACCCGCTATAGTATAATTTACAGTATATCACCAAATAAACTCTTAAGCAATAGCAATGGGGCTCTTCTCGTTTCTGTGTGGAAGGAAGAAGAATAGGGATAATTTTCCAGAAGTATAATCTTCAAAGCCTTGCCTAGCAAGACCCCTACGAATTGTGCGCACTGATTATAATAGAAAGTCGAGAAGACCGGCAATGTTTGTGAGTCGGGTGTTACTGAATTAACTCAACGATTTAAGTTTATGCGCGAAAGTGTAACATCCTATCGACAGCAATTTCTCGGTTTGGAGAAAAAAGCTTACTTTAATTATGGGGGACAAGGACTGCTTCCCCGAACTGCTCTAGATGCTATCTATTGCTGCTATCAAAAGTTACAGGAAGATGATCCTTTTTCTCGTCGAATCAATAATGATAAAACAGGTTTTTTGACGGAATTATCTCAGGCAACCCGTACTATTATTGCTTCCGAATTAGGGGTGACACCGGAGACGATTACTTTAACGGAAAATGTAACCGTTGGTTGTAATATTAGACTTGTTGTGTAATAGTGGCATAATGGGGAAGAAACAATGATTGGATATCCCCTTGAATGCTGAACATTGGCCGAATATTGCATCAAGATAGACTCTTGAGAGCGACCACAGGACTCAATAGAAGAGCGTTTGAGACCTTGTTAGAGAAATTTGAACAGGTGTATTTGGCGGAAGCAGACAACAGGGAAAAGCCAAGAAAAAGAAAAATCGGAGCTGGCAGGAAAGCTAGATTGCAAAGCATCAAAGAGAAATTATTAGACATCTCCAAAAATTTATAAGTCAGTCACAGCAAGGAAGACAGGCAGATTAGACCAAGAGTCAAAATTAGCTCTAAAAACCGATTAATCAGGGTTTAAAGAGACAAAATCGAATTTTGACGGAAAACTATGGCTAATTATAACGTCAATTACTTCCCCTGATTGCTCCCATTCTATTACTTCTAAAATTAGCGCACTAATTCTCAATCTTACTAAGCCACAAACGGTCAGTAAAACCGATTTATATCGACTTTTATTTAATCTAAATCTTTCTTGAACCACTTTAAATACTTTGATAACTCGAATTAAATGCTCAACAAAAATTCGCCGAGATGATAAAACTTTATTTTCTTTAATTTGATTCTCGGCTCAAGGGGTGACAGAAAGGTTAAAGAGCTTGCTTGATAAGGCTCATAGCCGTTAACCCTTTGGAGAAATAAGGGTTTTTCTGGGGTTTGAGGCGTATCAAAGAAAGGGCAAGTTCCGAAAAAATATCCATCGACTCAACCCAAAAAGTACCATAAGTCCCTATCCAAAAATCACTATGTCTTTCAGCAGAACGATTAGATTCTTTGAGGCGACAAATATAAACACGGTGGGGTAAAATATTGAGTTGTTGACCCCGTATTGTATTTAAAGAATAGGCGATAGCAATTAATAAAACAAGAGCTAAAAAACGCGGTTCGCTAACTTTAGTTTTCTCGATATTATAACCTCCCGTTTTACAATCTTTGAACATTGCTTCAATGCCAAAACGAGATTCATATAAATTTAAAGTCTCATCCAAAGAGTCAAGATTAGTAAGAAGATACCAAGGAGCTTCGGCTGGTTTACTACGGTAGCGTCTTTTCCAGCGAGTGGCCAAATTAAAAGGGCCAAGTTTATGAGCAGATGTATGATAAATATCCGAAAAAAAATGCTGAGTCCCCGGTTGAATATCTAGAGCTTTTAGAGGTTGATAGTTTTCTTCACCTGATAATAGCAAAGATGTTCCCTTCTTTTGTCTCAGAATAAAGGCTATCCCCTTTTCGTCTAGCCACTTTCCTAGTTGAACACTGTGAAATTCTCGGTCGCCTATCACGACAACTGGGTAGGATTTCAAAAATTTTAATACCGGCTTGAGAAAGTTTTTTTGGTTCCCTAAATTACTGCTTCCTTGTTTATCTAACAATATCCAGTACACAGGTAACGCCCTTTTTCCACAAATAACACTAGCTACAAACAAATTTCTTCCTTTCCAATCTGTTCGGTCAATTACCAATAATAGATGTCCCAGATGCTTAAGTTTTTTCAGTTTTCTTCTTTGATGTCGATTTTTATTTTTTTCGCTAAACTCTTGCTTAATAATGTGTTTAATTAGCGGAAACCATAACAATTTTACACTTAATTGCGGTAACTTGAGAAACCTTTGTAAATTTCTTCTTCTGCTTTCAAAGGTAATTGGTTGGGGAAATAAGGCGGCCAATCTCTCCAATTGTACTGTTCTATGGCTTTGTAGGAGCAGTATAAGAATTTGTAGAGTCAGATATTGTGCTTGTGTCAAGCTGGCTTGTAAACAGGCCTGATAGAATGATGGTAACATATTGAAATTTTGGGTGGTTGTCTCAACCACTCTATTTCTTTTGGGTTCATTTGGCTAGAGTCTTTATCTTGATTACCTTTGAACCCCTTTGTCACCCCTTGAGGATTCTCGGTTAATTCTACGTTCTTAGGTTTTTTATCAGAAGTTCTGATTTGATTTTCTTCCAGGTAAGCTTTATCTCCAATAAAAGTTTGTTGAGAATCGAATTTGCTTAAAGTTTGCCCACAGATTTTTATATCGCTCGTCGGACCAGGTTGACCAATAACTACATCAACAATATCTTCAGCTTTTGGCAAGACAATAAATTGACTTTTTCAAGTATGTCTTCTTTGCTTTCCCGAATAATATATTTTTTGTTCTTGATAATCGGTCGGCCTCTCCAGGAACTGTTCTGCGCTATCGACAATCAACTCATAATTCCTTAATTGTTCAATTATTATTTCCTCTTCTTGGCACTTCTTTATTTGTTCTAACAAACTTGGCGGTAACTCTCCTTCAAAAAGTTTTTGCCAATAGGTAAAGATATTATGAGCCGTTGATTCACTCACTTGAAACATTAGTCCTAAGATTTGAAAGCTTAGATGATGTCTTAAATAAACCAACATTAGAACAATTTGTTCCTCTTCTGACAATTTAGGAGGTGTTCCGCTTCCTGGTTGATTAATCCTAATTTTGGTTTTTTCGATTTCTGATTGGTTTTTCCGATGTATAAGTTTTCCAAGGGCCATCAGTTGTTCTAGTTGTTGGTAGTCAATCCCTAATAGTCTTTTAGTTTGTTTCGGATATTTTTGAATGTATTGCCAAGGGTAGTTTTTCAAGGCTTTTTTTGAGTTACTATTTTTTTTATTATATCCTATTATTGTGATTTAATTAAATTAGGTCGAGGTCTAATGGAAACCCCAAACGTCAATGTAAAGAATGTGGTCAACCGTTTGTGATCAATCCCACTAATAAAACCGTCTCTGACGAAACCAAACAAATCACCACCCCCACAAATCTAACTATACTCATTACAATAGAAATATCAACGACCACGATAAAAAACTCTTATGCGGGTAACTCTAAAATCGGCCTTGAGTGACAGTCATATCGATGCTAATCAAAGCAGCAGTCAACGTCAACTGATGCTATCGATCGCCGCCACCAGTGAACAGATCAACACAAATTTACCGATTAATCTTTGTTTAGTTCTCGATCATAGCGGTTCTATGCAGGGAAAACCCCTAGAAACGGTCAAAAAAGCGGCTTTAAGTTTAATAGAATCCCTCGGTATTAACGATCGTCTCTCGGTGATAGCTTTCGATCATCGCGCCAAAGTTATTCTTCCCTCCCAATCGCGACAGGATGATCTGACCTTAATTCGCTCAAAAATTCAACAATTACAAGCGGGAGGAGGCACGGCGATGGATGAAGGGATAAAATTAGGTATTCAAGAAAGTTCTACTGGCAGCAAAGGTTATGTGTCTCATATTTTTCTGCTTACCGATGGTGAAAATGAACACGGAAACAATCAACGCTGTTTAAAATTAGCCGCAGTGGCGGCTGAGTACGGTATCACCTTAAATACCTTCGGTTTTGGCGATCATTGGAATCAAGATATCCTAGAAAAAATTGCCGATATCGCTGGGGGAAGTTTATCCTATATCGAAAGACCCGAACAAGCTTTAATTGAATTTACTCGTCTATTTAACCGGCTGCAATCTGTCCGGTTAACTAACGCTTTCCTGCAATTAGAATTAGATGCTCGGACTCATTTAGCGGAGTTAAAACCCATTGCCCAAGTTGCCCCAGAAACTATAGAAATGAGCTTACAAAAAGAGGGCAATTTTTACATCACCCGTTTGGGTGATTTAATGATAGATGAAGAAAAAATTCTCCTCCTCAATCTCTATATTGACCAAATTCCCCCCGGTACTCACACCATAGCTAAAGTGAAGATTCGCTACGATGATCCCGCTTCCGGTCAAAAAGGGCTAGAAACTGCGACTGTTAGCCTTAATATCACCTCCCAAGCTCTCTATCAATCCCAATTAAACGATCAAGTTCACAAATCAATTCTGACTTTAGCCAAATATCGTCAAACCCAAATCGCCGAAGAAAAATTAAAACAGGGCGATCGAGCAGCCGCCGCCACCATGCTACAAACCGCGGCCAAAACCGCCCTACAATTGGGAGAGAAAAACGCCGCCACTGTCCTCCAAACTAATGCCACCCGTTTACAGGTGGGAGAAGAATTGAGCGAGGGTGATTTAAAGAAAACCCGCATTATTGCTAAAACAAGACTACAAACCGATGAATAAACCACTCATTGAAACAAAATCCCAATTCCTAGCAAAGCAATCATCACCCCGAAAATCGCCCGCAAGTTAATCCGATCCCCCATCATGGCAGCGATCGGCAGGACAAATAAAGGACTGGTAGCGGTGAGAGTTTGGGCAATACCCACAGGAGAGAATTTTAAAGCAGTTTGCTGTAACCAAATGCCTAAAAACGTACTGCCGAAAGCAGTGACAATAATAATAGCAATCAGACGCAATGACCAGTTAATCGCTGGTGATGATTCCTGACGGCGAAAAAACATCAGAATTAACACTATTCCCGTCCCCGCTAACAGACGAAAAAGGGTACTCTGCAAAGAAGACATTCCCGACTGCACCAGTGCCTGACGAGATAAAACCGCCCCCACTGCTTGGGAAATCGCTGCGATTAAAGCCCAGGGAATTCCTCGCCGCCAAGGGCGTTGACTATTGATTTCGAGAGTTTTTTCGGAAATAACCCAAGCAACCCCGAAGATGGTCAAAATAATGCCAATATAAGCCGATATTTTCAGGGATTCCCCCAAAAAAGTCGCCGCCAGAATCGCCCCCAAGGCAGGCGAAAGGGTTTCTAACAGGAGGGTTTTTCGCGGTCCCAAATAATTAAGGGCGGTAAAATAGGCCGTGTCACCGATTCCTATACCAATTGCGCCACTTGTCAAGAGTATAAATACCGAACTTTGCTGATTAATATCGCGCCATTGTCCGGAAAGGGGCAGCGTCAGGGCAATTAAAGCGATTGCGACTACTCCTTTCAGAAAATTAAGCAATAAAGGCGGGATTTTCTGGCCTAATAGGCTATAAATCGCCGCAGAAATCGCCCAAAGTGCCGCCGCACTCAAAGCCGCTATCTCTCCCGTTAAATTTTCACCGAGACTAAATCCGTTGAGCATTATAGCAGTTTTTATCAGGATGAGGCATGGGCAAGGGGCTTAAGTCCCTTGTTGGCAAAACTTGTCGATACCTTAGTAACGTGAAAAGCGCTATGTATCATCAATTGTTATGGTTTGAATTGAGAAAATCCTTCTTCCCTCTTGTCAAGATAACGGCTAAAGTGAGCGGCGGTGAGAGAACTAGAACGAAGCGCAAAGACTTTGTACCGTCCGCTCCACTGTGTTGTTAGACCGTGCCTCACCGATCCATTACTGATTTACTAAGCCTTGCAGTTCTTTGATGTCAATATCAATTCCTTGACGCTTCAGATATTGACTCAGATTGATTTGAATGAATAAATCTTTGAGTTCTTCCGCGATCTCTGGGGGTGGATTCCCGGATAATGCTGTTGCGATCAGGCGTTCTGCGGCTCGTAGCTCACCACATTCGATCGCTAAAGATGCAGCGCTACGGTGGAGGACAGATCGAGTGGGTTCGGCATCGAGAACGCCAGCAATTAAATTAGCAGCTTGGGTTTCTTGTTCAAAGGCTTGGCGTGTCAACTGTGTCGCCTGTTTGATCGCGCCTCTCAAGCGGGCGACTGCCGCTGCCTCGGCTAAATCCATTGCTTGTTGGTGAAACGTTTGAATCTGGCTCATTGAAGTAAGGCTCCTTCAGGATTCTGTTTTGTGCTAACGACAGAGATCGGGCGACTGAACTCTACCACAATGATATAGGCTGGCAACCCTTCTGCGTCAGATGGACCAGTTTGTTCGATTTTTTGCTTGACTCTGGCATTAATTTTACTGCGATTGCCCTTACGAATCCCAGAGACTTCTAGGCGTGCCATTCGCTCAAACGGCAATGTGATAGCTGAATCTTGACTTCCTAACCAATAATCAAATCCAGTCCCTTTTCGGGAACGTTCAATAACTGTGAGATTGGTCAATTGCAGAATTAACAGGAATGCGATTCCATAAGCAGCTTGTTCCGTCGTGTACTCTTGATCATTCCAACATCGTCGGGTTTGCTCGGTGACAGGTTGCCAATCGAGTTTGAATTGAGTGGAAAATTCTCCCTTAACTTCGAGTGTTACTCCTGGTTGGTGAGCTTCATCGGTTAGACAAATCGCAGCTGCTTCCGCGATCGCAGACCCAAAAGCGGGTGTGATAGCGGGAAGTCCTTGGTTAAGGCTTTGTAAGTTTAGAACTAGAGGCTGACTCAAAGCGTTATTGCCCCACAGAAACTAGAGGCTCAATTTTACCTTAAATGTCGGCTTGAAGGAACCCTCGGTTTTACCTCGGAGATGAGAGGCTACGCCAATATAAAACAGCACTTCGACAGGCTCAGTGTCCACACTTCGACACATTTCGACACGCTCAATGTAAAGGCTCAGTGACACGAAGCACAGCTAAAAATAAGCGACCCTGTTGCAACTTTTGCCCCTCTATTTTAACCTAAACATTGGGAATCTTCGCTAACATTCCTCAACTGGTCCCACCAGAGCGGCATCGCACTTTAACCCACAGCTTCAATAAATGTGCATGGTGCGTTCCCCAAAATCGATCGGTGGAGCAGTGGGAGTCACATTAGGGAACGCACCCTACAGCTGCCACACGGTCAACGGGTTCCACAATCGGAGGCGTCGCGTGCGCTTGCCATCTTCGACCACCGCTTCCCAGTTGCGGTAGGGCTGAGGTGGCTGGTACTTCCCCTGCCCTGGGTCGTACTGCCCCTCAACACCGGTAAGCGCCGACATCGAATTGGTCGCGGCGGCCTTGACACCATCGTCGGTGGCGCGAGAGCCCCCGAAGAAGTCGTTGCCCGGCCAAGAGACATGGTCCCAGGCGACCAAACTGTACAGGGCGCATCCAGAAAAATCGTCGCCCCGCTCCGCATAGGCGACCGGGTGGCACAGCTGCGACTTCTCCTCGTTCCCCGGCAGCCGCAGCGGACGGACTATGAACGATATGCCTTCAATCTCGACGCGGGCGTTTTCGCACTCGCTGTACGGGTCGAAGTAGACGGCCTTCAGGTTTGGAAGAGAGGTGCCGTGCTCGGTCAAGAGTCTCTGCAAAGCCATCTGCAAATGCGCGCCAAGTTGACCCCGGAACAGACCGGCGAACTGCCCGCAGCCGAGGCCCGGTACGGTCACGAAGGCGGATCGCGGCTTAGCTGCTCGGCAGTTTATATACCGGAAGACTGGCAAGAGTCTGCGCCGGTACAGGTTGTAGTACCCCTCTGTAGACAACCGCCCATCCGCCGCAGTCGCCTCGCTCCAATCGGCCGGGGTATTCCCCCAGCCATTACACAGGAGAGCGCCTGGAGTAAATACCAACATCGCCGAAAAGGGAGGTGCGTGCGGCGTCGGGGAACGATGGTTGCCGTCGTCGAAGACGGTCACCGGTACAGCGATCGAGATATCGCCCAGTAGACCGAGTTCGGTCAGGTTCCAATCGGAGCCGTCTCCGGACACGGCCATCTCGGCGAAGATCTGAGGTCGCTTGGTGTCGAGCAACTTGCCGAGAAGCTCCAGTTCTGTCAGTGCTTGAAGGTTCGAGTCCTGGAGGCGCTCACGCAGACAGTCTCCAGGTTGTGTCCGGCTGGCTCGCAACCTTTCCAGGTAGTCCGAAGCACGGGCTACGGTCTCCCCGGGAATGATGATGGAGTACTTGGGGGCGATAGCGTCGCCCGAAGTGTGGATGGTCATCAACGTCGCTTCCTTCGCCGAACTAAATATTATACGGAAACTTTCTCTATAACACTCTCCGGGGTAACGATATGGGTCAACCTTCTGTATAACACTCCATTTAGGCGCAATCGCAAGAAGTCTTCCGTATATCACCCCCAAAAGCTTGTTGGCCAGATTAGCATATTCCCAAAAACCTTGTTTAACTAAATTTCTGACAATAAGCTAAAATAACGGGATTTTTCCGGGATTCTAGAAAGGTAGAAACTAAGCACATCAAAGCTTTTAACTTAACCAATTAGGTTTTAGATTCGGCCCTTGTTATCAGATGTGAGTTTTCAGTTCACCGATTACTGAGGACTGTTTACCGATCACTGAACAAACCCCACCTCTCCGAACAGTTGTCAAGACTCCCAGGGAAAAAGCCGCGTTTGTTTACACAGCTTAATTAAGAGTTGTAACTTTTAATGAACAGGAAGGGAGTCTAGGGCTGAGAGCTTGCTATAGTGAATCCTAGCCGTTTTTTCACGGCTCGTCATTATCATCTCAGAGCCTTTACTCGTCCTAATCATCATCCCAGAGTAAAATCAATAATCCCTATGGTCAGCACGATCCAAAAACCAGAATTCGAGGAAATCCGTCCGGGTATAAAAGTTCCCGCTAAAGAAACGATCCTCACTCCCCGCTTCTACACCACTGATTTTGAAGCGATGGCGGAAATGTCGATCGCCGCTAACGAGGAAGAACTGAAAGCGATTTTAGAGGAATTCCGTACCGATTATAACCGGCATCACTTCGTTCGCAATCAAGAATTCGATCGCTCTTGGGAGCATATTGATGGCGAAACTCGTCGCTTATTCGTGGAATTTCTGGAAAGATCCTGCACGGCTGAATTTTCCGGCTTTCTTCTCTACAAAGAACTCGGCAGACGTTTAAAAAACAGAAATCCCGTCCTCGCAGAATGCTTTAACCTCATGTCCCGGGACGAAGCGCGTCACGCTGGGTTTCTTAATAAGGCTTTATCGGATTTTAACCTCTCCCTTGACTTGGGATTTTTAACCAAAAGCCGTAACTACACCTTCTTTAAACCGAAATTTATCTTCTACGCCACCTATCTTTCCGAAAAAATCGGTTATTGGCGCTATATCACCATTTATCGTCATCTCGAACAACATCCCGAAGATCGGGTTTATCCGATTTTTAACTTCTTCGAGAATTGGTGTCAAGACGAAAACCGTCACGGGGACTTCTTTGATGCGATCATGCGTGCGCAGCCCGATATTCTTAACGATTGGCGCGCTCGTCTCTGGTGTCGTTTCTTCCTGCTTTCGGTCTTCGCTACGATGTATCTCAATGATACTCAGCGCTCCGGTTTCTACGCCATTCTCGGTTTGGACGCTCGCGAGTACGATAAGTATGTGATCGAGAAGACCAATGAAACCGCCGGCCGCGTCTTCCCGATTGTTCTCGATGTGGATAGTCCTGAATTTTATGATCGCCTAGAGATTTGTGTTCGCAATAACGAGGGATTACGGGCGATCGATAGCGAAAACAGTGCCGCACCAGTTAAATTCCTGAAGAAATTGCCGATCTTCGCCTCTAACGCTTGGCAATTCCTCAAATTGTACCTGATGAAACCGATTCGGGTCGATAAATTAGCCGGTAGCGTCCGTTAAAAAGTTTGTTTTCTTGAGACATGGTGAGGGTGGGTGAAACCGCCCTTTTTTTGTCGATAAAATTCTTAAGAAAATCCTCTAACATTTCTATCCTCGCTAGACTGGATACTGGGGGTGTTAACTAGCTTTTTACTTTTTACTTTTTACTTTTTCCTGTCAAAAATATGGCTATTTATAGTGAATTACCCACAGGACAACGTCTCTATCTCGATAATCAAGGGCTGCAGACGATTGTTACCCTCGCTAGTGGTGCAGTGGGACAACAACAGCAGTCTAGCAGTAGTTTTGCCACGGGAGTTTGGACAAAAGAACCCCAAATAGAGATAATTCCCCAAGGGGCGATGATTGAAATTATCACCGAAACCGGCCCCCACAGAATCCAAATTCAAGGAAGCAGTATCGGTTTTTCCTCCCCTCATACCTCTAGAGCTTCTCAGTCCTCTCAATCGACCACTGCTACCAGTTTCTCCTCCTCACCGATGCAACCGATGCAACCGATGCAACCGATGCAACCGATGAAAATGGGTAATATGTCGATGAATTTTGCCCCCATGGAAATGGAGATGGGAGATATGAAAATGAGTATGGGAGACACAAAAACCGTCAGCAAAGTCCGATTTTGTCGTCAATGCGGGGCAAAAGTAGCGGCAACCGATCGCTTTTGTAGTAGCTGTGGTCATCAGTTACAGCAATAAAACCTGTTTAGCTAAATCTATAACTCCTTTTCGGGCAAAATTTTGTTTATATTGGCTGAATTGACCTGCTTCCAACCAGATTTGTCCACAGCGATCGCACTTTGCGTACCAAATGGCGTGTTTATCGATGTCTAATACCATTTTTCTTTATTCTTGGCAGGTATCTTACCCCCCCTTGCCCCCCGACATCGGGGGGGTTAGGGGTGAGGGCAATTAACCATCTCTGCCATTACTTGTGAAAAATGGTATTAAAGCCATAGACGTGCTTGTCCCGTTGGAACGGGGGGGGGGAAAGCAGGATTATTTGGCGGAGCGGGTGTTGGCAAGACGGTTTTGATTACCGAAATGATTCATAACATCGTCAAGCAATATCAGGGAATTAGTATCTTCTGTGGAATTGGGGAGCGATGTCGGGAAGCCCTAGATTTATATCAAGAAATGCGCGGAGCCGGGGTTTTGCAGAATACGGTGATGATCTTTGGGCAGATGGATGAACCGCCCGGTGTCAGATTTCGCGTCGGACACGCCGCACTGACGATGTCGGAATACTTTCGCGACACGGCCAAACAAGATGTCTTACTGTTAATTAACAATATCTTCACCCCGTGTGCAACTATATTTTCAGTCTTGATTTACCGAAATTTTGGGTTAAAGCCCCGTCCTTTTAGGACGGCTTTTTAAACTATATCTTGTTAACTTAACTTTTATTGTGCTATACTGATTTTGTCTAAGTCCCCCCTGCGTAAAATGTTTGTCTTAGAGTTTAAAGTTAAAGCTAAAACTCAACAGTATCAAGCCATAGACGATGCTATTCGTACTGCTCAATTCATCCGTCACAAATGTGTAAGGTTATGGATGGATACAAAAGGTACGGGTAAGAACGATTTATACCGATATTCTCAAGAATTAGCTCAGGACTTTAAATTTGCCGATGAACTTAATTCAACTGCTAGACAGGCAAGTGCTGAACGTGCTTGGAGTTCAATTAGTCGTTTTTACGACAACTGTAAACGTAAAGTATCAGGCAAAAAGGGGTATCCTCAATTTAAAAAATCTCGCTCTGTTGAATACAAACAATCAGGATGGAAGCTTCTTAGCCCTAAAACTGTTAAGTTCACTGACAAGAAAAACATTGGTGTTCTTAAGTTGGTAGGAACTTGGGATTTAGGGTACTTTCAAGAATCCGATATTAAACGGGTTAGGTTGATTCGGAGAGCGGACGGTTATTATTGTCAATTTGTCCTTTCTTGTGACGTTAAAGAAGATGTTAAACCATCAGGTAAGTGTATTGGCTTAGATGTAGGTTTGGCTTCTTTCTATACAGATCACAATGGCGACAAGGTTGATAATCCTCAATTCTTGAGAAAGTCTGAGAAACGATTAAAACGACTTCAAAG
>LFEF01024959.1_pt1 | contig 32157 bp, 29 predicted proteins | sample 619371 | NCBI WGS metagenome assembly LFEF01 (sample SAMN03014291, study PRJNA259931) | freshwater metagenome | biome: lake; feature: waterbloom | place: China: Taihu Lake | collected 2006-08 | depth 0 m m
GTTGGTGCTGGTGATCCACTGACAGAACTGCTCCCACAGGGAAGCGCTCTCGCGCTGTTGTAGAGTGGTGGTCATTGGTTTATGATTCCTATTAAGTTATCGAGGTACGATTGATTGATGATGTCTCTATCTTAAGGAATTTGTAACGGTTTGTAAAGGGGTTTGACAAAAGTATTTCTTGTCGGAATGATAAGGTGGGCTTATGTTCGGTTAGTTGGTCGAAGCGATCGATTTGCCGACAATAAACTCATGAAGCACCTTTTCCTTTGAGCGAGAGAATGCGATCTGGCGTAGCGAGCGCTTTGCGTTCGCTCTACTTGGTGTTGTTTTTGGCCCGTTCGATCTTGCCTGCGATCGCATCCAACCTTGCTTTGATTCCGGTCATCCACTGGTGGAACTCGGCCGACTGCCGGTCGATATCTTCTTTCCGTACCCTTATCTCTTCGGTTGTTTTTTCGTGAGCTTCTAACCGGGTGTTTAATTCTGCAATCATCATTGCCTCAAGTATCTATTGGTTTGTTTATTTGTTAGGGAGGAGGCATCTCATTTATGCAAGTGAGTAATTATACTTGTCGATGAAACTTGCTTCTAGCAAGGCTTTCAAAATAGCTTGACATAAAACTTAATTTAGGAGTTACAAAGGTGAGATGCTCCCGATCGCTTTTAACATATTGTAAAGATAATCGCTGTAACCAACTCTCTTTTAAGCTATCTTCAATATCATATACAGACATAATGTTACTGGGATTTTGTAAAAGAGAAATTATTCCTTTGGTCACAGCGATGAGATTAGTTGTGAATAGCATATAAACTCTCCTAAGTCAGAAAAAAGAGTGAGAATAATCGAAAAAACTGATAACCAATAACTGGGAAAAACTACTCCTTATAGGGATCGTACTGACTCAATATCCGTTCTAACTTTGCTTCATCAATGCGATTAATTAAGCGTTTAGATTCTTCCACATCGCGGACAGTTTTTGATAAATTAATGGTGGAACCGACAGTAAATAGTAAACCCATGCCTAAATAACCTTTAATCCACCCATCTACCGGCAGATAAACAACCCCTAAAGAAGTGGCGGAAATAGAGACAATAAAAGATAACCAAGTTTGAAAAATCCACGCTTGAGTATGACTGGGAGCAGTACCGTATTTTTTATCGTTCATAATCGTCTCCTAAATGTTTCTGGAACCATTTTGTCGGTTCTAGAGGTGCAACAACAATGAGCGCTATCTAGTAGGGGGAGGGTTGAGAACTGGGGTGAAGTGGGGTGAAGTGGGGTGAAGTATAAAGTATAATTGTTGTCAGAATCTAGGACCGAAAAGATGGAGAGCAAACACCTGAAAATTTGGTATTCTTGGGAAAAACAAGAACAAATGATCGAGCGCTTGGTGGGGAGAGTGGGATTAACCCGGGTGCGTGCCACTTGTTTTCTGCGTCTCTGGATTTATGCTATCGCCAAGGAGGGACAGGTAAAACCCCCTTTATCCCGGTTAATTTTTCCCACCACTGCCATTATCTGTACCCATCGGCAAGCATCGGATTTATTTTATCAGGATCAGGACCAGGGCAGCGAACGCTCGGCGGGTATAACAACTCATACGCTGGCAAGCCAGTGCGGTCTTGGGGGCTCCCCAAGTGGCGATTGTGCATACCGGCTGCCTTGATCGAGGAAACTCGGCGGAACCAAAGAATCCCGAAGCGCTTAGTGCCCTAGGAGTGTCAATTAGGGTATTCTATGAGGGGGAGCAGCAAAATCCTGCCTCGAATATGGTTGTTGTTGAAAAAATCCGTAAAAAATAGTTACGGTCTTGTATAATCCGCTAAAATCCAGAGAAATAGCTTTTGCCATGGCGACTACAGAAGCATTGAACCCCAGTCAATTCTCACTTTTAACCAACCTCACCGCTGCTCGTTCAAGTTCACCCAAATCACAAGAAGAAATGGACAAAGTTATCATTCTCGTTAATGCCGAAGCTCAAGCCAGTGGTCAGATGTCTCGGCTATCGCCCGTTACCGAAAAGATGGTGATTGCCTTAAAAAACGCCGTTCCTAAATCCTTGGCGGTGGAGGTGACGGGGACGGCTTCTTTGTGGTCGAAAATGGAGTCGGGTAAAACCAGCCAAAATAATTTAATCTGGTGTCCCTTAACAATTCAATTACCCAATTGGGTGAATTTTCCGGGTAAAAAAGTTTATCAAGCTTGTCGGGATATCGAGGAAAGACGCGCTTGGGTTGCCCATACCCTGCACTATAAAACCAGTCAGGGAGATTCTTCTTTTGGGGATCTTTGGTTGCCGATCACAGTGACATCTAAGGGTTTAGAATACGGTGAGGTGATCGGGGAGGGTATGATCCCCAACGCCTACAGTCAACCGATTAGTCTAGAAAGAGAGAGTCTTAAGTCTTTATATCGGCTGGCAGCGCAATTACTGGATAATTTACAGGCTCCTGCTTCTGTTTACTTGCTACAGTTTCGTCTGGCTCATCGGGAAGTGGTTTTTGATCGTCTCTGGCCTTTTCCCGCCGCACCTGCGATCGCTTCCCTGCGCGGTCAACAGACAGACCTCTATGCAGCCTACTGGAATTGTTTACGTCGGCAAGCAACGCTCGATCATTCCTTGGCAATTTAATCCAATAGCCGAGAAAAACTGTCTAACTTTGCCCACAACAGCGATCGATCCCTAAACTATCTAAAATTAAATCACTGACGGCGTTAGCGATGGCAAATTCACTATAAAAACTTTCGCGAAAGTCAAAAGCTTGCATCTCGGTAACGATCGCAATTACCAAGCTACCGAGATCGTTTTCCCCTTCCAAGCGCTGACGCAGAAAAATTTGACTAGCGCGTTCAGCGATAGTTTCATTAATAGCTTCGGGAATAAATTCTGCATCTAACCAACGATGCAAAGCCGTGCGCAGCCAAGTTTGTTCCTGTTGGGGATTTTCGATCGGTGGTAAAGTAATGGGCGGAATTGGTGCGGGATGATCAGGCATAATTAGAGAATGATCAGGCTACGAGACTGAATTCTTGGGGGGAGTCGTGGATATCGCCTCTATTATACAAGGATACGCACGCGGTTACTTTCTCATGGCCGATGAGGAGGGGCGATTGGATTGGTATTCTAGTAAAAATCGCGCTCTTATCCCTCTTGATCGGCGTTTTAGCTATCCCAAGTCCCTAAAACGAGTTTTGAATCAAAATCGCTTTAGCGTGGCTATTAACCGCGATTTTGCTGGGGTTTGTGCCGGTTGTGCCGATCGCTCGCTGACTTGGATTTCCCCGGAGTTAATCCAAATCTATCAGCAATTACACCAAGCCGGCTGGGCCCACAGTTTCGAGACTTGGCAAGGGGATCAATTAGCGGGAGGGATTTTAGGTTTGGCAATTCGCGGGGTTTTTATCGGGGAATCGATGTTTTATAAAATTCCCGATGGTTCTAAGATAGCCATGGTCAAGTTAGTTGAACACCTCAGAGAACGGGATTTCTGTCTATTTGATGCCCAAATGCAAAATCCACATCTGGCTAGATTTGGGGCCTATACTATCTCCGAAAAAGAATATCATTCCCTACTGGAAAGCGCTCTGCTCAAGCATTGCCGTTTTGTTTAAGTAGGGGTGGGGTTTTACCCATTTTCAGGTGTACCTAAATTTTCCCCCCGATCACTGCAAGGACCGGCACTTTTGGATTGACAAAAAGTCTAAAAGTCTTATTCAACAAGGTTTTTAGATTTATTCGGCCAACCCTATTTATGTACTACTAGGACGCAGATTCTGCGTCCTAGATACCTTACTATCCTAGCGGGTTAGGGCCGCGCCTCTTGCGTATAAAGTGCGGGCGTAATCGGTCCAAGTACCCTGGCCCCAATAACGGAAACAACTGGTTTGCACGAGCAAATTATAAAGCAGTGCCTCCAGATAATCCGGCCGTCGGGTGAAGCTAGGATCCGCCTGTACTAAAGGATCATATTTCTCGTGGAATTGAGCGCTTAATTGGTTCATCGGTTCGAGGACATTTTCGTAACCGCGCACCCAACTGAGATCATTTGTCCAAGATGCCCCATCCATGGTAAAACGGTGGTCGGTCTGTTTTAACTCAGCGATCGCCTGTTCCACTGCTTCCGGGGTAGCGGCATCCGGATTAACTCGCTGCCAGATTTTATGCTGGTGTACGGCTTGAATTGCGGGATAATCTTGGGGATTAACGCCAGCAGCCTCGATTAACTCCAGATATTCCGTACCGTTAAATCCTGCCACACTGGAACCCCCCTGCATTTCCCGCCAAGGATTGGGAAAATCGCGAGGAAATTCATTCATCATCACGCCACCATTTTCACCGTCGGCAATCTGGGAACCTAGGGAAGGAACCCAAACGCCGCCGATTTGCTGTTTACCGCGGCATTTGGCCTCGTGGTAGGGTTGCATTTGGGCGACTAATTTGGTGTCGGAACCCTGGGTTTTAATCAAAGCAGTAATCGCAATCACTTCACCCCGAGAATTGCGCGCCACCAGGCGATTAGGAATATATTTTTGTTCCTGACTCAATCCCGAACCGTCGAGATTTTCCACCGAGTGTTCCTGTACCAATAACCAACGATAGCCGCATTCTTTCAGGGCTTTAATATACTCGTAGAGGGTATCGGGATGGTTAGGAAGGTGCATTTCTGGGGGAGAGAACCCTTTGACCCGTTTCAGGGCATCCGGGCCAAAAATCGAGGCAAAATAGGTTTGCCATGCTTGCATCTGTAATTTTAGATCGGGAATCGGTGTGGAAGGAGCCACCGCATGACTCCACATCGTCCCCAACCATTCCACAGATGGTTGATATTGACTGTTACAGGTGATTAGTTTGAGTTTATCGAGGATATCCTGCCGTCCCATCTGTACCAAACCCCAGAGGAGATTGCCGGAATAATCGAGCATAATCCGGGGATTACAGCCTTCCGCCACCAATTCCGGGATAAAATCGCCCATGCGACTGTAACACCAGGCAAAAACACTGGCATTATGGTTATCACCATCCCCCTGATTCTCGAACATATGCTGGAGATTGCCGATTAATTCACCGTTAACACCCGCGGGGATGGTGGGTTGGTGCATATGCAAAGCACAGGCAAAACCAGCCTTAATATTGTCTAATTTGAGATTTGTTGTCGGTAAAAAGATCGGATCATCGTGATTGACAATCGCCGCGATTTCCTGTTCCCAACCGCAAATAGTCGGTAGTCCAGGGCGGATTTCCGTGATAGCGTTCGATTTCGATGATACGGGTGTAGCGATCATAATTTTTCAGACGAATAGATTGAGATAGTTTGTCCCCACTACTTGGCAGCTATCAGCTAAAATATCGGGTTTTCAACTTCCCTAGTTCGGTTATCTCAGACGGGGCGAGAAACTGATGCGCGAAAAGCTGATGGCTGATGGCTTGACTGGGGGACAACTTTTTTTACTGGCAACAGGTCACTATTGACTGTTCACTGCTAACTGAGTTAAGAGCGCGAACTTTATCCTATCCCATTTATACTGAGAGTACCCCCTCTCCAGACACAAGCCTTCGTAACTCGTTAAAAATCAAGATGATTCTTTACTGAACTTAACCGATCCTCGCACTATGATCCAAACAACTAAGTAAGCGGTTCTAATTAAATAGAAGATAGATTTTGCCTCTGATCCCCCCTTGATCCCCCCTTGATCCCCCCCCTTGATAAGGGGGGAATCTGACAATTTTTAACACCTACCTACTCATCAGCCCTTTTACCTGTAACTTTTAACCATGTTCTCGGCGACTACCGAAATTCTTGTTATCTTCTTCCTCATTCTCCTCAATGGAGTCTTTGCTCTCTCGGAAATTGCCATTGTCTCGGCCCGCAAAATCCGTTTGGAACAATTAGCCAGAGATGATCGACGGGCGGCGGTGGCCTTAAAATTGGCCAATGATCCCAATCAAATTTTATCAACGGTGCAGATTGGTATTACCCTAGTGGGAATCTTTGCCGGGGCCTACGGAGGAGCTAATTTATCGGTCAGTGTGGCGCAATTATTGGCGCAAGTTCCCGTTTTAGCCCCCTACAGTCAAGCTTTGGGATTAGGATTAGTGGTGTTAATTATTACCTATCTATCCCTGGTGGTGGGGGAATTAGTCCCGAAACGGTTAGGTTTAAGTAATCCCGAAAAAATCGCTATCCTCGTTGCAGGTCCTCTCGATAAGCTATCAAAAATTGTTTCGCCCGTTGTCCATCTTTTGAGTCAATCGACTAATCTGATTCTCGGTTTGTTGGGGATTAGCGGTAATAATAATGATTCCCCAATTACGGAAGAAGAATTGAAAATTATGCTTAAACAGGGAACCGAAGCGGGAACCTTTGAGGAAGCAGAACAGGATATGGTGGAAAGGGTGTTAGGATTGGGCGATCGCCGAGTCAGTCAGATTATGACCACGCGCCCGGATGTTGTTTGGCTAGATTTGGAAGATGGTGCCGAAATTAACCGCCAGAAGCTGATTGAGAGCAATCATACCCGTTTTCCCGTGTGTCAGGGCAGTTTAGATGAGGTTTTGGGGGTAATCGAAGTCACAGACTTATTAGCCGATTGTTTAACCGGTGAAAGTTTCGACCTAACAAAGGATTTACAACAGCCGCTTTTTGTGCCGGAAAGCACCAGGGGTTTAAAGGTTTTAGAATTGGTGCAGCAAAGTGGTCATCATATTGCCTTGGTAGTGGATGAGTACGGGGTGATTCAAGGATTGGTGACGCGCAAGGATATTTTAGAGGCAATTGTCGGCGATTTACCCCAATTAGATGATATTGAAGATGCTCAGATCGTGCAGCGGGAAGATGGTTCTTGGTTGATCGATGGTACAGTGGCGATCGAAGATTTTAAAGAATTATTTGAAATTAGTGAATTACCGGGGGAAAAACAGGGCAATTATCACACTCTAGGTGGTTTTATTATTACCCATCTTGGCAGGATTCCGGGGGCTGCCGATCATTTTGAATGGCAAAGGTTGCGCTTGGAAGTGGTGGATATGGACGGTAATCGCGTCGATAAGGTGTTAGTCACGCTATTGTTGGATGATTTGTAAGTAAGTAGCCGGTTATAATTAAATTGAAGATAGATCCCCCCTTAATCCCCCCTTAATAAGGGGGGTGTCTGACAATTTTTAACATCTACCTACTTAATTGTTAGTAAACATCTAGATTTTTTCAAGCTTGTGAAGACCGATACAATTTTTTATCAACTCTTGCAAACCTTTCCGGGGTTAATTTTTGAATTACTGGGAGAATCAACCCAGAAAGCTGAAAATTATCAATTCTCCTCCCGAGAAATCAAAGAATTAGCGCGTCGTTTTGACGGTATTTTTTTACCGACCACAGCAGCACCGGAACTAATTATTTACTTTGTTGAAGTGCAATTTCAGGATAAAAGTGATTTTTATTGGCGATTTTTAACAGAAATTGTCATCTATCTCAATCAGTATAAACCCGTTCAGGATTGGATAGCTGTAGCTTTATTTGCCTCCAGGAATCTGGATAATAACTTTCCCTATCAACTGCGGGGATTTGAGATAACGGGACAGATCAGACGTATTTATTTAGACGAATTAATCGATAATCCGCATCCGTCTCTGGGTTTAGGAATTATTCAGTTAATCGTCGCTACACCCCAATTAGCACAGCAACGAGGAAAACCACTTTTAGAAAAAGCGATCGCTGAAATTGATGATCTAGTTTTCCAGCAAAAAGTTGTAGAATTAATTGAAAGAACCCTGGCCTATAAATTTACTAATCTTAGTCGCTCGGAGTTAGAAGCTATGTTCGGATTAGATGATCTCAGACAAACTCGACTTTATCAAGAAGCTAAAGAAGAAGGTCGTGAAGAAGGTCGTGAAGAAGCTAAAACTGAAGCGATCGCTGGTTTACTAGCTTTAGGTTTAAGTATAGAACAGATTGCCACTGCTTTGCAATTAGAACCTACCAAAGTACAAGAAACAGCAGCAAGATTATCCTCCCAAAATTAGAAGGGTAAATTAACAAGTTTCTCCCCGATTTTACCCTATTCATTCATATTACGATAGGTAGCCACTGCCGAGGGAGAAATGCGATTGAGATAACGGAAAATCCAATATTTTAGGACTGTATCCAAGATAACGGGAAAAGTGGCGATAAAGAGAAAATTAAACTCGCGATTTTCCGGTAAACCGAAATGACGACTTAAACCTTCTAGGATCACTTCCCAACCGTGGGGAGAGTGGAAACCGACAAATATATCGGTAAAGAGAATAATTAAAAAAGCTTTAGCTGAATCGCTAAGATTATAGAGAATGCCATCAAGAAAAGACTTGACAATCTCGATTTCCCGACGACTAAAAGCGACAACAAAACCAAAGGCAATCAGGGAACAAATATCGGCGAAAATATTAGCGATCGCATTTAAACCTCGTTGGCGAAATTCTTCACTTAGTACCGCCGCTTTTTTAGTAATTTCTCCCTCGATTTCTTCCTTAGATAATTTGGGGGCTAAACCAATCATACCTCGAAAATGTAAAGCTTCCTCAAATCTTCTCAATTCCGAAAAAGCTTCTTCTTCTAAATCCTGATTGATAAAAATAAACTGTTCCTGTTGTTGGAAATATTTATTAACCAAGGGGGTGATCAGGAAAGTTTTGGTTAATTGCTGGGTTAATAAAGGAACAATAATTAACAGTAAAATAAACTTGAGAGAAATGGCTGTTTTATAACGAGAATTGCGAAATCTTTTTAAAACTGCCTCCTCCGATTCCTCCGCTTGGGGATCGATTTCCTGCTTAATGCGATTAAAAGTATTGACAAAAGAACGGGGTAAAACCCCCGGTTTTTCCGTGGCTTTTTGCGATTTATTATTTTTGATTATTTCCTCCTCTTCAAGACTACCCGCTGCTAAAAAAGAGCGATTTCGAGAAGTCTTTATTTTCGCTGTTTCCCGCTCAACATTTCGGGTCTGGAGACTTTTGGGGACATCTTCAAGCTCTTCTTGCCAATAATTACCTTGATATTTTCCGATAACACCATCGATAAACTGAAGTTTTTTCAGACAAACATCTGTGGTGACAGTAATCACCCCATTATTAATTGTCGGTTGATTGGGTCCGAAGGTATTAACGATCGAGCGACTAGCTTTAAACTCCGTCAATCTGACTTTAATTTTTTGCAGATAACCTTTAACTTCTGCGATAAAATAGGAATTAGTGCTGCTGCCATAATTCGAGAATTCATTCGCCACTTTTCGCCCTTGAAAATGCTTGTCTTCTATCTCCTTAATCTTCAAAGCTGCATGATACGCCTCATCTAAAGAACGTTCGGGAGTTTGTAATAACCATTGATTAACACCTTGCAAAATCCGATTAAGATTCATAGGAAACAATTACTTCCACAAGGGAGAAAAGCTAGAGTACCGATCAGTCATCTTAACAAATTCAATCGAGAAAAAACGATGTCAATCATACCAATTTGGCTCGAAGGTGGCCCGCGATCGGGCAAAACCACCGCTTTAGTCGGGGAATTTCGGCGCTGGGTGTCTCGCGATCGATCAAAATCATCCCCCCTTGCTCGATCGATCTTAGTTTTCGCTGCCAACGATGATAATAAACGAGAATTAGCCGATCAATTAGCCCTTGCTGTTAAGGGTAGCTATCCGATTCTCTGCAAAACCCCTTTAGGTTTTCTCACCGATGAAGTCATCCTGTTTTGGCCGTTAATTTTCGAGTCTTTAGGGCTAAAAGCGCAATTTCCCCGCCGATTACGCCCAGAAACGGAGCAGGAACTCGCCACCCGTCTCTGGCAACCAGCGATCGCTAAATTCTTCCAGCTTCCTAGCATAAATGAATATCGTTTCGTGCGTCAAGTTCTCGATTTGTTACAATTAGCCGGCGCTAGTGGTGTTCCCGCAGAAAAGATACCCGAAAGATTAGCCGACGGATTATCAGAAACAGATTTAAAACGAGTTTTAGCGATTAATGAGCAGGAAAAACCAGAAAAAGTGGGAGAATTAATCATTCAATGGCGTGATTGGTCTCTAGAACGTGGTTTATTAAGTTATGGTATCATCTACGAACTCTATTGGCGCTATTTATTTCCTGATAGTCGTTATCAGCAGCAACTATTAAAACGCTTCCGGGGAGTTTTTGCGGACGATGTGGACGATTATCCGGCTATTGCCAAGGATTTACTCAGTTTTTTCCTCGATCATGATTGTTTTAGCGTTTTTACCTACAATCCCCAGGGAAAAATTCGCTTAGGATTAACTGCCGATCCCGATTATCTACAAAAATTAGCGGCACGCTGTCAAATTATGCCATTATCTACCACTAACGGGTTAGCAGCTCAGTTTAGCGAGACGGTTCTCTCCTTAATCAGCGACGGTAACTATCTTGGCAATCTTCCCGATCAATTCATCTCCGTGCAAACCACCTCTCGCGCTGAATTGTTACGGAAGACAGCCACAGCTATTATTCAAGCAGTCAATCAAGGAGCAGTAAAACCCGAAGAAATCGCCGTTATTGCCCCCGGTTTAGACGAAATCGCCCGTTATAGCCTGATGGAAATTTTAACCGGTGCCGGGATAGCCGTTCAACCCCTCAACGAACAACGACCCCTGATCAGTTGTCCTCTGATTCGGGCATTATTGACCCTTCTCGCCCTTGTTTACCCAAATTTGGGGCGTTTAGCCCCCCAAGAGGCCATAGCGGAAATGCTGGTGATTTTTAGCCGTTATCGCTGGGATGAAGAACGAAATTTAATTCCCGATATCGATCCGGTTCGCGCCGGATTAATTGCCGATCATTGTTATCAAGTGCATCCAGAAAATCCTCGTTTATTAGCGATCGAAACTTTTCCCCGTTGGGATCGCTTAGGACAAAAAGCTTGTACTGCCTACGAAAGAATTTGTCACTGGATCGAAGGGATGAAAAAACGGCAGCAGGAAGCCAAACTTTTCCCGATTTTTGTCTTAAATCAGGCGATCGAACAATTATTAAACGATGGGGAAAATTTGCCCTTCGATCACTTGGCAGCTTTGCGAGAATTAATGGAAACTGCCCAACATTTTTGGGAGATCGATCGCCGTTTGCGTGAGAGTGAACCCTCTTTTCAAAGTCCCAGCGAAACTATTAGTCAGTTTATCCAACTTTTGCGCCGTGGTACAATTACCGCTAATCCCTATCCTGTGCGACAATTTATTAAATCTTCCTCAGCAGTTACCCTAGGCAATATCTTTCAATATCGTTCTTTTCGTTCTAGTCATCGTTGGCATTTTTGGCTAGATTGTTCCTCCCCACTCTGGGAACAAGGAGGTGCTGCTACTCTTTTTGCCGCACCAATTTTTTGGCGAAAAAGTCCCTATCAACGCTGGACAGCAGAAGCAGAATTAGAGGAAAATCAGGCACGTTTACAGAGAATTTTAAGGGATTTATTAGCAAGAGTAAGCGAAAAAGTTATCCTCTGTCACAGTGATTTAGGAGTATCGGGAACCGAGCAAACTGGACAACTTTTATCCTTAGTACAAGCGGCAAAAGACTATAATTATAGTATTACTTGAATTATCGGGATTGAGATTTTAGCAAAAAGAAACGATAGGGAAAATGATATACTACTTCGCTTAAAACTTTAATGTGGTTTTCGTTTTTTATGTTGAGCGAATTATCCCGCAGGATTCGGTAATAACTCCCAGTAATTATTTGGTAGTAGTGGCGTAGCCCTCTTGCTTATTTGGTATAAAGTGTGTAAAATATTTATTAATAAAAATAATTGGATCAAATCAGTCTTTAAACCTCTAGCTTGATGATGACTTTTCTGATAAACATCTTTTTGTGACTCGTGGAAGGCTTACTCAAATATATTTCCTTGTCCTAGTTGTGGTTCTCACCATAGGATCAAGAACGGTTCTATTCATAATGGGAAACCCAAACGTCAATGTCAAGAATGTGGGGGCCAGTTTGTGAGCAATCCCACTAATAAAAACTATCTCTCCCGATACCAAACAATTAATTGATCAACTCTTGCTCGATTTAGCAAAGGTTTGAGCTATCACCACTACAATAAAATCACTACCCTTGATTATTCTATCGTTAAGGGGTCCACATCGATCGCCATACTTACCCTTGGTAAAACTAAGCTTTTCAGAGGAAGAAAAAGACGACCGATATCAGCCTTGTCTCCCGATAATTTTAACAGAATTTGCCAGCGATAACGGTTAGCCACGCGCATAATTGTTGCGGGTGCAGGTCCCAAAATATCCCAATCGGAACCGAAATTATTAACACATTCCTCTGCGACATTTTCGGCACTTTTCTGCACTGCTTCCCCATCTAAACCACTAAAGCGAATTAAGACTAAACTGCCGTAGGGAGGATAATTTAAACTCTCTCTGTGCATTAATTCCGTCTCGACAAAACCCTCATAATCTTGGGTTTGCACTGCTCTAATCACGGGATGTTCGGGGGTATAGGTTTGGATAATTACCTTTCCTTCTCTTTCTCCCCTTCCTGCTCTCCCTGCTACTTGAGTGAGGGTTTGAAAAGCGCGTTCGGAGGCGCGATAATCGGAGTGATAAAGTAAACCATCGGCTGCCATTACTCCTACTAAAGTAACTCGATCAATATCTAATCCTTTGGTGAGCATTTGGGTTCCCACTAAGACATCGAATTCACCATCAGTAAATAGTTTTAATAGTTCCCGGGGAGCATTTTTGTTGCGGGTGGTATCACTATCAAAACGCAAGCAGCGCAAATCAGGAAATTCTTTGCTTAATTCTTGGGTGACTCGCTGAGTGCCAGTACCGAAAAATTTTAGATAGGGAGAACCACATTCAGGACATTGTTTCGGATGAATGCGACCATAGTTGCAGTAGTGACAGCGGAGTAATTCTTGCGCTCCCGGTTCGGTGTGGTGGTAGGAGAGAGAGACATCACAGTGGGGACACTCCAGCACATAACCGCAACTTCGGCAAGATACAAAAGTACTATGTCCCCGGCGACTGACAAATAAAATTGCCTGTTCTCCCTTGTCGCGCAGGGTTTCCAGAGATGAACGCAGGGATTGACTAAACAGGGAACGATTGCCTCGTTGCAATTCCCGTCGCATATCGACGATTTCTACCCGGGGTAAGGGGCGATTTTGGATGCGATCGGGCAAAGATAGGTAAAGACGGGGATTAACTTGGGATTCTAGCCATGTTTCTAGGGATGGCGTGGCCGAGCCTAAAATTACGGGACAATGGTTTAATTGAGCGCGCCATTTAGCCACGGTACGCGCGTGATAGGTGGGGAGTAACTGACTTTGTTTAAAGCTGCTATCGTGTTCTTCATCGAGGATAATCATGCCTAGATGGGGTAAAGGGGCAAAAATCGCCGATCTCGTCCCGATAATAACTTGCGGGGTTCCTGTCAACATCTGTCGCCAGGTATCGTATCTTTCTCCTTCCGAGAGGGCGCTATGATAAACATAGACTCGATCGCCAAAACGGGCCACAAAGCGATCGGTTAGTTGCGGTGTTAATCCAATTTCGGGGACTAAAACCAAGGCAGATTTACCCGCTGCCAGGACAGGTGCGATCGCCTGTAGATAGACTTCTGTTTTACCCGATCCCGTCACTCCGTGTAAGAGGACGCTTTCACCACCTTTTAGGGTTTGAATGGCTTCTAAAGCCTGTTTTTGACTAGAAGTGAGTGTTTTTGGTTGATCCCTGCTCATAATCGCCGAGGATAAGCGCAGAAATTCCCGATCCTGAACAACTACATAACCCTTGTCAATGAGCGGTTTAAAATGTTTTGTCCCCGCAAGTTGTGCCAATTCTGGCAGCCACATTTCTCCCCCCTGGTGGCGTAAAATTTCGACAATTTTGCGCTGATTTTCGGTTAAATCCGTAGGAAAGTCGGTTATCAGTAGGGTAATGGCTTTTTTTTGTTTAATATTGGGACTTTTGGGCGCTTCTAGATAACTTTCTACCCAACCTCGCTTAACTAAGTCTCGGATACCGTAATTGGCATTTTTTACCTTTTCTTGCAGGTATTTCGCCGAATAATCGCCTTCTTTTTGATTTTTGAGCAGGGATAAAATCTGACGGGAGAGGGGAGTACAAAAAACTTCTGCACCGGGGGGAATCGCTTCTGGTTTTAATCTGATGCGACGTTGGGAACTTCGCAGTAAACCCGTAGGTAAAGCGACGCGAACAACGGTGATTAAATCTGTTGCGTAGTATTGGGCGATTTTCGTCAATAACTGCCAATAATTATCGGGGAAAAAGCCCTTAGTAATCACATCTTCCACGGGACGAATTTGATTTTCTTCTAGTCCTGCGGGCAAATTTTCGAGAAATCTAAGAGCAATTCCCCCAATTACCTGAGAACCAAAGGGAACGCTTAAAATATCGCCGATTTCTACCGTTAAATCTGGGGGGACACTATAGGTTAATATTTGCTGATCCTCTTGACTATCTCTAGGATAAGGGCGATCAACCAAAACCTCTAACCACGGTTGTCTAGTTGTGGTTAATTGGTAAGGTGTGCGAGGTTCCGCTACAGTTAGAGTAGCATGGCGATCGAGCATGGTTATCAGTTATCAGTTATCAGTTATCAGTTATCAGTTATCAGTTATCAGTTATCAGTTATCAGTGGGAAGTGGGAAGTGGGAAGTGGGAAGTGGGAAGTGGGAAGTGGGAAGTGGGAAGTGGGGAGATCACTGCGTGTGCGTTGCGGGGGGAGAATGGGGTATTTAAATTATAGTTTAAAGCTTGAGGGGAATAAAACTAGCTAATTTTCTCTAAAAACACTTTAAATATTGCTTTTTTGCCCACAAATTTTGATTTTTAGCCCGTGAAGTCTTCCCAAAAGAATTTTTATCCACCCTTAAGCATTGATAAAGTTAATGATAATTATTGACTATTAGCTATTAAATCCCAGTATAGTTAGTCAAAAGGTGAGAATGGTTCTCAATAGAAAAAGCTAAGAATAGTAATAAAAAGCTGATGGCTATCTTGATTGTTAAGAAGGGTGATCTTTACCTAGTCAAATACCAAAAACCTTAGTTAGAGTGTATGAGTAGAAACACTGAAAGCTCCTCCCATTTACCAGAAAATCTGATTATCTGGTGCGGCGATTTGTAACCATCGACACAGAAGTGCGTAATTATATCCCAGAAATGGCCGCCATTAATTAAGAAAACGTTTAAAAAATCTGCTCCCCGAAAATTCAATGTAACAATCATCCCATTGGGAGAAACTGAGTTTTTCCCCGCTATTATAATCCCACTCCATCCATAACCACAATAACTGCTTATGAAAATCTCTAAACTAGCCGCCGATGATAATTTTAATCAAATCATTGCCCTGGAGACAAATCCTTTAGAACTGGACAGCGTGGATTTTGGGGAAAGAACTGACGAAGATCTGACTGAACCTTTACCAGAACCCCTAAAAACCACTGCTGCAGGTAGTGGAACAGGATACGATAAAGGCAGCAATGAAGACACTGTTGGCGCATTTTTTAAAGAAATGGCCCGTTATCCCCTACTTAGTGCGGAAGAAGAAATTGAATTAGCCCACTCGGTTAAGTTTCTCATGGAAGCGGAAGAAGTGCGCCAAAAACTGCAAGAAAATTTACATCGTCCCCCGACGAAACCGGAATGGGCGATCGCTTTACAATTAGATAATGAACGTCAACTGGAAAACCGTCTTTATCGGGGAAGAACAGCTAAACGGAAGATGATTCGTTCTAATTTGCGCTTGGTGGTTTCCATCGCTAAACGCTATTTAAATCGCGGGGTTCCTTTCCTAGATTTAATTCAAGAAGGTGCGATCGGACTCAACCGTGCGGCTGAAAAATTCGATCCCAGTAAAGGTTATAAATTCTCTACCTATGCTTATTGGTGGATTCGACAAGCAATCACCCGCACCATTGCTAACGATGCGCGAACAATTCGTTTACCGATTCACATTGTCGAAAAACTCAATAAACTCAAAAAAGCGCAGCGCATTCTCAAGCAAGATTTACAGCGCAATCCCAATGAACGGGAACTTGCGGAAGCGTTGGAAATGACTCCCGAACAATTGCGGCAATTATTACAATTGCGTCGTCAATCTCTCTCTTTAAATCATCGTGTGGGTAAGGGAGAAGATACGGAATTAGTGGATCTTTTAGAAGATGATGATCTACAACTTCCCGAAGATAAAATGAATGAGATGATGATGCGTCAAGAAATTTTCGCAGTTTTAAGTGATGTTCTCACCGAACGGGAAAAAGATGTGATCTCCCTCCGTTATGGTTTAGCTACCAGTCAACCCTATACCCTAGAGGAAGTGGGGGGAATGTTCAATTTATCTCGCGAACGAGTACGTCAAATTCAAACTAAAGCGATGCGAAAATTACGTCGTCCTCAAGTCGCGCGTCGTCTGAAAGGATGGTTACATTAATAATTTTTCCTAACTCGTTCTCTCCTCTCTCCTTTTTCTGGGAGAGCTTTTTTTGTCGATATTTAGCTTAAAATTAAGATCAAGCTGATTTTCTCAGTAGATAGTCATAATACCTATGAAGCTACATCTTACCCGACAACCAGAGCATCTAATTCAACGGAAAGTGAAAACGGGAAAATATCAATCTCCAGAGAATCATCCTCTCATAGATGGAGAAACTTTTGTCACTGAAATTATCCATCGTTTTCAAACCATGGCAGATTAATCTAAAATGGGTTGTTATGTCATATACTAGCTAGTTATAAGCTGAATACCATAGGCAATTTTTCAGCTATTTTTTCTAGTTCTGAATAAAATCAAATTAATTCAATATGTCTAAAAATTCTTGGTTAATTCCCGATAATATCTATTTTCTCAACCATGGTTCCTATGGTGCAACCCCTAGAATAGTCTTGGATTATCAGCAACAATTGCGGGAACGAATGGAAAGGCAACCTTTAGCATTTTTGGGGAGAGAATTAGAGGGTTTATTAGATATTGCTAGGCAAAAATTAGCGGATTTAGTCAGTGTAAATAGCGATGATTTAGTCTTTGTTCCCAATGCAACCACCGCAGTGAATGCGGTGTTAAATTCTCTCACTTTTCAGGAAAATGAGGAAATTCTGATCACCGATCAGACCTATAATGCTTGTGCTAATGCAGTTAAACATATAGCTAAAAGATGGGGTTTAAAGGTAATTATCGCTAAAATTCCCTTTCCCGTCCAGTCTCCTTTAGAAATTAGTCAAGCAATTTTAGCATCTGTTTCTCCCCGGACAAAATTAGTAGTTTTAGATCATGTCACCAGTCCCACGGCCTTAATTTGGCCAATCGCAGAAATTGTGCAAGAATTAAATAATCGAGGCATTGACACTCTCATCGATGGCGCTCATGCTTTAGGTTTTTTACCCCTTAATATCAGAGAAATTAATCCCACCTATTATACTGCTAATTGTCATAAGTGGTTATGTAGTCCCAAGGGGGCTGCTTTTCTCTATGTTCGCGGGGATAAACAGGCAATAATTCGACCTTTAACTATTAGCCATGGGGCAAATTCTCCTCGACAAGATCGCTCCCGTTTTCAGTTAGAATTTGCTTGGATGGGAACCGATGATCCCACCGCTTATTTATCAGTGCCAAAAGCGATCGAGTTTTTAAATTCTCTCTCTATTCATGGTTTACTGGGTCTGATGGCGAGGAATCGTAATTTGGTTTTAAAAGCCAGAAATTTGCTTTGTCATGCCTTGCAGGTCAATTATCCCTGTCCAGAATCAATGATCGGATCGATGTCTTCGATTCTAATTCCTCATTATTCTTGGGCAGCTGAAGATTTATCTAGGCAACTCTGGGAAAAATATCAGATTGAAGTGCCGATAATTGCTTGGGGAGAAGCATCATTGATTGTGAGAATTTCTGCTCACTACTATAATTCGAGCGAGCAGTATGAATATTTAGCTGGGGTTTTAAATTACTTGCTATTTGGGCAAAGATAAGCTGGGATCATACCACTCCTAATAATGTTGTTTTTAAGATATAGATGCAAAAAATTAAGTTTTTGAGGTGTGTTTTGATCATTTTTCTGATTTTTGGAGATTTTAAGGGTTGAGAACCGATAATTTTCTTAAAATACTTCTTGAGTCATGGTTTCCTTGAGAATTTCTAAACCTTTTTTCACCCGACGGGAGACGGTAACGACACTAATGCCTAATTGTTCGGCGGTTTCCCGTTGAGTAAGATCTTTAAGGAAGACAAATTCGAGAATATGACGGGTTTTGTCTTCTAATTGAGCGAGTGCCTGTTGTAAACGAATGCGATCCTCTTGACATAGTTGAAAGCTGCGATAATGGGGATCGGGAATGAGGTCTTTTAAACAAGTATTATTATCTTCATCGTTATTAACCGTCACATCGAGACTAAGAGGTTCACGGTTTTGGAAAGCCAGTTTTACCTCTTGCCATTCTGCGAGGGAAATATTTAAAGCGAGGGAGATTTCCGTATCGTTGGGTTGACGATTGTGAACAGTTTGGAAATGCCGACGCACATTTGTCGCTTGTCTGCCTAAATCTAACCAACGGCGAGGAATACGAACTGTGTAACCTTTATCCCGCAGATAGTGTTGAATTTCGCCGCGAATATAGGGAATAGCGAAAGAACTAAAGGCATTACCTTTGCTGCTGTCAAAACGCTTAATCGCCCGAATTAATCCCATACAGCCAACCTGCACTAAATCTTCGTAATTTTCATGGCATTGATTGACCCAATGATGAGCTTCCTTTCTGACTAATCCTAAATTTAACTCCATAATCCGATCCCGTAACTTATTATCCCCTGTTTTTTGGTATTCTTGGAACAGGGTGAGGGTTGCCAGCTTAAGATTTTCTTGATTGAGGATAGACATAGTGTACTAAAGGACTTAAAAAACCATTGACTGTAAAAGATCACTATTGCAATTAGCTTTGACCAATCCCAATACAGTCTAGATTAGAAGCGGAAAGCAATCGCAACAATGTCATTGACTCTGACTATGATACAACCTTTATATAAAAACTTGTGTGATTTCACCCAGGGAAAGGAAGTATTTAATACCATTTTTCTGTATTCGTAGCGGGCATCTTACACCCCTATCCCAAACCCTTGGGGGGTGGCGGTGCGAAAAATCAAGCATCTCTGCCATTGCTGATCATTAGCGTACAATATTACTAGGCGATCGAATATTCCCCGAAATTCATGAGTCAATCCCCCGTCACCGATTCCCTAGAAATTATCCTGACAAATATCACGGAAAAATTAGTATAGTAAATTCGTAGGTCGGGTTGAGGGAACGGAACCCGACATAGATCCTCGGTGGTTGGGTTGAACAGAGTGAAACCCAACCACCGGCAACTTATCCCTCGTTCCGACGACCTTTAACCCCCAGTAAACCCAATCCGAACAGGGACAACGCGGCGATCGCACCAGGTTCGGGAGTGCTGGCCACCGGACCGGTTATCTCGGTCGCGTTGATCTGGAAACTGTTGAGAGTGCTACTGTTATTGAAACTCGATCCACCAATGTTCTTAAACCGGTTTCCCGAGAACGTGGCGATGCCCGTCGGGGTTCTGCTAGGATCAGAGGCGTTCCAGAAGAAATCTGCAATGGTGCTGGTAACGTATAACCAGTATTTAGTAACGGCGGCAAACGTGAAGGGGCTAGTGGGAGTGAAGGTGTAGCCAAAGTTTCCCGTTCCTTGAGGGGTGGGATTGGTGAAACTGGCGAGGACGGTACTGCCCGGATCGCTACCCCCGACATCATTGCGGATCTGGACGAGAGGAACATCTCCACTCTCGTAGTCCCCGAGTCGCAGGATCACGTTGCCGAGGCTGTAATTGTTACCCGCGGGCAGGGTAAAGGCGATCGCTTTTACATCAGGCCCAATAATAGTACCAAAATTATCATTCGTTTGTGGGAGATTCCCGATCAGAACCGCCGCGCGGACAGGGTTTACCCCCCCCCATTAGTACAAGTGAGCCACTAATGCCCGCCAACACCAAAGACACAGGTAAGGTTTTCATGATCTCTAAAAAAGTTAAGAAATTATGTAGATGAGCCTATCGCAGCCGTCTCTTCTGTGGAACCATTGATTAGTTATCGTTATCATTTATCGTCTGGTATGATATTTAATTCTATAGAATGTTGACAAAATGGCTAGAAAGTGGTATGCAACATCGGGCAGTTTCTGGTCGTGCCAAGTGGGATTCCTGTAGGGAGAGGGGAGTAAGATACTCGGTGGTTGGGTTTCACTCCTACGGCAACTTACCTGAAAATTTTTTAAAACGTCGTGCTTTGTAGCTTGATTGATGAATCAAGCTACTATGAGAGTTCATTCATGAATCAAGTAAGCTAAGACGTATTTAAACCGCTTATTCTTAGATTAGCCGAATCTCCCTCGCCCCCCCTGCTAGTAGGGTTGATTCAAGGTAGGGTTGATTCATGAATCAACCCTACCCCTGCTAGGGGTTGGGGTGACGATATTAACCCGAAGTGATGTTTTTTTATAAAAAAAAACTCGATCGCTTAATTGCGATCGAGTCAAGAAAAAACAGACTAATTATTAATAGTCGAAGTCACCACCGCCGCCGGGAGCAGCGGGTTTTTCTTTTTCCGGTTTATCCACCACAATACACTCGGTAGTTAAAACCATACCGGCGATAGAAGCGGCATTTTGTAGGGCAGAACGAGTCACTTTAGCGGGGTCAACGATACCCGCCTCAAACATATCGGAGAACTCACCGGTAGCGGCATTATAACCGACATTAAAGGGCTTTTCTTTCACCCGTTCGGCAATAACTGCACCGTTTTGGCCGGCATTTTCAGCGATCCGTTTTAAGGGGGCAGCAATGGCGCGAGAAACGATTAAAGCGCCGGTTAATTCTTCATGGTGTAGGGTTTCTTTGGCCCAGGTTTCCAATTGGGGAGCGAGGTGAGCTAAAGTAGTACCACCCCCGGGGACGATACCTTCTTCTACGGCTGCTTTAGTGGCGTTAATTGCGTCTTCTAAGCGCAATTTGCGGTCTTTCATTTCCGTTTCGGTAGCGGCGCCGACTTTAATCACTGCCACACCCCCGGCTAATTTAGCCAGACGTTCTTGCAGTTTTTCTTTATCGTAGGAAGAATCGGTTTCCTCGATTTGACGGCGAATTTGCTCACAACGGGTTTTCACTGCCACGTCGTTGCCTTCGGCGACGATGGTGGTGGTATCTTTGTTCATAGTGATACGACGGGCCGTACCTAAGCTGTCAATTTTGGTGGTTTCCAGTTTTAAACCCGCATCTTCGCTGATTACTTGACCACCGGTTAAGACGGCGATATCTTCTAACATCGCTTTTCTGCGATCGCCAAATCCGGGAGCTTTCACCGCAGTGACGTTAAGAACACCGCGCAGACGGTTAACCACTAGGGTTGCCAAAGCTTCTTTTTCGATGTCTTCGGCGATAATTACTAGGGGTTTGCCTTGACGGGCAACTTGTTCGAGAATGGGAACCAAATCCTGTACTAAACCGATTTTTTTGTCGGTAATCAGAATAGCGGGATCCTCAAAAACGCATTCCATGCGTTCGGTGTCGGTGACAAAGTAGGGAGAGATATAACCTTTGTCAAAACGCATCCCTTCGGTGATTTCTAGTTCGGTGGTCATCGATTTCCCTTCTTCTAGGGAAATTACGCCTTCTTTGCCGACTTTATCCATGGCCGAGGCGATCATTTGACCGACTTCATCATCGTTACCGGCAGAGATTGCGCCCACTTGTGCGATCGCTTTGGAGTCTTCTACGGGTTTCGCGTGTTTGGCGATTTGACTGACGAGGAAATCGGCAGCTTTATCGATACCTTTTTTCAGAGAAATCGGGTTAGCACCGGCGGCGACGTTGCGTAAACCTTCTTTAACGATAGCGTGGGCGAGAACGGTGGCGGTAGTTGTACCATCCCCCGCTACATCGTTGGTTTTTGAGGCGGCTTGGCGGATTAAAGCCACACCGGTGTTCTCGATATGGTCTTCCAGTTCGATTTCTTTAGCGATGGTGATGCCATCATTGACGATTTGGGGTGCGCCAAATTTCTTTTCGAGGACGACGTTACGACCTTTGGGGCCAAGGGTGACGGCTACCGCTTCGGCCAGAAGATCCATGCCTTTTTCTAGGGCGCGACGGGCATCTTCGTTGTAGATAATAGATTTAGCCATAATGTCTCGTTATTCGTGCAAAATAGGGGTTTTCAAGGGTAGATGATTAGGAAACGACGGCGAGAATGTCTTTTTCGGAGAGGAGAACGTATTCTTCGCCACCAAGTTTGATATCGGTTCCGGCATATTTGGAGTAGAGAACTTTGTCACCCACACCCACTTCCACAGGGGTGCGGCTACCGTCATCGTTGCGTTTGCCAGCCCCGGCGGCCACGACTTCCCCGATTTGGGGTTTTTCTTGCGCGGCATCGGGAAGGAAAATACCACCGGCGGTTTTTTCTTCGCTGGGGCTAACTTTAACGAAAACTCGATCGCCTAGGGGTTTAACAGTTGTTACGTTGATGCTGACTGCAGCCATGGAATATCCTCCTTTTCTCTTGTATTTGGGTAAGTGTCTTTTCCAGATTAGCACTCTTACCTTCCGAGTGCTAATTTACCGAAATACAAGGCCCCCTGACAACTGCTCGATCGGTACGGGTTTCCGAACTATGGTGTTAAGCTATAGCAGTTATCTTAGTGGTGAGGTACAAAGTTTTCGTTTTGGGAAGGCAGCAGTCAGAATATCCCTTTTCCGTCACTCTAGGGAACGGGAAAACAGAAATGACAGGGAAAAACGGATGCCAACAGAGAATTTATCAATCGATTAAGTTGAGTATATAGAAAAGAAAAATAGTTAATTAATCGAGGAGTAAAGAAAACACAGAGCCAAGCTTTTAAGCGATTCAAGTAACCGAAAGGCTCGACAAATAATCGAATATTATTTAAGTCATTTTCTTTTAATCTTTTCGATTCTAAAATTGGAGCGTATAGTGGGAGATTGGCAACCCCACCGATACGCTTGGAAGCTGCCAAATGTCAGGGCTATCAAAGCAAATCCTTACCTTGACAAGCAAAAGCTATTCACGGCGGAGATCGAAACCATGACTAGGCAGCATACACAGCAATGAAGAAAACATTGCCCTTGATTTTTCAGTAACTGATACTAAATCCGGTTATTAAAAACTGATTATTTATTCCCCCTTTTGCATGAGTGCCTCTTGCATGAGTGCCTGTCCTTATAAGTAGCATATACTCAACGGATTTAGTATGACAGGCGGCTTTGAAGTTAACCTAAGCGCATTAAGGGCAGAAGTCACCCTAAAGGCGATCGATTCTGCCAAAACCCGCAAGGATTTAATCCTCATAAATGCGGCACTCTAAGGCATCGGGATTAGCCTCGCAGTAGGACTGGAGTGAGTTATTCCCCTGTTTTTTGGCCCGTTGATGGGAGGCTTCCGCCTGGAGTTCCTCAACCACATCCCAGGCCGCAGCGCAATCGGGAGAGGTTTCACCCTTGGCCGCACAAATTGTCCGCGCGTCTTCCCGGGCCGCTTCAATTTCATCTTCAATGAACAACCGCTTTGGCTTTTCGACAAAATCGCTCTTGAAGAGAATATCACTGACAGAAATAATGCCCAGCAAAGTTTTGCCCTGAATCACGGGGGCGCGGCGAATGCGGGTTTGAGCAAATAACCGAGCCACATATTCCACCCCCAGTTCGGGATTGACGACCACACAGGGCTTAACCATAATTTCGTAAACCCGCATAGTTTTAGGATCGTGGCCAAAGGCCGCCACTTTGTAAACGATGTCGGTTTCAGTGACAATTCCATAAGGGTCCTGTTCATGGCGCGGTTCGACAATCAATCCCCGCAGTTGTTTTTCTTTCATCAATTTCACGGCATCGGCAACCGTTGCCGAACCACGAATGGTGACAACGTTTTGGGTCATAATTTCTTGAGCTTGCAGCATAGGAGTTGGATGGTTTTGTTAAATGAAAGGACTGGTATAAAAGCAAAAGTTGACTAGGGTTGCCCCGATAGCAATTTCCTAGACTCTTGTGGGCTGAGGGCCACTGTTAATAGAGATGACCAGGGCCAATGGGCGATCGCTGGTTGGGGCTGGGGCGGCATGGCCGCAGCTGTGCTCCCCTGAGTGCCGGGAGCATAGGCCTCCAGCACAGCGCCGTTTTGCCAACACATGGCGATGAAATAATCACACACTGGGCATTCCGTCTGAGCAACCTGCCGGGCCGGACACTTATATCCTGCGGGCAGGCGATCGCTCAAGAGTCGTTGAGCTACGCTGCCACAGTTGGGACACCGAATTTCTATAAGCTTGTTCATCGCCATACCTCAAAATTGAATAGTGATGTGAGAAGGAAAGGGTCAACGTCGGACGTTTGCCCAGAGTGTTCGTTCACGGTGGAAGACTATAATTGTCGTTCTACCGCAGCCGTAAATTCTTCATAGGGTTTAACCCCAACTAATGTTTCTATCAATTTCCCCTGTTTAAATACCATGACCGCCGGAATACTTCTAATCCCAAAGCGTTTGGCCACGGGTTTGTTACTGTCTAGGTCAAGTTTGAAGACTTTGGCGCGATCGCGATAGTCATCAGCCAATCGATCGATCAACGGCGCCACCAGTTTGCAAGGGCCACACCAGGTTGCCGTGCAATCTACCACCAACAGGGATTCACTCTTTAAGAGGGAATCAAATTCAGTTTCATCTTGAATAAATGTAGCCGTACCCATGTTTATATCTCCAGATTGATGCTGTGTAACTTAGGACAAATTCTCTTCTCGGTGCGTTTTACAATATAAATTCAGCCTTGACCCGCTCCTCATCTAAAAATGCTTGGCCTTAGCCCCTTTAACTTTCTCCCAGAAAGCGAAAGGGTTTGGGAGTCCAGGGCTATGAGTAAAGCAAAATGGCATAAGTCAATGTCCGCCTCCTTGGGGTATCGTCTAGAGTTTGGTCGTCCCAGACATCGATGGTGACATCTAGTCCCTGCTCATGGGGGGGTTTTACTTTGTAAGTCGTCATCGGCTGCTCCCAATCAAAACAAATTTGCGACGTTAAGTTACGGTAATATGGTTTTGCAAGTTATTGCATTGACATCCCCTATGACAGCGACCCCTTCAAACGATTTATCTGCCTGGGAGCGGCTAGAACAAGGCAGACAAGCAAAAGCAAGCAACGGTGGTTATGCGGGCTACGGCTCCCCTGCCTTTGGACAACGATCGATCGATGGGGAATTAGTGGATGATCCGGAAGAGTGCCGGGTCATTGAACTGATTCGCCGTCATCACAAATCGGGGAAATCCTTGCAGAAGATCGCCGATTGGCTTAATGAACAGGGCTACACCACCAAACGCGGTCTACCATGGCAGCGTATTTCCGTAAAGCGGGTGCTGGATCGACTTTATGGAAAGGTGTCCAGAATTTCCGGAGTAACCCTTCAGGCCGACCAGAACCCAGAAGTACTCACCCCAGCGTCTGGTGATGCCGCCCCTAAAACCATTAGAGGCTGAATGACCCCTAAATAAAAAGTTTCAGGGTTTAACCTGTTACATCCCTCTATGATACACCGAAGTGGGTCTAAAATCTTTACGAGTTTAATAAAAATTGTAACAAAACGTTACATCTTTCTAGAAAAAGTTACATGACGCTACATTTTGAGATAGTTTTAGAAAGGATTTTGGCAACTCTGAGAGTCTGGGTTCTTTTCCCAGTGGCTGTTCTGTCTATCTTGGCCTTTGCGATTGCAGGATGGTGCTGATGTCCCTCGACACACCTCTGAGTTGGGCCCCCGATCTGGAAAAAGCGATTGATCGCCAACCCTTGACGGTGCCGCCAACCACTTCTCTGGCAGATGCGATCGCCATGATCGGTCAGGCCCATAGCCGTCTGTGTTTACTCACCGATGACCTATCCCCTCTAGCTCCTCCGGCCGGAGAAGCGCGTGTTAGCTGTCTGCTGGTGGTGCAAGGGCAAGAGTTATTAGGAATTTTGACAGAACGGGATGTGGTGCGACTCACCGCTCAAGGGATTAACCTGTCCGAGACAACCGTTGCCGATGTGATGATACATCCCCTGATCACCTTGCCCCAGCAATCTGCTCAAGACATTTTTGCCGCCCTGTTTTTGTTTCGTCGCTACCGAATTCGCCATTTGCCGATTGTCGATGACCAAGGACAGTTGGTCGGGGTGATCTCCCATGAAAGTATTCGCCAGATATTGCGTCCGGCCAATCTGTTGCGGTTTCGTCGCGTATCGGATGTGATGACCACTCAAGTGGTACAGGCCCCACTCACCGCCACAGTCTTGCAATTGGCCCAGTTAATGGCGGAACATCGTGTCAGTTGTGTGGTGATCACCCAGAGAAATTCCGAGGACAATGACTACCCGGTTGGTATTGTGACAGAGCGAGATCTTGTCCAGTTTCAAGCAGTTCAAATCGATCTGCACAAAACTAGGGCCCAGACGGTGATGAGTACGCCGTTATTTCTCCTCAACCCCGAGGATTCCCTGTGGACGGCCCATCAGGAAATGCAAAAACGGCGGGTGGGGCGTTTGGTGGTTTCTTGGAACTGGGGTCGGGGGTTGGGCATTGTTACACAAACCAGTCTGTTAAGGGTTTTTGACCCGATGGAAATGTATGGGGTGATTGAAAATTTACAACAAACGATTCAACAGCTAGAGTCCGAGCGATCGCCCTCCCCTCCTTCCCCACCAGCGGACTTATTACCCCAACGGACTCGCGCCCCATCGCAACAAGACATCGCAGGCGATCGCGAATTATTACTTGCCTTGCTAGACAATGCCTACAAAGACGTAAAGTATATGTTGGCTAACTTAGATATTGTCGTCGAGCAGCGGCGATCTTTGCTTCAATCTGTTCTAGAGAAGCTTGAGTACCTCGGTCGTGAAATTAGCTCTTAGATATTCCTCTTCTGTCAGAGGAGGAGAGTTAGAATAGAGAGAAAAGCCCTCATACTCAACTTAATCGATTGATAAATTCTCTGTTGACATCCGTTTTCCCCTGTCATTTCTGTTTTCCCGTTCCCTAGAGTGACAGAAGAGGGATATACAGTTAGAAGAACCAGAGAATGGCTATCTGGTCTATTTACCTAACTGCCTCAATCTTTACTGTTGTGCAAAAACAAAAGAGTTGAGTGTTTCCGCTCAACTCCTGGGTTATCTATGCTTGATTCTATAAAGGATTATTGTGACTGCCAAAAACTTGCGCTTTTAGTGCATCAATTTCGGCTAATAACTCGCGACGATTTTCATCTTTGAGCAGATAGCGCCAGACAAACCAACCAGTGTAAACGATCCCAACTAATTGTAGGATAGGAGCAAGGAGGGGAATATCATCGATCGCATCTAAAACCGCTAGGGTAACTTTCACGGTGACAAAACTCGCCAAAATTGCCCCCAGAACGATTAAAGGTTTTTTGTATCCAGAGAAGAAACTACCGATATAATCGGGGACGTTAGCCAGATAGGACATCACCGAATCCCAAACTGGTTCTACATATTCAGACCAAATCTGTTCGGTGCTGCTGCTGCTGGGTTTGCTCAGAGACCCGGGTAAATCCGTTCTAATCGGATTTTTGGTCTCGGTGGGTTGCATTGATTCCATATTAACTGATCCTCATCATTAAGGTTAGACAGTGGGCGAATAGGACCAACGGGGGTCAATTTTAACAGACTGAATAGACTAACTCGCTGTTGCCCATATTATCGGATAATTGCGATAGTAGGCGGAAAGTTTCTCAACAACTATTAAGAATCAAGGATTTAGCTTCTCAATTTTATCGTCAGTCTGACCGCAATTCTCCATTCTAACAGCAGGTAGCGATCGGAGTTGAGGAATCAGGGGGTGTCAGTTATCAGTGAACAGTAATCAGTTATCAGTGGGGAGATAGGGAGAAAAAAGCGTTCGACAAAAGCTCACGCTGAAGTCCGGTGGGTTACGGCGAATACTCAATTTTTAGTGAGAGTATAACTTATTTTCGCCTAACCCACCCTACAGATGATTACTTAAAATCCTTCCTTATTCGTGGATAAGTTGCATGGGTGCGGTGCGAGGATCGATGATTTTCTGACCTAAACCCGAAAATTTGACCGCTAGATTCATTTTTTTACCCTCACCGAGGATATGGGTCACTTCTCCTTCTCCAAAAGTAGAGTGTAACACTCGATCGCCTACGCCCCATTTTCTTTGATTAGAGGCGGTTGTTTGAATGGGAACCACTTTTGGGGTCTTTTTCGGTTTCAGGTTGCTTGTGAGCAATTCTGGGGGCAATTCCTGCAAAAATTGGGAAGCTACCTTCATCTCTTTATTCCCCCAGACATATCTTTCTTTTGCGTAGGTTAAAAATAATTGTTCCTTGGCCCGAGTCACTCCCACATAACACAAACGGCGTTCTTCCTCAAGAGCAATGGGATCGTTTAAACTACGATTATGGGGAAAAATGCCCTGTTCTAAACCGACTAAAAAGACGATAGGAAACTCTAAACCCTTGGCGGAATGAAGGGTCATTAAGGAGACTTTTTCTTGACCTTCCTGAAGATTATCTAAGTCCGAGGCTAAACTAGCATTAGCGAGAAATTCCTGGAGATTGGTTTCTTCGTTTTCCTCTTGGAATTGTACCACGGCGGTATAAAGTTCTTGGATATTTTCGATGCGGGTATCAGCTTCCTCGGTTCCCTGCTGTTTTAATTCATCAATATATCCCGAATCTTCCATGATTTGATCTAGGATTTCACTAGCGGATAAATCGGTGATTTTTTCTTGCAGATTTTGGATAATTTTCGCTAACTTATTGATGCTTTTAGTGGCACGACCGGCGAGAGTATTAACGGAAGTTTCATCGCTGATAATTTCCCATAAAGGTACTCCTAATTCTTGGGCAGCTTTGAGCAAATTATCGATTGTGGTTTTACCAATACCGCGCCGGGGAGTGTTAATAATTCTCAGTAAACTAACGGTATCAGCAGGATTGGCAATCACTCGTAAATAAGCGATCGCATCTTTAATCTCCTGTCGATCATAAAATTTAAATCCCCCGACAATATTATAGGGGATATTATTGCGAATTAACCCATCTTCAAAGGGGCGAGATTGGGCATTAATTCGGTAGAGAATGGCAAAACTACCCCAATTTAATTCGGGGTTTTCTTGGTTAAATTCTCGAATTTTATCGATAACAAAAGATGCTTCTTCCTGTTCATCTCTGGCTTTAAAAACATAGATACTCTCGCCTCCTTCTCTGGTGGGAACAAGGACTTTATCAATTCTTTGACTATTCTTTTCAATTAATTTATTTGCCGCTTGCAGAATATTTTCCCGTGAACGATAGTTTTCCTGTAGTTTCACCATCGTGCGAGTATCATCATCGGGTAAACCATCGCCAAAGTCCGCTTGAAAATTGAGCAGAATAGTAAAATCTGCCATCCGAAAACTATAGATAGATTGGTCGGCATCACCCACCACAAAAATCGATCGATCCGTCCAATTCCACTCACTTTTTTTCGTTTCACCATTGGTGGACAAAAGCCGAATTAACTCGTACTGAATCCGGTTAGTATCTTGGTATTCATCGACTAAAATATGTTTAAATTGCGTGTGCCAATAACCGAGAATAGATTCATTTTGCTGAAAAAGACGGACTGGAACCAGTATCAAATCATCAAAATCTAGGGCATTATTTTGTGCCAATTGCATCTGATAAGCCTGATAAACCTCAGAAATGACCTTTCCCCGAAAATGAGGGTTTTCTCTGGCGTAATCCCTGGGGGTTAAACCTAAATTTTTGGCATTACTAATCGCATAACGTAGATTGCGAGCGTCAAATTTTTTATCGTCTAAATTCATTTGTTTAGTGACGATATTTTTCACCAAACTCTGGGCATCAGATTCGTCCATAATTGAGAAATTCCTTTGCCAACTATGACCATATTCATCCTGATATTTATTAATGTCATAGCGCAAAATCCGACCGCAAAGACTGTGAAAAGTCCCGATCCAGAGTTTTTTAGTATAATTCCGATAAACTTGAGAAAAGAGTTTTTTCTGTTCGTATTCTTCCAAAAGTTCTAATCTTTGACCGTATTTTTCCTGTGCTTTTTGTTGAGCAAAAGTTTTTTCAATCCTAGTTTTCATTTCCCGGGCTGCCTTATTGGTAAAAGTGACCGCGAGAATATTTTCCGGATCGACCCCGTGATGACGGATCAAATGGGCGATACGATAGGTTAAAGCGCTGGTTTTTCCCGATCCTGCCCCAGCAACCACCAACAGGGGGCCGCAAAAATGCTCGACAGCAAGGCGCTGGGAGGGATTGAGTTGTTCTAAATAATCGGCTGTGACTGTCATAATCTTTCCCTATAGCTCTGCGACCTCTATTATTCAGGCTACATCATCGAGACGGGGATCGGGCATTAGTCAACCCCTTCAAGAAATAAAAATTTTTTGGGCTAGTTTGTTTCAAATCGCTCAAGATTCTAAGTTGTCATCTACAATGGAATTAGCGGAGACGAAAGTTTCCGTTCACTCCTCACACCACACTCCGTCCGGACAATGTTCGGGCGGTTTCTTATTGAAAATACTTTATCTCTACAAATTCCCTGTTACACTGTATGATCAAAGATTTCTTGGAATCTTTTTGCGTTCAAATGTACTATCAAATGAGGGACATCACTTGTCTAAACGTTATTTGTTCACCTCCGAATCGGTTACAGAGGGACATCCCGATAAAATTTGTGACCAGATTTCTGATACTATTCTCGATGCTCTGTTATCCCAAGATGACCACAGTCGTGTAGCGGCTGAAGTGGTTGTCAATACAGGGTTAGTCTTGATTACTGGTGAAATCACCTCGAAAGCACAGGTTCATTTCGTCGATTTAGTTCGCAAGAAAATCGCTGAAATCGGCTATATCAACGCAGATAACGGTTTTTCCTCGAATAGTTGCACCGTTTTAGTCGCTTTAGACGAACAATCTCCCGATATTTCCCAGGGTGTCACGGCCGCTCAGGAAAATCGCGAACTTCTCAGCAATGATGAACTCGATAAAATTGGTGCAGGAGACCAGGGTATTGTCTTCGGTTTCGCTTGCAATGAAACCCCCGAATTTATGCCCTTACCGATTAGTTTAGCCCACCGCATCGCTCGCCGTTTAGCGGCAGTCAGAAAAACGGGTGAACTGTCCTATCTGCGTCCCGACGGTAAAACGCAAGTATCGGTCATTTATGAAGATGGTCGTCCCGTGGGTATCGATACTATCCTGGTTTCTACCCAACACGATGCTACTATCGGCGATATCACCGATAATGATCTCGTCCAACAAAAGATTAAAAGTGATCTCTGGGAAGCGGTAGTACAACCGGTCTTCAGTGATTTAGAGATTAAACCCGATGCCAATACCCGTTATCTGGTTAATCCCACCGGAAAATTCGTCATTGGTGGACCCCAAGGCGACGCGGGATTAACGGGACGGAAAATTATCGTCGATACCTACGGTGGCTATTCTCGTCACGGTGGCGGCGCTTTCTCTGGTAAGGATCCTACCAAAGTTGATCGCTCCGCGGCCTATGCTTGCCGTTATGTGGCCAAAAATATCGTCGCGGCTGGTTTGGCCGATAAGTGCGAGATTCAAGTGGGTTATGCGATTGGGGTAGCTCGTCCGGTGAGTCTCTTCGTGGAAACCTTTGGCACTGGCAAAGTCGCTGATGATGTGATTCTGGACTTAATCAATAAATACTTTGAACTCCGTCCGGCCGGCATTATCCAAACCTTTAACCTGCGCGGTTTACCCAGTGAAAGAGGCGAGCGTTTTTACCAAGATGTGGCCGCTTATGGTCATTTTGGTCGCAATGATCTCGATTTACCCTGGGAAAAAACCGATAAAGCCGCTATCCTCAAAGAAGCTTTGACTTCTGCGGTAGTATAGGGTTAAAAATTAACTGCAAATTTTGATTCAGGAATAGAGTTTAAGGCTCTATTCCTTATTTTTGTCTAGCTATAGCAGTTATCAGTATTCAGGAGACAGGAGGCAGAAGGCAGGAGGCAAAAGGCAGGAGGCAAAAGGCAGCTTTGTTCTCCCCACACCCCACACCCCACACCCCACAC
>LFEF01011490.1_pt1 | contig 32079 bp, 30 predicted proteins | sample 619371 | NCBI WGS metagenome assembly LFEF01 (sample SAMN03014291, study PRJNA259931) | freshwater metagenome | biome: lake; feature: waterbloom | place: China: Taihu Lake | collected 2006-08 | depth 0 m m
GTGGCAGTAGCGGTGGTAATAGTAGCGCCGTTGGTGGCATTGGAGAGGGTAACGGTAAAGTTTTCGTTCGGTTCTACTGTTGTATCTCCCTGAACGTTAACAGTAATCACTTTTGAGGTTTCTCCCGCTGCAAAACTCACGGTTCCTGATGGTAAGACTCCCCCGACAAAATCCGTGGCATTGGCAGGATTGGTTCCCGTGCCGGTAACTGCCCAGTTGACGTTATTGCTTCCCGTGGTATTAACCGCACGAGTGACGGTGAAAGTAAAGGCTTTACTGCCACTGTTGCCCTCGGTTTGACTGGCATTGGTGGCGGCAATAGCGAGGGTGGGAACTGCTACATCATCATTTTCAATGGTTCCCGTGGCAGTAGCGGTGGTAATAATAGCGCCGTTGGTGGCATTGGAGAGGGTAACGGTAAAGTTTTCGTTCGGTTCTACTGTTGTATCTCCCTGAACGTTAACAGTAATCACTTTACTGCTTTCTCCCGGGGCAAAACTCACGGTTCCTGACGGTAACACGGACCCGACAAAATCAGTGGCATTGGCAGGATTGCTGCCGCTGCTGGTCACTGCCCAGTCAACGTTATTGCTTCCCGTGGTGATAACCGAACGAGTGACGGTGAAAGTGAAAGCTTTACTGCCACTGTTGCCCTCGGTTTGGTTGGCACTGGTGGCGGCAATAGCGAGGGTGGGAACTGGGAGCGTACTCACGGCCCACAATTCAGCACCGTTAACGCCGTTATCGGCGCTGAAGAACAGGGTACTGCCCACTGCCCTTAGATTGCGGGGGATGGAGCTAGAGGCACCGGGGCGGGTGTCGGCCACCAAAACTGTACCGGCCGCCGTGCCGTCGCTTCTCCACAATTCCTCACCGTTTACGCCGTCAAAAGCAGTGAAAAAGAGGGTATTACCCGCTGCCGTCAGATAGCGGGGGTTGGAGCTAGAGGAACCAGCGCGGATATCTTTGACCAAAACCGTACCGGCCGCCGTGCCGTCGCTTTTCCACAATTCCTTACCGTTCACGCCGTCATCGACGGTGAAGAACAGGGTGCTGCCCACTGCCGTCAGATTTTCCAGGCTGGAGCTAGAGTAACCGGCGCGGATATCTCTGACCAGAACCGTGCCGGCCGCCGTGCCGTCGCTTTTCCACAATTCCTCACCGTTCACGCCGTCATTGGCAGTAAAGAACAGGGTACTGCCCACTGCCGTTAGATTGCGGGGGTCAGACCAAGAGAAACTGGGGGCGATATTTTTGACCAGAACCGTACCGGCCGCCGTGCCATCGCTTTTCCACAATTCCCGACCGTTTATGCCGTCAAAGGCCCGGAAGAACAGGGTATTGCCCACCGCCGTTAGATTGTAGAGTAAGGAGTCAGAGGAACCGGGGTTGATATCTCTGACCAAAACCGTACCGGCCGCCGTGCCGTCGCTCTTCCATAATTCCTCACCGTTCACGCCGTCATCGGCACGGAAGAACAGGGTATTGCCCACCGCCGTCAGATTGCGGGGGCGGATATTCTTGACCAGAACCGTACCTGCGGCCGTGCCGTCGCTCTTCCATAACTTTTCACCGTCATCGTTGTCATCGGCAGTGAAGAAGAGGGTGTTACCCACCGCCGTTAGATAGCGGGGGGAGGGACCAAAGGAACCGGGAAAAATATCTTTGACCAGAACTGTACCGGCCGCCGTGCCGTCGCTTTTCCACAATTCCTCACCGTTCACGCCGTCACTGGCAGTGAAGAACAGGGTACTGCCCACTGCCGTTAGATAGCGGGGGTTGGAGCTAGAGAAACTGGGAACAATATCTTTGACCAGAACCGTACCTGCGGCCGTGCCGTCGCTCTTCCATAATTCAGTACCGTTAACGCCGTCAGAGGCCCGGAAGTACAGGGTATTGCCCAGCGCCGTCAGATAGCCGAGGAAGGAGCCAGAGGAACCGGGAAGGATATCTTTAACTAAAAAAGGAATTGACATGATTTTTTCCTGAATAAAGGGTGAAAATTAAACAATTAAGTAGTGGTGCAGAATAAATTTCCTAGTGGAGATAGGCAAGGAGCAAGGGGGGGGTTAGATTTGTGTCATTAATTTTGCTTAGGTACTTAAGCCGGCAAAGAAGGGTATATCTGGCTGAAAAACCCCAGATGTCTGCAAATCCGACAAATCTAAGGTTTCAACAGTGGTAAAAAAGCGGATATTTGTTCGATTCCGTCTTGATTGGGAGAGAGAATAACCGTGGCGACTTCTGGAATTACCCCAGCTTGGAGGGTTTGATAATCGCTAACACCAGCATCGAGGAAAACTACAGTATTTAATTCGGGTGCGGTTAAACCCTGATTTCTCGCACTATTCACCTGATTAACTTGACTCAAGCCATCAGATTGAGCGAAATTGAACAAAACATCGTCAACAGCAGGAAGGCTCGGCAACAGGGTAGAAGTCATGACACTGACCGCAAAGGATGACTTCGACTATTTTGTGCAAACAATCGCCAATTTTTCAAGGGGGATATAACAAAAATTTACAGAAAACGGGTTTCTAAATAGGCGTTTTCTCATGGTTTCTTGAAAAACCCCATTTTCTCAGTTTCGTGGGTTGTTGCAAGATATGCAATCTGAACGACGTTCATAAATTGTATTGTATTTTTATTAGTTTATGGGACACAAACAATTCCTAATCCTGCCATTTGACGAATATGATCATCAAAAGCGAATACCTTAAATATTTGTAAACGATGAGCCATAACTAAAATAGAACAATCTGTGTAACTCCATTTTTTATCATTGTACTTACAGAAAGCTTCCCATGTTGCCAGATCATCGCTATCTGACACATTGATATAACGATGATCTTCTCTTAGTATTTGACCCACTTGGATTGAGGCTCGACTAGATACCTTGCTCCGAATCCAAGTAACAGTTTCATCGAATACCGATTCCAGAATAATCCAATTATTATGAGGATTTTCCAAGTAATATTTTTGAGCGCTTTCGTGATGAGTTTCAGATTTGACAAAAAAGGCAATTAAAGCAGAAGTATCAACAATAATTTCTTTGTCCACAATTTTTAATAAATAATTTCATCGATGTTTTCAGCGTAGTTAGTTACAACTTGACCCCGATTATCTTGTCCGATAATATATTTAGGCTCAGGTTGGACAATTTCTAAACTTCCACAAAGTTCCCAAGTACGAGTCTTAGTAATATCTGGTAATTCAGCTTGAACATAATTTTCCAAAGCTTTGATAACAATCTCTTGAACCGAGGATTTTTGTTCTTGCAAACGAGATATTAATTCGTCGGGAATTTCGATCAATATTTGAGTCATTGATAAACCTTAGAGATTAACGTTGTTTTACTAACATTATAGCCTGTTTGTGAATTATAACCAAGAGACGCAAATGCAATTACCTGAATCAGTTACCAAAAGGCTAACAACTGTTCACTGATTCAGGTGATTCGCCATAAGTCCAGAAAACGGGTTTCTGAAGATTGTCTCTCAATTACTCCCTCACAATGACAATTTTAGCGGGTCATGGCGAGAAGGCGATGGCCACAAGTCCAGAAAACGGGTTTCTTCAAGAAACCCGTTTTCTGGGTGAACTTCGGGAAAGAAAAAGTATAAAAACGCTTCAAAATACTCGGTTAATGCTTCTTTCCAGGGTTCATCATAATTGGCGGTTGGTTGTTTCATGGCGAGTCGCTACCAATTGGAAAGTTAGGCGATCCTCTAGATTCATTATTCCCCATAAATATCATCAATGCTACTTGTCGTCACAAAACTTCCCATTAGAGCAACCTACATCTACATCTTTGTTCTAACATTTATTGGTAAAACTATATAATGCCGTCAGATATTTGGGGTAGGAGTTAAAGGCACCGGGAAGGATATCTTTGACCAAAAAAGGAGTTGACATGATTTTTTCCTGAATAAAGGGTGAAAATTTTAAAATCGCCGTTTCCCGCACTTGGGACAGTCCTAGTCGTTACCATGCCAAGAAGCGGCTCAATCATCGCCGTCAGCGTTGGGTTTCATGCTTTAACCCAACCCACGTTCATCTCTGGTATAGATTAGAATCGATTATTAACATTGATTTTTGCTTATGATTTATTATGGTTTCAGTGGGTATTAATGGGGGTTATTATAAAGTTTTTTGAACGGCTCTTCTGGTTTATGTGTGGGAACGAGGTCTATACTGATATTTTCTAGTTTCTTCCGCCGCTCGACTGAGCGTCGCCGAACGTCAAAATAGAGCTAAAAGTCTTGCTTGATAGGTATTTCACGATTCCATAAGCAAAAATTACCACACAAAGTCGAGAAGAGCCAAAAAATATGTTGAGAATCAAGCTACTCCGTCTAAGGAAACGCTATCCTGTTAGTCTTTTTTACTGGTCGCAATTCATCTCCCGCTAACCGCGGGGGCGGTGTAACGGGAGTCCTCTTGCTCCAATTTAGATAGGGTTTGCTGAATAAAGGTGAAATGTAGGCAAGGTAAGGGTTTTGTGGCTTTTCTCGCGAAACAGGTGCAAGATTTTGAGAGAATCGTGCTTCAAAACCTTGCGTCTTCATCGGCCCGCGTCCTGTAGGGGTGAAGCATTCGGATAAAAAATCTACGGTTTCACCGATAGGTTATTGCCCGAATGCTTCGCCCGTACTTTTTGCCGCAAACCCTAGATAGAGTCCTATAGCAGCGGGCAGAAGGCAGTATTTTCGCTGCTTTTGGCCCCTTTTAGAGAGATTCTTCGCTCACGGAACCATCTTCCTGCACCCAGGCGAGATTTTTAATCATTCGATCGCGGGCATAGGTACGAATTTGTGCCTCGCTGCGACCACCTAAATCGATCGCCACTCTCAGATTAGGATCACCGTTGCGAAGAGAGCGAGCTTTACTAAAAGTCGCTATCTGGGCGTTATTACCCAAAGGGATAAGTAACCAGTCGAGGGGAGGAGCTTTACTGGGTAAAGTCTGCCCTGATAATAAACTTTCGTGCAGTTCTTCGATATTCAGGGAAAAACCGATACCCGGAGCCGATTGGCCCTGGGGATGAAAAACGCCCAATAATTGATCATAGCGTCCGCCCTGGCCTAAAATACTGAGATTTTGCTGGTGATAACTAACCGCTTTAAAAACGATGCCAGTGTAGTAATCAAAGGTTTGAATCAGACTTAAATCGAGAATTAGGGGGAAAGGACCAGAGCGATCAGCATTAAGCAGCTCGACTAGGGATTTAAGGTTATTAACGGCTTTTTGGGCCGATTCTTCCTGGGCTAATACTGCCACTTGTGCGAGGACATCCTCAGGATTACCGCGCAGGTGAAATAATTGTCGGGCTTGCTGCCGGAGAGTTTCGTTGGGATAGGGAAGATTTTCGAGGCTAACGTAGTCGAGAAGGGCTAAACAGCGTTTCACCTGTTCGCGTAAGGGAGCCGGAAAGGGAGAAAGTAGCGAACGAGTCAAACCCGCTTCTCCTAAAATAATCTGCCAGTTAGGGACGGCCAAACTATCGAAACAGTCGGCCAGGAGCAGTAAAATCTCGGCATCAGCTAGTAAACCGCCAGAAAAGAGCAGTTCTACCCCCGCTTGATAGAATTCCACTTGACGACCGTGATAACTGGCGCTAGGGCGACGAAAAACGTTAGCCCGATAACAGAGACGTTGGGGATAGGACTCCCCACTCATGCGGGTGACGGCACTACGGGCAATGGAAGCGGTTAATTCAGGGCGTAATCCCGATAGTCCTTGGCTATCCCCGTGGAGTTGGATTACGGTGGTGGGATCGATCGCACCGCCTGCGGTGAGGGTATCGAGCCATTCAATGGTGGAGGTGACGATCCTTTGATAGCCCCAACGCTGAAAGACAGACTGAAGGCGATCGTTAATCCAGCCTTTTTGGGTAACTTCTAGGGGTAATAAATCCCTGGTCCCCGCCGGGGGTTGATGAATCATGGGAGTTTGCTAATCAAAATCGGTGGCACTGGTCAGTCCTATTTCTTTTTACCACCAAATCGAGACCAAAAACCGCTATTGCGATCTCCTTCCCCTTTTTGTCCATTCTGATGTTGCACTTCAATATTAGGATTAACTACTTTATCTAGTTCCTGTTTACACTTAATCACCGTCGCATCTTGGGGGCTGGTTTGCCAGGCGCGATTGATATGAACCCGGGCCATGGAGGGTTGATTTTGTCGCAGGTAGGCTAAACCGAGCAGGGCGTGACAGATGCCGTTATCCGGTTCTTGCCGCAGGGCATCGCGCAATTCTCGCAAAGCTTGGGCGGGATTATTTTGGTCAAGAGAGGCTTGAGCGCGGCGAATATAGGCTTCTAGTGGCGATTCCTTGGCTTTAGCCCGGGCTGCCGTGGGGACAGTAGCCCCGACTAACTCGGACTGGTTAGGATTGCCTTGGGAGATAAAGACTTTCCGGGTGGTTTTCTTGTTGCCCTGACCTTCGGTTAACATCAGATAAACCAGATTGAGTTCACTGAGTTGGGCGATTTTCTGATAGGCATTTTCTAGGGCGGTATATTGATCGATCGCCAAAGATTGCAGGATTTTTTGATAGGCTAATTCATGGTTAGCGCTAGATTGGGCTAGTTTTCTAGCCGGTTCGCTACTGATGGTGATTTTACCCGAATCCCTCGCCATTGCCTTGCCCATTTCTGTTAAAACAAGGCGAAATTCTTCGCGAGACGGGTTGCGGCCGAGATGTTCGTAGGCAGGGTTAACTAATTTTGAGAGTAAATGATGAGCCTGTTCCCTTTCGGCGGGGGTGTAAGTGCGACAGGTATCGGGATGGAGTTTATGGGCGATTTTTAAGTAACGCTGGCGAATCTCCTGATGCTCGGCATCGATCGAGACTCCTAAAATAGCGAAGTGATCGATTAAATCAAATTGAAACAACCCCTGGGAAATTGGAAAAGTCATACAGCGGCTCCTATCTCTAATCAAAATGATAACGCCATAAATAGAGTTTGCTGAAAAAGTTTGTTGGTGAAGTTAGGAGTCGGTCGTCGGCCGCCGGTCGTCGGTGGGGGAAGTCAGAATAACAGAATGACCTCGCGCGCCTGGAAGCGGCACCCTTTGCGTTCTCGCATAGCGAGTGCTTTGCGTTCGCCTCCGGAAAGTGCCAGGGTTTTGAGTCCCTCGGCTCGATTTCTCAACGTTTGTTTCTGGCACTTTTTGGGGAAAAAAGTCCCCAAACCCTTTTCTAGCAAAGCTTATGCTGATATTCAGCCAACCCTAAATATTAAAAGGATTCAAACTGAAACCTCCAAGAGGCAGCTTTTTGCAGAGCTTGGCTTAAGGGGGTGTGAATCTGTCCGTTAGTGGCCAGAATTCGCCCCGTTTCCATCCTAAAAGGACTCTCATCATAGGCGCTAATTTTACCCCCAGCTTCTTCGATCAGAATAATTCCCGCGGCCATATCCCAGGGATTAATCCCTCGTTCCCAATAACCATCTAAGCGCCCACAGGCCACATCGGTTAAGTCTTTGGCAGCGGAACCGCTCCGGCGTACGCCTTGGCTCAGATGGCTCAGATAACAGAATTCGGCATAATTATTATCCTGGGTTTGACAGCGATCGTAGGCAAAACCCGTCACCAGTAAACTTTTTTCTAGTTCACTCGTCCGGGAGACATGGATGGGACGACGGTTCAGGGTGGACCCTAAACCCCTGGCTGCCCGAAATAGTTCCTTTCTAAAGGGGTTATAGATAACTCCCACTGCTGCTATCCCGGCGATCAGTAGTCCGATGGAGACGACGGATACGGGATAACCGTGGGCATAGTTGGTGGTTCCATCGAGAGGATCGATCGCCCAGAGATAGTCGCTGTCCGTCCCTGGCATTTTTCCCGATTCTTCCGCTAAAATCCCATGTTCGGGAAAGTGACGGCTAATAATTTTGAGAATTTCTCTTTCTGCTCGACGATCTATTTCCGTCACTAAATCGCCTGATCGCCCTTTTTCTTCTATTATCTCGATTTTACACCAATTATCGAGGATAATTGTTCCCGCCGCTAGGGCGGCTTCGCTGGCAATGTCTAGGTATTTTTCTAATTGGCTGCTGGTATCTGGCACGATTAATCCCTAATCTATTCTTCATCTAAGGGTAAACCAAAACGCACTTTGCCACGAGCAAAAAAGCGACCGAATTGCAGTTCATAGACTTCATCTTCGTCTTGGGTGGCTACTTCCATATCGCTGCGGGCATAACTAACACAAAGTAAAGCATAACCTCTGGCTTTTAATTCTGGCGATAGTCCGATCGCTTCTGGTTGGTGGATATCTCCTGATAATACCCTGACCGCGCAGCTGGTACAAGCTCCATTGCGACAGGAAAAGGGTAATTGATAGCCCTGTTTTTCCAGACTGTGGAGTATATAGTTATCCTCGGCAACGGTGGTGGTAATTTTTTCGCCCGTCTGACGATTGTGAACGGTGATTTGATAATATTTAGTCATAGTTTAGTTAGTCGGAAATTATAGATGCAATTCTAGATAGTTCTGAATTTAGTGGCTATTTTGGTCGGCTATCTTGATTATATCATCAATAATTGCTCGAATAGTTATCATTTTGACCAATGCTCCTTGACAACTGTTAACTTGTCTTGGGTCACTTGCCAATTTTTATGGCTCTTGAAAATTCATATTTTTTAATCTAACTGCACCGTCGATAATTGAGATTTCCTGGAAGCCAATTTCCACGATCGCATCTAGTCCCTTCCCGATAATTTTAACTGCTGGGGGACGACTTTTCTGCACGGTCATCACCAGAAAAAATTCCTCGCTACCCGTGGCTAAAATGCGCTGACCTGTATTAGTTTTCTCGACTTTTAAAGTCACGGGAGTGATAAAAGTTCCCTGCATAGTTGCCCGATTTTGAGTGATAGTAAAACTATTTTTTCCGAGAGTGACATTTCCCTGGGTATTCATCACCCAAGTTTTATTAATAAATTCTGGTTGCTCGACTTCACCTAATAATTTATCCATCAAGACGAATAATCCAGGGGAACCAGAGGAAAGACCGTAATCGACGGCGAAAGAGCGAACCAGAGCCACTTCTGCGGGTTCACCCTGAGCGGAGCCGAAGGGTGGATTAGCTCTTTTAACCCTGATTTTATCAGTTTTTAAGGTAATTACTCCCGAACCATCGGGACTAGATTGAAAAGATATCGGTTTTGCCTGTCGCCAAGGCGGTGTTTTCGGGAAAGTAACGGTATTTTCCGAATTCCAGTCGCCTTTTGACCCCTCAAAACTCGCCCAATGTCCTCCTAATCCCCAAATTCTCACACTAGCGACATCGGGAAAAGACCATCCCCCCACAAAAGGTTGCTGTTTGAGATAGATACTAGCGACAAAATCCTCTTCATTTTGCCACCGATTACGAAAAGTATAAAATCCCTTTTGTTGATCAACTAAAACGCGGGAAAGTTGGCGTTCGGGATTTTCTGGAATAAGATTAGATGGATAAGCAGCGAGAAGAAAAGGGGCAATATGAGGATAATGGGGGTGAAAAAGTTGTTTTTCTTGACCTTGTAATCGCCATTTTACTGCTGGTAGCAATGATTTATCGGTAATTCCCAATCCGATAGTTAATAAAGATACTCCTACAAACATCTGATGTCTGCCATAAGCAGGAATCAATAATTGACCATTCTTAGGGACAATTCTGGTTAAATAATGGGGGATTAATTGGGCTGCCGGGGAACCAGCTACTAAGTCTAATCCGAGACTATTTCGATACCCTTGCAGAAAAGGAAAAACAGCGAGAACCATGGGTTCGGTGCTGTATAAATCTCCCTCCGTGCCAAATCCTCGATCGCCGATAGCTGTGGTAAAATAGCGTTCGATGTGACGTTTGGCCATTTCCACCTGTGCAGAGGGAGAATAGAGAGGATCGGCTGGTACATCTTCCTTGAGAATCGCTAAACTGGCTAAACCTGCCGCACCTCTGGCCCGCGCATTCCAGTTACTAACTGCGTCTCCATTCCAGCCATTTTTGGGTGAATCACCTTTGAGAAGTTTTTTACTTTCACTGAATAACCAGCCAGTAATTTCCCGTTGGCGCTTTTCTCCCCAAAAATCATAACAAAGATCGTAGGCGAGAGCGACTCCGGCGACAATTGGCGATTGTTCTAAGATTCTCCTGCCCCGATTTTTACGGGTTTTTTCGAGAATTTCCCAGGCGGTTTCTGCTGATTTTCTATCTTGATTTAAAATTGCTAAAAAACAATGACCTGTGGCATGATAACCCCCATTAGGCACATAACCATCGTAATAAATTTTTTCCTGTAAACTGTTGTTTAATTGGGCGATAATAGTTTGACCGATGGGAGTTTTCGCTTTTTCTCTGAGATTAGTTAATTTTGACTTGCGAAAGATTAAACGGGGATGTTCTCGCGGTTGTAGGGGTTGGTGATTAGGGACAGGATTAGGCCATAAAGGGGAAATTGTGCCATTAACTTGGTTTTGTAGTCTTCTTCCCCCTAAAGTGCCTTGATAACTGCCGATAAGTTGGTCTTGGTAGGGGACAATTTCGATATTATAGATAGCTTCCCTGACTTCCGCTTGCCAAGGGTGAGTTTGAATGTTCATTTTCACCTGTAATCGCCAAGCATTGTCTAATTTAATCGTTTTTACCGTACCTTGGTGATCCACTTCTTTGTTAAATTTGGGTGCGTATCCCCACACCGATGGCTGACAAACGGCACGATCGCATCTTAAATCTAGGGTAAGATATTGATAAACGGGTTTATCTTGCCACAGTTTCCAAACGCCATGTTTCAGGGTTAAACGAAGATTGCCGGTTAATAATTGCGGCTCTATGGTTTCTTGACTAGGTGCGCTTGTACCACTTAGCCAAAGTAAGGGAATCGCCGCTAAAAAAGGAGATATTTTCACAGTAAACAAGCTAGGGGGAATATAAGGTATTCTAGGAAGAATAATTTCCAAATAAATTGGTAAAATCGGCTGATTTCGCTTTTATCTTCTAAATTTACTCCGCGACTACGCCACCAAAGAAGAAGAAGTAGGAGCAGATGGGCGACAATGGCCAGAGAAGAATTAATTCCTGTTATCCCCAAGAGGCCGACGGCAATCATCCCTGCATAACACAGCGAAATTGTCAAGAGGGAAATTATTAAGATTTTTTGAGGACCGAGAAGGAGGGTAAAAGTGGTAATTTGGTAAATGCGATCGCCTTCTAGGTCAGGAACATCCTTAAAAATAGCGATCGCAACGGTGAAAACGAGAACAAAAGCTGTTAAAACCCAGATCGAGGGATAGATAGACTGATTTTGATTAATAACTGTGTTGTAGTGGCGAAAAAGACCTAAATTGACGATGACACCCCGGACGGTAAAAATACAGAAGGCGGACCAGAGGGGAAAGCGTTTTAAACGCACTGGTGGCAAGGAATAGGCCGTACCGATGAGTAAACTAATCCCCACGGTGATTAACAGCCAAAAACCACCGATAAAAGCCAGTATAATTGCTAAAATACCGCTAAAACCCACGATTAACCCGCCTGTTAACCGAGAAAATTCGCCCTTGGCTAGGGGAAGATGGGGTTTATTGATTTTATCGATGTCGATGTCTTCCAACTGATTTAAACCGACGATATAGACATTACCCGCAAGACAAGCAGCCCAAGTGAGCAATAAAACCGACCAATGGCTAAAAAAATCGCTAATATTGCCTAAAGCAATTAAATACAGACTTAAAACACTGAAAGAAGTGCCGATAATCGTATGGGGACGGGAAAATTTCCAGAGACTCCCTAACCAGTGGAGAAAGTTAGGCCGGGGATGGTTAACTGGAAGAAAAGGAGCTTGATTCATCGGACCTCTGGTAAAAATCAAAAATTGTCGTGGTTGGTGAGGAGTCAGTGGTCAGTAGTCGGTCGTCAGGAGAATTACGAGTGAATAATAATCAATTAAATGGTCTATTTAGATATTTTATGCCACTTAATCCTTATTTTTGACGTTTTTAAACCCTCAAAAATCAATTAGGCAAGAGGTCGATCAAAAAAAATCAATCCTAGGGCAAGTAATCTGTTAAAATGATAATCCAGACTCAAACCCTGTGGAGAGGTGGCAGAGTGGTTGAATGCGGCAGACTCGAAATCTGCTTTAGGGTCACACCTAACGTGGGTTCAAATCCCACCCTCTCCGTTGAACTGATAATTTGGTGCTGTCATTCTCAGCTATAATTTTTTGTCAACTATCTTAAGAGATAAGTAGTCGTGCAAAATTAATTTCCTAGTGAAGATAGGCAAGAGGCAAGGGGCAAGAGGCAAGAGGTGGTTAGATATGTGTAATTAATTTTGCTTAGGTACTTATAAGTAGCGAGACACAATTAATTACAGATAAGCTAAAACGCATCTAAGATGCGTTTTAGCAAGGCAGGAGGAATAAGCGGTTGAGAGTTTTTTGAATTATCAAGATATGTAACTTAAGTGCGTCTAAGCTTATCTAACTGTCTCTTGCATGAGTGCCTATCGTAACCAAGAAGTTAATTTTGCCCTATTACTTAGCTTTGTCGTGGGTGGTTTTGGACTGGTGACTAAATTTAGACAATAAAAATAAACCCTGATTGTTAAGAGCAAAAGCTTTTCTACTCTCCTCCACTTCTTCACTTTTTCATGGCTAGGGTCAAACCATCACCAATAGGAATAATACTGATATTTACCCGTTCATCCTGCTGAATTTTGGCATTAAGTGAACGGATAATTTTGGTGCGATTATCGGTGTTATCGTCCGTTGCTACCCGTCCCGACCAAAAGACATTATCGATAGCGATAATTCCGCCCGTTCTGACCAATTGTAACGCCTGTTCGTAGTAGCGATCATAATTACTTTTATCGGCATCGATAAAGACAAAATCAAAACTATTACTTTCTCCTGCGGCGATTAATTGATCTAAAGTCTCCAGGGCTGGGGCAATTCTTAAATCGATTTTAGCGGCGACACCGGCCTGCTGCCAATAACGGCGGGCTATACTGGTATATTCTTCGCTTAGATCACAGGCGATCAGCTTGCCTTCCGGGGGTAAAGCTAAGGCCACCACTAGAGAACTATAACCGGTAAAAACCCCTATTTCTAGGGTTTTTTTCGCCCTGATCGCCTGTACTAAAAAAGCCATAAACTGACCTTGTTCGGGGGCAATCTGCATGACTGCCAGGGGTTGAGAGGCAGTTTCTTGACGTAACTGAGCTAAAATCGGGGGTTCTCGCAGACAGATAGATTGATAATAGGAATAAAATTGTCGATCGAGTCCAAGAGTTTGATTAGCCATAAAAAAATTGCTAGTGGATGAAGTTATCGGGTAGAATTCTGGGTAACCTGAAGCTAGAGAGAGCGTATTGGTTGACCAAAAAGGAAGACTTGGCAGGAAGCAAATCATGATGAAACCCGACTCGGATCATCTCTTTAACGAAGATCTCGAACAGTTGTTAGAGAGTTTAGAAGACAAAGACAGCGACGGTGAGGAGGCTCTAGACGAACTCAGCTTTTTATTTGAGCAGAGTTCCTCTCCGGCAGCCAGGTCTGGGGCTTCTCTTGGCCAAACCCCGTCTTCCTTGCCCTCAGAACGGGAATTACGGGAACTTTTTGGCGGTAGCATCAATTGGGAAGAAGCCGCCACTAATGATCTTTATTTTACCCGTAGGCCTGCGCCAAAGTCAGAAGCAGAAGATGGGGATGATCTGGAATCTCGGCTGTTAGAAAATGCAGCAGTCCGGGACTCAGAAGCAATTATAACCATCAGCAACCCCAATTTTTACGACAGCCTTGAAGACTTAGAAGCTTTTCTGGAAAAACCCACTCCACGAGCGCAATCGCCACTGCCAGACATCTTTGAATCCCTAGAAGCCCTCCTCTCGGAATCCACGGCAGTGGAACGGGAGGCTGGGGCGGAACATCTCCAACGGTTAGAATCACTGGAACTTGCCACAGAAAGCCACCCAGAGAATAAATTCAAGGATTTAGAAAAACTCCTCAAAGAAAGCAGTCAGGTGATGGGAGGAGTTCCGGCCTCCAGTTTCAGTCCACCAGCACGGTTAAATAACGGGCGTCCCCTTGTCAGTAAAGCTTTTGAACAGACGATGCGGGTGCCGATCAAACAATTGGATAACCTCAGCAATCTGATCGGGGAACTGGTGGTTAAACGCAATTGCCTTGAACAGGAACAGAAGGACCTGGGTCTCTTTTTGGATAATTTGCTTAACCAAGTCCAAAAACTCAGCGATGTGGGCAGTTGGCTGCAGGATCTCTATGAAAGAACCCTCCTAGAAGGGGCTTTGCTGGCTAGTCGCAATTCCCGCGGTGCCATCGGTTACGGTAGAGTTAAGGGAGAAAATCAGGGCGATTCGGCTATGACCGGCAAACAAGATGCCCTAGATCTCGACCAGTTTGATAATGATTTCCATAAAAAAGCGCAAAATATAATCGAATTGATCGTGCGAGTGCGAGAATCGGCCTCTGATCTTCAATTTGTCGTCGATGAAACCGATCAGGTGATGCGTAGTCTGCGACAGGTTACCACCCAACTACAGGAAGGGATGACCAAATCCCGCATGGCTCCCTTTAGTGAAACTGCCGATCACCTACCCCGGGCAATTCACGATCTGTCCCTGGAACTGCATAAACAAGCCAAATTAAAAGTGGAAGGGGGTGATGTTCTCATCGATCAGATGCTCCTTGAACATCTCCTTAGTCCCATGACCCATCTGGTCAACAATGCGATCGCCCACGGCATTGAATCACCCCAAGAACGCATGGCTAAGGGGAAACCTGCCCTCGGTACGATCTCTGTCCAGGCATTCCTACAGGGAAATCAAACCGTGATCACCGTTAGTGATGATGGGGCCGGTATTGATGCGAATCGGGTTAAACGCAAGGCGATCAAAAAAGGACTAATCAGCGATCGGGAAGCTCAACACCTCAGTCCCCAAGAAGTCTATGAACTCCTCTTTCGCCCCGGTTTTAGTACCAAAGATCAGGCCGATGGTATTTCCGGTCGTGGGGTGGGTTTAGATGTGGTGCGTACCAGTGTAATCGATGTGCGCGGGACCGTTACTATTGACTCGGTACTGGGCAAAGGAACCACTTTTACCATCCGTTTACCCCTAACCCTGAGTATCTGTAAGGCCCTCTTTTGTGTTAGTGATCGTGCGCGCATCGGTTTCTCCAGGGACGAAGTGGAAGAAGTCCTCCTCCCCAAAAGCCTGGAGGTCAAGGTGGGAAAGGTGGAAGAGGTGAAAGAGGTGAAGATGAGCTTTTACCAGCCCAGGGATATCCAAATGGATATGGATGGACGGCGCTGCGTTTTCTGGCAAAATACTTTACTACCTTTCCAACCCCTGAGCGAGTTGCTTTCCTACAATCGGCGGGTCGGTCGCGGTAGTTTTTACACCGGCAAACAGGAGGAAGACTCTTTTTCGATCGTGATCCTGCGCGGTGGTAATAATCTCTTGGCAGTGCAGGTAGATCAAGTGATCATGTCAGAGGACCGATTCCGAAGCTCGCTACCGGAAATCGTCATCAAACAGATCGAAGGACCGATTCCGAAAACGGTTGGGATTGCTGGGGCGACGGTTTTAGGCGATGGTACGGTGATGCCCATCGGCGATGTGTTAGAGTTAATCGACATTGCCCAGGGTCGTCTGCGTACCGATAAGGGGAGTCCTTGGCGCCAACCAGCCCCCCCCGTAGAGGTGGGAACTGGCCAAAAATCCGAGACTATGGTGCTGATTGTCGATGATTCGATTACTGTCCGGGAATTGCTCTCTTTAACCTTTAGTAAAGCCGGTTATCGTGTGGAACAGGCCCGGGATGGTCAAGAAGCTTGGGAAAAATTACGCGGCGGTTTGCCCTGTGATATCGTTTTCTCCGATATCGAGATGCCCCGCCTGAATGGCCTGGAATTACTGTCTAATTTGCAAAAAGACCCCCGATTAGCGGCGATTCCCGTGGCTTTCTTGACTTCCCGAGGAGCGGACCTTCATCGCAAGGAGGCGGCGAAATTAGGAGCTAGTGGTTATTTTACCAAGCCCTGCCCGGACAGAGATTTACTCTCGGCAGCTGAAAAAATGATTGCGGGGGAAGTGTTACTAGCTGATAGTATTAAAGCGGCTCGTAATCAGCCTTTATCCTCTCCTCTGGTCTTGATTGTCGATGATTCGGTAATAATGCGAGAAATGTTAACGATTTCTTTTGTTAAAGCTGGTTATCGCATTGAACAGGCCCGGGACGGTTTAGAAGCATGGGAAAAATTACGGGCCGGATTAGCTTGTGATCTGATTCTCTGCGATATCGAAATGCCGCGCCTGAATGGGTTAGAATTGCTCTCTTGTCTGCAAGAGGATGAACAACTTCAGGGGATACCAGTAGCGATGGTTACCGCGCAAGGGGCGCAAAAAATGCAGCATCTCGCCGCTGCTAAAGGGGCAAAAGGTTTTTTTGTCAAGCCCTATATTGAGAGTGTTTTACTGTCGGCAGCCCAACGTTTGATCGCTGGTGAGGTATTAATCCAAAAAGAAAGTCTTGTAGATTAAGTTCAGTGGGACTTAAGTTTTATCGAGGAGAATTTCTACTAAGGTTTTTACCGTTTTCTCTAACTGTTCAACCCGCTGCTCTAAACTAAGAGAAGGATCGGGAGGTTTTCAACCATGAATCCCTCGCAAAAATGCCTCCCGCATTGTCCTGAAATCCCAAGTGCAAATGGTCAAGGAGAAACCATTGAAGAAGTCAAAGAAAGCTTAAAACCTTTAGCTGATATTCGTCGAGGACTACCAAAAGAAGCGATCGAGGAAACAATTTCCCTATGAACAAGATGATTTAATCAGTATTATTCGATATAGACAAATTGAAAAAAGACGAGAAGAAATCGCCAAAAATATCCATCAAGTGCGTCAATACTACCAACAAGGGAAAGTCTTTCGGGGAAACATTGATGATATTATCGCAGAATTAAACAATGACTAAATTAATTCTAAGCTCATCCTTTAAACGAGCTTTTAAGATAATCATTAAAAGCCGACCCGATTTAAAAAGCAAAATTGAGGCTAAATTAAGATTACTTGCTGACGATTTAATTATCTTTTCTATAAGTATGCTACAGGTTTTGAAAAATGTTATTACAAGGGTAAACGAGGCATTTTTTGCAGATCAAAATGGTCGATTTATTCTAGGGTTCTCATGAGAGACATTCTAGATTCTGATCCGCTTAATCAACAATGAGTTAATTGCGTCTAACTGATATGAGAACTACGATAAATTTAGCTTATGATTTCAAATCTCGCTGAGTCCACCAGCTTAATACTATTATAATTGTCTGGATTTTCAAACTCGAATTTCCATAAATAATATATATTTGATTTCTTAGCAAAAAATAGTGTAACAATTTTCTTTTTAGTATGCAGTTGCCATTGTCTAGATGGATAATATAACTGTCTGATAATTACATTGTCTATACTTAAGTTTTTGGCTTCAATCAGGACAATTTGGTTCTTGCCTTCATATCCTGCATCCACCTCTGTTTGTACACCTTTAATTTTAAGAACATGATCATTAATTTTTAGTGTAAATTCAGGGGTATATTTTCTACCACGAATGGTTAATACTAGGCTATTATCTTTGATAAAGTGACGAATTAGACTCGATGCGTAAGCGAAGTCCAGATGTTGCATTTCTGAATCACCTATCAAAGAAGTTTCTAATTGAAAATCTAATAAAGTTTGATAATTTTGTATGGGTGTTTCTATGATAGGAATATCAACATAACCCTCGCCCTTTAATATCACATACTCTCCATTCTTGACTGGTAAAATAAACAATCCTAGCTTTTTAAAAACTTCTGGACGGCTTTCTCTTGTATCTTGTTTACATAAAATTCTTACTTCTCTTTCCCCTGTAGTTTCAAAATGTTTTGTGGCTGCCTTAATCTGTTCAGCCTTAATAAAATAAGGATGATTACAAAAATCATAATCGTGCAAGTTATATCTATCGAATACAGCTTGCCACCCTCGATCTCTTGAAGAAATATTTTTATTCATGTCCTCTTTTCTGTTAGGCTTAATTTTTGTCAATTATTGATCAGTAATTCCCAGATTTCTCCCCTATTATTGCCCTGGGAATTGATATTTCGTCGGGCTTTTACCCTTTGAATATTATAATTTTTATATAAATCATCAAAAAAATTGTTGTCAGAGTCAAAGTTTTTAACGTCGGAATTGCTTAAAATAAATTTATAACCAGCCTGATCCACTCGATCAATAAATTGTTTTAATCGTATTTGCTCCTCATCGTTAAAATCTTCTTTAGTATAAGAGGTAAAAGCTGATGTTTTTTTAATCGGTTTATAGGGAGGATCAAAATAAAATAAAGTCTTGTTATTGGCATAATTTAGGGTTTGGACAAAATCCCCTTGTAGGATCGTCACTTTCTGTAAATGATGGTTGACAGCTAATAAGTTTTCTTCATTGCAGATCAATGGTTTGACATATTTTCCAAAAGGGACATTAAAAAGTCCTTTGCTATTGACTCTATAAAGTCCATTAAAACAAGTTTTATTGAGAAATAATAACAAAACTGTTTTTTCTATATCGTCATCGCAGCTGCGAGAATTAAATTCTATTCTTTTATCCAAAAAAAACTTTTGTTGTTCCTCTAGATTTTTAAGTTCATAAAAATCCTGCTGAATTTTTTTTAGCTTGACTATTAATTCTTTGACATTATTTTTAATAACATTATAAGCCATGATTAAATCAGGATTGATGTCATTAATAATAACTTTTTGGACAGGATAAAAATTATTTAAGATTGAGAATAAAACCGCCCCACCTCCGACAAAAGGTTCAATGTAGTTAAACTGACAATCTTGAGAAATCTGGGAATTAATCAAAGATAGAATATTGGGAACCAGTTGAGTTTTGCCTCCCGCCCACTTTAAAAAAGGTTTGCCGCTAACTGTTTTCCTTCGAGACAAAGAAGTGGTCATTATTCCTACCAGATTATCCTAATTTATTCAATTTACAGCGCAATTCATGAAAACCTGATCAGAGAATGCGTTACGCTGGGCTAACGCATCTGAATATCCAATATAAGTAACTGATTATAATTAAATTGAAGATAGATTTTGGGTTTGATCCCCCCTGCCCCCCTTAATAAGGGGGGTATCGGACAATTTTTAACACCTACCTACTTATCTATTAGATATCAGAAAGGTAAACGGGGCATTTTTTTCAATACTGATTCAATTTGGTTGATTAAATCCAGCAGACGATTGCCATCCAGATGAACCTCGCTGGTGGGATAATTGTCGAGGACTTCGATGATTTGAATCTCGTTATCGTTGAGGGCAGAAGTGACTAGGGAACCGCGTAAAGCTTGCCGACTAGCGGCTCGATTGGGGGTGTGGACAATTTCGGCGGCATAGTCTAGCAAACTTTCGCCAAAAAAACTATTAAGAAATTTGGAAAGAAAGACGGCATCCACCGCTACCCGACGATTAAGGATTTTGCGGAATTCTTCGGGTTTTTGGTTAGCCATCTTTAATTGTGCCGCTAAAGCGGGAGCTAATTCGCCTGTTTCGCTCAATTGCTTTAATTCTGATACCGATACGGACCCTTGGAAGATGTAGTATTTGATGATAGCTGATTCGGCGGCTGACAAAGACTGACAAACACCGAGAAAGATAGATATTCCTAGGGGAAGTAAAAGATTTTTGAACATAAACCAAAGGTGCAAAACAAGCGATAAGCGATCGGGATGATTGACTCATTCTAGCGGGATTGGTTGCCGCTTAGGAAAAACTTAAGACGGGGTTGATTATCTAGAGATGAATTTTTTAGTCACCCAACTAGGAGCAGAAAGCTGATAGCTTAATGCTAATCATTAATTTACATTCGCGAGAGGGCAGCGATTTTCGCTAGTTTATCTTTTTCCAAACCGTTGAGATCCTCTAGCTTTAACCATCCTTCCTTTAATAGTTGAGCAAAGACAAAAATTAGGGAAGTATAGCGATAGTCATATTTACCATCAATCTGATGTCGTCGGGCGCTTAGATAATCGTGCATTTGCCAGATATCATCTAAAACCGTGATCTGACCAGACTGTTCTTTAATATGTTCTATTAAAGTGCTAGTTTCTCGCTGATAGGCTTTTTGGAAAGCAGTTTGAGCAATTTCTTGTTCGGTATCTGACCAAATTATTTCACTCATAGGCATGATTTTAGTTTTAGGGATGATAATTTTTGGTTTTTGAACTACCTCGACTCTTTTCGCCGACACCTGTTAAGAATGATGTTTAGTTATTCTTACCTAGATCGGAGAAGAAACCGGTGTATTTACCAATTTTTTTAAGTCAGCCTTTTAATTGTAGAAAAAAAAGAGTTCACTTGACAAGGAACTCTAATAAGTTTCATCAGAATTTTTAATGATTTCTCTCAGTAGCTATTTAGCCACGGGCAAAGTTTAATAATTCTTTCGGAGAAGCTAATAAATCGATCGCTACGAAGAAAATTTTATTATCAGGAGTTAGGAGGAAGCGCCATGCCATATTCATACCCACACCTGCACCAAACCAGGGGGTTTGTACTTTTCCCGTCACTTTAATCTGAGTAAAACCGTCATCGGCGGGTTCCACTACGCCGCATTCGGGGATTAATTTCAAATTTTGGCATTCTTCCCGGAAAAAGCGATATACTGCCTCTTTACCGACGATGGGACGTTGGAAAGGTGGTTGCAGAGCGCCGTCAGGGGTGAATAATTCAATTAATACATCAAAGTCATTAGCGTTGAGGTTGTCCATATAGTTGAGGACGGTGGCATTGGTAACGCCTTCAATGCTAACTTTGGTCCGTTCGGCAATATTTTGGGGAGGAACCACGGGTTCGGAAATACGGTTATAATCGCCCAGTTTCTTGGGATCATAGCCCATATCGACCACACAATTCCGCAGAACGGTGATTTGTTGTCCCGACTCTAATTTTTTAATCCCGTCTAAAACGGCACTAGCATTAGCGGATAGTTGATAACCCTTGGGAATTGGGGCAACACTGCCATCTTCCATCCATTGTCCTAATTGATACCAGAATCCCAGTTTGATATTAGCAGACCAAGTGCCGTAGGTACGACAAATCGGGGTGTCAGCATGGTTGGCTAAGTCGCACATCACCTGCGATTGTTGCAAGGGTGACATCTGCCGAATTTCATTCATGGTTTTTTCGGCAAACACCATACTAGCAGCGCCGGGGGCGGCAACGGTGATGGTTTTGCCCATTTCTAGGTAGGCAAACCAAATCAAGGCTAGTTGATCTTCGGTATTCAGCTGATTGAAACGCGCAATCGTGGCGGGAACCACATCCGCTGATAGCGTGTTGGGGAAAATGCTCCGCGCTGATTCGATCGTAAACGGCATAGATTCACCTTGAAGTAAAGTTTTGTATCAATTTACTCTCATTCTATCATATTTGCGCCCCAAGGCAGCACCGATGGAGAAACTTTCCCAAAAAAAGCTGTACTTTAGATCACACTTGCCCGGGATTATCACTAAATCTTAATGGTTGAACAACTGTTCCATCACTTATTTAGGGTTTGCGGCAGCAGCGAGCGATCGCTGTTTGGCGATGCTAGATAACCGAAAGTATCTCTAAAGGATGATTTTTGCTGCTCTAACTCGTTTTCAACCCAGGACTACTCTTGATGATCCCTAGTTTTTTCTAGCATTTCTCACCCCGTAGCAGGCCGTAAATTTCATCCGTATAGTCATAAAACTGAGCTTGTCGTTTAATTTTATGATTACGATCTACGGGTAAATTAATTGTTAATTCTCGTTGTATAGTCCCCGGCCTAGCACTCAAAACATAAATACGTTGAGCCAAAAAAACCGCTTCATCCACATCATGGGTAATCATTAAAATACTACACCTAATTTTTTGCCAAATTTCAATTAAATATTCGTGCATTCTTTCTTTGGTTTGTACATCTAAAGCTGCAAAGGGTTCGTCCATTAATAAAACTTTGGGATGACAGGCAAGAGAGCGGGCGATCGCTACCCGTTGTTTCATCCCACCCGATAGTTCTCTAGGGTAAGCATTAGCGAATTGGGTTAAACCGACAATATCCAGATAATAACAGGCCACTTCCCAGCATTCTTTTGTCGATAATCCCTGTAGTTTTAAGCCAAATTCAACATTTTTTTGGATCGTCATCCAGGGATAGAGTGTATAATTTTGAAAAACCATGCCGCGATCGGCTCCTGGCCCTGTCACTTCAACACCATCAACGGTAATTTTGCCGGAAGTGGGCAGCTCTAAACCCGCAATCATTCGCAACAAAGTCGATTTTCCCGAACCAGAGGCCCCGACCGCACAGACAAATTCAGCACTTTCAACGTGTAAATTAATATCTTTCAGAGCGACCACAGCACCTCGTTTAGTGGTGAAAATTTTATTGAGTTGAGTAATTTCTAAGTGCATTAAGGTTCTTCTCTTATCATTAAAATAACTTTAGTGGTGACAGAATAAACTCTGTGCTTGAGTTTTTAGATTAACGAGTAATTGACCATTTACAAGTCCAATGCAAAAGCAAGCGAAAACTTAAATCTAGGGCAAAGCCAATAATTCCCAGGACAATTAAACAGGCAAAAATTTCATCGGTTCTCAGAAATTTCTGGGCCAATAAAATCCGTTTGCCTAAGCCATTATCGGCCGCCACCAATTCCGCCACCACTACCAAATTCCAGGCGGCCGCCATATTAACACGAAAAGTATCGATAATATTAGGAATAATATAGGGAGTAATCACTTTAAATAAAACCTGTTTTCGCGTTCCTCCAAGGGTATAAGTTACTTCGATTAATTCACGAGGAATAAACTTGACCGCATCCATAATCATCAGAGTATTAAAGAAAATTGTCCCGATAAAAATGAGCATAATTTTTGACGTTTCTCCAATACCCAAATAAATAACCAATAGGGGAATAAAAGCAGGAGCGGGCATATAACGTACAACGCCAATAATCGGCTCCATTAAACTGCGAATACTCGGAAAAGTTCCCATTAAAATCCCCAGGAGAATAGCAAACAATCCTCCCAAAAAAAAGCCCCCAACTACTCGTAAAAAACTGGTAATAGTATCTTGAATTAAAAAGCCCTGTTCTGCCAATTTTCCTAAGGCCTGAATAACGGCTAAAGGAGAAGGCAAAAATACGGATTCAATGCCCGCAAAACTAGAGATTAGTAACCAGAAAATAAGCGGGACAATAATAGAGGAAACCATTAAAGTCCACTTTAGGGATTCGGGAATATCCTCGGTAATCCGCCAAAAAGTGCTTTGAGGAAGCGTTTTAGGTGTTGTGGTCATGGTATTTTCAAAAGAAAAGAATAATTTTGATAGCCAATATCACCCAGTTAAGTAGTCGTGCAAAATTAATTTCTTGGTTAGGATAGGCAAAAGGCAAGAGGCAAAAGGCAAGAGGTAGTTAGATATGTGTAATTAATTTTTCTTAGGTACTTATCAAACAATTCTTGAAGTCAACTTATCTCCCTAATCAATCTTGTAGATAATGATCGAGGGGCTAATTAGGCTTTTTTGTCTTGATTTGCCAACGCCTTGACAAATTGGGCATCGAAAATGGTTGTTAGATCGGGGACTTTTTTAATAAAGCCAACTTCCCTCATAAAATCAGCCATTTTTTGAGCGGCAAAGGGCATATTTTTCATGGTTTTACCAGGACTAAAGGCTTCTAGGTTTTCTTCTAAGGTGAAAAACTTCGTTCCCTCTTTATATAGGGCTAATTCCTCTGGGCTAATGCCGGCACGCTTGGCCATAATCTCATCGGCTTTTTGGGGATTTTTAGCCATAAACTCTCGGACATCAAACCAGGTTTTTACGAGAGCCTGAACCTGTTCTGGTTTTTCTTTTACCAATTTGGCACTGACAACTAACAAATCAGGAATAGCACCGGGAAAAGCTTTAGAACTAATTAATTCTTTAGAACCTTTTCTTTTAAGGGCTGTTGACCAAAAAGGTGGAAAAGCACCAACTGCATCTACTTTTCCCGATGCAAAAGCGGCAGCAGCAGCCCCTGTTTCCATGGGGACAATTTGCACATCTTTACGGCTCATTCCCTCTTTTTCTAGGGCTAAACTGAGGAGAAAGTCACCGACAACGCCTTCTTCGACTGCAACTTTTTTGCCTTTTAAATCTTGAATAGTTTTAATCTCTTCTGTGACAATAATTTTATCATTTCCTGACGAATTATCATTGACTAAAACAGCAACTTGACCATTCACTGCATCTCCTGCAAAAGCGATTGTATCGTTGAGAGTTTGACTATTTCCATCTAATTGTCCGGCGGCCAAAGCTTGTAAGGATTCAAGATAACCATCAAACCATTTCATTTGAACATTAGCCCCATTTTTAGCAAATAATCCCTCCTCTTCAGCGATCGCCCATGGCCACCAACCGGCCCAGTTACTATAACCAATGACAATCGGGGCAGTATTACTCAGAGAACTACTTGCATTGGGGGTTTGCTGAGGAGCTTGATTGCAACTAACGGTCAGGAGTAAGCTACTAAAAAAAACGAGAGGTAAGGAGAAAAAATTGCGCCGTTTCATAGGTAATAGCCTTTAGAGATGACAGATAGTAAAACAGAAATAAATCTCAAAAACTGTTACTGATTAACAATTCAAGAACCTAGTCCTATTGACTTGGCTTTTTAGCCAATTTAACCACTCTTCTAAACCTTCTCCTGTTTGAGCAGAAAGAGCAATAATCTTTACATCGGGATTCATGGAGCGAACATTTGCTTCTAAACGTTTTAAATCAATCTCTAAATAAGGAGCCAGATCTAATTTGGTAATAATCAGACAATCCGCTTCTTGAAACATAATTGGATATTTGAGGGGTTTATCTTCTCCTTCAGTAATACTTAATAGAGCAACTTTAGCGTGTTCCCCTACCTCAAATTCGGCGGGACAAACTAAATTTCCCACATTTTCCACCAACAATAAATCAAACTCTTTGGGGTTATAATCTTCTTGGAAACGATGAATTCCCCCGGCTACCATTTTGGAATCTAAGTGACAGGAGCGACCCGTATTAATGGCAATTACCGGAACTCCATATTGTCTCAGGCGCTCTGCATCTAGTTCTGTAGTCATATCGCCTTCAATAACAGCCATTTTTAATTGATCTTTTAAGGCTGCGAGGGTTTTTTCCAATAATACAGTTTTACCCGCACCGGGACTACTCATCAGGTTTAAACAGGTAATGCCCCACTCGTCAAAATGTTCCCGGTTGTGATCGGCTCCTGCTTGATTGGCATGAAGTAGATTAATTTCTAGGGCCGCGTCAAAAGTTTGGTGCATTTTAATTGAGAATGAATAATTAATCATCGAACTTGTAAAAGCGATCGCCCAACTTTGTTTAAGAATCTAAAGAATATTCAATGTGGTCAATTTTTAACTCTCGACCTGAACGAATATCCTCCATCGGTGATCGACAAGTTGGGCAGGAATATTGCTGCCCAATTTGGGGTTTATAATCCTTTTGGCAGCAATGACAATAAGCAATTAGGGGAATATTTTTAATGGCTAATTCCACGCCAGCCAGAAAAGTATTGGCAGTTTGAACTTCAAAGGCAAATTGTAAACTGACCGGTTCAACACAGGTAAATTCACCAACCATGAGATGAATTTTTTCAATTTTGAGCTTTTCAGGTTGGCTATCATACCAATCTCGAACTGTCATAATTAACGCCTTGGTCATATCAGTTTCGTGCATAGGAAATTACTGCCAAGGTTCGTCAACGGCCAGATTGGCTTGAGGATGAATATAATAGGGCTTTTCTTTACGCGGTAATTGACCTGAAATAACCAGATGGGCCATGGCATCACAAATAACACGGGTAGCCATCAAAGAGGTCATATCACTAATATCGTAGGGAGGGGAAACTTCCACCACTTCCATACCACAAATGGGAGCTTTTTGGATAATTTTACCTAATAAAGCTAAGGCTTCACGGGGTAATAAACCGCCAGGTTCTGGCCAACCTGTACCGGGGACAAAACCGGCATCAATGCAATCAATATCGAAACTAATCCAAACGCAATCCGTACCATCTAAAGCTCGTTCTAAGGCAAATTCGGCGGCCGCATCAATGCCTCGTTCCACAATGTCGGTGACGGTCAAAATATTAGTGGCCCGCTCGCGGCAAACTTTAACACCTTGACGGGGAACTTGCCAACCACCAATCCCTAATTGGACGAGATTTTTAGCAGGAGCATTTTTCATATTGGTGGCATGAAACCAGGGGCAAGTGTGCATCCGTTCATCTAAATCTGTTTCCTGGGTATCCACATGGCGATCAAAGTGAATAATACCGACTTTTTTATCCCCTAAATGCCGACAAATACCCCGCACTGTCGGAAAACCAATGGAATGATCACCCCCTAAAATAATCGGCAAGGCGCCGGAACTAAAGACATGGGCAACCCCCTTAGAGATTTGATCGAAGGACTTTTCATTATTAGCAGGAATGGTGAAAATATCCCCCAGATCACAGAGAGTAATTTGTTCCCGCAGATCTACTCCTAATTCAAAATTGTAGGGCGTATAAAGGGCCGAAATCCGCCGAATTCCCTGGGGACCAAAACGAGTTCCGGGTCGGTAAGTTGTCCCCGAATCATGGGGAACACCCACGATTGCCACATCATAATTGCCCACATTCCGCACATCTTCCAAATAGGGGGCCTTCATAAAGGTGTTAATTCCCGCATAGTGGGGTAACTCACCCCTGGAAAAGGTGGGAATACTGCGATCGCGAATACTATCGGCCGCCTCTAAACCGTAGGTTAACCCCTGAGAAACTTCCTGTTGCCAACCGGTTAGGGGCAAATGGCGTTCTTTTTCTAGGGCCTGTTGAGCTTCGGTTAAATGCGGGGGTTGAAAAGTAGATTCCTCGGACATCATTTCACCTCAAAATACAATAACCCGGGAGTCTTCAAAGACACTGCCTCAAAACAGTTATCCTTAAAGTCTCCCGGGCTTTTATCCCGCCGTGTAGCCAGCTTAGATGGAAAAAATTTTTGATTCGATCATTTAAGACTAGCTTGCTCCTCTCGGACCTGACATTTAAAGAAGTTTAAATCGGAACCCTAGAAGCAATTTCTTTGACCTTAGACGATCTCAATCCCAAAAACAGTATCATAGACTACATAAAAGGGATTTTTCCCGCTTAAATATGGTTTGCTGAAAAAGTCTCTTGGTGGGGGCAGGGTGTGGGCTGTAGGGTGTAGGGTTTTACCAGTTTTCAGGTGGTCAACTACCTAATTTTCAGGGAAAAAGTGCCTAAATTTTGGCGTTGTCAGATCAGAATATGAAGAATGAATTGCGACACAACGAAAGCCTTGCTCTTAAAGCGTTGTCAAGTCTGCTCTGACGCGCCATAAATAAACTTGACAACGCCGGTCATTTTTGGTAAACTCCTGGGCAATTTCAAGCGCAACAACACTTTTAGGAGGCATTTAGTTGTGACATTAGCAAAACTAATCAAAAACTTCGTGGGGGGGGATAATACTTATCAGTCTCTCCGTCGCCAGTGGAGTACAAGCGGCAACTATTACGGTTGCTGGCGAATCTAATCCTTGGCTGGCAGGGATGCCAAATGGCTCTACAGCTTCCTTTACAGATGTTGCTCCCGATCAATCTCCTGTACAAGTGTTGGGACTTTCCCTGATTCCAGGACAAACGCTCAATTTCTCCGTGACCGGGGCAGTCAGCAATACTCCCTTCCTACCCCCACCCACTGCTACGCCAGATGGGGAATTTTTTATTAGCCATGAGCCTGGGAGTCAAAATGGAATTTCCAATATTACCGCTCCGATTAATTCTCTTGTCGGTGTCTTTTTAGATAACAGCCCGCCAGATTTGACTCCCGCACCTGCAGCTCTTGACTTTTCTTCAATTGGACTCAATTTTTCTTCGTTAGCTCCACAAGTTAAGCAAGTTTTCTTCATTGGCGATGGACTGACAGGAACCGGCAGTGGTGCTGTGCAGAATTTCATCGTTCCTACTGGAGCAACTCGCCTCTTCCTGGGTCCAATGGATGGTTTTGGATGGAAAGGCAACACTGGAAGTTTTAGCGTGACAGTTCAAGCAGTACCTGAACCCAGCACAATTTTCGGCTTAGGTATATTAGGATTTGGTGCTTTCTTCAAGCACAACCTAGCTAAATCTAACAAGTCAAATAAACAGGACAACTAAACGGGTTAAATTTTGGGCGCAATGTTTGCGCCCCTACATTGCACCTGGTGTAATCGGTAGTGGCCTATAGTGTACTGCCTTTCTTCGATAATCCTTTCTTATCACCATAACTCCGGCAAGCAGAATTAAGATGAGTTAGAGTTTAAATGCTTGGGAAAATAGGGCTTGTAGGCGCACGGATTTTCCATCATGAATATAATATCATGTCAAGGGGCTTTTGTCAAGAGAAATTTTGACAACATCCAGAAAAACGTAGCCTATTGTAGGGCTAATTCATGAATTAGCCGATTGTAGGGGTAATTCATGAATTACCCCTACACCTATTACCTAGTGATAAGTAAAACGTAGGGTGCGTTAGACGGCAAAAATTTACGCTTTGACTTCAAGCTAACAATCCGTCCTAACGCACCACCAATCATCAACTATGATTGAATTAATCACTGATGACTGATGACTGATAACTGATGACTGATAAAGCTATGACACTCAAAGAACAACTAATTAAAGAAATCGAGCAGACACCTGACACCCTTTTGACTGAATTACTTGACTTTTTGCTCTTTATCAAAGAACGACATACTGAAATAGAAATTACAGAAGAAGAGCAAGCTAACATAATCGCTTCTGAATCAGCTTATCAAGCAGGAGACTATCTAACCCTCGAAGAATATGAGACAACTCAAGCGTGAACTACAGAGTTATTATTCCGAAACCAGTTCAAAAACAACTAAACAACTTACCCAAACAACAACGCGAACGCTTAATTACTGCCATTAGACTACTTACCGATACACCTCGTCCTAGCGGAGTCAAGAAACTCAAAGGATATGATGACACCTACCGAATTAGAATAGGGGATTATCGCATCATTTACAAAATTCAAGATCAAGAAATGTTTATTATCATATTGAGTAGTATTCATCGAAAAGATGCTTATTGAACCTCTCAGTAGGTGGGTGGAGTGAGAACTATAAAACTATGTTGTCGCAACTCCAGCAAGCAGAATCAAGATGAGTTAGAGTTTAAATGCTTGGGAAAATAGGGCTTGTAGGCGCACGGATTTTCCATTATGAATATAATATCATGTCAAGGGGCTTTTGTCAAGAGAAAATTTTTCTGACCCAGAAGAAATTCAACCTAGATAAAAACTGAGGATCAGAGCCACTAAAAAACTCATTAACAGGCATAAAATTCCGAAATAAAGGACGATTTTAGGACGGAAAGCTGATAGGAGGAGGATAAAAGCTTTAATATCAATGAGGGAAGCGACCAGTAAAAAAGCTAGAGTGGAACCCACGGACAGATTAGTAATTAAAGAACCGGGGACAAAAGTGCTAAGACTGGCATTAACAGCGAGGGTGAAACCAAAAAACAACTGCACGAGAATTTGAGTAACGGGAGTATTCCCCCAGGCAATTAATTGACTCTGAGGTAATAATAGCTGAAAGACACTAGCGATCGCACAGCCAATGATTAATAATCCCCCTAATTCCAGTGCTTCATCGATAAAGTTATCGAGAAATAACTGCAGAGAAATTGGCCAAGCTTGCCTATCTCTAGTTTTATACTCATAAACAAGACTGCCGACTCTTTGCAGGGGTTGACTGGCTGCTTCCTCCGGTAAAAAACTACCGGAAAGAACTAAACTCGATTCTAGGGGAATTTCGCTATCTGTGCGGGGTTTTTCCCGATAGAAACTAAAGAGAGTGCCGATAAAAATTGCCATTAACCAGACCGAAAGCGATCGATAGAAAAAAATACTAGAATAGGTGAAAGTCTGCCAAGTTAGCCAAAGAGTGACGATATTTAGGGTAGGTGCAGCGGTGAGAAAGCTAAACACCACCCCTGGGGGTACTCCCTCTAATAAAAATCTTCTAGCGACGGGAATCGTGCCGTATTGTCCGACGGGTAAGATTAATCCGATTGTACTGCCAACGATCGCTCCTAACAGTCGATTACGGGGAAATATCGCCGCTAATCGCTGTTTATTGACGAAAACCAGCAAAAAACTGGAAACGGCTGCCCCCAAAAGTAAAAAGGGAAGCGAGGTCAAGACTAAACTAAGAAAAAAAGTAACAGCGATAGAAATTTGATTCATGAATAGGGTTCAAGATCGGAAGCTATCCTACAAAATAGCAGATAAGGTAAAAAGTAAGTAGTCGTGCCAAATTAATTTCTTGGTTAGGATAGGCAAAAGGCACTCATGCAAAAGGCACTCATGCAAGAGGTAGTTAGATATGTGTAATTAATTTTGCTTAGGTACTTAAAAAGATCGGTTTTAGATGCAACAATAGGTTAGTTTGTTGAAATCAAAAATTAAAAAGAACGTAAAGCGATTAATTGTGCCTCAGCTTTATGAAGGGATTCTAACCATTCTTTTTCGGGATCGCTATCGGCAACTATTCCCGCTCCCACCTGTCCCCAAACGGTGTTTAAATTCCCTTGAGTAGTCATTAATAGGGTACGGATGAGAATATTCAAATCTAAATGACCCCGTAGGTCAATATAGCCACAGGAACCATAGAATAAATTGCGTCGCACCGGTTCCAATTCTTCGATAATTTCTAGACAACGAACTTTCGGACAACCGGTAATTGTTCCGCCGGGGAAAAGAGCTTTAATTAAATCAATAGCATGATACTTTTTATCTAATTTTCCTTGAACATTACTGACCAAGTGCATAACATGACTATAACGCTCGATCGTCAGTAATTCATCCACATCAACCGATCCCCATTCACAAACTCTACCCAGATCATTACGTTCTAGATCCACTAGCATAATATGCTCGGCCCGTTCTTTTTTATTCGTTAATAGTTCCTCGGCCAATTGTCGATCGAGTGCCTCGGTTTTACCCCGGGGACGAGTTCCAGCGATCGGTCTAGTGCTGGCTATTCCCCTTTCTAATTTTACCAATCTTTCGGGAGAACAACTAATCATTTCTCCCCAAGGGGTGCGCCAATAACTGGCAAAAGGAGAAGGGTTAATCTGTTGTAAACTGCGATAAATTTGCCATCCTTTTGCCCTAGTTGTGCTTTGAAATCTTAGGGATAAATTTGCTTGAAAAATATCACCTTTTCTGATATAATCTAAGGCTTTTTTAACAGCTTTTTCGTAGTCGAGTTGAGAAGTATAAAAGATTAAGGGAGAGGGATGAGGATCGATCAACTCAAAATCAGGGTTAGTGGTTAAAGATTGTTCGTATTTATCTAAATCTTCGGGTTTAGTGGCAGCTAACCAGAGAATTTGTGCTTGGTGATCGAGAAGGGCAAAACTATCTGGTTCATACCAATAAGCGACGGGAAAAGGGAGAGTATCAGCTTTCCTGTCGGGTAATTTTTCTATTTCCCAAGCTAAATCGTAGCCTAACCACCCCAACCAACCGCCATGGAAGGGAAGATGGTCGGGAAGCACATCCGATCGAGTTTGGGGGAGTAAACTGCTTAAAAAGGGCAAAATTTCGCCCAGTGCGGGGGTCCAAAGCTGACGCGGGGAACCAGCACAAAGAGAGTAACGGGAGAGGGAATTACCCGGATAGGGACTTTCTAGTAAAGTAGCGATCGCATCTTGGGAGAATAAGCAAGCAAAAACCTCGGAACCAGTGCGCTGATGCAGAGGAAGCGATCGCCAATGCCATGCTAAAGGTTTTTGCATCTAAAATCGCGGGCCAAAATAGCTGGGAAATTGGGTATAACTAGGGTTTGCGGCAAAAAGTTTTTCGTGGGGGTAGGGTGTAGGGTGTGGGGTGTGGGGTGTGGGGTTTTACCCATTTTCAGGTGGTCAATTACCTAATTTTCAGGGAAAAAGTCC